>Ga0302319_10002639_pt1 | contig 38271 bp, 20 predicted proteins | sample Bog_T0_2_FD_203319 | JGI IMG/M metagenome (GOLD analysis project Ga0302319, IMG submission 203319) | Peat permafrost microbial communities from Stordalen Mire near Abisko, Sweden - Bog_T0_2 | ecosystem: Environmental > Terrestrial > Soil > Wetlands > Peat | place: Sweden: Abisko, Stordalen Mire... | reverse complement strand
TCTCTCACGCAAGTTAAGAAGTAGGACATCAAGCAAGCCCTAAAAAGGGTACAAGGATCAAATTGGTTCAACTGGTTGGTTCCAGTTGCAGCGCCCAATTTTCCCTAACTCCGATGTTAACTACTAAGGATACCAAGAGATGAGTCATATTGACGCCTTGCAATCTTCGGACACATGTCCTTTGGGTGAAGAGATGGACAGCAGATCGAGAACAGAGGTCAGGTCAGATCCTCGTGTTCCGGCGATTTCGGACCCTATTCCCTCAGACAATGTGAGAATGCGAGAGGCCTCGCTGTCAGCAAGCCCTTTCCTCTTTCCCTCATCGGCGGCCTGGGTGGTAATGGATTTTACCCTGGTGCTGATGGTGGCCACCTATTTTGGCGCGGATCGTTCGATCTATCAAAAGTCAATTCATTCTTTGCGTCAATGCGCCGTTGCCGGACTGCCATTTGTCGTCTTCGTAATCCTTTGGTCACATTTATCTGGACTTTACCGAGTGCATGCGAATCATGCCTGGATGCTTGACCTCTTTCGTATACTTCGCGCTGTCAGCTTCGCGGGGCTTGGACTTTACGGCATCCATCGGCTCTGGGCAACCACTCTGCTAACCCCGGGTCCAATAGCAATCGAAGCGGCCTTCGCGGGTTCGGCTATGTTTTCCGGACGGATGCTTTGGCGTCGCTACAGAGACAGTCTCTACCGGCGTAACATCTCACTGCGAAACTTCCTGATAGTAGGGGCCGACGAAGTTGGCCGGGATGTGCGTCTTTATCTCGAATCGATGCGGCTCAGTGGCTACAGCTTTAAGGGATTCGTGTCCATGAGCGAACACACTGATGATGAACGGATAGTGGGCAGCGATGACATCGTTGGCGATATCCATCATGTGCTGGAAGTGGCTCGATCGAAATTCGTGGATGAAATCATCTTCTCAAGACGCCCGGCTACCCCCGGAGTTCTGAGTGGCGTGCTGCGACAGGCGCGATCGATGGGGATATCGATTCGGCTCATTCCAAGTCTGACGGAAACCCTGATTGACCGCACCGATGTCCACTATGTCGGCGATCTTCCCACGATCGTAGTATTCCAGGCCAAGCAGCACCGTATACCCCTACTGCTAAAGCGTGCATTCGATCTGGTATTTGCGACGCTGGGATGTGTTACGCTGCTACCGCTCTTTGTGGTGATTGCGCTTGTGATTAAGCTACAGTCGCGTGGTCCAGTGCTTTACATAAGCAATAGGGTTGGCCACAAGGGCAGAGTATTTACCTGCTATAAGTTCCGGACGATGACGAACAACGCAGAGCGAATGCAATCGCAACTCGCCCATTTGAATGAAAGAGATGGAGTGCTCTTCAAGATATCTAAAGATCCAAGAATCACAACCGTCGGCGCGTTTCTTCGCAAATACTCCCTTGATGAGTTACCTCAACTTTGGAATGTAATCCGTGGTGACATGAGCCTGGTGGGTCCGCGACCGCCAATTAGCTCAGAAGTTGCCCAGTACGAGATGGGCCATCTGCGCCGCCTGGATGCGGTTCCTGGAATAACTGGTCTGTGGCAAGTGGAAGCTCGGCAAGACCCTTCCTTTGATAGCTACGTGTCACTGGATAGGACCTATGTAAATCACTGGTCACTTTTGCTCGATATGCGGATTCTATTTCGAACAGTCAGAGCAGTGATCCGCGGAACCGGCAGTTAGTTTCTTGAGATCGGGACTCTGCGTGCAATACGAATACCTATTATGCAAAGGAGATGACGACAGTGAGACTACATAACGAATACTCAGTCAAAAGCATCTCCTCCCGGGCTGGCATCGCAACCATCGCACCATGGAAGCCTATGTGGCGCCTTAACATTGGCTCCATCGCCGTTGACCAGTACTCGCAAATCGCCTTATTAGATGAAGTGTTAGAACATGCCTTATTTGGAAATGAAACTCGTCAGGTAGTAACTGCCAACGCTCAATTCTACGTGCTTGCACAGAAGTCGCGGCGATTCCGCGAGTGTCTTAGGGAAGCGCACTATATCTGCGCAGACGGTATGCCGATTGTATGGACATGTACCAAGTTGTATGACGGGTGTGCGCCGCGGATCACCGGAGTGAGCCTAATCGAGAGGTTATGCCACGCTGGCTCGGCGCATAGACTCAGGGTCTTTCTTCTGGGTGGTAGACCAGGCACCGCAGATTTGACGGCCAATATGTTAAAGAGGCGCTATCCGGGCATACAGATAGCAGGCGTCAATTGTCCTCCTTACGGATTCGAACGCCAAGAGGGTTCATTGAAACACGTCTTAGATCGTATCGCTGATGCAAAACCGCAAGTACTCTTTGTGGGACTCGGCGCACCGAAGCAAGAACTTTTTATCCGAGACCATATTCGCCCCATAAGGGTACCTCTGGCCATCGGTATTGGAGGGAGCTTCGAAATCCTGTCGGGCAAGTTAAGCCGGGCGCCGGAGTGGATGGGTTCAAGTGGTCTCGAATGGGCCTACCGGCTATCGCAAGAGCCTCGGAGGCTATGGCGGCGTTACCTGATCGGAAACGCAGAATTCGTCTGGTACACCTTGAAATCAAGATTCACCAGCGACACTGCCATAGAGGAGGATCTTTGGCATTAGGAGAAGACATATCGTACGAATATTCGTCGACCAATAACTACCTGAACAATCGTATGCTAACAACATGCGCTGGCCATCGACACAGTTCCAATTGTTGAATTGAGAAGAAATAGGTTCACTTTATTAACACGGTGGTAAGGGACATTGGAGTTCAATAGAACGTGAAGGTGCCGAGTATGCTTCAGAGTATAAAAGCAATGAAATCAAAATGCCTGGTCCTCCTTTTGTTGATAGGAGGCTGTTCTCCGCTGCTGAGTCAAGTTGCCCCCGCAGCGTATTCCCGCTCAGAAGCAGGCGCATTCGTTTCCTTTGGTGGTTTGCGGACGCATGTCATTGCGTTCACGTACAACGCGTTGGGCGTCGACGGCGGGCTCTTTATCCAGAAGTCTCCCCTTATTGGCGTAGAGGTTAGAGGTGGATCTTTCCCATTCTACGCTCGTTACTCACAATCTCCTTTCACGGGAGGGTATCGCGCTGCGATGCATTTGTCGAGATTCCACGACACTGAACTCTTCGGCTACTTTGGTGGAGGAATGTCGCTTGCGCAAGACGCCGGGCCCCATTACGTGGCTACCTCGGCGCAATGGTCACCGTGCTGGCAGGCCAGTCAAGGCGCAAACATTCCGGTGAAAGGTCATTTGCAATGGAAGGCTTATGAAGGAACTTGGACTGAGACATACACATCTCTGCGGAGCCTGCGCGGACTGTCACTCACTACCGGAATTACCTACAGTTTCTGATAATGAGATGGAATTGAATGCTGATTCAGCCGAAATGGAAAAGAGATACAGAACGTACTAGTAAGGATTAAATGTGAACACCTATATCGGTTCGAGTGCAACGACAAAGACGACTATGCGCAACAAAGAGTTGACAATCGGTGATTTGTACAACATCTGCAGACGCCGCTGGTCTGTGCTGATGGTGCCTGTGATGCTTATGCTGATCGCGGCCGTCCTGGTTTGTATCTTCAGTGAGCGGCGCTATATGGCAACAGGTCAACTTCAGGTCCAGAAGGAGTCGATAGATGGACTTGGGCTGTCAAGCATGGCCGGCGAGGCCTCTGGAGCGACAGACGCTCTGGATGCAAATGTGACGATACAGACCGAAGCGTCAATTCTGCAGTCAGATACTCTAGCATTGCAAGTCATCAAGGACCTTAATCTGGAATCGACGCCCGATTTTCAGCCTCATGTAAAAGTGGTGAGCTGGATCATGAGCTATATTTCTCCTGCGGGTCCACGGGACGCAGCAAATGCCGCACTGGAGGACTCACCCAGGCGACGGTCGCACGCATTAGCTGTGTTCTCAAAGAATCTGAAAGTTAAGCCTGTTGCCGGAACAAGGCTGATTAATGTGTCGTACACGAGCCCAGACCCACAACTTGCCGCAGCTGTAGTCAATCATTTGATTCAGGCACTACAGGATTTCAGCTTTCAGACGCGTTATGCCGCAACATCGCAGGCGTCGGACTGGCTCGGCCACCAGCTTTCGGATCTGAGACAACAAAGTGAAGACTTGCAAGCAAAAGTGGTTGAGTTACAGCGCGATTCTGGGGTATTCACTCTAGGTGGTGGCGGTGGTGGAGAAACTGATGGAAAGGCCCAGTCCGGAACAGGAGTCTACAGTAGCGTCCTGGATCGTTTGCAGCAGGCTACTGCCGCACTTACTCAGGCTGAATCAAATCGGATACTCAAGGGCGCAGTTTACCAAACCGCTAAATCGGGAAACGCAGAGCTGATATCAGGGTTGGCGGGAAATGGGCTAGGGCAAGGTACTTCAGCGGGGGTGGCGAATTCGCTTTCATTGATTCAAAATCTGCGCCTTCAGCAAGCCACGGCGCAGGGACAGCTTGATGAACTCTCTGCAAAATTCGGGCCGTCATATCCTAAGCTGGAGGAGGTTCGCAGCAATTTAGCCGCTATTGACAAGGCCATTCACGATGAGGCTTTACGTGTAACTGAGCGCGCGAAGAGCGACTACGAAGTTTCGCAAAAAGTGGAGGACGGGGCACGACAGCTGTTTGATCATGAGAAGCAAGATGCGGACAGGCTGAATGATAAAGCCATCGAGTACATGATCGTACGCCAGGAGGCTGAGCAAAGCAGGGGACTTTATGAGACGCTCCTGGGGCATCTCAAAGAAGCTGGAGTGCTTGAGGGGCTGCGGTCATCCAACGTCAGTATCGTAGATCCGGCGCGCGTCCCGGCAAAGCCTTCTAAGCCGAATGTTCCGCTGTATCTGGCATTGGCGCTCACGGGTGGAGTCTTTCTTGGAGTGGGCAGCGCAATTGTTGTGGAGTTGGGCGATAGCAAGATTCGCGATCTCGGCCTGCTCGAAGCCGAAGTTGGTAAGGCGCCATTGGGCGTACTGCCTATCTTTGGCCCGGCCCGCGGAAAGCTACCCCTGAAGGTCAGCAGGGCCAAGTTGCCCGCGGACAATGGCCAATCGGTGAGAATACTCGCCATCGAGGACCCTAATTCTCCTTACATTGAGGCGTTGCGTGCGTTACGTACTTCGCTTCTTCTCTCTCGCGGTGGTTCTCCTCCGCAAACAGTGTTGGTTACGAGCTCAGTAGCATCTGAAGGCAAGACGACTCTTAGCATGAACCTGGCGATTATTCTGGCGCAGCATGGCAGAAAGGTTTTGCTGGTAGATGCCGACCTGCGCAGGCCGACGTTGCACACTTATCTAAAGACCAAGTCAAGGCAAGGACTAAGTACGCTTTTGGCTGGGCACATTCCGGACGACACTACTGATGGAACTGTGACACTCGAAAATGCGCCTGGATTGAGGATCTTGTGCGCGGGCCCTGTGCCTCCATACCCATCGGAACTGCTGGGATCAGACAAAATGCGACTGCTGTTAGAAAGGTGGCGCAAGGAATACGACTTCATCGTTCTAGATGGCGCCCCAATTCTACCGGTGACCGATTCCGTGATCCTGAGTGACCTTGCGGACACTAAGCTGATTGTCGCCCGCTTCGGGGTTACCACGCGGCAGTCGCTTGAGCGTAGTTATGCAATGCTTTGCGGCGTACGCAGCGCCGACCGCGAAGTCAGCATTGTCGTAAATGCCGTGGCGCAAAGAGACAATTCCTACTACCAGTATTACGGATACTCGGAGTCTGCATACCACTCCGCTAAAGCGAGTTTAACATGAGAGAATCTTCGTCGAAGTATTGCCTGCATGCTTTCAAGCTGATTGAAGTTAGCCGCCTCGCCATTCTTTTAATCGTCGTGTGTCTTAGCGGCAATGCGGCGGCAGCATCTGAAAGCTTGCTAATTGGTCCTGGAGATTTGCTGCATATTCAGGTCGTCGATACTCCGGAGATGGATCAAAGTCCGCGCGTGACGGATTCCGGTCAAATACCCATTGAGGGAGCCGGGAATGTGAAAGTTGCTGGACTTACTCCAGCGGAAGCCTCTACAGCAATTCAGAATCGGCTTATTGAGGCGGGCTACATGAGACATCCTTCCGTTCAGGTTACAGTCGTGCAGTATGCAACTCAAAGCGTTTCAGTCCTGGGCGAGGTGAGATCGCCCGGTGCGTACCCGACAGGGACGCCCCGCTCGATCCTGGATGTACTTGCATTGGCCGGCGGCCTTAATAGCATCGCAGACCGGAATATTGTGATTGAACGCCACGGCGATCCATCGAGTCCGACTCACTACAGGGTTACAAACGATGCGGAAAGAGCGATTGTCGAACAGGTTATGGTAAGTCCTGGGGACACGGTGATTGTTCCGAAGGCGGGAATTATCTACGTTCTGGGAGATGTGAATCGTCCGGGCGGTTACGTGATGGCAAATAACGAATCGACAATGACTATGCTGCAAGTACTGGCGCTTGCAGGGGGTGTAAGTAAAACAGCCAAAGAGGGACAAGCGCGGTTGATCCGGGCAGAAAGCAGTGGGGCACACTCTGAAAAGCAGCTATCGGTGGCGGACCTCCAGAAAGGGAAGATTCCGGATATTGCTATGCAACCCGGAGATGTTCTGTATATTCCGTTTAGTTATGTTAAGAACCTTGCAGTATTTGGATCAGCCGGCATAGCTGCGTCCGCCACTTCCGCAGCACTTTACGCAGTTCCATAGACATATAAAGAAAAACTATTGTACTAACAACAAGATAGGAATGGGGCGTCAACGTGAATGAATATCCTATTGTCAGTGTAGTGATACCGACTCGACGCCGGCCTTCTCTTGTAGTGCGCGCTGTAGAAAGCGTACTCAGGCAAACGATGACAGAAATCGAATTGATAGTTGTCATCGATGGGCCAGATAGCGCAACAGAGGCGGCATTGAGTTCGATTGCGGATGACCGAATGACGACTATCTGTCTCTCGTCTTCAGTGGGCGGCTCGGGGGCGCGAAATGTCGGCATCCGAAAGAGTCGTGGGGAATTTATTGCGTTGCTCGACGACGATGATGAGTGGTCGCAGGACAAACTACAACGGCAATTGGAAGTCGCACGGAGATCGCGCAAGCAATTTCCCGTTGTTACCTGTCGACTGATTGCCCGGCGTCCTGTAGGTGACGAGATATGGCCTGCGCGTGCGATCAGGCAAGGCGAAGTCATGTGCGAGTATTTGCTTTGCAGAGAGGCGTCTATCCGTCAAGGAGAGGGGTTCATTCAGACCTCGACACTGTTGGCTCCTCGTGCACTCATGTTGAAAGTTCCATTCAATACCGATCTGACAAGGCATCAGGACTGGGATTGGCTTATCCGTGCCTCAGTCGATGGCGAGGTCGAGTTTCTGTGGGTCTGGGAGCCTCTGGTCATCTACCATATCGATGCTTATCGAAAATCAATAAGCGCAGGCAGGTCCCAAGATCCATCTTTGAGCTGGGTAAGGAATAACTGCCTTATAACTCCCAAGGCGAGGGCGTATTTCTATGCAACCCAAATAGCAGCGCGTTGCTCAACGTCGGGTCATTTGTGGTCAATAATTCTAAATACCTTGCGTTATCCACGCGCATTTCTGATTGCAATAGGTCTTGCTTTGACTCCACGGGCTCTAGTGTATCGGCTTTGCCCGAAAGGGAGTATAAGCTGTGAATAAAGTATCTCTTATTGTTGCAACGCTCGGTGAACGGCCCAATGATTTATGCGCATTGTTGCGCTCGGTGATGCCACAGACGGACTTTATTCGCGAGATTATCGTCGTTGACCAGCATTCAGATCCGAAGCGAATTCCTCACCTGCTAGAAGAGTTCGAGAATGTCCTTCCGATCCGGCACACTCGAAGTGAACGCGGGCTTTCACGGGCAAGGAATCACGGTCTGTCCTCGGTCACGGGGGGGATCGTTGCTTTTCCAGACGACGATTGCTTGTACACCGATGGGCTTCTTGAGTGGGTAGTTAACTGGTTCGATTCGAATATTGAATACGACATTCTGGCGGTCGGCGTGAAGGATTCCTCAGGGGTTATGAGCGGAAATCGCTGGCAGCAAGACTCCTGTGAGATAGGTGCGTTGAATGCATTTCGCACGACTTTCTCTTCCTCGCTGTTCTTGTGTGCAGACCTAGCGACGACAGAGAAATTCGATGTGGATTTGGGCATTGGGTCGGGCACTGCGTTTGGATGCGGCGAAGAAACCGATTATGTGCTGAGGCTGCTGAGCAAGAAGGCGAGAGGCCGCTTTGATCGAACGCAGTGCATTATCCATCCACGACGCGACATGTTGAGCGGCAGTGCCTCGTTGCCGCGGGCGCTATCCTACGGCTTTGGCATGGGACACGTGCTGAACCTGCACTCGCTTCATATGCTTTGGGTGGGCTTTCTGATTTACAACCTTGGGCGAGCCGGTATATCACTGCTTCGCGGAAATCAAGAAGGAGCGAGGCTTTGTGTGACGCAAACGAAGGGACTCTGGAAAGGGTATCTTGCGCGGACGCCCGTTCGCAGACTCCAGGATCTTGCCGCTGACTCTTCGCCTCAACTCATCCAGTTTACTCGTCCGCAGAATGCTGGGAGCACCGAGTACCCGATACCGTCGGCATTGCGGGGCGCGAGTTTACGGAATGTAGATGAGATTACAAAAGCCGATGCCGGGGGTTCACGAGAGTTATGACTGCGACTAGCTATAACGAGGAACTTCTGTCGCCGGTGACTGATGTTTCACAAGTTGACGAGTCGCGGGAAACCTGGGTCTGGAGTGAGGCGTGGGCTTGGGTCGCGTTGTTGCCTACGTTGTTTATCACTTGCCGGGGCTCTATCGAGGACGATTCCTCTCCGTATGCTTTTCAGTTTACCGCGATGGATGCAGATCCCCTTCCGCACAGGATTGCCAGACTTGCATGTTCTCTCATCATCGCGATCCTGCTTGCGACTCGATTCAGGGGTGTCCTCGCAGCGGCCACAAAGTCCAAGTTGCTGCTTCTTCTCCCAGGAATTGCGTTCGTTTCAGCATTGTGGTCGCAGAGCCCTCGATCTACCTTTGCGGGCGCTTTGAATCTTCTGCTGACTACGCTTTTTGCCGTCTACCTTTATAAACGCTATCCGGGAGAGCGGATCGTATCATTCCTGGCATTTGCGGCGTTTGTATCATTGGCGTGCTGCGTTTTGTCAGTTACTGTATTCCCGAGCGTCGGTATCGACCCTCGCCAGCAGGACGCCTGGCGCGGCATATTCGGTCAGAGGAATAACTGTGCAGTGGCCTGCTCATTATTCCTGGCGGTTGGACTTCATGCACGAACACGCGGACTAATAGACCAACTCATGCGCGGATCAACCATAGTCCTCTCGCTTGTCTTTATCGTGATGAGCGGCTCCAAGCAGGGATGGATTCTTGCGGCGCTCACCATCGCTCTCACTTACTTACTACGGTTCTCTTCGCGGATCCGGTCGCTCGACCGATTGCTCTTCTTCATGGCTATTGCAGTCCCGTTTGTATTGGCGGTGCTATTCATTCAATCCAATTTTACCCAGGTTCTGGCCGCTATGGACAAGGATCCAACGATGAGTCAGCGCACCATCATTTGGGCACAGGTGCTGCCTTCGATTGCGAAACATCCGATGTTAGGTTACGGTTACTCTGCTTTCTGGTCCGGATTGAATGGAGAGTCCATGCAGACCGTGCTTACCACAAAGTGGGTGGAGAACCAGGCGCAGGATGGATATCTCGACGTATTGCTTCAACTCGGCGTTGCCGGACTCATCCCACTATGTCTCGTGTTCTTAAGAGGATTTCGCCAGTCGTACGCGGCCATTGTACGCAATCGAACCGGCCGTGGAATGCAACTAGCGATTGTTCTGCTGCCGCTTATGGTGGCAGAGAATATTGGTGAGTCATCCTTTCTTGCTCCGGTGGGAATTCCCTGGCTTTACGCGCTCGTCGCATTTCTTATTCTTGGGCGTCCGGATTGCGAAGCGGAGGCGCTCTAATGCCGCGAATATCCGTTGTGATGCCGGCCTATAACGCGGCGGAGACAATCCTCAATGCGCTTGACTCAGCGCAAGCCCAGACCTTTGACGATATAGAGATCATTGTTATCGATGATGCATCAACGGATGCGACCTTTGATTTGGTACGGGACCGTTCGATGGCAGACCCAAGGATTTGTCTCTACCGGTTGGAGACCAACAGCGGCCCGGCGACAGCGCGGAATCAGGGTATAGCAGTGGCGAAAGGCGAATGGATTGCTTTGCTCGACGCCGACGATTCAATGGTCGGCAACCGGCTTGAGCGCCTGTTGGGAGCAGTCTCCGCAGAAGATGTGCTTATTGCCGATAACCTTGCTCTCTACGATCGCCATGCCGGCAAGATCGTCAAATTTGGAATCAGCCCCGAACTGCTTGGAACGGGGCTTTGCCTGGATTGCGAAGGCTATGCCAGCCGGTGCAAGTCGAATCAAGCCGATGCCGTCGATTTCGGACTTCTGAAGCCGCTGGTTCGGGTCTCACATATCCGGGAGCATTGTATCCGCTACGATGAGCGCAGCCGCTATGCGGAAGACTTTCGCTTCTACCTGGATATCTTGCTTGCTGGCGGAAAACTGCGCATAATTCCGGAGGCGCTTTACCAATACACAGAGCGCCTGGGGTCAATCTCAAACAAGCGGTCAGGCTTGAGCAAGACCGTGGCGGAACGCGACCACCTTGAAGCTCAGACGAGGGAACTGGCGCGGGATCCGCGCTATGCAAGAGTTACTGCGCATCTTACCGAGCGTGCCGATGCAATTCGTAGACTCGCCAAGGTGGATTTATTTGGACGGCGATCACGACTGAAGAAACTGGTTACGCTTCCACTAACTATTGCCGACGGCGATATGCGGGCTTATCTCAAGCTGCGCGCTCGCACACGCCTCGATCAACTGCGTCCCTCAGAATGGATGAAAAGCCCGCTTGTCAAAGACTCTTCGAATCTGTGCGTTGGACAGCTAATTAGACTCGGCCTGCAGGGAATCTATTTTCTGTTTATTGCCCGCTCACTGGGGCCGGCGCAGTACGGCGCATTCGTTGCAATCACGGCGATGACGAGCATCATTTCGCCTTACGTTGGGCTGGGCTGCGGCAGTCTCTTCTTGAAGAATGTCCGCTCAGGGAAGAGAGTTTCCCCAGTATGCTGGGGCAACGGACTGCTTGCGACAATCATAACTGGCTTGCTGAGTTTAGTCGCCATCTGTGGAATCTCACATTTGTGGCTGCCTCAGATACCCTTTGCGCTTGTTGGAGCCATCAGCCTCTCCGACCTGATATTGGTGCGCTTTATCGATCTTGCCTCGTTCGGCTTCGCGGCGTCGGGAAAGATGAGCAAGACCGCCGTTCAGAACACAACCATGAGCCTGCTTCGCGTAATTGGGATCGTGCTGCTGGTATGGCACTACCGCCAAGTTTCAATTGCGCAATGGACCTGGGTCTACCTGGCAACGAGTGTGATTGGTTCCATGTTTGCCTTGCAGCAGGGGACTGCGCTTTGGGGGATGCCGCGTATCTCTCTTTCAGCACTGCTGGAAGACGCACGAGAAGGTTGCTTCTTCTCAATGAGCACTTCGGCTCAGACTATCTACAATGACATCGACAAGACAATGCTGGCGCGGCTTTCAACGCTTTCCGCCACGGGCGTTTATGCGGTTGCCTATCGCATTATCGACACGAGCCTGACTCCGGTGCGTTCACTGGTGTCGGCCGCTTATCCGCAGTTCTTCTGCATTGGCACAAAGGGCATTGATGCAACCTACAGCTACGCCAAGAGTCTCATCCGCAAGGCTGTGGTCTTCGGTGCATTGGACTTTGTGGCGCTGGTTCTGATTGCGCCGCTGTTGCCTCACATTCTCGGGCCCAAATACGCGAACGTGGTTCCGGCGATTCAGCTACTGGCTCTTATCCCTGTGATGCGTTGTGTCCATTGGTTCCTTGCCGACGCGCTTTCGGGAGCGGATGAACAGGTTTGGCGCACGGGCGTTCAAGTGGGAGTGGCTCTGCTGAATATTGGGTTGAATCTGGCGATACTTCCGCGGTGGTCATGGGTCGGGGCGGCCTGGACCAGCCTGGCCTCAGATGCAGCCCTGATGATCGCGGTTTATGCTGTGGTGCAATGGAAGCTTTCGGCCGGTGCGATGAGAAAGGCAGCTCATGCCACTGAATAACGAGAGAATCGATCACTTCAGAAGAGTCGGATTAGTTATGAAGGACTATCGAGCTGCTCTTGGCTTAGAGCACAACAGCTCGCGTTAAAGGTGTGCACTGAATGCTGACAGCACTAATTTTCCGCGAACGTTTGTTGGCGCCGAGCGAGACGTTTATTACAGAGCAGGCGCGGGCATTGCGGAGATACAGGCCCGTTCTCGCAGGTCTGCGGCGAACAAAACCAAACCTCTGCCATTCGCTTCCTGAGGTGTTGCTCCGCAACGGCGATGGAGCAATAGACAAACTCGCCGCTAATTTGTATCGCAGGTTTCCATTCGCAAACAGCTTCTTCGAGCGGCTCAGGGGCGAGGACCCGTCGATTATTCATGCCCATTTTGCAGTCGATGCCGTGCAAGCGCTGCCGATTGCAAGAGCGCTGAAACTACCGCTCGTCGTTTCTCTGCACGGCTTTGATGTTACCTCAACCGAGCGATCTCTTAGCAGGAGCAATTCGGGCCGTCACTATTGGAAGCACAGAGAGCGCTTATTCGCTGAGGCTTCGGCGTTCATCTGTGTGTCAGACTTTGTTCGCAGGGCCGCTCTGAAAGTCGGGTTCCCTGAACACAAGCTGCATGTGCATTACACAGGCATCGATTGTGGCCGGTTCCAGGCGGCCAATGCTGAACGAGATCCGAAGCTGATTCTTTTCGTAGGAAGACTGGTTGAAGTAAAGGGTTGCGAGTACCTTTTACGAGCGATGGAGCAGGTTCAGCGGCACGACACGGAAGCGCACCTGGAGATTATCGGCGATGGGCCGCTACGCGCTAAATTGGAACGGACCGCAGCCGAACTCTCTCTACGTGTTAGCTTCCGCGGCGTGCAAAGCTCAGACGAGGTGTTGCGCAGCATGTCGCGCGCCCGCGTTCTCTGCAACCCAAGCGCTATGGCATCGACGGGCGATATGGAGGGATTCGGCATGGTGTTTGCCGAGGCTCAGGCAGTGGGCACACCCGTGGTGAGTTTTCTGCATGCTGGCATACCCGAGGCCGTAAACCACGGGGAAACCGGCCTGTTGTGCGCGGAAGGAAATGTCGCGAAGCTAGCGGAAGCGCTTGTGACATTGCTCGCCGACGACGCGCTCTGGAGCAAGATGAGTGAGCGCGCGCAGCAATGGGTGCGGGAACGATTCGACATCTCCAAGCAAAATGAAAGTCTCGAATCCTTTTACGACGATTGTGTCGCTCTCTACAGGCGGACCAATCAGTAACTTCAAGAGGGAACTGAGTGGAGAGCCGGTCGCAAGGCTTTTGAGAGACCGTAGCGCCTTCCCATTCCCCTCGGCCAAGCGGATAAATGAAAAGCTTTTAACGGCTGTCTGCACAAATCCAGAGCACTGCGTTCGAACATGTCGTCGAATCATTGTATTGTCGCTGGACGACTTCTACTGAATGAGTTTTCATTGATCGCTCACCGTCACGATGCAATTGTCGTGGGGGCGGTCTTCACATTGTCTGTAGAGCGAACACGCTGTGCTCTCTCCTTGACCATCAGGAAGAAAACGGGGACCAGGATGAGCACATGGATGGTTGAAGTGATCATTCCTCCGACGATGGGTGCGGCAATTGGCTTCATCACATCCGATCCAATGCCGGAGGCCCAGAGGATGGGCGCCAGGCTGGCCAGAACCGCGGTCACAGTCATTAGTTTCGGGCGCAGCCGCTGCACGGCTCCTTCAATCACAGCGACCTCCATCTCCTCGTGCGTCATCGCTGATCCACAAGCTTCATGCCGTTCAAACGACTCATGCAGGTAGACCACCATCACGACACCGGTTTCAACCGCGATGCCGAACAGTGCAATATAACCGATCCATACCGCAACACTGAAGTTATAGTGCAGCAGCCATTGCAGCAGTAATCCGCCGCTCATGGCGTACAACGTGGGAAAGATGAGAATCGCTGCCTCTCTCACCGAGTGGAAGATAAGATAAAGCAAGAAGAAGATGGTAATGAAGACGACCGGAAGAATAAGCTTGAGTCGCTGCCTGGCACGCTGTTGGAACTCGTACTCGCCCGACCATTGGTATGTGTAACTCTGTGGTAACTGGAGTTGTGTGCGCAATTGCTGACTAGCTAGATTAACAAAGCCGCCGTAATTGGCATCTTTCAGGTCGATATAGATGTAACCCGTCAGTAATCCATCTTCGTCGCGGATCATCTCAGGGCCGCGCGCAAAGGAGATGTTCGCCACCTCTCCGAGTTGCACCTGAGCCCCTGACGGTGTCGCCAGCAGCACGCCACGAATCCTCTCCAGGCTGTCGCGAAAGTCGGTTGCATAGCGGACGTTGATGGGATAGCGCTCGCGGCCCTCGATGTTGTCGACGATGTTTTCTCCGCCAACACCGGAGGAGACGGCAGTCTGCACATCGGCGACGGACAGACCGTAGCGTGCCGCCTCGGCCCGATTGACTTCCACATTGATGTAAAACCCTTGCGAGACACGTTCGGCAAACACAGACCTTACCTGACTCATGCCGGCAAGAATGTTCTGGATCTTGGCGGCCAGTTGCTCAATGCCATCCACATCTGGCCCCTGCACTTTCAGTCCGAGCGGAGTCTTGATACCCGTCAACTCCATGTCAAGACGGCTCTCCACGGGCATCGTCCATGTATTGCTGATGCCCGGATACTGCAGCTTCTGGTCCATCTGCTGTACCAACTTGTCGTATGTCATACCGCTGGGCCATTCGCTTTGCGGCTTCAAGGTCACGGTTGTGTCAAACATATCCAGCGGAGCATTATCGGTCGCGCTGTCGGAGCGTCCCGCGGTGCCGAAGACACGCTCCACTTCAGGAAAGCTGCGCAGCGCCTGGTCCTGCGACTGCAGGAGCGTCTTCGCCTGTTCGATGGCAATGCCCGGAAGCGAAGTGGGCATGTAAAGCGACGCGCCTTCATAGAGAGGAGGCATAAACTGGCTGCCCAGCCTCCATGCCAAGGGCACGGTGACTGCCAGGAATGCAAGATTCAAAACTAGCGTGAGCATGCGATGGCGAAGGCAGAAGCGCAGCACCGGCAGATAAAGGGCCTGAGTGAAACGAGAAACGGGATTGGCGCTCTCCGGGCGAAGCTTTCCACGAATCAAGAGCACCATCAACGCAGGCACCAATGTGATAGCCAAGAGCGACGAGCAGCCAACGGCGAGGGTCTTGGTCCACGCAAGCGGACGGAACATGCGTCCCTCCTGCGCTTCAAGAAGGAAGACGGGCAGAAACGACACGACAATGATCAGCAGTGAGAAGAAGATCGCCGGACCCACTTGCGTGGCTGAGCGAATCAAAATGTCTCGTCTCTCTGTATTGGAGACGGGCGCAAGATCGTTCTTCTGGCGTTCAGCGAGATGGCGATGCCCGTTCTCGACCATGACGATGGCCGCATCAATCAGCACGCCTATGGCAAGCGCCAGCCCGCCAAGCGACATGATGTTAGAGCTGACGCCCATCAGGTACATGGGCAGGAACGAAATTAACACCGCGATGGGCAAGGTAATAATCGCAATCAGTGCTGAACGGAAGTGGAACAGGAATACAATCGTCACCAAGCTGACGATGATTGATTCTTCAAGCAAATCGTGCTGCAACGTGGAGATTGAAGCATGAATCAGTCCGGAGCGGTCGTAACCGGAAACAATCTGCACCCCTGGTGGAAGCGATGGAGCCAGTTGCTTGAGTTTGCTTTCTACGCCGCGAATGACATTCAACGCATTCATGCCCTGACGCATGATCACGATGCCGCCGACAGTTTCACCTTCGCCGTTCCACTCTGCCACGCCTTGGCGAATGTCAGGGCCGAAGGCAACGTCTCCGAGATCTTTTAGAAGAACAGGCGCTCCATCTTTGCTGCCCACTGCAACTTGCTCAAGATCGCTGAGTGAGCGAAGATATCCCAATCCTCGAATCATGTATTGCGCACCGCTCAGATCGAGTACGCGGCCACCCACCTCATTGGTGCTCGCCTTCACACGATCGATCACGGTCGATAGCGGAATGTTGTAGGCCAGGAGCTTTTGCGGATCGAGCCGCACTTGGTATTGCCGGACATAACCGCCGATTGTTGCTACCTCTGCAACACCCGGTACCGTCTCCAGTTGATAACGTAGATGCCAATCCTGAAGGCTGCGCAAATCGGCGAGGCTGTGGGTGTGTCCTTTATCGATGATTGCGTACTCATAGACCCAGCCTGCGCCTGTCGCGTCAGGACCGATGACAGGATGCACCTGCTGCGGCAGGCGGCCGCTGATCTGTTGCAGGTATTCAAGCACGCGCGACCTTGCCCAATAGATGTCCGTTCCGTCCTCGAAGATGACGTAGACATACGAGTCTCCGAACATCGTTTGCGCACGCACGGCCTTAACATGCGGCGCGGCAAGGAGACTGGTCACGATGGGATACGTTACCTGGTCTTCAAGAATGCCGGGCGGCTCTCCCTCCCACGTAGTGTGCACCACTACCTGTACGTCAGAGATGTCGGGAAGCGCGTCCAAGGGAATGTGGCGCAGGCTCCAGATGCCGGCCAGCGTCAGCATGAGAACTGCCGTGAAAACCAGAAAGCGATTGCGCGCGCAAACTTCGATCAGCCTTGAGAGCATTACATTGAGCCCTCTACTTGCACGCTCAGTTGCCTGGTCGCGACGAGTTTCTCTTTCTGTTTCACGCGAATCGTAACCTGGAACCGTCCGCCGCTTACCAGCGTGATCGAGCCGCGATAAACACCAGCGCCAGCTTCACTCAGATGCGCAGGCGTATCGATTGCGCCCATGCCCATCTCAGGCATTGCCGGCATGTAAAACGCAAGGCTAACGTCGGCGCCTGTTACCGGTTTACCATTCGCGTGAGTGACGTTCACACTTAGAAGATTGTCTGCGCCCTTGTGAGGAGGATTGGGGCTGCTTGCAAAATCAACCTTGATTTCTTCAGCTGGTTTCGGCGGCGCAGAAGAATGTGACCCCATCTGCATTGGCTCGGCGGGAACTCCGGAGGCAGCTTGCAACTGGCTTTCTGAATCGATAAGAAAATTCGCCGAGGTAACTATGCGCTGGTGCGGATCGAGTCCCTTATCCACGATGAATAAGTCACCTACGCGGGCTCCAAGCGAAATCTCACGGGGCTCCAGGCTTCCGTTGCCGCGATCGAGAAACGCCACCTGCCGCAGTCCAGACTGAAAGACACCCGATGCAGGCACGACAAGCCGGCGTCCCAGGTTCGACTTCAGATCTACGTTGACGAACATTCCCGGTTTGAGCTTCAGTCCCGAGTTCATCACCTCTAACCGCACTTTCACAGTGCGAGTTGCCGTATCCACTTGAGGAAGAATGCTCTCGATCCTGCCTTGAAATACCTGTCCCGGATAAGCATCGATAGTCACCCTGGCGCTGTCTCCTGGTTTCACGCGGCCTATGTCGTCTTGAAAAATCTGAGCATTCACCCACACCGTGGAGAGGTCGGCGATGGTATAGAGCCGCGTCGAAACATCGGCATACATGTTAGGCAGCGCATTACGCTCTGTAATGTAACCGGTAGCGGGTGAACTGATCGTTACGTCCGTTGTCGGCTTGCCAGTCTCTTCGAGTTTTGCGATTTCGCTTTCAGGGATATTCCACTGCCGCAGCCTGTCCTCCGCCGCACTGCTCAATTGTGCGGCGTTGGATTTCACACCATCGACGGTGCTGCCTCTCAATGCAAATTGGTTCTGCTGCGCCAGCAGGTACTCCTTCTGGGTCTGCACAAGATCGGGGCTGTAAACCGTGAAAAGAGGCTGCCCTTTGTGCACCAGGAGATAAGTTGCATTTGCAAATACCTGGCGAATATATCCAGGAAAGCGGAGCTGCACATAAGTGACGAGCCGCTCGTCGATATCGACCGTCCCAGTGGCGCGGACGCTGTCACTTAGTTCCGCATATTCGACTGTTCCGGTTTTCACTCCGATGCTTTGCATCTTCTCCGGAGAGAGCTGCACGGGCGCGAGCGGTGCGTCCATCGCGGACGCCATGGTGGGTTGACCGGATGCCGTAGAAGCCGATGGACCCATTGCCACCGGCTGAATCTCGCTCGAACCAGCTTTCGTACTTGACTGGGTGCGATTGTGATACATGATAACCAGCGCAACGATGCCGAAGATCGCCAGCCAGACCAAAGAGGTGCGCACGACGATGCTCTTCATCGCAATTGTTCCCCTGTCAGAGTTTCAAGGTGCGCCAGCGCAGTCTCATGTTCCAAAAGCGCCTGCAGGTATTCGCTCTCGTAGTTGATTTCGTCTTGAAACGCTTCGATCACCGCGCTGAACTTCTCCAAGGAGGATTCGTAGCCGGCTAACTTAGATTGGTAGACACCTCTGGATTGCGGAATAAGACCCTCTTTGCACTCTCTTATAAGTTCTTCTGAGCTAGTCACAAGGACATATTGCTTCTGAACCTCCGCAAGCTGTCGTAAATGGTCCTCGCCTGTCATGGACCGGGAACCCTCGACCCTCTCAGTCGCCGCGACTATTCTGTCGTCCTCTCCGGGACCAATTGGAAGCTGTCTGTTGAACGATAAAACAAAATCGTCGCCATTACGTTCTCCAACCTGCGGAAAGGTATAGCCAAGATTGAAGTCGGAATTATTACCGGACCTGGCTGCATCCAGTTGTGCACTCTGTGCTTCAATCATTCTGCTATCGGCGGAAAGCAGTGGGTTCTGCTTCGAGGCTATCTGAAGAAGGTCGCTGGCAGAGCGCTTGAGCTTGGTGAGTGCAATCGATTCCGGAATAATGTCGGGCGAGTCGGGTTGCCGGTGCAGAAGCGCCTTGAGATCTGCCTGCAATCCGCCCACCTCTTCGTGGTCAAGGGTTGTCTGACGGAGTAATTTTGTTCGCTCCAACTGCGCCTGCAAGACATCTGCCTGGCTTCCGATACCCAGGCTGTATTTAGACAGTTCAGTTTGAATGATCGCTGCCAGGTCTGCTGCTCCGCGATCGTCCAAATCGTACATCTGATATAGATACGCGAGCCTAAGGTAGATTGTCTTCACTCGGTCCGCAATATTACTGCGGAAAACATTCACTTGCGCATGCTTAGCATCCGCTTCGCGTTGGGCCGCTTCCGCCCACGGTTGAAGCTCTGCTGCATGGGGCGAGCTTTGCGGGGTTGCGACGCCGGCACAGGTTGGATTGCAGTTGAGAGAACTCGCATGCGGATTCGTAGGCCCCGCATGGTTGTTCAGTTGGGTGACTTGTGAATTGGCCAACGCGCGAATCTGCCGAGCGATATGCTCCGCGGCGTTCCACGAGTGTTCTGCTGCCATAATCTGTGTGTTGTTGTTTTCCGCTTCTTCAACCGCAGAGGAGATAGGCGTCGGTGCTCCATGGCCCTGGCTGCCACCTTGTGCGGAGAGGGATGTTCCGCAGCACAGCGCCAACACTGGAGCAATGATAAAGGCCAATCTCATACGACAATCCTAATCCCCATCTGGCGCGGCTTCAATACGCTGCCGTACGACGATGTCCATGTTTGTGAGTTGTTCTCACCTGGCAGCTACGCTGCTTGATCCAATATACACCGGCTGCCGGTCGAGCTTTTCGTAGTCAGTACCAAACTCCTTGATCTGAATGAACTGATTTTTCGCAAGATTCGAAAAATGTTGTCGAGTGTTGGTCGCGGGCCACCAGATTTCAAGTTCCGTGACGCGCGCACCATGCCCGAGTCCGATATGCTGCTCCATCGGATTGCCGCCAAAGGAACTCCCGTACCCGACCGTGCGATAAATGGAACGAGTGACCTTCCCATCGTTCTCGACAGTCACTTTGATTCTCGCCCCCACTGCGGCCCGGTTACTCTTCACCCCTACAAGGCGCACATTGATCCAATCATTGTCGTTGCCGGGGTTTTCAAAGAGCCGAAGTGTGTGCTTATCCGAAGCCAACGCGCCACCGAAGTTCGCAACTATATCCTCGTGTCCTGTATGGAACAAGTCGGCAAATCCGATGCCGTGCCCCTTGTGCACGTCGCCAGTTCCAGAGGAAGCGGTTATGTCGACAAACTTCTTGGCGCCGTCGTTGCGAAGCAGAACGTGCGGCTGGATGGAACCAAAGGAAGGTTGTCCTACCCCGAGGTAAATGTCCAGAAAACCGTCGTTGTCTACGTCGCCAAAGTTAGAGCCCATCGGCATAAATACCCGGTCGAGCCCGACCTGCGTGGTAACGTCCTCGAAGGTCCCGTTATGACGGTTCCGGTAAAGCTTGAGCGTATCGACATGGATCGGCAAATGCATGTAGCTGCGGAAGACTTCGCCTGGCGCAGCGACTGGATAACTGGTTACGAAGAGATCCGGCCAGCCATCGTTGTCGTAATCAAAAAACCATGTTGCAAAGCCAGTACCGGGTGCCTGCACGCCGGCTTGCTTGGCTATATCCGTAAACGTGCCATCATGATTGTTATGGTAGAGATAATTGGGTCCGTCGAGGTTAGATACATAAAAGTCGACATACCCATCGTTGTCATAGTCGGCCGCAGTAACTCCTTTGCTATAGGCAGTGTTGTCGATGCCGGCTAAATGCGAAATGTCTTCGAACGTTCCATCTCCCCGGTTGCGAAATAATTGGCTCGGACTTTTTTCGTTTGCTATAAACAGATCGAGAAAGCCGTCATTGTCTATATCCGCCCATACGGCGGAGTTTGTTTCAGTGACAGTTGCGCCCAATCCGCTTTGGTCGGTTACGTCAGTAAATGTTCCATTGCAGTTGTTGCGTAGCAACGATTTTCGCATAGGAAACTCCCATCCACCGCGGAGCACAAGCAGGTCCATGCAACCATCGTTGTTATAGTCAACCTGTACCAGGTTTAACCCGCCCAACTGATCGGTGAGTCCTGCCTGAGCCGTTCGATCGGTAAAGGTCCCGTCGCCGTTATTATGGTAGAAGTGAAGCGCTTCGCACACATCCATGCTTGACGCGACAATATCGAGCAATCCATCGTTATCGAAGTCATCCATAACGATGCCGCCTGCCTCAAGAAAAGGGTTAGTCCCCGCGCTCGATGCAATATCTTTAAAACGCCCAACGTTCTGTGCCGATTGAAAGACGCTCGATGGGATTAACTGCGCCGGTGGAACTTTGCCGGGATACTCGCCCAAGGTGGAATATGCTACGTTCAGAAGCCAGCGTGTTTGATAGTCGTCGGGCAGCGTTTCAAGGTACTTGCTAAGGTACTGGATTGCGAGCTTCGATTCCTCTTGCTTTACATAATGTTCACTTGAGATCGGAGGAGGCCAGATACCCTGGTTTCCATTACTGTGATAGATGCCGTTCTCCATCTCCGAGTAATGAAGATACGCAATACCTATTACTAGTTCAATGCGTGGCACGCCTTCTGGGAGATACTTCTGGGCAATATCCAAAGCGAGTTTTTGCTGTTGGATCTCCTTCTCCATTTCCCCAACAAAAGCGTAGAGCTGCGACAGAGTTATGTACATCGCGATCATCTTGTCAGGCATGCTCTGCTCAATATGCGCCGCCTCAGCGTTGGCAATGACCTGTTGCATCTGGAGCACCGCGGCCGCATGCGATTGCTTGCGAATCTCGCAAATCTGGTGAAGATCGCGGTCCCAGCCCTCGGGCTTTTGAAAAGCTGTAAAGGCATTGTCCGTCTCTCCAAATCCACTCACATCGGTGCCTGGCCGTATGATGCCAGCTGAAGCAAGTGCGGCCAGCTCTTCTCGACTCGTCACATGCTGTGTATGCGGAGCTTTGCGCAAAATAGTGAGAACGGCATATCCATTTGACATGCGAATTACGTCAGTAATCTGTCCGGCGTGGATTAAAGTCACGGCATTTCGCAATTCCGGTAGCAGCTGAACGGGATTCATTCGTCCAAGGTATCCACCGTCGTCCGCTGTCGGATCGATGGAGTACTCTTTTGCCAGTACGCCGAAGTCTGTGCCGGCATTGAATTGCTTGATTACCTTCTCGGTCTGCTCAACGGTAGGGGTAACAATAATTGCCAATTCAAGGCTAGACGAGCTACTTTCTTGTTGCGCTCCGAGTGACTCCAATAGCCCAAAAGCCATGCACGCAACAAGCGCGAATATAACTCCAAATCGTGTACGGCGCACGTTTCTAGATTCCTTGCCAAGCATCCTGTTAGTCCTCTTGCGGCAAATGGAGAGCCGAGATTCACCTTATCGTCTGAAGGCAGGTTGAATCGGGATCTGGTTTGTTGAGTGGCGGAACAATTCAAACCCGACGAAGCACTTGCAAACCGGCTACGGTTCAGGCTGTGGATTGCCCGCCTCTGAGGCCACTTCGAACTATATCATTTTTCAGTTCGTGGGGACCTCGGCCATCTTGCGTGGCTGCGGACAGAGCAGGGATTCCGATTCCACATCTACGATGGATAGCCAGGGTCATGACGCTGCTGATGTCCTGTACCAAGGTGAAAGCATGGGTTGATAGAATGCAGGCGTATAGTCGACGTGAAGGAAGATTAAAGTTGAATGCTCGTTCTTGTTACGGCAACACGCCTTTCCAAAGCTGAGTTTGCGCAAACGCCTCTGGGCCTCTCCTTGCAGCGGTTAAGTTTTGACCGTACCATCGAGATTCATCTGGCGGACAGCAATCAACTAGGCTTGCCCAAGATCTACAATCAGTTCATTGCGGAGAAGTTTCGCGGGCACGATCTGGTCTTTGTGCATGATGACCTGTGGTTGGACGATGTGTTCTTTTCCGACCGCATTCGCAATGCTCTGACGATCTTCAATGTGGTAGGTTTGGCAGGGAATCGCCGGCTCTTGCCTGGCGCGCCTGCTTGGCATGTCAAAAATGAGCAAATGGAGTGGGACCAGGGAAACCTCTCCGGCGTTATCTGTCATGGCAAATACCCCTGGGGGGCAGCATCGGTCTACGGTCCGTCGCCCGCGGAGGTAAAGCTACTGGATGGGGTTCTGCTTGCTGCAAGCTGTTCCGCGCTGCTCGATGCCGCTGTCCGCTTCGATGAGCGGTTCGATTTCCATTTTTACGATCTGGATTTTTCTCGGCAAGCCAGCGCAGCAGGATTGAAGCTTGGGACGTGGCCGATTTCCGCAACTCACGTCAGCATTGGCGCACTCGGTTCTCCCGCATGGCAGAAAGGGCTGGAATTGTATCGGGAGAAATGGGGAATGTCCTGACGTTCTCTGCCGTTCGCTATTCAGCGCAGCAGGGGGCGAATGGGGCTGACGGATCGGATTTTAAATCTCGTCGATGCTCAAGGGCGTCTAGTCAGAATTGTGGAAAGATTTGTCTAATATTGGTCAATAATCACGGACCATGCGGACCGTGCATATCCATTTAAGATATATTAAATCAATAAGTTAGAAACAAACGCAGCGGCCTGAAAGAGTGTATGGCGGAGAGACAGGGATTCGAACCCTGGGTACCCTTTCGAGTACACACGCTTTCCAAGCGTGCGCCTTAAACCACTCGGCCATCTCTCCTGCGGGGTGGTGTGACTGTTTGAATTTAACATATTGTACCGTCTCGGATGATTGGGTGGCCACGTCGACATTGCCCCGAGCTCCAGGTTGCGGCTAAATTCGGCGATTGCAATGAAGACGTTTACGAGCAATTGCCTCGCGGTATATAGTTCACCTTTGCTCGCCGATGCCCTCACAATTGCGTTGTAGCGGCGAGATTCCACCCAAGAGAAAGGCCTCCGCCATGTCCTCGATTTCACGTCGTGATTTGCTTTATTCCGGTGTTGCGTTGTCCGCCTCATCCTTGCTTGTTCGTTCCGCCTGGTCGCGCACGGCGGCAATGCTGGCTGACGCGGCGGTGACCGGCTCGCCCGCAGCATTGGCCGCCATCGCGCCGCGTGAGCATTTGCTGTTCGATTTTGGCTGGAAGTTCCAGTTTGGCCACGGAACCGATCCCGCGCGCGACCTGGGATTCGGCAATGGCCAGGGCGATTTTGCCAAGACCGGCGACTTCAAATTTGCCAAGCTCGGCTTCGACGATTCGAAGTGGCGCGGGCTCGATTTGCCCCATGACTGGGCGGTGGAACTGCCGTTTGTCCGCGACGAGGAGCTAAATTCGCACGGGTACAAGCCGCTGGGCCGGCGCTATCCAGAGACGAGCGTGGGCTGGTATAGACGCGAATTCGATATTCCGGCCGGCGATCAGGGGCGGCGCATCACCGTTGAGTTCGACGGTGCATTTCGCAGCGTGCTGGTGTTTGTGAACGGCTGCTTTGTGGGTCGCAATGACAATGGTTACGCGCCGTTCTCCTTTGACGTGACGGACTTTCTGCATGTGGGCGGAAAGAACTGTATCATGCTGCGCGTCGACGCAAGTTTTGGCGACGGCTGGTTCTATGAGGGCGCTGGCATCTACCGGCATGTGTGGCTGAAGAAGACTGACGCGCTGCACCTGGGCAAGTGGGAGAGCACGGTGCGGACGCCGGAGGTGAGCGAGCACGCGGCGACTTTGGCTCTCAGCACGATGGCGGTGAACCAGGGAGCGAAGGCGGAGAACGCAAAGGTTCGCTGGCAGATTGTGGACGCAGAGGGCAAGACGGTTGCTACCGCTGAGTCTCCGGCGCAGTCGATCGCCATTGATGGCACGGCGACCTTTAGTGCAACAGCGAGCCTGAAGAGTCCCGCGCTATGGTCGGTCGATCAACCGACTCTGTATTCCACGATTGTGAGTGTGGAGACGGATGGCAAAATACGCGATGCCGAGCGCGTAAGTTTTGGCGTTCGCAGCGCGCGCTTCGATGCGGATAAGGGATTTTTCCTGAACGGAAAATCGCTGAAGATCCAGGGCACCTGCAATCACCATGACCACGCCGGCGTGGGAGCGGCGCTGCCTGACCGGCTGCAGGCGTTCCGGATTGGCGTGCTGAAGGAGATGGGCTGCAATGCCGTTCGTACATCGCACAACATGCCGACGCCGGAGTGGGTGGAAGCTTGCGACCGCATGGGCGTGATGATGATGTGCGAGACGCGCCAGATGAGCTCCAATCCGGAGGGATCGGCGCAGCTTGAGGCGATGGTGAAGCGCTATCGCAATTCGCCGTCGATCATCCTTTGGTCAATTGGCAATGAGGAGTGGCAACTACAGGATGGCGAAGCCGAGCAGGGCGCGAAGATTGCCGCCACCATGGTGGAGCGCTGCCACGAACTCGATCCGACGCGCGTGGTTTCAGCCGCGGTGAACGGCGACAATTCGAAGGGTGTCTCCGTTCCGCTGGATATCGTCGGCTTTAACTACCAGCTGATGTTTCCGGATCGTTTTCATAAGGCGAATCCCACGCGCCCACTCTACGGATCAGAGACGGCCAGCGCGATTTCAACGCGCGGCGAGTACACGACCGACAAGCTGCGCAATACCATCAGCGCTTACGACGTGAATCAGCCGGGCTGGGGCGAGACGGCCGAGACATGGTGGAAGTTCTACGCCACGCGCGAGTGGGAGGCGGGCGGCTTTGCGTGGACCGGCTTCGACTATCGCGGCGAACCCACGCCCTACGGATGGCCTTCAATCAACTCTCAGTTCGGCATTGTGGATATGTGCGGATTCCCGAAGGACACCTTCTACTACTACAAAGCGTGGTGGGGCAAGGATCCGGTGCTGCATCTGTTCCCGCACTGGAACTTCGAGGGCAGGGAAGGCGACGAGATTCCTGTGTGGGTGCACTCGAACCTGGATGAGGTGGAGCTGCTGGTGAATGGAAAAAGCCTGGGGAAGCAGGCTGTTCCGCACCTGGGACACGTGGAGTGGAAGGTGCGCTACGAACCGGGTGTCATCGTGGCGCAGGGTTTCAAAGACGGCAAAGTTGTGATGACGGAAAAGCGCGAGACCACCGGACCGGAAGTTGCGATCAGGCTGAAAGCCGACCGCACGGAGATCAATGCAGACGGTGAGGACGTGGTGGTCTTGACCGTGGATGTGTTGGATAAAGAGGGCCGCGCAGTACCGATCGCGTCGAACATGATCGCATTCAACATATCGGGCGCAGGCAAGCTCATCGGCGTGGGCAACGGCGATCCCAACTGCCAGGAGAGCGACAAGGCGTCGAGAAGGTCTCTGTTTAACGGATTGGCGCAGGCAATCGTGCAGGCCACCAAACAGCCGGGCGATATACAGATTGAAGCTGTGTCGGCGGGCGGGGGACGCTTGACTCCAGCGAAGCTGACAATTACGGCAAAGGCAGCGGAAGCGCGGCCTGCCGTGTAAAGAGCGCAACAGAACGAATCATGCAGGAATATGAATGTCCGCGTTGTTTGCGTTCAACGAGGCGTCCGGCTCCTGGGTTCCGTTCGCTGCGGCAGCGGATTTTTGTGACTCGGCATGTTGCTTTTCGTTCCTGAAGTCGGAGAAGTGGACCACGTTGTCGTAGGCGTCCTTGATTACATCCTGTAGCGGGATGACGCTTCCGTTGACGCGCTGCTCGTCCAGCAGGTCAAGATCGACATCGGCAAAGATCATCTGCTCCTGGTTGACGGTGCCTTCGGCGGCGATGCCGTCCCGTGCGAAGAAGTAGTCGGAAGGCGTGAGGATGGCGGCCTGGCCGTAGTTGGCGGCCATGTAAGGAACCAGCGTGAGGTTGCCCACGGTTCCGGTGACGGCGACGTAGATCTGGTTTTCGATGGCGCGCGCCTGAGCGCAGTAGCGGACCCGGCAGAAGCCCTCGCGGCCGTCAGTGCAAGAGGGGACGAAGAGAATCTCAGCGCCGGCCTCTGCCATCACACGCGCCACCTCTGGGAATTCGATGTCGTAACAGATGAGGATGGCGATGTTGCCAAAGTCGGTGTGGTAAAGGTAGAGGCCGTGGCCGCGGCTTAGCTGGTAGGGTCCGCTCTCAGTGGGCGTGAGGTGGACCTTCTTCTGCCGGAAGACCTTTCCATTGGGCGTGAAAAGGTGAGCGGCGTTGAAGACTTTGCCTCTCTGAATGACCGGATGCGTGCCGGCAATGATGTAGATGCCCGTCTCCTGTGCCAGGCGCATGAAGAGCGCCTCATATTGGGGCGCCATGCGGGCAAGGCGGCGTACGGCCAGCGCCGGAGCGGGCTCGTTGATAAAGCTGAGAAGCTGCATCGTAAAGAATTCTGGAAACAGGACGAAGTGGGCTTTGTAGTCTTTCGCGCTTTGCACGAAGAACTCGACCTGGCGCGCAAAGTCGTCAAAGCTCGAGATGGGCCGGACCAGGTATTGGACAGCAGCGATGCGGACACGCCGCGGGCGCGGAGACCCGCGCAGGGCCTCGGCGGCCACCTGCTCCAGCGCGGCATGTTGCATGTTTGCCTGCAGGCTGACTGAAGAGGTGTACTCCGGATTCAACCATTCCAGCAGCGTGGCGAAGCCGTTCGATTCTTCGTCCTGCATGTAGGCCGGCACCACATCGAGCACAACAAGGCCATTCTCAAGCTGGAAGGTGAGAGCGGGGTCGCGCCGTTTGCCGGCAACCACTTCGGCAACGTACTCCTTCGCGGTCATCTGGCTGGCGATGGCGGAGTAACCGGGAATCCGGCCGCCGGTGAGCAGCCGTTTGAGCGCGCGCTCGCGGATCAGCTCTTTTCTGGCTTTATAGAGCAGCGTTCCGATTCCGAGTTGGCGTGCGTTAGGATCGACACCCATATCCGCGCCGTAGAGTGTTTTGCCGAGCGGGTTGTGCGTGTCGAATGTTCCTTGCCCGGTGATGGAGGACCAGTTTGCCGATTCGGCATAGTCGTCCCAATCGATGAGCAGGGAACTTGCCGAGCCTAAAACGCAGCCGGCAGTGTCCTCGACAACGAACTGCCCTTCGGGAAATATTTCAAGATGATGCGCCAGGTGGGCGGGGCTCCAGGGGATCTGTCCTGGGAAGGCGCGAACCTGAACCTGAATGACCGACTCGATGTCGGCGAGGGTCATTTGACGGACGCAGAACTGATTGACGGGACCATCTGGGGCAGCCATCGTTGAATGCTCCTCGATTGAGCAGGTTGAGCATCCGTGAGGCTAATAGGTCCTTGTGAATCCAGTATGAACAGGGCGACAACGACAGCCACTGCTGCAGGTTAGAGCATGCCTTGCTGGATTCCAACAGGTGCATGCCTGGAAGGTTGGCCTGTTCTTAACAGACCGAAGTGAAACCACGCCGTTTTCCCGGGTATGCTGCTAGTGAATGGCGATCTTGCTTGTATGCGCGGTGCGCTTGGTGCCGTTTTCAGTGATCGATTGTTCGCGAACCATTGCTTCCAGGTCATCGCTGAAAAAGAGGACCCGGTTCCTTCCAGTTCTCTTTGCCGCATACATTGCTCGATCCGCTTTTTGCAGCAAGGAGTCGATTCCTGCGCCGTCGTTGGGAAAGGTGCTGATGCCAATGCTGGCGCCAATGACAATCTCATGTGTGTCGATTTGGAAGGGGGCTTCTAGAGATTCCATCAGGCTCACAGCAACTATCATTGCGTCTTCACGATTCTGCAAGTGATTCAGGATGACGGTGAACTCGTCCCCTCCGATGCGCGCCAAGGTATCGGATTCCCGTCCGCGGGACCGAAGGCGTTCTGCTACCCCACTCAACAGCAGGTCGCCGACAGCGTGGCCAAAGCTGTCGTTGACCAGCTTGAAGCCATCGAGGTCGATGTACAACAAGGCCAGAATGCGGTCGTCGCGTTTGGCGGCCGCCAGACTTTGTGAAAGACGATCGAACATGAGCCGGCGGTTGGGCAAGCCGGTGAGCTCGTCCACAAGGGCCTGATGCTTCAGTTTGGCCTCGGCTTCTCTCCTGGCACGATCCAGTTGCTGCAGGTCAGAAAGCATTCCATTGAATCCAACCACGAGTTGGGCAACCTCTTCACTGCCTCTCACAGAGACCGTGGTATCGAAGCGCTGCTCGCGAGCAAGTTTGCTCATGGCCGTGGAGAGATCTTCAACGGCCTGCGCCGTTTGAGAGGCTTTCTCCAGAGCGATCGTCTGCGAGCGCATGCGACGGCGCAGGGCCCCGCTCCATATCAGCACCGCAGCAAACAACAGCACCAACGGAAGTAGCAGAACGAGCGCCATTTGTGGTGTCCAAAACGGCGCATTTTGCACCACGGTTACATCTTCGGGCGAGCGAAGCAGGAGCTTGAAACTGACCGGGTCTTCCTGGGTCAGACGGTAGAGCCTGGTGGAGTCAACCTGTGCGGAGCAAACACCGATGAGCCGCAGAACACTGCCTTCGCGGAGTTTGGCCAGATCGGTTTCGCTTTTCGGGGTCGTGAGCTGTGCCGTGAAGGTTTGAAGGCCGGATTGCAGAATCAGGCTGATGCTGTCTGCCCCTCGCAACACCGTCAGCAACCGGGCTGTTACTGAAACCAGCTGCGCGTCGTCATCTCCACTCAGAAAGGACGATGCAGTGGTGATTTTCGCCAGGGGTTGCGCTCCTCCGGCCACGACGCGAAATGTCACATCGGTCAATACCGGCGTATACTTGCCAACCAGTGTGGGATAACCTACCGCTTCCACGCTTTCTCCCGCGCGCAAAGGCCGGGCATCGGCCTGAACCTGCACTCCGCCACTTGCGTCTTCCAGGTAGAAGAAGTCGCGCCCGGCCATGGTCACGGTGCCCGCAACTTTGACGCGGTGGCCGCTCCTGGCGTGAGGGGAGTAACGCAACAGGGACCCTATGGGCGTGGCCTCCATGTCGAGCGGATGAGGCGCAGGCGGCTCGAGAGCTTGGATCTGTGACGAGTCTGAAATCATCAGCTGGTATCCGATTAGCTGCCGGCGCGAGTTAAAGAGGTCGTTGAACACGCCGCGAATCCGGACCTTGGTGTCGTCCAGGGTTCCGGGGTCCAGGGGAACGGGAAGAACCGGCGGGCCGCCCACGTGAATCTGCCCGATATCGGTCTGGAGGTTGAACATCGGGTTGCGATGGTCAGGATTGTTCATCAGCTGAACGCGATGAATCAATCCGTCTACGGTAACGAAGCGCGATTCAAGCTCTCCAGCAACAGCATTGTCCGCAGTTACGGGAATCGGGACGGGAAGCGGGGCCGGACCCACAATCTGCAGCTTCGGAGCAACGATTACGGGAGCGAATCCTCCCCGCCCGGTCATTCCGGAAATGGTCACCCGTTGGCCCGGCTTCAAAGCGGGGTAGTGGCCGGAGTACTTCACGAAGATTCCTGCGGCGCTGTCCTGACACCAGAACTGTTCCCATACGGGATCAACGAACGTGACGACCGCAACGACCCGCAACGGTAGACCTTGCGCGGCCTGAGAGGGCGACAGTGCGCTAATCTCTGACAGGCTGGCGAGAGGCGCAAGGGCGCTTGCGGCCTCATTCTCGGCGTCAGCCAACTCGGCCGGAATCTCGGTGATCTGTGCGTGGGCTAGATTGATCGCCATTCCGTCCACAGCAGGGAAGCCTTCCACCTCCACGGCCGATCCGACCTTTACCGTGCTCGGTCGGGAAACGCTGCATTCGATTGCGCCCCAGGCATCTTCAAGCAGGACCGAGTCTGGATACACAGCGGCAATCCTGCCCCTGATTCGGATGCGATGGTTTTTGCCGACCGCCCCTTCTCGATAGAGGGCGCGGATGGAATACAAAGGGGAGCTTTGCGGAGCGGGTTGTTCCACCGTCACGTCCTTGCCGGAGGTGACCCAGACCCGTTTGGAGATCAGGTCGCCGCTGGAATTACGCACTTCTTCGGGCACGCCCAGAACGCGGATACTCGCGTCGACCAGCTTCGAGTAGTCCCGGTCAGGCTGTGCGATGATCAGGTCTGCTGCGGCTTTAGCATCCTGGATGGTCAGTTGTACCCGCCCAGAGGAGTCCAGCTTGGCGTCCCGAATCACGGCTGGGACCAATATTCTGATGCCGTTCTTTTCTTGTCCGGGAAACTTTGCCAGCGTCGCGGGAGCCGGAGGGGGCACCTTCACGCGGAAAAAGGAGGAGCTGACACTCACTTCTCTTAACGCCATGCTATCCGGTCCAACGTTGGGATCGTAGTGGGCTGTCTTAACCGCCTTGACGTCCACCGTCTCGCCAGCGTGAACCATGGCTGAAACCGGATTGCCGGAAATGGCGATCGCTCCGGTTTCATCCTGAATCCAGAACCGATTCCCGGGAACGTCCACATACGTCACCACACCCAGCAGACGCGCTGTGGATGACATCTGCATCAGTGTAAGATATTGAATCGTATCGTGTTTTGAGAAAACGGTTGAAGAGCGCAAAACGAGCGTTGTGCCTACGCCAGCCAGCAACAGGACCGGAATTGCAACGGCCCATACAAACCTGTGCCCGATTTGCCTCATTAGATAACTCTATCGGCTAAAGCCACAAGTATTTAACCCCCAAATTGAAATCGGCGCTGTGCGACACGTTACTAATTGTCATTTCAAGCAATGGCGCAACGAGTTGGTTGGCTGCAGTTCAGGGAGGGGAAGAAGGCCCTGCTATCACCGCAAGCCGGCATATTACGGCGAATCAGAGATAGGCAGGCGACGAATCTCCGTGGGCAAAGTGGGTGAGCCGGCATCGATCGGCGGTGATTTATCTCACAGGCTGACAGTTCAAATGGAGAGCAGAATGATGTTGCAGCGGAATCGGCCGATGAGGGATGAGATGCATGCCGCTTTTGCTCCTGTCATTGCGGCGGTCTGGTTGGAACTTCGCGGATGACTGTGAAGCGGAAGAGACCACCGCGCCAAAAGGACATTTAAGCGGAGAATATTGAGAGGTAATAGCTTGCTTGCAAGTGTAGTATTGGGAATGACATACGAGAGATCATCCCGAGCAACCAGAAGGATGGGGCAACCAGTATTAGCCAAGCCAGCGTAGAATGCTTGGGTCCTGCAAAGTGACTGCTTGCCATGGTCGAATTGATGGAGGTCGATGGCTACTGAAGTTGTATTGCAGGCGTGCTCAAAGGGATTACCTTTGCATCATCAGGTGGTACGTGGGCAGTCGGAAGTGACTATAATCACAAGTTGTACAAGCGAGAAACTCGCCTGATTTTTGAGAATCTAATTGGAAGGAATCCCGCCAAATGGCGACTGGAGACCTGGCCCTGGGTCAAGAGCAGGGCGAATTGAGCGCGGAAAATCGCGTCGCAAACGATTTCAGCATAAACGTAGCAACGGTGAACGGGTCCGGCTCGCAATCCGCCAACAGCGTGCTGCTGAAAAGCATCTTCGGAATGGGCGTTCCCGTTAGCGGAAAGAACCTCTTCCCGTCGAACATTGCCGGACTACCCACCTGGTATACGATTCGCGCCAGCAAAGACGGCTATGTAGCCCGCAAGCGCGATTCTGAAGTTCTGGTGGCTTTGAACCCGGAAACCGCGCGTGAGGACGTGCTGGCGCTGCCCACCGGTGGCGTTGCCATTTACGAAGAAAAGCTGGATCTGAAGCAATACCGCGACGATATTGTGTTTTATCCAGTGCCGTTCGATAAAATCACCGCCGCCATATGCCCTGAGGCCAAGCTGCGCAAGCTGGTAAAGAATATGGTGTACGTCGGCGCAGTGGCCCAGATCCTGCATATCGATCTCGGCATTGTGGAGAGCGGGCTTAGAAAGCAATTCGCCAAAAAGCAGAAGGTCTTCGATCTGAACTTTGGCGCGGTAAAGGCCGGCTACGACTACGCGCAATCCACGTTTACCAAGCAGGACCCTTATGTGATCGAGCCGATGAACGAGACCAAAGGCAAGATCATCATCGATGGCAATGCGGCCTGCGGCATGGGTGCTGTGTTTGCTGGCGTGACGGTGGTGGCCTGGTATCCCATTACTCCTTCTACGTCGTTGATTGAAGCTGCAACCGACCTGTTGAAGAAGTTCCGAGTGGACAAAGAAGGCAAAGCCACCTTCGCGGTGGTACAGGCCGAAGACGAACTGGCCGCGATCGGCATGGTGCTGGGCGCGGGCTGGGCTGGAGCGCGGTCCATGACCTCGACTTCAGGTCCGGGCATCTCACTGATGGCAGAGTTTACCGGGCTGGGTTATTACGCTGAGATTCCGGGCGTCATCTTCGACGTGCAGCGCACGGGCCCCTCAACGGGCATGCCGACGCGCACTTCGCAGGCCGACCTGCTTTCGACTGCGTTTCTATCGCATGGTGACACTAAGCACATTGTCCTGCTGCCAGGCAGTGTGAAGGAGTGTTTCGAGCTTGGCTATGCCGCCTTCGATCTAGCCGAGCGGTTGCAGACGCCGGTGTTTGTGCTCACCGATCTTGACCTGGGCATGAACAACTGGATGTCGGAGACCTTCGATTATCCTGAGAAGCCGCTGGACCGGGGCAAGGTTCTTACCAAGGAAGATCTCGACCGGCTGGGCGGATTCGCCCGCTATCGCGATGTGGACGGCGACGCTATTGGTTGGCGGACGTTGCCCGGAACAGACCACCCCAAGGCCGCGTACTTTACGCGCGGTTCGGGGCACAATAGCGCGGCCGGTTATACCGAACGCCCTGACGAGTACCTTGAAGTGATGGAGCGGCTGTCGCGCAAGTTCGAGAATGCGCGCAAGCTGGTTCCCGCTCCCGTGGTGGTAAAAGACGGCAGCTCGAAGATAGGCTTTCTCGCCTATGGCACTACCGATTTTGCCCTCCGCGAAAGCATGGATCAAATCAAGAAAGAGTACGGCAAGGACGTGGATTATATGCGCATCCGGGCCTACCCGTTCGCGCACGAGATTCACGACTTCATTGCTTCGCACGACCGCGTCTACATTGTGGAACAAGACCGCGACGCACAACTGGCGAGCTTGATCAAGCTGGATATTCCGGCGGATCAAGTTGTGAAGCTGCGCACCATTCTGCACTACAACGGATTGCCGATTGATGCCCGCACCATTACCGAAGAGTTTGCGACCAAGGAGGGCCTGTAATGGCAACCTCAACACCAGCACCCAAAGTGAATCACATCGGCCTTCCGATCCTGGATTACCGCGGCGGCAAAAGCACGCTGTGCGCCGGCTGCGGCCATAACGCAATCTCTGAGCGCATTGTGGATGCCCTGTACGAGATGGGCGTGGAGCCGGAACGGGTGATCAAGATGAGCGGCATCGGCTGCTCGTCGAAGAGCCCGGCCTACTTTCTAAGCCGCGCACATGCCTTTAACAGCGTGCATGGACGCATGCCTTCGGTGACCACCGGAGCCGTGCTGGCAAACAGCACGGTAATGGCGCTTGGCGTCTCCGGCGACGGCGATTCCGCGTCGATCGGCATCGGCCAGTTTGTCCACCTGATGCGCCGCAATCTGCCGATGATCTACATCATCGAAGACAACGGTGTGTACGGTTTGACCAAAGGACAGTTCTCGGCGACCGCTGACATCGGTTCGAGATTGAAGACCGGCGTCGTCAACGAACTGCCGGGAATCGACACCTGCGCGCTGGCCATTCAGTTGGGCGCGACTTTTGTTGGACGTTCCTTCTCCGGCGACAAGAAGCAATTGCTGTCGATGCTGAAGGCTGCGATTGCGCACAAGGGAACTGTAATGCTCGACGTGATCAGCCCCTGCGTGACCTTTAACGATCACGAAGGCTCGACCAAGAGCTACAAGTTTCTGCAGGAGAACGACGAGCCGATCAACGAGATCGGATTCGTAGCCAGCTTCGACGATATCGAGGTTGATTACGACTCCGGCGAAGTGTACGACGTGGAGATGCACGATGGGTCAAGCCTGCGTCTGCGCAAGTTGCTTGAAGACTACGATCCCACCGACAAGGCAAACGCGGTCCGCACGCTGATGGAAGCACAGGAAAAGGAAGAGATCCTGACTGGTGTTTTCTATATCGACACGCAGAAGCCGACGTTCATCGACCAGTTAAATATGGTTGAAGTGCCGCTGGCCACGCTGCCTGAGTCGGTCACGCGGCCTCCCAAGTCGGCTCTCGATAGCCTGATGGCGAATCTGCAGTAAGCGTCAACTTTATCGATCAAACCTGACGCGGCGCGGACTTAAATCCGCGCCTCGTTTGCTATATCTGCCACCAATCGAAGAGGGACATTCGCGGATAGTAAAGTCCGGCGTGTATTTGTGCGCTGCCGCGAAGCTTGCGCAACACCTCGGCGTAGGCTTCGAGCTGCGGCGCAAAGACTGCGCGCAACTGCGGCAATGCGATGGCGGGGTCAAGCCCGTCCGCGTGGGCGGTCTTGTAGTCGACAATCCACCAGGTGTTGCCGTCGTTTGAGAGCGGCTCGGCTCCGGCGCGAAACACACGGTCCACCTGTACGGTGCGCAGATTCCCGTTGACCACACCAACCCAGCGCGCCTCGCTCGATGCATCCGCGTGGGGCGAGAGTATCCATTGTCCAACGGCATCGCGCGAAGCGTTGAGTGCAATCTCGACGGCTACCGCGGCGACGCGGTTTGCCTGCAACGCGTCAACGCCAGCGGCGCGAACCTGCGCGGCGATCCGCGGTTGCATCTGTTGCAGCAGAATGTGTGCGGCATCCCAGCCTTTGCGTTCGCGCTGGCGCGCCAGCGTCTCAAGCAGCGTGTGAACGCCGACGCCAAGGGCGCGCGATTGCAAGCCGCCTTCGTGGCGCTGGTAGGGGCTATCGGCGCCAATTCCAATGATGGGCGTGGTGGATGCTGCGGCACGTTCACTTTGCGGAGCGCTGTAATCGGCAGGCAAGCGGCGCAGGAGAGTTGGTTTCTGTGCGGACGGCATTTGGATCAGATTGCTCTCCCCGGAAGCAGCAAGGGAATCGATGATCGAAGGCTCGGAGGATGACCGGGTCTGCGCCGATTTCCATTGTTCGAAGCGCTCTTCGATCTCTGCTTTCAATGCTGGCCATGCGGTTCCCAGCAGGCTCGCCGAGGGCTCCGCCAGAACCCACTCACCATTCTTGCCTTGTCTGCAACTGGGGCGCGCGAACAGATGCAACTCGTCGCGGGCGCGGGTGGCCGCAACATAGAGCAGCCGCCGCATCTCTTGCAATTCACGCGCTGCGAACGCGCGGTCAACCCATGCTTTTGCTCCGCTGCGATCGCTGCCTTTGGACTGAAGCGGAGCGACGAGGAACTCAGTAATTTGATCTGCATCATTCGCGGCCGCTTCAGGAGGAAGCCCGCGCTCGAGCCACGAGAGCATCTTGAAAGCGCCCCGGCGCGCGCCGGCTTCGAGCGAAGGAACGATAACCACCTCGAACTCCAGTCCTTTGGATTTATGGATGGTCATCAATTGCACGCCGCATTCACTGCTGGCTTGAGGGTCGGGCTGTGCGGTCAGCTTGTCGAGAGCGGCCGTGAGTGCAGGGCCCAGCAAGTCCTGTTCGCCATCAGGCAGACTGTCGAGGCTGCTCCACAGCAGATCGAGATTCGCGCGCCCGGTGGCATCAACGCAATGCGCCCCGCCAAGTTGCAGCCATATCTGTTCGAGCCAGGTTCCTAGAGAGGATGTGGGGCGAGCAAAACGGAGCGCGGGCGCGGTGGCTAGAACATTGATCACGCGCTCAATCGCGAGGCGGCCATCGGGGCTAAGGAGTGTTGCACGCTCCGCAAGCAAATCCGGAATTGAACGGGCAAGCAACTTAGGATCGTCGGCGCTGGTGAGCAGATGAAGATCGCTGAGCGAAAGGCCGCACCACGGCGCACGCAGCACGCCTAGCCACGCTACGCGGTCGAGTGGGTTGAGCAGAGCGCGGGCAAGCGCAAGCACGTCGAGCACTTCAGGCCGCGATGAAAGCCTCTCAAGATCGACGGCTCGGAAGGGAATTGCCGCGCCTCGCAACCGCTCTGCAATGGGCGCAAGAGCGGCGCGCGTGCGGCCGAGCACGGCGATGCGATACTTCAGGCCATTTGCGCGAGCCTGCTCTATGCGCGGCATGTGGCTCTCAATCAGCGAGACAATCTCCTGGGCCTGCGGAAGCTCTCCTGGCTGCGCTTCGCCGTCATCGGGCAATTGAAGAGATGCTTGCGGCAAGAAGCGCACGTGCAAGTTGAAGGGAAGCGCGGCCGGATCGGCATCGGCTCGCGCGGGAGCGGCTTGATCGAAGGTGACGCCGCTACCATCGTCGGCCGCGAAGACAGCGCTGAATACCTCGTTCAACCGGACAACGAGAGGTCTAGCTGTACGGAAATTTGCCTTCAACGCGAGCGGATCGAAGAGCAGCGGATCGGCACTGGGGATTTCCAGTCCGGACTCACGAACGCGCGGAAACAACTCCGCATCCGCGCCGCGGAAAAAGTAAATGGACTGCATGGGATCGCCAACCACGAAGCAACTGCGGCCCTCGCGCTCAGGCCATGCGGCCACGAGGCGGCGCAGCAACTCATGCTGACGGCGGCTGGTGTCTTGGAACTCGTCGACCAGGATGTGCTGGATTCCGTCCGCGATGGAGAATGCCGCTTCACTGGGTAGGCCATCGCTGCTGCATAGAACATTCAGCGCGATTTGCGCAACCTCAACGTAGTCCGCAGCGCCCACCTCGGCAAACACGACGCGCAGCTCGGCGGCAGCGTGACGCAACAATGCGAAACAGCCCTGCAGGATCTGCCATTCATCTTCGCTGTAGTGAACGGGGGGCAAGCTGCGCACTTGCGCCAGTGCGGAGTCCAGGCCCGGCACAGCGGCAAGACTCGCGATGAGGCTCAGTAGACGCGCTTTTTCTGCCTTGCGATCGGCAGGGAATCCTAACCGCTTATCGACTGATTTGCGAAATGCTCCTTCAAGCGTGAGCAGCAGAGTGGCGAGCGCATTGTATGCGCGGCACGATTCTTCAAGCTGCTCAACACCTGGCGCTTCTGCAGCTTCGAAGACGATGGAAGGGAAGTCGGCGAGCTCGGCGAGAGATTGAAATTGCTCGGCTGCGCCGTTCTCGCAGGCGAAGCGAGCCAGCCTCAGCGCCTCGCCGCGTGCTTCGGGAACCTGGTCGAGAAGACTGGCGAGGCGGGTGAGCGATTCCTGAATCCTATTTGCGAAGGGCTGTTCCAGGCGTGCGCGCAGAGCCGGCCAGTCGGGATCGCGGTCGAGTACAAAACCGTGCATCCAGCGGTCGCGACTGGCCAGCATTTCTACCAGCAGCGTCTCCATCTCGTTCCAGTTGTTATCGCGCCACAGGAGCAGGTCTTCGATTGCGGTG
>Ga0302319_10002637_pt1 | contig 38277 bp, 30 predicted proteins | sample Bog_T0_2_FD_203319 | JGI IMG/M metagenome (GOLD analysis project Ga0302319, IMG submission 203319) | Peat permafrost microbial communities from Stordalen Mire near Abisko, Sweden - Bog_T0_2 | ecosystem: Environmental > Terrestrial > Soil > Wetlands > Peat | place: Sweden: Abisko, Stordalen Mire... | reverse complement strand
AGCGACCGTCATTCGGACACGTTCACACCTTTGTGAACGATGTGTTCGAAGTTTGGCTTATTACGGTGCCGCTTCGGCCCCAGCAGCTTTGAGATTTAATGGCGTCGAGGAGGAAACACGCGCCATCAGGGCGGCGACTTTGACCGACGTAAAAGCAGAAGAGGAATGGTACTAGCAAGGTCGGGCTCTGGCATGATTGGTCCTTGCGATGACAAGTTCCGGGAGATATTATCGGGTTTATGCTGAAGACCGTTGCTCTGGCTGAACTGTTTGTTTGCTGGATTCTGTGGGCTTGGGCGTTTGTGAAACCTCGCGAACAGGCGGCTGGCGCGAAGACGGTGGCCCGCGCTCCGGCCTCTAAGTGGGGCATTTTTCTAGTGATGATCGGGTTCATGCTGGTCTTTATCTACGTACGCCCGGTGGGATTTGAGAAACCGGCGTGGTCATTGATTGTTTCGATGGTTCTGGCGCCCCCGTCCGCTGCGGTGGCTTGGTCGGCCACGCGCCATCTTGGCAAGCAATGGCGCTATGAGGCTGCGCTGCGCGAGGACCATGAACTGATACAGACGGGTCCCTATCGGTGGGTTCGGCATCCTATCTATACGTCGATGTTGGGCATGCTCCTGAGTGCTGGGTTTGTGTGGACGTGGTGGCCCCTCTTTATAGCGGGCGTTCTGTTTTTCCTGGCCGGCACGGAGATACGTGTTCGGGCGGAGGACCGGCTGCTGGCGGAACGGTTCCCGGCTGCTTTTGCGGACTATCGCTCTCGCGTCGGTGCTTTCCTCCCGTTCGTGCACTCATGAGCCGGGTTTTGTGCGCTGTAGACTAACTGAGAATGAACACGTGGTTAGGTGGGAAGTGGGTCGTGGTTTATGTGTTGGCGATGGCAGCCGTCATTGTCGGTGTCGATTTCCTGTTCTTCCGAAACCGATTCTGGGAACGGCTGGCCGTGAATCTTGGCATTGTGTTGGTGTTCGGAGCTTTCTACTTTAGACTCTTTAGGCGTCCGTGAAGAAGGTGGGAAAGAAGTATAACTCCGGTTATACCTGAGATATGAAAACTGCGGTGTCGATGCCTGACGAGCTTTTCCGATTGGCGGAGGCGACCGCCCGCAAACTGCGTGTTTCCAGAAGCGAATTGTATGCGAAAGCGATCGCGGAGTACCTGGAACGGCGGCAGGACGATGCCATCACGAAGAGTCTGAACGATGTGTATTCGGGTTGTTCGGCGAAGCTGGATCCAGGGTTGCACCATGCCCAACTGAAATCTCTTGAAAAGGACGCTTGGTAGGTCGGCGATGAGGGAGATTCAGCGGGGAGAGATTTGGTGGGCGGATCTTCCCGAGCCCCGTCGTTCTGAACCTGGCTACCGGAGTCCGGTGCTGGTGGTTCAAGCTGACTCGTTCAACCGCAGCCGGATTCAAAGGGCCATCGTTGCGGCCATCACGACAAACCTAGAGCTCGCCAAAGCTCCTGGGAATGTGTTGTTGCCGGCGCGCTCAGCCGGCTTGACGCGAGATTCGGTGGTGAATGTCTCCCAACTGCTAACTCTCGATCGTGACTTTCTCAGTGAGCACGCCGGCACGCTGCCGCCGCGTTTGCAGCGGTCGGTCGATGAAGGGCTGAGGACGGTGTTGCAGCTTTAAGGGTCCGGGGGCAGCAGGCACTCAAATGAACCTCGCCTGGAGGGTCAGCATGAGATGGTTGCGAATGAACGATCAACGCTCTTGTTCGGCGTGCGCGTGAGAACTCGGATTCTTCGGACCGTTCACCACGGGAACACGGATACCCAATGGATCGGAGCCACCGTATTCGCTTGCGAGCCAAGCTCGGGCCACATGCCAATCGCGCTTAACAGTGCGCACGGCGATGTTGAGAGCGGTGGCGATTTCCGCGTCGGTATTACCGCCGAAGAAGCGCATTGTCACAACTAGGGCGGAGCGCGGGTGCACGTCTGCCAATCGAGTTAGGAGTGTGTCGAGGTGGGGAAGATCCATTGAATTGGCTTGCTTGTTCTGAATGAGGCCAGCGCGGGCGCGGGCCACGAGAACGGCGCGGGCGATTTTGGCGTGTTTGACGAGTGGGTGATCATATGGTTCCGCCATCTCTTCAGGCTAGCGGATTAGGAGTGACGCAGATTTTGCGCGGTAGACTGAGTTGTGAACTACTACGGAGCAAAAGAATTGGCGGCGTCGTATCGGACGGTTCGCAAGAACACCATCACGATCGCGGAAGAGATACCGGAAGACCAGTATGGCTTCCGCGCGGCCGAGGGGACGCAGAGCGTGGGCGAGTTGTTAGCGCACATTGCGCTGGGTGGGCGATTCCAGGAACAGGTCAACTTCATTGAAAAGCGTTCGGCCATGCAAGGTTTTGATTTCACAAAATTCATCACGGCATTGCGGGCAGAGCTTGATCAGCCTAGGACGAAAGAGCAGATTCTCGCTTTGTTGAAAGAAGAAGGCGAGAAGATGGCGGCGAATCTGGAAGGTGCCTCGGACGAGTTTCTGGCGGAGAGCATAGTGATGCCGCCGGGTGGGTCTCCGCCGAGCCGGACGCGGTTCGACATGCTGCTGGGTATTAAGGAACACGAGATGCATCACCGGGGGCAGCTTATGCTGATGGAACGGATGCTCGGGATTGTGCCGCATTTGACGCGCGCGGCGCAGGAGCGGATGGCGGCGATGCGGGCGAAGCAGGCGGAAGCGAAGGTCTAGGCGTACTTTCACTTTGTTGAGGCGTTCGCCGCTCTTTGCCGGTCGGCCCATTAAACGGGGTTGCCTACTGGACGTGGCGGAGTGGTCTCGAGCCCAGCGGATCTCTAATCATTTCGTGCGTGCCATCCTGCTTGCGATCATTTCTGTCTTGACGGGCATGCCACTCGGCGTGGAATTGTCGCGCGCCCGGAAATTGGAGAGCGACAGCGTTGCCGTCTTGCGCGAGGGCAAATTGGTAAGTATGCTTGGAAGTTTTTGAGAAACTTTTGAACACCGTCCTACTGCCATATTTGGCTTTGGCCGATTGGCTTTTAGTGATGCGCTTCGTTTCCATTCTCGTCTCCGTGAGTCTTGTGCTGTTTGGACAGACTGGAGCGGCGCCAGACGTACGGGCTGTCCATGGGGTGGTGGTGGATGCGACCACGCACCAGCCACTGGCGAACGCTTGGGTCACACTGGACGGCAACGTCAATAAGACGGGGGCGAACGGCGAATTCCAGGTTAAGACGAAGGCCAGTTTTGTCGATCTACGTGCGCCGGGTTATGGGAGGCTGCATGTGCCGGTGGTTGGCGCGGAGATGCGCATTCCATTAGCGCCTTTGAAAGTGCGAGCCTTATACATGTCGTTTTGGGCGGTGTCTTCGCAGACGATGCGGTCACAAATCTACGAGACGGCGGCGAAAGCGCATTTGAACGGCGTCGTGATCGATGTGAAGGGCGATATGGGGTTAGTGGCGTTTCATAGCTCGATCCCGATGGTGGCGAAAACGGGTGCGAATCGAGTGATTACGATTCCGGATGCACCGGCACTGATCGCGGATTTGCATCAGCGGGGATTGTACGCGATTGCGCGGATTGTGACTTTTAAAGATACGCCGCTAGCGCTGGCGAGGCCTGATTTGGCGGTGCGGAACGCCGGCGGGGGATTGTTTGCCGACAATGAAAGGCTGCACTGGACCGATCCGTTCAGCCAAATTGTTTGGGATTACAACATTCGAATTGCGGTAGAGGCGGCCAAGGCTGGCTTCGATGAAGTGGAGTTCGATTACGTACGATTCCCGGACCGCCAGGGGCTGCGATTTTCGAGAGAGACCAATGCACAGAATAGGGTTGAGGCGATCACAGGCTTTTTAGCACAGGCACAGAAGGCGCTGAACCCTTACAACGTATTTGTTTCGGCAGATAATTTCGGTTATGTGGCGTGGAACGAAGGAGACACGGGGATTGGGCAGGTGTTCGCGGATGTCGGAAAAGTAGTGGATTATATTTCACCGATGCTCTACCCCTCGGGCTTCAAGTTCGGGATTCCGGGCGTGCGGAATCCGATGAGTGATCCGTATCGGATCATTTATGCGTCGCTTGAAAAGGCGAAAAAACGAACGGGCTTTTCGGGGATTGTTTTTAGACCGTGGCTGCAAGCGTTTCCCGATTATGCCTTCGATCATCGGGCGTTTGGCAAGACGGAGTTGCGACAGCAGATCAAGGCGGCGGAAGACGCGGGGTCGGAGGGATGGTTGTTATGGGAGCCGAGAAACCGGTATCCGACGCAGGCGCTGTCTGAACTGTCGCGCGAATTGTGGTTCAAAGAACCGGTACAGCAGGCGGCGCGGCGTTAGACCGACTGAAGTTGTTCTTTCTTGAAGTTCGGCAGCAGCGCGGCTAAGAACCCGATAGCGGGCAGATAGGCGCAAAGCTGATACACGTATTCGACGCTGGCACGATCGGCGAGCCAGCCGAGGGCGGCAGCGCCTAAACCGCCGAGTCCAAACGCGAGTCCAAAGAAGATTCCGGAAACCATGCCGACACGCCCGGGGAGCAAGTCTTGGGCATAGACCACAATTGCTGAAAATGCAGAGGCCAGAATCAAACCGATCGGAATCGTAACGATGCCGGTCCAGAAAAGATTCAGGTGCGGCAGCAGCAGCGTGAAGGGCAGTACGCCTAGGATCGAAAACCAGATAACGAGTCGGCGTCCGATGCGGTCACCGATAGGTCCACCCAAGATGGTGCCGACGGCGGTCGAAAGTAAGAACAAGAACAGATAACGCTGCGATGTGCCGACCGACACGCCGAACTTCTTGATGAGGTAGAAGGTGTAGTAGTTCGAGAGACTCGCCAGATAGAAGAATTTCGAGAACATCAGTCCGATCAGTACGGCGATGGAGAGCCACACCTTGTTCCGCGTTATCGAAGCGGGGCGTTTAAATTCGTGCTCGCTCGCCGAACTCCTACTCGCGATGTGGCTTTGGTACCAAGCTCCGACCCTCCACAAAATCAGAATGCCGAGAACGGCCGCGGGTGCGAACCACGCGACGCTCCCTTGGCCGTAAGGTGTGACGACGAACGCCGCGAGTATGGGACCCAGAGAGGATCCGCCGTTGCCGCCGACTTGGAAAACCGATTGGGCTAACCCATGTTTGCCGCCCGATGCCAAGCGTGCAATGCGTGACGATTCTGGATGAAAGATGGATGAGCCCACACCCACGAGAGCTCCGCCTACAAGCAGCATCTCAAAACTAGCGGCGCGCGAGAGCACCATCATGCCCATGAGCGTGAAACCCATGCCGATAGAAAGCGAAAACGGCTTTGGATGTTTGTCCGTATAGATGCCAATGAACGGTTGCAGCAGCGACGCCGTGACTTGGTAGGTGAGACTGATCATGCCGAATTGCAAGAAGTCGAGATGCAGGGATTTCTGCAGATTCGGGTAGATGGCGAAGATCAGAGATTGCACCATGTCGTTTAAAAGATGGCAAAAACTGATGGCAAACAGCACAACGAAAAAGGTCTTTTGCGGCGCTGGCGCAATGCTGTTAGGGGTGTTTATCGCTGTTTCTGTTGGCGCGGACATCTCACTCTAGGTTAACTTGCTACAAATATAGGCATGAACTGGACAGTGGTTGGTGCGGTGTTTATGGCGTTAGCGGTCGGGATGGGGGCGTTTGGCGCGCATGCTTTGAAGGAACGGCTGGATGAATATTCACAAAGCGTCTATGAGAAAGCGGTGTTCTATCACTTCATTCATGGCATCGGCATCTTGCTCATTTCACTGCTGGCGCGTGCGGGTGTTTTAAGCGTATCTGGCGCTGAACGTGCTGGCTGGCTGATGGCGCTTGGGATTGTTCTGTTTTCTGGAAGTCTATACGCGCTGGCCCTATCGGGTGTGCGGATTCTCGGAGCTGTGACGCCGTTTGGAGGCGTGGCTTTTATTGTGGGCTGGGTACTTTTGGCTTATGAAGCAACGCGGGGTCAACAGTCGTGAAACCGCTGCTGGCTTTTCTGTGCGGCTGCGGTTTGCTGTTTTCGCAAGAAACCTTGGATGCCAAAATCAAAGCTAAAATTGCGGGTTTCCATGGGCATGTCAGCCTCTATGCCAAGAACCTCGATACTGGCGCGACTTATGCGCTCGATGCAGATGCGCCTGTGCGTACCGCCAGCACCATCAAATTTCCAATCATGATTGAGTGCTTCGCAGAGGCAGCGGAAGGCAAGCTCGATTTGGCGGAAGGGATCAAGCTGACTGACGAAGAAAAGGTGTCGGGCAGCGGCATCTTGCAGGACTTATCGACAAACAAAGACTATCCGATCCGCGATTTGATCATGCTGATGATCACTCTTAGCGACAACACTGCCACTAATCTGATCATCAATCGAGTGGGTGGGAATGCGGTGAATGCGCGGATGGGGAAACTAGGTCTTGAGCAGACTCGCAGCATGCGCAAAATTTTGGGTGATGGGAATAAGTTGAAGACGACCCCCAGCGGAATTAGCGACGAAGGCGCGAAGCCGGAGAACAAGAAGTGGGGCATTGGCCGCAGCAGTCCGCATGAAATGGTGATGCTGCTCGAAAAGCTCTATCACGGAGAATTGGTGAACAAAGCGGCGTCGGCCGAAATGCTTGAGATTCTCAAAAAACAGCGCGATCATTCAAGTATCGGGCGCGATATGAAAGATGTGATTATCGCCAACAAATCTGGAGCGCTGGATGCGTTGCGGGCGGACGTGGGTATTGTCTACGCGAAGCAGGGCCCGATTGCGATGGCGATTACGGTGGATGGTATGCCGACGCCAGATTGGTCACCCGATAATCCTGGTGAGTTGCTGATCTCGGCGCTATCAGAGTTGCTGGTCGATTCGCTGCATAACTAATGAAGAAGCTGGCTCTATTCGCGCTGTATTGCGCTTCCTCGGGAGTAGCGGCACCCACTTTCTACAAAGACGTTTTGCCTGTTCTGCAAAAACATTGCCAGACATGCCATCGCGCGGGCGAGCCGGGGCCGATGCCTCTCATGAATTATGCCGAGACGAAGCATTGGGCGCGCGCCATTGCGGAATTTGTGCGTAATCGCCAGATGCCGCCGTGGCCGGCTGATCCCACTGTTGGCCATTTCACTAACGACCGGAGTTTGTCGCAGGCTGATATTCAAACGATTACGGATTGGGTCGCCGCTGGGGCGCTAGAGGGGAACGCGAAAGATGCGCCGCAGCCCGTGCGTTGGATTGACGGGTGGACCATCGGCCGTCCGCAAATAATTTTTGAAATGCCGCAGGCTTTTGAAGTACCGGAGTCTGGAGTCTTGCCGTATCAATATGTCATTTTGCCAACGCATTTCGCGCGCGATACGTGGGTGCGGTTAGCGGAGGTCCGCGCGGGCGATCCGGTACACACCCATCACATCGTCGTGAGCGTGCGTGAGCCGGGTTCAGCTTGGCTCGCGGGTCATCCCGTCGGGGTACCGTTCGCGCTCGATCCACATGATCACGGCGGGGGTCTGCCGGGCGAGTTCTTGGCCGGCTACGGTCCGGGTAATCTGCCCGAATTGTTAGCGCCGGGCCAAGCCAAGTTGATCAAAGCGGGCAGCGATTTGGTCTTTCAGGTTCACTATACGCCGAACGGTGTGGTTGGGCATGATCGCAGCCGCGTGGGATTGATCTTCTCGGAACGGCCGCCGAGGGAGCGTGTTCTGATGTTGGCTGCGGCGAATATTCGATTTCGCATTCCGCCTGGCGATCCCGATTATCAAGTTGACGCCAGTGTCACGTTGCAAGCGCCGTCCACTCTTGTTTCGTTGCTGCCGCACATGCACTTGCGTGGTAAGTCTTTCGAATTTCGCGCCGTCTTCCCGGATGGCCGCACCGAAGTGCTGCTGCGTGTGCCGCACTACAGTTACCATTGGCAGATCTCGTACTATCTCGACAAGCCGCTGGTGCTTCCGGCTGGAACGGTGATCGAATGCACGGCGCATTTTGATAACTCGGCGGCAAACCCGTTAAACCCCGACCCTGCGAAGAGTGTGCGCTTCGGTCCGCAGAGCTGGGATGAAATGATGATCGGCTATTTTGAAGTCGCGACCGATCTGAAAAACGGCATGCGCGAGTTGTTAGTGCCAAGCCAAATCAGCGCGCGCGGCAACGGACGAATGTAGGCTGGCCGGACCCTTCATTGAATAGCTTGCCTACGCGACGTCTGCGCCACGCTCAAGTAGCAACTCGCGCAAAACTGAACGATGACAGTGGTTATCCTCTTTGCAGTAACAACCCAGCGCGAAGTTAGTTTGGTGAGAAAGCGCCGCGAGCAAATCTAATTCCCGGCTTCGGTCTCGTTGCTTCATCTCTTGCAAATATTTCCGCTTAAAGGCCGCCCATGCCTTTGCGTCCGCTGAGCCTAAAGCCTCCTGCACTAACTCCGCACTGGGAGCCAAATTCGGAAACCACACGTCATAATAATCCAGCTTGGCGAAATCAGTTTTGGGAACGCCGCGCGGAGGGCGTCGCACAGTGCCGAGGCGCAATCCTTCGTTCAGCTTTCGCGGCGTGCCCAGTTGGACGATGAAGATCGACATCACGTCCAGTTTGTCATCTGCTCAACGTTCCAAATGAACCCAGCGTTTAATATCGGGCGTGAACTCATGAAAGAGATTGATCGCGCCATCGATGAGAATCGTGTCCGAACCTGCCACGAAGATAGATGAACCTTTGTGGTACTGATCCGGCCACCACAAGCGTGAAACGGCGGCCGCTCCGTAATCGCCGAAAAACTCGCTATAGGCGGGCATCATGCCACCGTCGTCACTGCGACGCCAGATAGTGTGCAGGAACGCGTCGCCGGCGCGCGCACCGTAGCTCCGGTGCTTCGATCGAAAATATCGGGTATCTTCATGGTCGATGGCTTGTACCGGGGCCATGATGCTGCGCTGAACAAAATACTGCCCAATATGCGAGGCGTAACGTTCCGAAAAAGCGCCCCAGCCCTGTCCCCATTGGTGAGGGCGATCGCGTTCCTGGTCAAGCGCGGCGCCAATGCCGGCAAAAACAAAATTGTCGATCTCAAATAAGTGCCGCGTATCATATGTCAATTTCTCTTTCACGCTCATGCCTTGCCATTCAGAATGCGCTTGATCCGAAGCGAGTTGCGCAGGTTCCGGAGGCTGCTGGGCAAACGCCCCGCCAGCTAAACACAGAAAGACTAAAAATGCCCTGAAGATCATATATATCTTGGACGCGCCGGGCAAACGATTTGTCGGCTGGTGCTTTTTCGGGTAGACAATATGAAACGGATAGCGCCTTTTCTTCGCCATTGCGAATTTTAGCTTTTTGTCCGAGAGAGACTCTATCTGACGCGCACGTATACCACGTGGCCACTGCTATTGTCAGTCAAGAAGAGGTATTGCATTGGCTCGCCCTGCGCCTCGTTCCCGGGTTGGGAACCGTCGGCTCGCTCAAGCTTTTAGAAAAATTGAAATCGCCTCAAGCAATTTTTCGGGCCTCCGCCTCTGAGTTGGAGGGTGCCGGAATGAGTGCGGCGCAGGCACGCAACATTGCGTCAGGCTGTTCGTTTGAGGATGCGATCGATCAGCAAAACAAAATGCTCAGCGCGGGTGCACAGCTGATATCGATTCAAGACGCGCGGTACCCTCGACGTCTGCGCGAGATTTTCGATCCACCGATCGTGCTATTCGCCATTGGCCGCACCGAGATTATGCCGACCGCCTCGATCGGGGTCGTCGGCACCCGTAATCCTACGCCTTATGGAATGGCGGCAGCCGAGCGCCTGAGTGCCGACCTGACGCGCGCCGGCTTAACCATTGTGAGCGGCATGGCGCGCGGCATTGATGCTTGTGCCCACCAAGCCGCGCTGAAAGAAGGTGGCGAAACCATTGCGGTCCTCGGCTGCGGCGTGGATGTGGTCTACCCGTCGAACAATCGCCGCTTATACGATGAGATCGCCAAGAAGGGTTTGCTGCTTTCCGAATTTCCGATCGGTGCCCCGGCGTTCCCGCAAAACTTTCCGATTCGCAATCGTATCGTAAGCGGATTGTCCATTGGCGTGCTCATTGTGGAAGGCGCACAACACAGCGGCTCGGCGATTACCGCCAAGTTAGCGATGGACCAGGGCAGGGAAGTTTTCGCGGTCCCTGGGAACGTCACGTCCAAGATGAGCTGGGGGCCTAACCTATTAATAAAGGATGGTGGCGCGAAGCTGGTTCAGGAGTGGAGCGACATCACCAACGAACTGCCGGCGGCCGTGCGGCGGGAACTAGTTACTAAAGCTCAGCAGAAAATGCTACTTGATGGCATTGAACCCCTGCCAGAGGACGAGGCCGGGGGTGCCCCCGGAGCCCTGGAAGAGCCCCAAAAAGCGCTCGGACGTAAGCTTCTTAATGCCTTGCAAGTTGATGAACCTAAACAACTTGATGCGTTGCTTGAAACTTTTGAGGGAGTTTCCTCATCTGAGTTGATCAGCGCCCTGTTTGATCTGGAAATGAATGGCTTAGTTCGCCAGCTTCCCGGAAAGAAGTTTGTAAAGGTGTGGTAAAAGGGTAGCGATCTCCTCTGTGGGCTCTATTGGGTTGGCCCGAAATCGAAATTAGTCGTGGAATATAGGTTAAAAAAATATCGGTATGGCAAAATCTCTCGTCATCGTTGAATCCCCGGCGAAGGCGAAAACTATTGGGAAATATCTAGGCAGCCAGTTCATCGTCAAAGCCTCGTTAGGGCACGTGAAAGACCTGCCCAAAAAAGATCTCGCGGTAGATGTGGAGCACGATTTCACTCCGAAGTACGAGGTGATCGAAGGCAAGAAGAAATTGATGGCGGAGCTGCGTTCTGCCGTCAAAGACGTCGACAACGTCTATCTGGCGGCTGACCCTGATCGCGAAGGCGAAGCGATTTGCTGGCACCTGCAGGAAGAACTCGAATCGAAGAAGTCCGGCAAACCTGCGTTCTTCCGAGTCATGTTCAACGAAATCACGGCCAGCGCTGTGCAGAAAGCGTTTGAAAAACCACTGCAGGTGAATATTCACTTGGTTGAAGCGCAACAGGCACGCCGCGTGCTCGACCGTCTGGTGGGTTACAAAATTTCGCCGTTGCTGTGGGACAAAGTGCGGCGCGGACTTTCAGCCGGACGTGTACAAACGGTGGCGTTGCGGCTGATTGTGGAACGTGAGCGGGAAATCCGCGCGTTCATCAAACAGGAATATTGGACCGTTGACGTTGCGCTGAATGCCAGGAAGGCGCCGGTGCTGACGGCGCGGCTTAATCGGCGCGCCAATGAGACGCCGCAGATCGGCAACGAGAAAGACGCGACCTCGATCGTTACCGATCTTGAGGGCGCGACTTACAGTGTGAAGTCGGTTGCCACGAAGGAAAAGAAGCGCAATGCGGTGGCGCCGTTTATCACTTCAACGCTGCAGCAGGAGTCTTCGCGCAAGTGCCGTTTCAGCGTGAAGCGCACCATGATGCTGGCGCAAGGCTTGTACGAAGGTAAGGAAATTGGAGCGGATGGCGCTACCGGTTTGATTACCTACATGCGTACCGATTCCACGCGTGTTTCTGACGATGCGTTAGCCGAAGTGCGCAGTTTCATTAGCGAGCGTTATGGTGAGACGTTTGTGCCGAAAACGCCGAACGTTTATAAAACCAAAAAGGACGCGCAGGATGCGCACGAAGCCATTCGCCCCACGTCCGTTCTTCGCACACCGGAGATGATGGAAAAGTTTTTGGCGGAAGATGAGTTGAAGCTTTACCGCCTGATCTGGATGCGTTTTATCGCATCGCAAATGAACCCGGCGCTGCTCGATCAAACGACAATCGACGTAAACGCCGAAGGTAAGAGTAAGACTCCTTATATTTTCCGCGCCACTGGCAGCGTGCTCAAGTTCGAAGGCTTCTTGAAGGTCTACGAAGAGGGCAAATATCAGAAAGACTATGAAGACGAAGATCTAAAGCACAAGCTGCCGGTTGTCACCGAAGGCGAGATCCTGAAGTTTAAAGAGATTCTGCCGGAGCAGCATTTCACTGAACCGCCGCCGCGCTACAACGAAGCGACGTTGGTGAAGAAATTGGAATCGGATGGCGTGGGCCGTCCTTCCACCTATGCGTCCATTCTTTCGACCATTCAAGACCGCGAGTATGTGAAAAAAGAAGGCGGCAAGTTTGTCCCGACAGAGCTGGGCATGGTTGTTACAGACTTGCTTTTGGAGAGCTTCAACGATCTGTTCGATGTGACCTATACGGCGCGCATGGAGCAGGAACTCGACGAAATTGAAGACGGCAAGCTGGAGTGGCGCGTGGCCATGGCCGAATTTTACGGCCGCTTTGAAAAAGACTTAGAACACGCCGCGCGCACCATGACCGACATCAAGCGCATGGAGCGGCCCACCGATTTCGTTTGCGATAAGTGCGGCAAGCCGATGGTGATCAAGTGGGGTAAGCATGGCAGTTTCATCGCTTGCACTGGTTATCCGGATTGCACAAACACGCGCGAGCTGACGGTGGATCTGCCGGATATTGATAAATCGGGCGGCGACTTGGGTGAGCAGGATGCGCAGGAGTATTGCGAGAACTGCGGCCGTCCCATGGTGCTCAAAAAAGGGCGCTTTGGCACCTTCTTCGCTTGCTCCGGCTATCCGGAATGTAAGACCACTAAACAGATTGGTGGCGAACAGCGCAAAGATAAACCGCTTGAAGAAAAATGCCCGCAATGCGAAAGCAACCTGGTGCAGAAATACGGGCGCTACGGTGAGTTTGTCGCTTGCAGCAATTATCCGAAGTGCAAATTCGTGAAGCAGAAAACCATTGGCGTGCCGTGTCCGAATTGCACGGAAGGCCAAGTGGTGGAACGCCGCTCGAAGCGCGGACGCACGTTCTTTGGCTGTAATCGCTATCCCGAGTGCGATTTTGTCGCTTGGGGCAAGCCGATTCTGGAGAAGTGTCCGGATTGCGGCAGCAGCTATCTGATTGAGAAATTCCTTAAGGCGGGTCCAGTCGCGCAGTGTCCGAACAAGGAATGTAAATTCAAGCACCCGATTGAAGTGCCGCCCGAGGTGGCACAAGAGACGAACGTTGCCTGAGCAAATGTGGGATGATTTTCAGTGAGATCCCACATGAAACTCCCTAAGTGCTTTGTATTAGTGGCCATTGCGACCACTGGCGTATTCGCGCAGAATCCGTTGAGCGTTAGCCAAGCTGTTTTATATCGAGCTGTGGCCAACAACGTAGTAGCCGCTGCTGAAAAAATGCCGGAAGAAAACTATGCGTTCAAGGCCACGCCCGATGTGCGCAGCTTTGGGCAGTTGGTAGGCCATACCGCCGATTACCAGTATATTTTTTGTTCCGCGGTTGCCGGCGAGAAACCTCCAGTTTCAGATATCGAAAAGACGAAGACCAGCAAGGCTGACTTGGTACAAGCAGAGAAAGATGCGGTGTCTTATTGCAATAAAATCTATGCTGGTCTGACGGACGATCAGGCGCCGGCTCTTGTTAAATTGATGGGACGCGATTGGCCCAAGCTCACCATTCTGACGCTCAACACCGCGCACTTAGATGAACACTACGGAAACATGGTGACCTACATGCGTTTGAAGGGGCTCGTTCCGCCCAGCAGCGAACCTCGTAAACCCGCACCCGCGCCCGCAAGAACCAATTAAGCCCATGCGCTATTTTGTTTTAGGCCTGCTAACCGCGAGTAGTCTTTTCGCGGCTAGCAGGATTGAAATCGACGTCAACGCGAGTCAGGTGTGGACAGACACCGGCATCAATCTAAACGCGGGCGACAGCGTCAGCATTACGGCCGTCGGCACTATTCAACTGGACTACGAGCATGTTACTGGCCCCGAAGGTCTGCCGCGTAACTGGGGCGATCTCACGGCGCACTATCCCGTGATTAATGCCGGACGTGGAGCATTGATCGCGCGCTTCACCAACCATCCAGCGGCGCGGCCATTTTGGGTGGGGCCTTGGGCGCAGCGAAACGTGCCAGTGGGGGGACGCCTTTATTTGGGCGTGAACGAGCCTCAAGGCCAAGCCGGCGCGGGCAGTTTTCATGTGACAGTGCAATGGTCTCCTGCTGGTGCGCCACCTGTTGCCTATTACCCAGTGTTCCCGCAGCAAATGCTAGATAGCATTCCATTGCGCGACACCGATATTGAAGGGAATTTGAGCGATAGGGTGAATTTTATCGTTGTTGGTACGCAGGAAAAATTGCAAGCGGCACTGTCGGATGCAGGTTGGATGATGGCGGAAAAAAGCAAGAAGGATGCAATCCTGCACGGTTTGGCGGCATCGCTCAATCACGAGTCTTATGTGTCGATGCCGATGAGCACGCGTGAACTTTTTGGACGCGCTCAGGATTTCGGTTATCTGCAAGGCGACCCGATGAAGGTGGTGATGGCGCGCCATCAATTTCGCATTTGGCAAACACCGTACACGTTATACGGCAAGCCGGTGTGGGCCGGTGCTGGCGCACATGACGTTGGGTTCGATAAGAATTTCAAAGAGAATGGCTTGGCGCACAAGATAGACCCAGCTACCGATGGCGAGCGCGATTACATAGGCCAAAGCTTTCAGCTGACGGGTTACGCGGTGAAGGAAGATTATATGCTGCCCAGCAACCCCACGCAAGAAGCGAAGACGGCCACCGGCGGCGGATTTATTTCCGATGGCCGAACGCTGATTATTTTCTTGCAGCCTTAGAACGACCGGGTCGATTTCATTGTTGTTGCCGAATTACTTCGAGGCGCTCGCTTAAGTCGAGAGGGAGCCTACTCTCCACCTGCGGAGTAATTAATCCGACCTCATCCATATCTTGAATTTGCACTTGATCGCGCAAACGATTGGAAGACAGTTTCATGCGGACAAGATCGGCTACCGGAATCACCCAAAAGTCACTGTCATGAAGTCTCTCGCGCACTGGCGCCAGTTTCGGATTAGGATGAGGTTGTTCTGGCCGGGTTTTCTCGCCGGCGAAAACAAAATAGATGGGATTGTTTCTGTCTCCTTGCCACAACAGCATGTCCACACCCGCCGTGTGCCGGAAGACAAAGCCGGCTGCTTGGGTGGTCTCCGCTATGCGATGCAAATCATCTCTCCGGATCAAGAGATCAATGCCTTTGGTATTTCTAGCCGCCATTTGCTCCACCTTGTTTACATGAACGAACACGGCCATGCCGCCCACCAACTCATACGAAATGCCAGCTTGTTCCAGTACCTTCACAATTCGGTCGAGGGTGCCGACCAAGGCAAACACCTGTTTCTCAAATAGCAGATTGACAACCGTTCCGCTGCGGGCAGCACTGGCGACAAAATCTTGAAAGCTGAGCATAACTCCGTTGCCCCCATTATAAATAGGCCTTAGACAACTTCCGCCGGTGTGCCCGAAACCGTAATCTGTATCTTCTGTTCGCCTAAATATTGGTGCTTGGCCGTCAGGTGAATCGTGCCGGCTTGTGCCTTCGTCTTGATCCAGACAGCGCCCGCTCCACCCACTAAGCCAAACGGATTCTCGCCAATGATTTCGCCCGGGCCATCGATTGTCAAACTGACGGCGCCGCTGGCGAATTGTTGCGTGTTGCCGTAATCGTCTGTAACGCGGAGCAGCACGCGCGTGACGTCGCTGCCATCGCCGAGCAGCGTGACATCGTCTGGCTCAACGACTAGTTTCGCGTCGATTCCTTTGCCGGAGTACGTCTTTGTGATCGCCAGCTTGCCGCCGATATAGCCTTCGATTTTTAAATCGCCCCAAGGATCGAGCGGCAGGTTGCTGAGGTCAACCATAAACGGCGGATATTTCAGATGGGCGAAGGTTTTCCGATCGGGATCCGCTTCGGTGTGCAGCGCGCCGCCAATGTACACTTTGAGGTGCTCGCAATTGGAGCAGACCGGCACAATGCCAGGGCCGCCGGCGGTTGAGTGATCGCCGCTTGACCAGTTGAAAGCAGGCTCCACCACCACTTCTTCGGCCGGTTCACATTGCGATTTGTAAAAGCCCGCCGCTGCTTTCGGGATGCGGAAAATGTCAGAAACGCCGTGATAGCAAATGCGATCGCCTGAGCCGAAGTTGCCATGCGTGTTGTAATCGAAGGCACACCAGCCGATACCGCCGGCGTAGGCGTCGTCGGAAGCGAGTTGATCATGCACGCGGGCATGACGCAGCGTATGCTCGGCCACGCGTTCTACTTGATCGAAACGCTTGGTGGAGAACATGTGGCCAGCGAACTCGGTATTTAGATACAGCGGATGGTTCGGCGCTTTCAGCGGGAAGTAGAAATCGTTCATGGTGAAAACGTCTTCCAACAATTCGGAATTGTAGAGATAGCGGATGCCGCCGGTTTGCCGCGAAGGGTCAAGGTCGTGCGCGGTTTTATTAGTGCGCGTATAAAAATCGTGATTATCCTGCGATTCGTTGATGCGCACGCCCCAAAGAATGATTGACGGGTGATTCCAATCGCGCTTGATCATGGCAGCAACATTGCCAACCGCCAAGTTCTGCCAATCGTTCTCACCGATGTGCTGCCAGCCGGGAATCTCTTCAAGCACCAGCAAGCCTGCCTCGTCGCAAGCATCTAGAAAATGCCGCGATTGCGGGTAGTGCGAGGTGCGGACGAGGTTGAGTTTCAGTTCTTTTTTGAGAACGATAGCATCGCGATGTTGCGCGCGGGCGGGCATGGCGCCACCCACATAGGGGAACGTTTGATGGCGATTGAGTCCACGCAGCTTAATGTGTTCGCCGTTCAGCATGAATCCTTTGGGCGTGAAGCGGGCCTCGCGGAAGCCGACACGGGTGTGGAATTCGTCAGTTCCGTATTTGACCACCACGTGATAAAGCTTCGGATTGGAGAGGCTCCAAAGTTGAATGTTCCCCAGGTTTGATAAGGTGAGCTCCGGTCCCTTGCCGGTAGCGCTGGCCAACACCTGCTCGCCGTCTCGAAGCTCGGCCGTGATTGAACTACCAGCGCCCACCACTTCGCAACGCACCACCACTTTGCGGTCTGCGCTCAAAACATTCACCGGTTGTGCGAACACGTTCTCGATGTAATCGTTAGGAACCACGCGCAGCGAAACTTCTCGATAGATGCCGCCGAAAGTGAGGTAATCAATGTTGCCGCCAAATGGTGGGATGTCAGGACGCTCGGAGGAATCCAGTTCCACCGCGAGAACGTTATCGCCGTTCCAGTTCAGATGAGGCGTGAGATCAAAGGAAAACGGAGTGTAGCCACCGCGAAACTCGGGAAATTTATGGCCGTTGATAGCGACGGTGGATGCCGTCATCGCCCCTTCAAAATCCACAAACACGCGCTGGCCTTTGGCAGATGCAGGCACGCGGAAATGACGCCGATAGACAGAGACGAATTCGTATGAGTAATCGTCAAAGCTATGCCACGGTAGCGTCACATTGGTATGCGGCAGAGTGACTTTTGTGAAGCTCGAATCGTTAAAATCCACCGCCGTGGCATCCGCTGTTTTGCGGCCGCCAAACAGCCAATCGCGATTCATCGGATAAATTCGGCGCGCCGATGTCCACGCAGTGGTTTGGGCAGAAGTGATTTGAGGCGTCAGTGCAATTCCGGCGACTGAGCTGGCAAGAAAATCTCGGCGATTCATGACTGCATTCCAGAATACAGGAAGCGCCATTTTCGACCGCGTTACTTCGATGGTCGAAACTCTTCTACTTCGAACGAGTTTCGAATGACGGCGCGGAGTTCTTCAAGAGAACTGATATGGCCGCTGCCCATGGCCTGCGTAAGTGCATTGCCAGCCGCCGTCGCTTCCGCGGGACCGGCAATTACCGTGCGGCCCGTAACGTCCGCCGTGAGCTGGTTCAGCAGTGAGTTGCGCGATCCGCCGCCGATGATGTGGATGACTTCCAGCTTGCGGCCCGTCAGAGATTCGAGCGATTCGAGAACTTGTTTATAGCGAACGGCCAAGCTGTGTAAGATGACGCGTGTGATGGAAGGAATGTCGCCAGGCACGAGCTGGCCGGTCTTTTGGCAATAGTCTTTGATTCGTTGCGGATGGTTGCCGGGCGAAACAAATTCGTCGAGGTCCAGAACCGTGTCTATGTGTTTGCTGTCAGCGGCGGCGGCCGTGAGTTGCGCGTAAGTGAATTCGTGGCCCTCGCGTTCCCAGGCGCGCTTGCATTCCTGCAAAACCCAAAGACCTGGAATGTTTTTCAGAAAACGAATGCGATTGCCCACGCCGACTTCGTTGGTGAAATTAGCGGCTAGTGACGCTTTGTTAATCACCGGCTCATTCAGCTCCACTCCCATGAGCGACCAGGTTCCAGAACTGATGTAGCACCAGTTTTCGCCGGCACGCGCGGGGACGGCGGCCACAGCAGAAGCCGTATCGTGCGATCCGGTGGCAAAAACCACGGTTTCTTGTTTGAGATCGCAGCGCTCCACAATGTATGGCAGAACCGGCCCCAGGTCTGCGCCCGGGTCCACTAAAGGCGCGAGATAACCCGCGTGCATGCCGAGCTTGCGCAACATATCGGTGGCAAATTGCTTCTTGACTGGATCGTAAAATTGCGAAGTGCTGGCGATGGTGCGTTCCGCCCGATGTCCGCCTGTCAGAAAGTAGTTGAATAGGTCGGGCATGAACAGTAGTGAGGATGCCTGCTCCAAAGTCTTCGGCGTGTCGCGCTGCGCCGCGAAAAGCTGGCACAGCGAGTTAATCTCCATGAACTGAATGCCGGAGTTGCGGAAAACTTCTTCGCGCGGAACCTTTTCAAAAATCTCTTTATAAGTGCCCACGTTACGCGCATCGCGATAATGGCGTGGATTATCCAGCAACACGCCCTCTTCGCTGAGAAGGCCGAAATCCACACCCCAGGTGTCCACACCAATGCCATCGATTTGATCGGTGCTCTTCGCGGCCAGACGGATGCCTTCGCACATTTCGTGAAATAAACGAAGGGTGTCCCAATAGAGGCCACTCGCCAGGCGCACAGGAATGTTTGCGAAGCGGTGCAATTCCGACAGGTCGAGGCGGTGATCGGCTAAATGCGCCAGGATGGCGCGTCCACTTTCTGCTCCTAAATCTAAGGCGAGGTAACTTCGCTTCGCAGTCATTGAAAGTTGAGTATACCTATTGCGCTGAGTTATTCCCACTCACCATAGATCTGGGCCACTAAATCGTCAAGAGCGCGCTCCGGGTCCGATGCCAGTAACACCTCCCGATTGAAGGCGGTGAACAGAGGCAGAGCAAAGGGAGAAGGGCGGGGAAGATCGTAAATCTCAAGCGGCTCGCCGTAGATTCGCTGCGTTTCGGCGTAGGCGCGCGGGGCATCGCATTGGTCCTCGAGCACTTCGCGCACAGCTTCGCGAACCAGCGGATGATCGGGCTCATGTTCGAGCAAAGTCTTATATAGCAAACTGCCGTTCCAACTCGCGGTTCGGGCGGGAACATCGCCGCGTGGGGTTCGTCTGGGGAGTAACTGGCCGATTTCGGCAATGCGACGGAAACTGCTGCCGAGCGTCTCTGTGGTTGAGAGCGTGGCGCGCAGGTCTTCGAGCCAGTTCGCTGGATTGAAGGTTTCGTGCAGCGTCTCAGCTGTCAGGTTCAGGCGGGTGTCCAGAGCCAGCAGAAAACTGTGATCGTCAAAATTGGCGACTACGCTTTGCCCTTTCGCGATACGAGCCGCGCAAACCCAGGCGAGCGATCGGTTGACAGCGCGTCCGCCGACCACATGCACCAGCAGCAACGTGCTGCGGCCGTTGGTGACCCGTTCGGCCAGCACAGGCGAATCAGTAGGAACGGGCAGCGCTTTAGTGTGATGTGCCAGAAAGCCCGCAATGCGCCCAGCTACATTGGCGCCCACGTCATAAGTCTCTTTCAACATGCGAACGCAACCTTCGGCGCCATCCGCTTGCCAGGCGTTGCGCAATTGGCGGCGCAAGTGCAACTCTTCGGCGGCGAGTTGCGTCGTAAGTGCCATTTTGTTGCCCATCCAGCGCGGCGTTTTCACATGCTCGCCTTGGGCGGGTTCAACCACAGCCGTGTTCTGATGGATCTGCTTCACGCGCACCGGCTTGCCGCCTATGATGAACGCTTCGTTTGGTTGCAGCGATGTAATGAATGTCTCTTCCACCGCACCCAACATCCGGTTGCGGGCGGACACCACTTTCATCTCCACATCGGAACTGATCACGCCCAGATTCATGTAGTAGTTGCGCGCGGTCTTTCCTTTGGCTACATGAAAACGGCCATTCTCGATAACGATTTTGCCGTACGTGCCATAAGGGCCGAGAACTTTGCCTTGGCCGGACAGGTAACGCAGCACTTCATCGAAATCTTCACGTGATAAATCGAGAAAAGGCCCGGCTCGTTTGATCAGATCGAACGCTTCAGCGCAAGCCCATTCCTGTTCGATGCTCATGCCTAGCAACACTTGCGCGAGCACATCTAGCGGTGCCGAGGGAATGCGCAGCGCATCCAGATGACCCGCGCGCGCAGCACTTCGCAGCGCCACGCATTCCACCAGATCCGGCAGGCTCAGCGGCACCAGCGCGCCTTGCGCCACTCCGTCAACCCGGTGCCCACTGCGTCCCAAACGCTGTAAGGCGCGACTCACACCGCGCGGCGTACCGATGAGCAACACTTGATCAACGCTGGAGAAATCAACGCCCATCTCAAGACTGCTCGATGCCACCACTGCGCGCCAAGTGCCGGCTTTGAGGCCATCTTCAATCTCAAGACGCCGCTCACGATTCACTGATCCGTGATGCACGGCGATCTGCTCTTCCAAATCCGGCAGCAGAATACCGAGTGCCAGCGCTAATCTTTCCACTCCTGAACGAGTTGTAAGAAAGATCAGACTGCAGCGGGCTTTTTCCACCAAACGCGCCACCGTGGGCGCAATGCGAAAAGGATTGTAGCCGGCCGGCGGAAGCCATTCACCAATGGCGGGAGGTTCAATTTCCAAGCGGTGCGCTTTGCGTATGTCTACACTTGCCACCGCACAAGGCCGCGTGCCACACAACAAACGCGCCATCGCTTCCACGGGCCACGCCGTAGCTGAAACGCCGATGCGTTGCACCGGACGCTGCACACGATGCTCGAGACGTTCTAAACACAGCGACAGGAGCGATCCGCGCTTGTTCTCCGCAAACGAATGGATTTCGTCAATAACCACCGTGGCCGGATCAAACCCTTTTTCGCGCCATTCCTTCTGCGACAGGATCGAACTCAGCGTCTCCGGTGTTGTCAAAAGCAAATGAGGGCGCTGCCGGCGCTGGCGATTACGGTCGGCAAAGGCTGTATCGCCGGTGCGCACTTCCATACGGATTTGCTGTTTCGGATCGAGATTGAGATTCAGTGCGTCCAGCGCGGGCTGAAGATTGCGGTGGATATCGTTATCGAGTGCTTTCAACGGCGAAACATAAATGGCGATGACGGCGTTCGGCAGCTTGTTGCTATACGCCAACTTAGCGAGTGTAGAAAGCACAGACAAGAACGCTGCCAGTGTCTTGCCACTGCCCGTCGGCGCAAGAATCAGGGTGTTTTCGCCATTCAAAGTATGCGGCAGAGCGCGACGCTGGATCTCGCTTAGCTTGCGATATTCGGCAATGAACCAGGCACGCAAACGGGGATGGAGTGCTTTGCGCATTAAGGCTTAACGGCAATGGATGCGCGATAAAGCGCTTCCACTTGTTCGATGGAATCACAATCCTCGGCGCGTTTATCTTTTCGCCAGCGCAGAATCCGCGGGAAGCGCAGGGCGTAGCCGCCTTTGTGGCGCGTGCTCTGCTGCACGCCGTCAAAGGCAACCTCCAGCACGATTTCCGGTTTTACCAGCATCATGCGGCCGAATTTTTCAACGCTGGCAGCGCGTAATTGTTTCGTCAGGTCTTTGATCTCGGCATCGGTTAGGCCCGAATAAGCCTTGCCAACATTGACGAAGCCGTTCGCACTTCGCACGCCAAACGTGTAATCGGAAAAGACGGTGGCCCGGCGGCCGTTGCCTTGTTCGGCGGCGGTGATGACCACATCCAAGGTTCCATAAGGGCGCTTCAACTTGAGCCAGGCGCCCGTACGCTTGCCCGGCTCGTAAGCACCGTCAGGTTTTTTAAGCAGCAAGCCTTCGTTGCCGCGCGCTCGTGCTTCGGCAAAGAGCCTGTCTATATCGGCGTGCGACTGCGCTGAGTGTTGCGGTGAAATCGCAAGCGGCAGTTCGGCCAGCCGCGCGCGCCGCGTTGAGAAAGGTTCTTTCAAAAGCAGTTCATCATTGCGAAGCAGCAGATCGTAAGCCATGAACAGGGTTGGGATCTCCGCAATCAGAGTGGCCCGCACCTGTTTCTTCGCCAAGCGCCGCTGCAATATGTTGAAGTTCAGCGCACGTCCGTCGCGCCAAGCGAGAATCTCGCCATCAATCAAACCGCTGCCCGGCAGGCCTGCGCAAGCGGCCACGATATCCGGAAATGCCGTTGTCACTTCGTCTAACCCGCGGGAGAAAATCCGCACCGTGCCTTGATCGAAATGCACCTGCGCCCGAATGCCATCGTACTTATCCTCCACGCACCAAGCCGCCGGATCGTCCAGATCTTCCACCCGTTCGAGAGGTTTCGCCAGCATGAAATCAGTTGGTTCAAAAAGCTGTGCCTCCATAGCGCTCAGGCGGTCATGCCGCCCGGCCAAAGCGAGCGCCTCTTTCACCTGCCGGCCCATCAGTCCAATCCGCAGCCCGCGCGTGATCACTTTTACAAAATATTTCAGCGTGAGGGGCTGATATTTGTGGAAGATTTCGGCCAACAGCGCCACACGCCGTGCTGTATTACTCGCCTGGAAAAGCGTTTGATACAGCCTGTCCGCTTCAGTCAAAGTCATGGGTCCGCCGGTGCTCAAACCCCGCATTAGCAGGCTGATCGTCTCGCCCGTATCGCCCACCTGCGCATGGCAAAGGCTCAGCGTTTCTTTATCCCAGCCCGTCGCCGCGCGCAAAGCTTCGCGCAGCACGCTGCCTCCGATTTTCAATTCTGCCTTTTCGTGAATCTTAAACAGCGTTTGATTGGCGGAAGCCCGCGCTACGGGTCCGGCACTTAAAAATTGCACAGCCAGCGCCAGATCTTCGTCACTGAGTGTCTTGAAATACTCGGCCAGGATGCCGACCTTCTTCAGCCGGCTCGCGTGGCGTTGGATGTCTTCACACACCGCGGCAAGCGCGTCCATTTAGCCTTCCGCCTCGATACTGGTTCGATCGCCGGCGCGCTGTGGCGCTGCTGCGGTGTAGCCGCGTGTGCGCAAGATATGCGCGAACGGTTCGGTATACCCATGCACCACATCAATATGCTTTGCATGCGAAGTGGCTACCAGCGAAAGCAGTTCGTCAAAGTCGGCATGGTCGGAGTAGGGAATCAGTTCTTCTGCGCCCGAACGCGTGCGTGCGTTGTCAAGAGCCGCCCAACCCGAGACATACGCCACGCGTATATCTTTGCCGCTCGTTTCTAACGCCGCACCGTGCGAAGGAACAACCACCAGCGCCTTGCCCTTTGTGGCTTTCGCTTCATACGGCTGCCAACCGGCGAACCGGTAGCCGCACTCTTCATACACTGGAATAAATCTGGCAATCGCGCCGTGTACGGCTGTCGGAATGCCCGCTTCGCACAGCACGTGAACAATCTCTTGCCCGCGTCCCAGCGCGTAGCCGATAAATACCGGTGTCAGCCCGTCAGCCAAACATTCGCGGGCAAAACGAACGATGGCTCGCATGGCAGTTTCCCGATCGAGCAATTTATAGATCGGCAATCCAAATGTCGATTCGATGATCAGGCGATCGCACTGCAAAGGCTCCGTTGTTTCACCCGCCAGCGGCTGGCGCAACTTAATATCGCCCGTATAAACCACTCGCTCGTTCTTGTACTCAATGAGCAACTGCGCCGCACCCAAAATGTGACTGGCGGGAAATGCCGTGAGCCGCGCGCTGTGCCAATCCATACTTTCGCCGAACGCCAGCGGCCGTTGTAGGGGTTCGATGTCTGTTTCACTCATCCACAAACGCATGCGGTAAAAGCGCAGCGTCATTGGCGTAGTGATGACCTGCCCGTGGCAGCCGCGCGCGTGATCGCTGTGGCCATGCGAAATCCAGGTGCAGGCACACGGCTCCGTATTATCGAGCCAGAGATCGATCTCCGGCAAATAGATGCCGCTTTGGGTAAATCGAACGTCCACTACACGTCGTCGGCGGAGATCAGCGGGTCGGTATCGTCACGTCCACGCTTCTTCTCACCCATGAGATGCGCTTCGTACATCAACAGAATCGAAAGAATACAAACCGCGAGTGATCCAAAGGCCGGCATCACCATCACATATTCGACGCCTAGAAACTGATCAACGTAACCAAGAACCCACGGCGTACACATTCCGAGGGCGATGGCGATGGAAACGGTACCGTTCCAGAAACCCGGGTGGTACGAGAAACGATCGTCCAGGCGTTCAGCGATCAACGGGTAGATCGGGGCATACCCTGCGCCAATAATGGCCACCGCGATCAGTGCTCCGAATGCCGTCTGCGCAAAACTCATGACAACGTAGCCAACCATAGCCAGCAGAATACTGCCGAGCAGCAATTTGCGGTGGTTGAACCATTCCAGCAACGCCTGGGCAATCAGCCGTCCGAAGATCAACGCGAAGAAGTAGAACGCCAGAATGCCGATGGCGTAGGCGGGGTTGATGCCAAAGCGGTGAATCAAGAACAGCGGTAGCCAGCCGGCGATGGCCCATTCGTTGCCGAATTGAAAAAACAGCAGTGCACTGAACAGCAGAGTAGCAATGCTGCGTAAGTCTTTTAGCATTTCGCGGTGCTGATCTTCCTCACGATCGCCCACTGGCCGCCGCGCGAGTGAGTACCGGCTCACTAGAAACAGCAAGAAAAACAAACCCGGAATGAGCGCCAGCGCGGCCATATCCAGCTGTAGCGGGCCGACAAGCACGCCGTAAATATCTACCGTGCCAAGCGAATATGTAACGCCGGTGAAAATCGTGGACATCAGGCAGCCGCAGCCCAGGAGCGAACCAGCAACATTGGCCGCCGCCGCCGGGGCATCGGCGAAATAAGGCTCCGACGCGTACAGCAGGGCGGTTGATAAGCCCCCGGCAGCCACGCCGATTAGGCCGCTACCCAGAATGCGATAGCCCACTGGTACCGGTGGCCCCAAGACGCCCAACGCGCCCAAGCTGATTGTCGCCATTCCGCAGGAAAGTAACGCTAACGTGCGCAATGGCATCCAGCGCACCCAGATTTGCCCAATGGTGGCTGCTAGTACATATCCGATGCTGAGTGCCAGGAAATGCAGCCCGATGATCTGTGGCGCAAGGTCGATATGATAGTTCCACGCTACAACCAATGAGCCAAGGAGCCCAATAAGGACCCCTAATACGAGGAATCCACTCAACCACAGCGGAGAGCGTTCAGTATAAGAAAAAGGCTGCTCAAAATCTTCTTCAAGATTCATTTGACACGGTCGAAAACAGTTTATACAATCGAGGAATCACTGAGAAAGGAGGTGGTCCAGTCGAAATGAATTCTGGTAGTGACTGTAGCATACATCCCGCGCGCGAGGTGGTCGACTCTTAAAGTCGCCGTTCGTACGTTCAGGTTTCGTTTCAGTGACGAGGCCGTGGTTCCCGTGGACCGGCCGCCCCGTCGCGCGTAACGTATCTAGAGTAGTTGATAAGACAGTAGTTGATAAAACGAAATCCCCGGTGGTTAGAGCCCGCGTGGCCTGCCGCCGGGGATTTGCGTGTTAAGCTAGTATTTAGCTCACTGAAAGGAATCCAGAAAGTCATGAAAGCCGGGATTCACCCAGCCTATGAAAATGTGAAGGTTATCTGCGCGTGCGGATCGTCCTTCCCCACTCGTTCTACCCACAAGGGCGATCTGCGTGTTGAAATTTGCGCCAGTTGCCACCCCTTCTTTACCGGTCGCCAAAAGCTGGTCGATACGGAAGGCCGGGTAGACCGCTTCCAGAAAAAGATGGCCAAAGCAAAAGAAATGCAGGCCGAGAAGAAAGCTGCTGGCGACGCCAAAGCTGCCAAGAAACTCGTTCAGTAGTTAGCTAACAGAGAATCAAAAAGACCGAAGGTTGGGTGCACTTGCTCCTAGCCTTCGGTTTTTTATTGGGCCATGGGAGCGGGCCGTTAGTGGGTTGGAGTCGTTTCGTCCCACACTTCGATGGCTGTCACGTTCGCATAATTGGCGATCGGCTCGAAGTTGAGATTGAGCTTGCCTTGCGGGCTAGGGCGCAGGTGGTGGAAGGTTTTGGTTACCGCACTCAAGCCGCCGGCCTCGCGGAAGATGTCGAAGTCTGCCAACAACTGTACGCTGTTACTCATGACGTTGAAACGCCGGCTACCGACCCCGCCGATACCCGAAGCTTTCGGGCCAAAGTAGAATTCAGCAAAGTGCAACGCCAGCGCGTATGTTCCATCCATTGCCACCGGAATCGCATAGGTGAAATGGCCATAGCGCTCCATGGCATACAAATCCGGGTCGCTCGTGCCAGCGACGGCGGGGCGGCGAATCGATGGTTGGCCCCCTAGATAGTAGGTATCGGGACTCCAGATCTGGCCAGTATGATCAATGAAGGAATTCGGCTGCATAATCAGACGGATGGGCAATTGCTGGTTAGGTAAGCCAGGCACGATTTCAAATGCATTGAGAATGGGCTCACCGCGGCGGCTTTCGAGGGCGATGTGAATCTTGCCATCCTTGCCAGGCCGAACATTTTTGAAGATGCGTTCATCGGCGATGTTAGGTCCCATCGCGTCCGATTCGATGTCGAAACCGTCCAGCGCCACTTGGCCGTTGATCGCCACCGCAAACGTACGGTCGTTTTCGCCGCCGCCCAATCCGGGTCCATAGTTCACCTCAACGAAAAAGAGATGTACCTCATAGACGCCCGGCTTGACGGGAACATCGTAAGAGAACTCGCCGCTGCGGCAGGTCTGGTACATAAATGGATCGGATGTCCGGCCGACGAAGTTCTGAGCACCGTGGTCGGGGCGTCCGCCATTAAAGAATTGATCGGGTCCCCAAGTCACTCCGGAAGCGGAGATGCGTGGTTGGCCGCTGTAGCCTGCCAGCACTCTAACGGCTTCGCCGGTTGCTAAGGCAGGGGTGGACATTGGAATGGTGGTAGCAGGCAGCGGTTTTTCGGCATTCGATGAACCGCGGTGCAATGCCAGAAAAAAAACGCCCGCTCCCAGGAGCAAAGCCAAACTGGGCAACAGCAGATACAGGAGCCAACGCGGCCGCCGTTCTGGGTGGGGGATTGATTCCGGCGCAGGCGCAAGCGCAGGTTCTGGAACGGTCTCCGGTTCGGGTGGTTCGGCTTCCTTTTGAACAAAGACGGGAACGTAGGTCCCACTCGGAAGCACGATTTGAAGTGGCCGATCCTTGCCCTCGGACTCGTAAAATTCTTTCAGCTTCTTGCGAAGCCGGTGCGCCTCGACACGGGCAATGGCATCCTGGTTGGAATCGAAAGTCTCTGGTCTGCCAAAAACCTCGGTGGCTATATTGTATTCGCGGATCTGGTCGATCTGACCATTCAGATACTTCTCACCTACGTAGCGGAGAAGATTCGCCAAACGAGGTGCGCGGGCAAGCCGCGCCACCATGGCAGCCAGTTCAGCCCGCTCACTCTCCGTTATGGGCGCAGGTGGCACCCGCGTATCCTGCATTCCAAAACCACCCTCGACAGCTTTTGGTACGGCGAATAACTATATACTACAACGTCCAGCCTCGAAAAAATCGACGTACATCATTGTTTTTCAATAACGTACGAGGCCTAAGGGTACCGCTTCTGAAACGGCTAGTACAAAATTAACGTTTCACCCGTATGTCTACTTGTTAAACAATAGCCACTAGACCAAGGTGTGTAGTGCAAAGTGTTTAGCAAGCCCTTTGCACAACGAACATTTTACTTTCACAAGGGGCTTCTATGTCGAGCTTTTCCCTGCCGAAGCTGAAAACCACCTCAGCATCAGGCCGAAATCCAGGGCGATACACAAATCTTCTCGGACTGTTCCTGGCAGTCTTTATTTTCACTTTCGCCACATTTGGACAGAACTCAACGGGAACCTTAAAGGGCCTGGTAACAGACCCGACCGGTGCGATCATTCCAAAAGCGAAGGTTGTCCTTACTAACGAAGCCACAAGCGTGACGCGCGAAACGCTGTCAAACGAGAGTGGATTCTTTAACTTTGTCGCCGTCCCGCCAGCCACCTATTCGGTGACCATTTCGGCCAACGGCTTCAGTTCCTGGGAAGAAAAGGAAATCGCGTTCACCCAGGGAGCCAGCATCACGCTGCCAAATATCGTTCTGCAGGTCGGTTCGTCCAAGCAGCAGATCGAAGTTATCTCGGCTGCCGAACTACCGGTTCCTACCGACACAGGCCAAGTCAGCCAAACATTGAACGAACATATGATCACGGAACTGGCGATCCAGGGCCGCGATGCCGCCGAACTGATCAAGATCATGCCTGGCATGGGTATGAACACTGGTCTCGGCCAAGGCATGTGGAGCAGTTTGACCACGCAGAGCAACAGCGGTCCTATTGGTGCGTTCAGCGCGGGTGGTACCCAGCCGAACGGCGGTATGACCATGACGCTCGACGGCGCCAATTTGCTCGATCCAGGGAACCAGGGTACGCAGACTTCGAACGTGAACCAGAACCAGACTGCTGAAGTCACGATCTTGACCTCGGCTTATGGCGCGGAGTTTGCCAAAGGCCCGGTGACGTTCCAGGCCGTTGGTAAGAGCGGCGGCGACCACTTCCATGGCGGCGCTTATTTCTACGCTCGCAACGGCGTGTTCAGTTCAGAAGATTCGTTCCTGAAGAATCAGGGGATTGCCAAGCCGAACGACAGCTACTACTATCCGGGTGGCGATATCGGCGGTCCAGTCATTATTCCTCATACCAACTTCAACAAGGCCCACGACAAGCTTTTCTTTTATGGTGCCTACGAAAATATGCGTCAGAATCCGTCGGGCAGCTTGGTCAGCCGATTTGTGCCGACTTCGCAAATGATGGGCGGTAATTTCAGCCAATCTTATTTGAACAGCCTGGGATCTGGGTATGCGGGCACGTTCGGTTCTGCAGCCAACGCACCGGCCACAGCTACATCGGTGGCGGGCGGGGCGCAGAATATGTCATTCCCCGGTGGTATAATACCCACTTCGCTGCTTGATCCAAACTCGCAGGCACTCTATAAGTTGATGCCCCAACCGAATGCCAATCCGCTAAACACGGGTGGCTACGACTATCAATATCTCAGCCAACTCCCGGTGAACCGTTGGGAAATGCGTTTGAGAGGCGATTACAACATCAACGAGAGCACCAAGCTGTTCTTCTCATGGACGCGACAGGACGAAACGGATTTGAATCCGATCAGCGTTTGGTGGTATGCCGGAAACTCGCTGCCGTATCCGTCGTCGATGCCTGCCAAACAGGTTTCGCAAGTGTATAGCGCCAATTTGACGAAGAGCTTTTCGCCTACATTGACAAACGAATTTGTGTTTGCCGATGCCACGTTCATTAACCCGATTAGTTTGACTAACCCGTCGGCGGTGGATCCTTCGAAAGTGGGATTCAAGATGACCGGTTTGTTCACCAACAACTTTGCTCCTCAGGTGCCTAACACTACGAGTTGGGGCAACGCGGTTCCCGGCTACCTAACGCCAACTTTCGGTCAGAAGTGGCAAGGCGGCGATTTCGGTAAGCTTTCGCAAGCTCCCAACATTTCGGACAACATCACGAAGGTTGCCGGTACGCACACGTTGAAAGCTGGCTTCTACTGGGATTTTGCCCGCAACCAACAGACCAGCAGCAACTATCTGGGCGCTCCACAAGGTGTCCTAGATTATGAAAACTACGGCTCGAACACCACGGGTAACTCGCTTGCCGATTTTGCGATGGCGCGTGTGACTGGCTTCACGCAATCGAACGACGCGCAAGTGCAGGACTTCAAATATTACCAATACTCGTTCTTTGTGAACGATCAATGGAAGGCGTCGCGCCGCTTGACGCTCACGCTTGGATTGCGCTTTGACCACATGGGCCAATGGGTTCCGAACGGCCTGGAAGGCTTAGCTGTTTGGGATCCGTCGACCTATAACAACACTTGTACGACTTGCGCGTTCACCGGCCTGACCTGGCACGGTTTGAACAGCAAGATTCCGTTATCCGGTTTCCCGTCGCAACCGTTCTTCCTCGAACCCCGCGTCGGCGTTGCTTATGACGTATTTGGCAACGGTAAGACCGTTGTTCGCGGCGGCTTCGGTGTATACCGCTACCAGCTTTCGTACAACACTGCGAGCGAGGGCTTCAACGCTCCTGCTGCCGTCGTTCAAGAGAGCACCACTTGGAGCTGCTGTATTGGTTACAACTCTTTCAACCAGTACTCGCCGACGTTAGGCGCCGCTGGCTTGGGTACGAGCGTCAACGCTTTGCAAAAGGGTGACAGCAAGACCCCCTATACGGAAAGCTACAACTTAACTATTTCGCAACGGACGCCCTGGAACTCGGTTGCCGAATTCCAATACTCGGGCAATCAGAGTCATGATTTGTTAGGCGACAGCGCCCTAACGAACCAGGACTTGATCCCGCTTGGCACCTTCTTCAACCCCGATCCGCTCACCGGTAAGGTAGTCCTGCCGACGCAGACAGGATTCAATGGGAACGATTATTTACCCTATCACCAATACACGGGTATCCAATTGGTTGAACACAACAATTACCAGTACTACAACGCGTTCATCGCCACTTGGCAAAAGCAAACCGGCAAAACCACCTTCACCACGAACTATACATTCAGCAAGGTGCTCGGTATACGCGATGGCAACACCGGCAACGGCGGCGGTAACGGATCGCTGCTTGATCCGTTCAGCAATTCCGCTAACTACGGTGTGTTGGCCTACGACCACTCGCACATCTTCAACGCGGCCTATGTCATCAACCTTCCGAAGCCCATTCACGACAACGCAATTCTTAAAGGACTCGTGAATGGCTGGGAACTTTCGGGCATAACGCAATTGCAAAGTGGCGCTCCGATTCAGCCGAACACCGGTGGAACTCTGAACGTCCAATTGCCTGGTGGCACACAGAATGGTAACTCTGCACTTTTGGGTACCAGCTCGATGAATATTCTGCCGCTGCTCACTTGCGATCCACGCAACGGTTTGAAATCGGGCCAGTACTTCAACACGAGTTGCTTCACGATGCCGCAGCCTGGGCAACAGGGCAACATCATCTGGCCTTACATCCACGGCCCGGCGTTCTTTAACAGCGATTTGTCGCTCTACAAGAACTTCACCATCCGCGAACACCAGAAGATTCAATTCCGATTTGAGGCCTTTAATTTCCTCAATCACCCGCTTCCGCAATTCAATCTGCAAGGCAACAACGATACGACTTTGAACTTTGCAGGTCCGAACAACACTGTCAGCTACAAGAACCTGAACGCTAACACGACAGGCAGCCCGTTGTTTACGGTTGGCCGGCGCGTGGTTGAGTTCGCTTTGAAGTACAACTTCTAAAACAGCGAAACAGCTAAGCGACAATTAAGAAAAGGGAGGGGGCGCAACATGCCCCCTCTTTCCATTTTGAAATGAAAATCCTCTCGCTGTTTGCTTTGGCTGTGTCGCTCCACGCGCAGGCCATTCAATTCTCACTCAAACCGATCCCCTTTCAACTGGAAAATGGCGAAACCGTGCGCCGACACGCACCGGCGACCATGGCAGGCGGAGTGGCCATCTTTGATTTCAATAACGATGGCAAGCCGGATATTTTCTTTACGAACGGCGCCAATATCGCCACCTTGAAGAAAGATGAGCCGAAGTATTCGAATCGCCTCTTTCGCAACGATGGGAATGGTGTGTTTACGGACGTTACCGCGCAAGCTGGATTAGCGGGTAGCGGGTTCGATATGGGCGTGGCCGTTGGCGATTTTGACAATGACGGATTCGAGGATCTGTTTGTGGCGGGTGTCCACAAGAGCACGCTCTATCACAATAATGGGGACGGCACATTCACCGATGTGACGGCAAAGGCGGGTTTGGACAAGTTGGATGCGTGGTCGGTGGCGGCGGCTTGGGTGGATGTAAATAATGATGGGCTGCTCGATTTGTTTGTCGTGAACTACGTGCAGTGGGATTACGCTTCGGACCCAGCTTGTTCGTATAACGGGCAATCGGAGTACTGCAATCCGAGTTATTACAAGGGAACGTCGAACCAACTGTTTCTGAACAAAGGGAATGGCAAGTTCGAGGACGTGTCGGAGCAGTGGGGGTTGCGGTCGCATGTAGGGAAGGGAATGGGCGTTGGCGTGGCTGACTTTGACGGTGATGGGAAGCCGGATCTGTTTGTCACCAACGACACCTATTACAATTTCTTCTTTCATAACTTAGGCAATAAATTTGAGGAAGTGGCGCTGGACAAAGGGGTGGCGTTGTTAGAGGATGGCAACTTCGTCTCGGGTATGGGGCTGGATTTCCGGGATATCGACAACGACGGGTTCCCGGACATCACGTTTGTGGCTTTGGCGAAGCAGACGTTCCCGTTGTTTAAGAACAATGCCGGGCGGGATTTTACGGAGATCACAGGGCCGAGCGGCATGCGCACGGCGAGCATGGGCATGTCGGCGTTTGGGGTGGGCATCTACGACCTTAACAATGATGGGTGGAAAGACCAGTTTGTGACGCGCGGGGATGTACTTTCTCTGCCGGTTTATCACACGGAGATTGAACAGCGCAATACGGTGTTTCTGAATCCGGGCGCTAAGGGGAGTTGGACGGCGATTACCCAAGACGGCACGCCGACGGGACGTTTTAGAGGGCTGGCGTTTGGCGATCTTGACGGAGATGGCAAGGTGGATGTGGTTGTAACGGCGCTGGGACAGCCGGCGGAGATCTGGATGAATCGGAGTCCAGGGAGCGCGCATTGGCTGGACATCAAACTCACTGGGACCAAGAGTAATCGCGACGGGATTGGGGCGCGGATCAAGGTGACGGGCAAGAGCGGGGCGGCCCAGTACAACGATATGACGACTAGCGTTGGGTATGCGTCGTCGAGCGCGGGGCCAGTGCATTTTGGCTTGGGCGCAGATGCAATGGCGGCGAGTGTGGAGATACGATGGCCGTCGGGGACGGTGCAGGTTTTGCATGATGTGGCGGCGGATCAGGTTTTGAAGGTGCGGGAACAATGAGGGCAGCGGCCTTCCTGCTGATGGCTTTGGCTGGGCAGCAACCAACACCGGAACAACTTTTTCATGACGCAGTGGCGGCGCAAGGGCGGGGTGACGATACGATTGCCATTCGCGACTACCGGGAATTGCTGAAAGTGCGGCCGGATGTGGTGGAAGTACACGCGAATTTAGGGGCGGCGCTGGCGCATGCGGGGCGGTTTGATGAGGCGATTGCGGAATATAAGGTTGCGCTGACGAAGGCACCGAACAATGCGGCGCTGCGGATGAATCTGGCGCTGGCGTATTACAAAAAGAATGACTGGCAGAACGCAGCGAATGAATTGGCGTTTCTGAATCAATCGGCGCCGGATGCGGTGAAGGCGCGGGTGGTGACGCTGCTGGGCGATTGCTATTCGCATTTGAATCGGGACAAGGATGCGATTGGGCTGCTGGAGCCTTTGGTAGCGGCGCAACCGGATAACTTGGACTTGGCTTGGGTTTATGGCCGGGTACTGATTCATGCGGGCCGGACAAAAGAAGGCCTGCTGCAGGCGGAGAGAGTGGCGCAGCGGGGTAATAGCGCGGAGGCGTATTTGCTGGCGGGGCAGACGGCGCTTGAGCTGAACGAGTTTGAACGGGCGAAGACTGACGGGGATGCGGCGCAAAAAATCAATGCGCAATTGCCTGGTTTGCAGACGCTGCGGGGACGGACGCTGGTTTATTTGGGGGATGATGCGGGGGCAAAGACGGCGTTGGAGGCTGCATTACGCTTCGACCCCAAGGACTTCGATGCGCATTTGACGCTGGGCGCCATGTTGAATACGGAACGCGATTTGCCGAATGCGCGGTTGCATTTGGACGAGGCTATAAAATTGAACCCAAATTCGACGCTGGCGCGGTATGAATTGGCGCGGGTAGAGCGGTCGCAAGGGGAGTTGGAAAAGGCGGCGCGGGATTTCGAAACCGTGATTCAGGTGGAACCGAAGTGGCTGCTGCCGCATGTGGAATTGGCGGCGCTTTATTTCAAATTGAAGAGGCCGCAGGATGGGCAAAAGGAGCGAGAGATTGTGGATAGATTAACGGAGGAGCAGGAGAAGAAGGGGAAGTAGAACTGCGCGGCCGCCCGTTGCGAAAGTATTCGGTTGTCGAAGAACTGTCGGCCGACGCTTCGAACGCGTTGCGGCGAGGAAGAGGCGGCCAGAAAGTCCAAGGGTGCCAGAGTTGGCTTGCGGACTGGATGAATTGCGGAACGGGGATTTGTGGCAAGTGGTTCTGAGTCAAGGGGATAGCTGGCTACGGGTTTATTTTCAGGGCTTGTGACGGGAAAAGGAAAAGGCCGGATGCGAGAAGCATCCGGCCTTTTTGCGAAGCTGATTTCCTAACTAGTCACCCATGGCGCCGACTTCTTCTTTGCTGGTTTCAGCAGCAGGTTTGGGAGCGGCGGGAAGAGGTTTGCCGGAATTGAGCAGACCATCGAGTGGCACAAAGCCTTCGATTTTCTTTTCGCCCAAGACGTGTTCGCGGTAGAGGCGGGCCATCTTGTCGTTTTCGAGTTTCGCCTTGAGCGCTTCGTCACGCTTGCGGGTTTTCTCTTCACGAGCGGTTTTGGCGATGCCCTTGTCGTCGAGGTCATGTTGACGGCCAGCGTTGACATGCTCTTCGTTGAGGACGAGATTGATTTTTTGCTCGACGAGCGGAACGGCCTTGTTGCCCGCGAAGATTTCGTGGCGGCCCTTCTCTTCGTACCACTTGGTAAGAGTGGCGGTCATGTGCATCTTTTCGATGATGTTGCGCCAGCCGACGCCGGTGTTGTAGGCGCAGAAGGAGATTTCGCCTTCCTGCGTGGCGTACGGAATAATGCACTGTTCGGTGCGGCGGAAATCGTAATTGAAGAGATCCTGGAACCACATTCCGGCGATAAAGAGAAAGTTCCAACGATCGTTACGACGCTTGGTGATGTCTTCGATCGTGCGATCGCCGGTTACTTTTCCGTAACCGCCCGTCTGGGCTTTTTTCGACATGCCGAAGCACTTGTCAAACTTCGCCATCAGATCGCTCAATTTGAAGTGAGTGGGTGAAGTGAACGGATCGTAGTTGCGGAGGAGCGCCAGGCTGACGCCGAGAACCGAGAGGAAACGGCCGCGGGCGGCATCGTTGATGCGGGCGATGTCCTTGGCCAATTGATCGGCATGCAAGAACTTGGTGACGGGAACGTATTCCTTCGTTTCTTTGTCGCACATGACGGCCATACCGATACCGCAGTTCGGGTGGCAGCCGCAGCTCAATTGACCCCAATCCGCAGCTGGCCCGTGAATCAGGTCGGCAAAATCGGAGAAGGTGGACATGAAGCTGATGGGGAACCAATCGCGAACGGGCTCGCCGATGCCGATCTGATTCTTCACGTCGTGGGCCAAATGAGACAGGGTGTAGCGCTGCGCTTCACGGCGTTCATCGGTGACCGCTTCGTCACGGCCAGTAAAGGAAACAGGCTGGAACGAAAGGAATGGGATCTTCTTCGGATTGTCGAGAGCGAACTGAACGACGTGGCCGACCTGTTCATTGTTAACACCGTTGATAAGCGTGATAACAGGAACGATATCGACGCCGTTGCTCCAGAGATTTTCAATGGCGCGCAGCTTTACGTCGAACAGGTTGCCGACGGCGCGGTGCGAATTGGCTTCGTTGCCGATACCATCGAATTGCAGGTAGGCGTAACGGAGGCCGGCTTCGGCGGCTTCTTTACAGAAATCGGGGCGCTTGGCAAATTCAATACCGTTGGTGGCCGCTTGGACACTGTTATAACCGACTTTACGGGCGTAACGGACAGCATCTAGGAAGTAGGGCGACAACGTGGGTTCGCCACCAGAAAACTGCACCGACATCTGACGGCGCGGCTTAATGGAGATGGCGTTATCAAGCAGGGTTTGGATATCCTGCCAACTCAACTCATGAACAAAGCCGACTTGGTTGGCATCCATGAAGCACGGATCGCACATCATGTTGCAGCGGTTGGTGAGATCGATGGTGAGCACGGAACCGCGGCCGTGGGTGACGGTGCTGGTGCCATGGTTGTGAAGCTTTTCGTCGTTATGGGCGCGGATGTCGCGTCCGGGGAAGACGTCTTCGAGGTGCTTTGAGAATGCAGGGTCGATGGACATCAGGTCTTCGAATACGCCGTGTTTCGGACACTCCTTGACCATGAGGATTTTGCCATCGCGTTCGATGATCTTGGCCTTGATTTCGCCGACGGGCTCGGTGAGGAGAATTTTGTAATCGACTTCGCCGTCAACGATCTTCTGGCGAATTTCGGGGATGCAACGGGGGCAAAGCGAATCGGTTTCACGGGGCCAGCCGAGTGGCGGCTTTTCCTTCTGGTAGCTCTTCAGCAGGGGCTTGTCCGACCACTTTGGAGTGAAGGATTCGTTCTGCTTGATCTGGTTGACCCGGTCAAAGACCTGCCAGACGGCGTTGGCGCCGACGGTGACCACTTTTTCGAAGTACTTTACTGGTTTATGCATGCTTTGCAACCTTGGACTTGTTCGAGATCCTCTCCCTTGAATGAGTCGCCAGGCCTACTCCGCCCGGAACACCATCAGTATAAGTTGGCCCTGCGCCCTTGAAAACGAAATGAAAGCGAACTGCGCCGTTTAGCGGTTGTATGGAGATTAACCAAGCTGAACAGAACGCTGGGATTTTGTGCAAATGGTTCACTTTCAGTGAGTTGGGGCGGTATCGCTGGCGCACAGCGGTAAGCGCTGCGGGGGTGAACGGCGCTGGCGGAAGCGTCAGACGATTACCGATAAGACAATTATGATGTTCCTCAGCGTAGAGCGACCATCGAACCAGAAATTGCGCGCCTTGCTGCTGTGCTTCATCAGCTTGGTCGCGCCGATGTTTAGTTTTTGGTGCTCGTTTACGTTGGTGCCTAATCCATATACGTCGGGGTGGAAGTTTCTAGACCCCTCGCCGCTGTATCAGGTGATCATCGTAGTGCTCGGGTCGGTGGTTGGAACGTCCTTGGCCCTCGTTGCGAAGAAAGTCAGAAAAGGCAACAGCTACTTGGTACCGCTCGCTTTGAACCTGTGTAGCCCGGTGGTGGCCATCTTGATCTTCTTAATTTTCCCCATACAAAAACCGTAAGCAAAACTGTTGCCGACTGGCACACGAATGGTTAGCGGTCGGCTTGCAGTGATGAGCTTAGCGGGATTTGCAGACGACTTACGCGGCGGAGGCCTCCGTTTCTCTATCATTTTCGAATGAAGTAGCCGGTTGCGCGGGGGAGACAGGGGCAGTCGGCTGGATGGTTTGAGTGGTTGAAAATTCAAACTCCCCCTCGGGATGGGACTGGGGCCTGACCGCAATGGCCGGTTGAGATTGAGCGGTTTTGGCGGCTTCTTCTTGAACCTTGGCTTCCTCGAGCTTGCGAATCGCCTGGAGAGCGCGGAGCTCTTTCATTTCTTTTTCCCGCCGGCGAACGAGGCGGTTTTCCTGCAGTTGGAGATTGCGGAACTGCTTGTCGTGAGCTTGGCGGATGCGGAGTTCGACGGCAAGGGGGCTGGCGCTGGCGACGAATTGCGGATCTTCTTGAGCCAACTTGTCGCGGCCGATGGCGATGAGCGCGTATTCGAGACCGGGGATGCGGGCGAGGCGCCAGCGGGTATCGATGATGGATTGAAGCAAATGGGTTTCTTCCGGGCCGAGGGGCTGAAAGTCATTTTGATAAGCGTGGACATGCGATTCGTAGAGGGCCGCCTCGTCCGTCGGAAGAAGAACGGTGTGGCCAGTGAGGCCGGTTTTCAAGGCGTTTAGCGAGACTTTGGCTTTGCCGGCGGCGCTGGTGGGGCCTGTGGAGGACTTGGCGTTGGTGCCGATTGGCTCGGAGGAGGCGGCCTGGGTGACAGGGGCTTTGCGGGCAAGGCGCTCGGCGGCGCGACGTTCGGATCGGGTCATTTGAAGAACTCCTTTGATTCTGGAAATAAAAAAGGCCCGCTGCAGAGGGATGCTCTGGCGGACCTGACTGAAATTAGCATTCAGACCCCCCGATTCCGAACCGTGGTGGCAAGGGCTGGGCAGCTGGATTGGCTGTAAGTAATAGAAAATAAGA
>Ga0302319_10002636_pt1 | contig 38283 bp, 41 predicted proteins | sample Bog_T0_2_FD_203319 | JGI IMG/M metagenome (GOLD analysis project Ga0302319, IMG submission 203319) | Peat permafrost microbial communities from Stordalen Mire near Abisko, Sweden - Bog_T0_2 | ecosystem: Environmental > Terrestrial > Soil > Wetlands > Peat | place: Sweden: Abisko, Stordalen Mire... | reverse complement strand
GACGTCATTGCGACCGAAAACCAACTCGGCAAACCCGCCGGCCAAGACCTCGCCGAGGGCATCTACAACCTGCCCACGCTGTTCGCGCTTCGCGATCCTCAGATTGGTGAAGAGTTGCGAGGGATTCTTGGCGAAACGCTCAATGACGCCGAGCGAGAACGGGCCAGAAAACTTGTCGTCGCGACCGACGGCGTCGATCAGACGCTCCTCGCCGCACAGGCGTTCCTCGCCACCGCGCACCAAGCGTTGGTTGACGTGCCCAGTCGCAAATTGCGCGATGGGTTCGGTTCGCTCATCGAATCACTTCTTGAGGACTTGCCGTCGTACTGAACTAGTCGCGCAATGGTTTGAGCGTGGGAAACGCAATCACTTCGCGGATGTTGGACTCGTCACCAATGAGCATCGCCAGGCGGTCCATGCCAATGCCGAGTCCTGCGGTCGGAGGCAGCCCCCACTCGAGCGCTTTGATGTAGTCCTCGTCGATACGCATCGCCTCTTCGTCCCCCGCGGCCGCGAGTTTCGCTTGCTCTTCGAAACGTCCCCGTTGGTCGAGTGGATCGACGAGCTCGCTAAAGCCGTTCGAGAGTTCCCGACCCGCCGCGTACGACTCGAAGCGTTCCGTCAGCAGTGGATCGCTCTGATGGCGTCGAGCGAGTGGTGACACCTCGACGGGATACTCGGTGACGAACGTCGGATCCCATAACGATTCCTCGCACGTCACCTCGAAGAGTTCACTCAAGCATCGCCCCGGGCCCCATGACTCGTGCACTTGGACGTCGTGCTCACGGAGTTTTTGCGCGAGCGACTCACGAGGCGTGTGCACCGAGACGTCCTCGCCAAGTGCCGCCGAGGTCAACTCCGCCATGCTGTGGCGCGGCCACGGCGCTCGAAACGAGAAGGCTCGACCCTGATAGGTCGACTCGGTCGTTCCCAGCACGTCAAGCGCCACCCCAGCGACCAACTCCTCGGTGAAGGCCATCATGTCCTGGTAGTTCCAGTAGGCCGCGTACAGCTCGAGCATGGTGAACTCGGGGTTGTGCCGAGGGCTCACTCCCTCGTTTCGAAAGACGCGGCCGAGCTCGAAGACGCGCTCGAAACCGCCAACGACCAGTCGCTTGAGCCACAATTCGGGTGCGATGCGCAAGAAGAATTCGCTGTCGAGTGCGTTGTGATGCGTCGAGAAGGGGCGCGCCGAAGCACCCGACGCAATCGCGTTCAAAATGGGCGTCTCGACTTCCATGAATCCGGCGGCCCAACATCGCTCGCGCACCGAACGGACCACTTGGCTGCGCCGCGACAGCGCGACACGTGAGTCCGGGTTCGCCCAGAGGTCTGCCTCGCGGTGTCGATAGCGAAGATCAAAGTCCGAGATCCCCGCCCACTTGTCGCCGAAATTGTGCTGGGCTTCGGCGAGGCGAACCCACGAGGCGACCTTGACCGAAAGCTCGCCGCGTTTCGTGCGCACGACCTCGCCCGTGACGCCCACCCAGTCGCCGAGGTGCAATTTCGCAAATTCCTCGAAGTCGCTCGTCACCTGCGCGAGGGCGAAGAGTTGGATCTCGCCCGTCGAATCACGCATCGTGGCGAAGGCCAGCTTTCCTTGGGTTCGCAGCAGCATCACCCTTCCGGCGACCGCGACGTGCGCTCCGGACTCTTCACCATCACCGAGTGTTTCGTAGGACTTCTGCAGTGCAGCCGTATAGGCGTTGTGCGCGAAGCTGTAGGGCGTGGTCACAAAGCGTCTCCCAAATGATTCCGTTCATGAACGATACGCAATCCATGAAGGGTCAACCATGGTTCAACGTGACGAATGTGCTTGGTGTGAGGAGAAATCAGTCCCGCGAGGCCGCCCGTGGCGATGACCGTCGCCGGTCCGAGCTCTTCAATGATGCGCTCGACGACACCGTCGACTTGTGCGGCGAAACCGTAGAGCACGCCGGACTGAATGGATTCAACGGTGGAACGGCCAATGACCGAGCGCGGGCGCACGAGCTCAACCGAGCGAAGCGCCGACGCGTGGGCGTAGAGCGCCTCGAGCGATATCGCGACGCCTGGTGCGATCGCCCCTCCGAGGTATTCACCCTTATGGCTTACGACGTCAAAGACCGTAGCGGTGCCCATATCCACGACGATCGACGCCCCCGGGTAGAGGTCGAAGGCGCCCACCGCGTCCGCGACACGGTCCGCACCGACTTCTCGCGGATTGTCATAGAGGATCGGCATGCCCGTCTTAGTGCCCGGACCCATCACCGTGAGCTCGAGGTCGGAGAACCACCGATTGGCCATTCGCCGCAGTTGCGTGGTCACCGACGGGGCTGACGACGAGATCGCCATCGCGCTGACGGCGGTGCGCAGGTCGAGCCCCTCGAGGTCCAATAATTGGGTGAGCACCATCGCGTGCTCGTCGGGCGTTCGCTCCGCCACCGTCGAGATCCGCCAGTGATGCGTGAGGCCGTGTTCGCCGCTCGCGCGTGCGAATCCCATTGCGTCCGCTGCTTCGGGCGCCTCGGGCCCGAAGAGACCAATCACGGTTTCGGTGTTGCCCACGTCCATTGCGAGCAACATCAGCGGCCCCTCGACACGATCTCGACCGGCGCGTTATCGATCAGTCGCACGCCCCCTACGACACCCGCCACCATCGCCCGTCGAGGACCACGCTCTTCGTCCGCACACGCTTGAAGCGTGAACGGATCGACGACGTCGGCGTAGGAAACCTCCACCCCCGCCTCTTCCATCACCGAGCGCATGCGCGTTCGCATCTCGCTCGCCCGCCGTGGCGAAGACTGCACGTCGCGCAGTGCTCGCGATAAACCGAGTGCCCGACGTCGGGCATCCTCGCTCAAGAGCACGTTGCGACTCGAGAGCGCGAGGCCATCGTGATCGCGAACAATCGGGAGCGCCACCACCTCGACTGGCAGTGCGAGGTCGCGCACCATTTGGCGGATGACCACTACCTGTTGGAAGTCCTTCTCCCCAAAGTACGCCCGGCTCGGTCCATTCAGTGCAAAGAGTTTCGCGACGACACTCGCGACCCCGTCAAAGTGTCCGGGGCGTCCTTCTCCTTCGAGGACGTCGCCGAGTCCGCGCACCGACACCGTCGTCAGCGTGGGACCCGGATACTGCGGCCACATCTGTTCGAGCGAAGGCTCGACGAGGCAATCGACACCGTGCTCCTCGGCGATCTTGGCGTCGAGTTCGGGCGTGCGTGGGTAGCGATCGAGGTCGCGCGCGTCGCCGAATTGTCGAGGATTGACGAAGATCGTCGCGACCACGAGGTCGCCATTCTTCTTGGCGGCTTCGAAGAGCGACGCGTGACCTTCGTGTAATGCGCCCATGGTCGTGACGAGCCCGATGTTCCTTCCGCCACGACGTTGTTCGTCGGTGTAGTGGCGCCACTCTTCGATGTCGTGAATCCGTCGCATCTAGGAACTCGTCGAGGTTCGACGCTCACTGAGTTCAAAGGCGGCGTTCGTCAAGGCGACGTAGGTTCCACGTTCTTCATCGGGAATCGCGTGGAGGTGGGCGTCGATCGTCGCCATGTCCCCTCTCGATGCGGGACCCGTCAGTGCCTTTGCGGGCCCGAACTCAACGACGTCGTCGAGGGCTTGGCGACTGAGATCGAGGAAATCCTCGAGTCGAAGTCCCGCCGCCTGACTGAGTCGCTGCACGTGACCCATGAGCGCGACGAGGTGATTCGCCGCGACCGTCGCGGTCGCGTGGTAGAGCGTCCGCTCCTCATCGGGGATCGTGATGATGCGCCCCTCGAGTGACTGTGCGAGCTCGACGACCAGCGGATCACCATTGACGCAGTACGTCGCAGCGTGCAGTCGACGCGCCCCGAGCTCGCCCGCGGACAACACCGCCAGCGGGTGCAGCGAGCCGAGCCGTTGATGCGGCGCGAGTACGTCGAGATTTCGCGAGCCCGCAACGTGCGCCACGACGAAGCGCCCCGGGCGAATCGCCCGAGCGACGTCGCCAATCGCGTCATCGGGGACGCACAACAACACGACGTCGGGATCGCCAAGTGCGGCGACATCGTCGTGCGAATACTGACGCACGACGTGACCGACCTTTTCCAGGGCTATGGCGAACGACGTGCCGGCACGCCCGGTGCCGATGATGGCGATGTCCATAAATGCTCCTGTCCGTTCCAGCCCCGTGGGTGCCGTTCGGTCTTAGCGCAACGATTCGAGTGTATCGAGAACGACGACCCGTTGGTTCAATGCGTCGAGCAGTCGCAGATCAACGAGCGCTGGGGCGAGTTCCGCCAGTGGAATGAGCACGAAGGCACGCTCGTACATTCGTGGATGCGGCACCAGCACCTCGGGGTCGCTACTCGTCTCGTCGCCCACGAGCAAGACGTCGACGTCGAGCGTTCGCGGACCCCAGCGCACCTCGCGGGTGCGACCGCGCGCGTCCTCGGCGACTCTGACGCGCTCGAGGAGTTCGTGGGGCGTCGCGGTGGTGTCGAGCTCCAACACCATGTTCCAAAAGTCGTCCTGCGTCACGCCACCCACCGGTTCGCTCTCGTAGACCTTCGACGTCCTGTAGGCGTCGGCGCCCGCCACGATCTCAACGCCCGCGCGCAGATGAGCGGCGCGGTCGCCCACGTTCGAGCCGAGCGACAAGTACGCCAAGCGGCGATTCATCGTCGCCGTGTGCAGCGAACTCCCACGGTCGCCACGTCCTCTGGTACTGGTGGCTGGAGTTTTCGAACGCCCACACTGACCGAAGTGATCTCGTTATCGAAGTCGAGTATTGCGTTCGCGACTCGCGTGGCGAGCGTTTCGAGCAGCAAGAATCGACCCTCAAGTGCGATGCGCGAGGTGAGCGTCAACACGTCGGCATAGTTCGTGGTCTTGTGCACGTCGTCATTCTTCGTCGCCTTCGCGAAGGGCCGATGGATGTCGATGTCGAAGGAGAGGGGTTGAGCGCGCTGGCGTTCCTTGTCGAGCACGCCGACGATAGCGTCGACGCGCAACATCCGCAGTTCAATGACGTCCTTCACGACGCGTCGGGTAGGTCGAACAACACCGTTCGTCCATCAGGACCAATGGAGCGTTTAAAGAGACGCTCGACGAGGGCGACCGCGGTCGGCACCGTTGGGGCGCGCTTGGACCAGACGAGGTATCCAGCGATCACGCCGAGAAGACGGTCAGAGACTTCGTCGCTATGCAGAAGGACTGTCGTCTTGGTCTCCATCGAATTTGCGAGGTCCTGGTAGCAGGCTTCGAGTACGTCACGCTGCTGGGGACCGCCGCGCAGCGCGTAATGACTCGCCGTGAGACCGTGTTCGAAATAGGCGCTGAGTGGCTGCATCTCGGGCAGGATCGAGATCACCCGACCAAAACCCTGATGCTTGAGCCACAGCAACTCTTCGTCGCGACGCACCTTACGATGCACCGTCGTCGAACCACCCGGTCGTTCGGACACGGCGAGTATCCCCTTGTAGACCCAGGTGAAACTGCGCGGCTCGATACCAGCGGCCCATTTTCCTCTCACGCGTGCACCTCTTCAAGTGGGCGTACCATCAGCTCGCGCAACAAGAGCGCCTCAACAGCGTCGTGGACTCGAACCATACTCACACCTTCGAGCATGGACCACGCGGCGGTTGCCATTGACCCTTCGAGTCGTTCGTCGACACTCAACACGTCATTGCCCAAATGCCCCAGGAAACGCTTGCGACTGGTGCCGACGAGCACGCCCACGCCGTAGCGCGCGCCAATCTCGACGAAACGATCAGTGTGCGCGAGCAGGGCGAGATTGTGCTCGATGGTCTTACCGAAACCAATGCCCGGGTCGATCCAACACGGCGAGACGCCCATTGCTTGAGCCTTGCGCGCCATGTCCTCCAAGAACGTCGCGACTTCCGAGACGACGTCGTCATAAGTCGGGTTCACTTGCATGGTCTTGGAGTCACCCTTCGCGTGCATGGCAACGTAACCAACACCGAGTTGACGCGCGACCTCGAGCAAACTCGACGAGACGTCATTGATGATCATCGCTCCCGCATCCACCGCGGCAATCGCGACGTCGCGTTTCGTTGTATCGATGGACACGGGCCCGTAGGGACTGAGCGCCTCGACGACGGCCACGACGCGCGCTAACTCCTCGGTCACGTCGACGTGTTCTGCTCCCGGACGCGTCGATTCACCACCCACGTCAATGACGTCGCAACCTTGATCGAACAGCGCGCGCCCCCGGGCGATCGCGGCGCCGTGTGCGTGCGTTCGAGCAGCGGGATAGAAGGAGTCGGGCGTCACATTCACGATGCCCATGACGAGTGGGCTCAGCGCCACGTGGACCTTCGCTGATGGATGTACTGGAGTGCCTCGGCGCGGTAGGAAGCGTCGTCGCGGAACACGCCGCGCACCGCCGAGGTGACAGTCGTCGTGCCGGACTTCTTGACGCCCCGCATGGACATACAAAAATGCTCCGCCTCGATGACGACAATCGATCCCTTGGGGTTGAGTTCGCGCTCCATCGCTTCGACGATCTCGGTGGTCATGCGTTCTTGGACCTGCAAGCGACGAGCGAATCCTTCGACGAGGCGCGCCATCTTCGAGAGTCCCGTGATCTTCCCTTCGACACCCGGCAGGTACGCCAAGTGCGCGAGTCCAGTGAAGGGCACGAGATGATGTTCGCAGAGCGACGTGAACGGAATATCTCTGACCATGACCATCTCGTCGTGACCCGCTTCAAAAACGGTGCGTAGGTGCTCACCCGGATCCGCCTCTATGCCTTCGAACAACTCGACGTACATGTCCGCGACTCTGCGAGGCGTCTCACGCAGACCTTCGCGCGTTGGATCCTCACCAATCGCATCAAGAAGTTCACGAATGAGGACTTGGACGCGATCGCGGTCGACCACGACTTAGGCTTTCCCGACAAAGGTATAGATCCCGTCGAGGTTGCGATAGCGCTCATTGACGTCAAGTCCGTAGCCAACCACGAAGGTTGAGGGGATACTGAATCCGACGTACTTCAATGATTGTTCGACGCGCTGCTCGCCTTCCTTCAATAGAAGGGCGCAAACCTCAAGACTTTTCGGGCTACGAGCTCCGAGATACTGGCGCAGGTAATTGAGAGTGAGTCCTGAATCGACGACGTCTTCGACAATCAGCACGTCACGACCTTCGAGATCGACGTCGAGGTCCTTCACGATCCGCACCACGCCGCTCGTCTTGGTCGCTGCGCCATACGACGACACCGCCATGAAGTCGACTTCTACTGGTAATTCGATCGCTCGCATCAGATCGGCCATGAAGTTGACGGCTCCCTTGAGGACGCACACCAGCAGCAGCGGGCGTTCGGCGTAATCCTGCGTTATCTGCTCGCCGAGTTCGCAGACGCGATCGTGCACTTCCTTCGCCGAGACCACGACGTCACCGAGTTCGTCTTGCGCCCAATGTGCGGTGAAGTCTTGGGGCGAATGTTGACTCATACTTCGACAGTAGTGGAGTGACTAGTCGAGTGTGAGCCGTTGTCCGCTCCGCGAGAGACGTGCACCACCGGCGAGTTCGGTCGCGACCACGTCGCCTCGGATCACGGTCATGGCTCGGTCGACTTCGTCGGAAGAAGGCGGGTGCGTGCCGTCGGCGTCGTGATGACTGAGGCGCGCCCGCAGCCAGCGTCGTAGACGCGCCGGTTCCCAGTCGCGAAGGTCCCGACAGTCGACGTCGTCGATCTCCAGGCCGAGGTCAGGAAGGCTCGCGCGTTCGAGCCAACGCCGATCCTCGTAGATGACTGACGCTTGGCGCGCGAGCAATGGGACGATGTCGCGCCCGGCGATGTCACACATCACGGGCAATAACTCGTGGCGAACGCGATTTCGAAGAAATGCCGGGTCCTCGTTGGACTCGTCGTAGATCGGCACGAACACGGACTGTGCGACGTAATAATGCAGGTCGCTGCGGCGCACGTCGCGAAGTGGTTTGCTCGGGTCGGCGACCATAGGCGAGAGCCCGTCCACGCCGGCGCCACGCATCATGTTGAGCAGCACCGTCTCGGCGAGGTCATCCATGGTGTGGCCCGTCAGCGCACCGTCGGGCAACACGCTACGACGAGCGCTTCTCGCTCGCGACTCGAAGTTCCCTCCCGGCGCGACGTGCACGTCATGACAGGTGATCGGCACGCCCAGCCGTTCACAGATTGCTCGGACGTGACGCGATTCATCGGTGCTGGTTGGACGAACGTGATGGTCCACGTGGTGCACGTGCACAAGAAGTCCTGCGCGCACGGCCAACAGCAAGAGCCCGAGGGAGTCCGGTCCACCCGACACGGCCACGTCGACGCTCGCGGGCGCCGCGGGAAAGTGCGATTGCGCGAGAAGCGTCCCTTCGAGGTTCACGCCCTCAGGTTAGGCAACGGTGCGCGCGAGGCGTCGATTACGCGTCGTGTCCCAGGTACGTGCGAGGAGATAGACAAGTGCACTGAAGGTTCCGACGAAGAACCCGATGGGAAGGTTCGACCAGTACGAACTCGCAATCGCCGCCCACAGCGTGAGCAGTGACAGAAGCATCGAACACGCGAGGGCTCGGTGAGGACGGTTCGTGAGGAGTCGCGCCGCCGCCGGGGGGCCAATCGTGAGCGAGAACGTCAATAGCGCCCCCACGACCGGTACCGCGAGCGCCGAGGAGAGGGCGAGCACGACCAAGAACAGTACGTCGATGAGCGCGACGTTCACACCCTGGGCCACCGCGAGCTCCGAGGAGATCGAACTCATCAAGAGCGGGCGATACAAAACGGCCAGACCCAGCGCGCAGACGACCGCCAGCACCATGACCGGCACGATCTCACTCGAGCTGACGCCGAGGATCTCACCGAAGAGCAACGCGTTGATTGCCGGTTCGTATTCGTTACTGGTCGCGAGGAATGCCGCCCCCAGGGCCAACATCATGACGAGCGCGAGCGCGGTCGCCACGTCACTCCTCGTGCGCCTACTGGAATAGCCAATACCCAACGCTGCACCGAGCGCGAAGATCACGAGTCCGAACAATGGATTGATCCCGACCAAATTGGCGCCCGCCGCGCCGGCGAACGCACCATTGGGTATCGCGTGGGCGGCGAAGGACGACGCGCGCATGACGACGAAAAAACCTACGACACCCACGAGCGTCGCGATCACCGTGCCGCTAATCCAGGCATTGGTCATGAAACTCGAGAACACTAGATCCAACCGACTTGTTCAGGAGTCGCGTGGTGTTCAGTCGCGTGTACGACGCGCACACGTCGTCGCTGCGCGAGTACGTTCGCGACGACGAACTGTGCCACGACGAGAGAGACGACGAAGAAACTCACCGGCAGTCCTCGATGCGACGCGGACCAGTAGTAACTGTCGTAGGCGAGAATGATGCCGAGCCACGTCGCGAGTGTGCCGAGCACTGACGCGAACACGACAGCGGTCGAGAAACGGTTCGAAAACTTGAGCGCACTCGCCGGGGGTCCGATCAGCAACGCCGTCGAAAGAATCGAGCCAATGACGATCGCCGACAGCCCGACGGCAACCGCCAACATCACCATGAACGTCAAGCCCACCAACCGGAGTCGCACGCCGCGTGACTGGGCGAGCTCAGGGCTTATCGAACTCATCATGAGGGGGCGTCGAATAATGAACAGCGTCGCGAGGACCAGCGCGGTCAACCACAGCGCGTCGGGCAACGTGGAAGGCTCGACGGTGAACACCGAACCGAAGAGAATGGTCTGGGTCGAGCCAGTCGTTGAGGTTTGCAGCGTGACGAGGTACAAAAACAGCGCCGAGAGACCGGTCGCTGCGCCGAGCACGACACCGGTCGCGATGTCGCGCCCCTTGACGCGCTGCACGCCAATGGCGTCCATGGCGCCCGCGCCCAAAACGCCACCGCCGATGAACCCGATGAGGGGGGAGATAACGGCGAGGGATGCTCCCGCTCCGCCAGCGGTCGCCACGTCAGTCAGTGCGTGTCCAGCGAATGACTGACCCCGCACGACCGTGAAGACGCCGATCGCCGCGGAAACGACCGACACCAACAGACCAAGCACGAGGGCGGTGCGAACCGTCGTGTTTGAAAAAAAACCTGGCTCAAAGATGAAGTGCACGACTATTCGACGATGACGGCGGGATGGTCAGCCAGCGTCGACTTCGTGTGATCGCCCTCGCCGGCGACGACGAGGACTCGACCGTGCACCCGTACGACGTCTACGTGGTGCCCGTACAACTCGCTCAACACGTCGCTGCGAACCACCTCTTCAGTCGTGCCGCTCGCTACGCGACCGTTCGCGACGTAGACGACACGGTCCATGACGGGCAACAGAGGATTCATCTCGTGCGCGGACATAAGAACCGCTACTTGTTGTTTGACGACAACCGTATGCAGGAGTTGGATGATTTCTTGCGCACTGCCCGGATCAAGGCTCGCCAACGGCTCGTCGAGCAAGAGAAGTTCGGGTTTTCGCACGAGCGCGTGTGCGACTAGGACTCGTTGTTGCTCGCCCCCCGAGAGTGAACCAATTCGTCGGTTGGAAAGCTTGGACGCTTCGACCGCTTCGAGCATCTCGTCGACGAGCTCGAAACTGTGTCGGCTGCGCCGCGCGACACCGAACGTGCCGCCATCAAGTCCCAAGGCCACGAAGTCGCGAACCCTCACGGGCAAATCCGGTTCGAACAACACCTTCTGTGGCACGTAGCCCACCGAACTATTCGATCGCGTCAGTGTTTGACCGTGCACGCTGACTCGACCGCGAGTCGCCTCTTGCACCCCGAGGATGACCCGCAACAACGTGGTCTTTCCGGCGCCGTTCGATCCGATTAAGCCAGTGAACTCACCATGGTCGATGCGAAAATTAACGTCACGCAGAATCATCCGCCCCGCAATCGAGACGTCCAATCCCTCTACCTTGAGCAGATCAATACCGACCATGCGTCCTACCTTCTCATCACAGTGACGTTGTCGACGTGTGATGCTCAATCGCCTCTCCGATGGCATTGATCTCGGCGATCATCCACGTTTGATAATCAAAGTGAGGCGTCGGCATCGTCTCGTAGACCGCGACGACGGGTACATGCGACGTCATTGCGAGATCGCGCAGCGACAGGGTCACCGGACTGCTTACTTGCGCGTTGTAACAAAACACCTTGACCAGGTGCGACGTGAACAGGTGTTGTTGAAACGAGATGTCCTCGGGGCTCGGGTCGACGCCGTTCATGACGTCCGCTTGAAACGGAAACGGCGTCTCATTGTCGAGTCCCAGAGCCTGCAGTAGATAATCCGCCACGGGTTCCGTGGTGGCGACCTTCACGCCCGCGCGCGACGAGCGAAACGACAAAATGTCCGCGTCGAGTTTCTTGAGCGACGTGAGCAACGACGTGAGTCGTGCCTCGAAGTACAACGCGTGGATCGGGTCCAAGCTCGACAGGTCTTTCTCGATGGCGCGCGCGACGAGCGGCATGGTGGTGGGTTTGTACCAGAGGTGTGGATTTTTCGTGTTGTTCGAAAGCCCGAGCAGTGACTGGACGCTCAGGACCTTGCGTGAAGAACTCGGCGAGGCCGACTCCAACTGATTCATGAAGGCGTCGTACCCCACACCGTTTTGCACGATGAGTTTCGCACTCGCAATTTCCTGAGCGACGCTGGTGCTCGCTTCGAAAGTGTGCGGATCGGTGTTGGGATTACTCATCACCGCTTGGACCTCGACGTAACGACCGCCGATCTGGGAAATGACGTTCGCGTACTCGTTCTCTGCCCCCACCGCATGGATCACCGTTGACCGGCTGGCACCCGAAACGGGTGCGGCGACCAGCGTCAGCGCGACACTCGACGCCGCCACCATCGTCATCACAACGTTTCGAAGCCGATCCTCGAGGAGCCTCTTTTTTGGAACCATTCCAACTAACTTACTTAGAATCATTCTAGAAAGCAAGGCCCTCCCGCTAGGCTTTGCCCGTGACTTCGACTCGAAATACGGCGCAACGACGCGAGGTGATCGGCGTCCTGAGCGGAGTCCAAGGCTTCGTGAGCGCCCAGGACCTTCACGCTCTCATCGTCAAGGACGGTGGTCAAATCTCGCTCGCCACGGTCTACACGCAGTTGAAGAAGCTCACTGAAGGCGGCGAGGTGGACGTGGTGATGACGGACCGGGGTGAAGCGCTGTATCGCCGATGCGTCGTCGACGTGCATCATCACCACCTGGCCTGCAGGTCGTGCGGGACAGCGGTCGAAGTCGATGCGCCCGAACTCGAATCCTGGGCGCACGACATTGGCGAGAAATATGGATTTGGCGACTTACGTCACGTGCTCGAACTGAATGGAATCTGCTCAACGTGCCAGTCGAACTGACTCTCGACGTGCAACAACGAGGTGCTGTGCGCGTACACGCGGTGCCGAGCTTCGCGCCACTTGGCGTTGACGCATTCTTCACGGATCGAAGCGGTGGCGTCAGTGAGGGGCCGTACGCCTCGCTCAATCTGGCGTTACACGTTGGAGATGATGAACACGACGTTCTCGAGAACCGGCAACGGGTCGCGGGCGCAATCGGCGCGACCATCGACAGCCTGCTCTTCGTGAACCAAGTGCATGGTGATCGCGTGTTCGATGCGTCGACGTCAAACGGTAACGTCGACGCCGACGCCGACGCCTTGTTTTGTTCTACACCCCACGTGGCCCTTGCGATACTGGTCGCCGATTGCGTGCCCATTCTTCTCGCCGACGACCACCACGTCGCAGTCGTGCACGCCGGATGGCGAGGACTACGAAGTAGCGTCATCTCGAACGCCGTAGGGAAGTTCACAGGGTCCAGAAACATTCACGCACTCCTCGGACCCTCCATCTCTCGCGACCACTACGAAGTCGGTCCCGAAGTGGCTGACCTTTTTCGTCACGTCCCCAACGCCATCATCAACGGCAGCGGTGATCGCTCATTCCTGGACTTACGAGGAGTCGCGGCGCACCAACTGCTCGCGCTGGGACTCAACGACGCCAACGTCGCGATCGCCGCCGCAAGCACCGATAGCGGCGTTACCTTCTTCAGCGACCGAGCATTTCGACCGTGTGGACGCTTCGCGCTCGTAGCGAAGAGGTCGTCGTAACATGACCCTTGATGGGCGAGCGCCACTCGTGAAACAGCGTGCCACGATGTTTCGCTATCTCGGTCTGCAGGTTGGCGACACGTCCCTCGAAGCGAACTACGAGCTCGATGGTCGCGTATTCAGCGAATCCGTCGTGTTCGAGGGCGTGCATGGATTGGACCATCCCGCCGCCCAATCAATCGCCGAACTCTGGTATTTGATCGCTGGGCTTTCGTACTACAAGGCTGGCGCAGCTTCGTGTATCGATCTCGGTACGACACCGCTGGGGGCATACGGTCGAGCTCTTTTCGAGGCGGCCCTGGTCGACGGACTGGGTGAATTCGCCTATCGAAACGACCTTTCGCTCGAAGACACTCGCATCGAAGGCGGCACGAGCGTGCAACGACGCACACCCGTGATCGATCCACATCGGGTCCTCACGCCTTTTGGCGGGGGCATCGACTCGGTCGTGAGCGTCACTGAACTCTCGCCAGCGCTCGAACAATCACTCTTCATCGTGAGTCCATCGAGCGGCCGCTTCGAACCTCTAGAAAGGACCGCTGCGGTGAGTGGTCTACCAATCATTCGCGCCACTCGAGAGATTGACCCGCAGATTCTAAAGGGCGACAGTGAATTCTTCAATGGCCACGTCCCGGTGACGATGATGGTGACGTTGTTGGCAGTCCTTGCGGCACTTGCGAGTGGACGCGGTGGAGTCGTCATGAGCAACGAACACTCCTCTTCCGAACCGAATGTGCGCTGGCGCGACCGCGACATCAATCACCAGTGGAGCAAGTCTCTCGTCGCCGAGGATCTCATCGCCAACGCCGTTCGCGAGCGGGTCGGTGACGTTCTGAGTGTTGCGAGTTTCCTACGAGATCGAAGTGAGTTGTGGGTGGCGCGGCAATTTGCTCGACAGCCACAATTCCACGCCGTCTTTCGAAGTTGCAATCGCGCGTTCCACCAAGACAGCACCAAGCGGTTTGAGGAATGGTGCGGCGTGTGCGACAAGTGCCTCTTCATACATCTGATGCTCGCGCCCTTCCTTTCGCGCTCCGCACTTCGGGCGATCTTCAAGAGCGAACCTCTCGCCAACCGCGCGCTCGAGGGGCAGTTGCGCGCACTCATTGGCGTAGGTCTCGAGCACAAACCGTTCGAGTGTGTGGGGGACCCCGACGAAAGTGCCGTCGCCCTCGAGTTCGTGAGCGCGATGGACGAATGGTCCGAGGTCACCTGGCTGCGCGAACTCAACCTCCTTGCTCGATCAGATCGAGAATTCTCCGAGCTCCTAGAACCCCTTGGACCGAGCCGTGTTCCAGCCCACTGGCTTCGCTGACCTCGCGGGTAAGCGCGTGGGAATCTTTGGCTACGGCGTTGAGGGCCGCGCGACCGAGCGTCGAGTGCGCGACATCGCGCACTCACTCGTCCTGGTGGATGACGCGCCGCAACAGCACACCGGGGTTCTGTCGAGCAGTGAGGGAGGGCTCGACGCCCTCGCTCACTGCGACGTCGTCTTGAAAAGTCCGGGGATTCCGCGACGACGGCCTGATGTCCTAGACCTCGAAGCGAGGGGCGTGACCGTGACGTCAGCGCTCAATCTTTGGCTCCACGACATCGAACGCTCGCGAGTCGTCGCCGTGACGGGAACGAAAGGAAAATCAACGACGACCTCGCTGAGTGCGTTCTTCTTCGAGTGTCTCGATCAACCCGCACTCGCTCTCGGGAATCTCGGTCGTCCGCCTTACGACCCCTTGATTGACACTTCGAAAGGACAATTGATTGTCGAAGTCTCAAGTTTCCAGTGCGTCGACATCACCATCGCGCCCGAGTCGGTCGTCGTCACGTCGCTCGGATCAGACCATCTCGACTGGCACGGTTCACTCGAGCAATATCAGCGCGACAAGCTCTCACTAACTCGAGCGGCTGGTGCGCATCGAACCTACGTCCCCGAGCTACCAGTGTTCCGCGAACGCGCAGGAGAACTCGGTGGGGATGTCCACTTTGTCGAAGCCGATGTGACTGGTCTCGCTCAAGCGCTCAACCTATTGGGCTCGCACAATGATGCCAACGTGGCGCTCGCACTGAGAGTTGTCGCCGATCGAGCTGGAGTGACTCACGAAGAGCTTCGTGCGAAAATTCTCGCGAGAGCCTCAACATTCATTCCTCTTCCCGGGCGGCTTACATTGGTGTCGCGCGAGCAGGCCCATGGTTTCGTCATTGACTTCGTCGACGATGGACTCGCAACCTCGGTGCTGGCGACGATCGCCGCACTGCGGGTCTTTGACGCCCACCCTCTCGCGCTCATCGTTGGCGGATTCGATCGAGGCATTGAGTATGACGAACTCGCTCGCGCCATTGGTGAACGCCGTGTTCCCACCACGGTGATCGCCATGGGCGAGGCGGGACGGCGAATCATGACGAGCGTTCATGAAACCTCCCCATCCGTCGAGACGCACGAGGTTGCCTCAATGTTCGAGGCGGTCACGAATGCACGGGCTTTTCTGAGGAACGGTGGGGTCGTCCTACTCTCGCCGGCGGCCCCGAGCTTCGATGTCTATAAGGACTGGCGCGAACGTTCCGCGGATTTTGCGACGTGCGTCAAGACGACCGATTGACTGCCGACATACGTCAAAATGGGGACTCTAAGGAGCCACGCGCCGCGTAGTCGTGCGACTGTCCCGTTCGTGCGATGACGCGCACGATTGTCGTGAATCTCGTGGAGCCTGGGAGGAGATTCGAACTCCTGACCTACGCATTACGAATGCGTTGCTCTACCGACTGAGCTACCCAGGCGCGAGTAGCAACTCTACCTGATGCGCCGCGCCCTACCAAGTAGCGACGAAATCACAATTCAGCCAAGGACAGCATCAGGTCGTTCAAGAGCAGTGTCTCATCGACATTGGACGACAAGCGATCGTTGGTGAGGAGAATAAGGTCAATCGCCCGCAACGACGTCTCCACACGATGTTCATCGCGGCGATGTCCATCTTGGACGTTCTCGAGACTTTCGTGGAGTCGATCTCGGTAGACGCTCACGAGCGCGCTCAATCCAAATCGCACTTCGTCGATTCGAAATCGTCGTTGCTCTCGCTTGAACTGAGCCTCGAGATCCTTTCGATTCGCGATGCCGCGCTGTCCCAACTCGCGAGCGTCCTCGAGTCGGTATTCGAGTTGCTCCTCTTGGGTCGCCACGAGAGGAGCGAGCGCCTGATCGAGCGATGCCGCGATTTCGACGGCGATAGCGGTCGACACCGATGGAGCGCCGGTCAGGCGCTCTGGCACGTGCCGCCACGCCGCCAGTCGCGAATGAAGTTGCGGGTCGCGCACCAGAATTCGAGCACGGTGCAGATTCCCATTGGCGCCAATCGCCGCGGCGGCACTCAATGCTTCGTCGTTGCCATCCCTCTGAAGGATGCTCTTGATGTCGGCCTCATTGAGCGCTCGAAGTCGGACCTGCACGCAACGCGAGACGACGGTATTGAGTGTGTCGGGGACCTCTTCAGCGCTAAGTAAGAAGATTGTGCGCGACGGCGGTTCCTCCAATGATTTCAATAGAGCGGGTGCCGAAGGCGAACTCCCGGTGGTGGTGAGGTCGACCTCTTCAATCACGACGACTTGATAACCAGGTCCCAAGGGGCGTCGCCGGCTGACTCGTTCCGCTTCGCGCAACTCGTCGACGCGCCAGGACACACCTGAACGCTGGGCGAAATAGACGTCGGTGTCGCTACCTTGCAGCACTCGACGACAAGTCGAACACGTCCCACAACCGTTATCGGGACACTGGAGCGCCGCGGCGAAACTGACCAGCGCGTCGTGAAGACTCGATCCCGCGGGACCAGTGAACAAATACGCGTGCACCGGGCTCGCGACGTGCTGGCGCAGCATCGCGGCCGCCGCGTCTTGACCTATGAGTACGTCAAAGACGTCAGCCATGGTGCCACGGCAGCGTCGCGACTCGCTCGTCGATGAGTCTCGCGACCTCTAGCTCACTCTTGGAGCCATCGACGACGAACCAATCTTGTGGTGAGCGCCGCGCCATCTCGAGATAACCATCGCGAACGCGCTGGTGGAAATCAAGGTCTGAGGTTTCGAACCGGTCGCGCAAGTCGCGCGCCCGTCGTTCATTGGCGACGTCGACGCTCACGTCGATAAGAACGGTGAGGTCCGGCCGGCACGTCCCGATGGCGAGGTCCGTCGCGGCGATGAGTTCACCTAAGTCAACGCCTCGTCCGTAGCCCTGGTAGGCGAGGGTCGAAGCGAAGAATCGATCCGACACGACGTGGCGACCACTCTGCAGCGTTGGCTCGACCACGCTCGCGACGTGGTGCGATCGATCCGCCAACATCAACAGCGCTTCGGTTTGGGGCAACATCGGAGTGGGATCGGCGAGGAGCCATTTTCGAAGGTCCTTGCCAAGGGGGGTGTCACCAGGCTCGAAGGTGAAGAGTGCGCCAAAGTGCTCGGCGACGCGGCGAGCTTGGGTGCTCTTGCCGCTCGCGTCGCCTCCCTCAAAGACGAGGAACAGCCCGCGCGCCATTAGTCGAAGTCCGCGGACTGGGCTTTCGCAACGAGCGCAGCATTCACCTTGGCGCCCTCTTGCATCGCGGCGCGCTTCTCGGCTCCGGTGGCCTTCTTCGCCGCCGCCTTCTTTGCGGGCGCCTTGGTGGCGGATTTCTTCGTCGCCTTCTTCGCGGTTTTCTTCGCCGCCTTCTTTACTGGCCTTCGCGTGCGTGTCGAGGGATCGGCGTTCCTTCGCTCCGCCAACAACTCGCAAGCACGATCGAGGGAGATCGTCTCGGGCAGATCACCGAGGCGAAGGGTGGCGTTGACCTCGCCATCGGAGACGTAGAGCCCAAACTTGCCGTTTCGCACGACCACGTTTCGTTTGGTCACCGGATCCTCGCCCAGCTCGCGCAGCGGCCCCGCGGCGGCTCGGCGACCTCGGACCTTTGGTTGCGAAAGGAGTTTCAGCGCTTCGTCGAGATCAAGACGGAAGATATGCTCTTCGTCCTCGAGCGATCGCGTTTCCTTATTCCACGTGAGGTAGGGACCGTAACGACCGTTTTGCACGAAGATTGGTTCACTGTCTTCAGGGTGCTCACCCACAACTCTGGGAAGTGACAGGAGTTTCTGCGCCTCTGCAAACGTGAGGGTCTCGGGCGACATGGTCGAAAAGAGTGACGCGGTCTTTGGCTTGTGCTTCGGGTCGGTCAGCTCACCGATCTGGACGTAGGGACCGTAGCGACCAGCCTTCAAGAAGACCGTCTCACCGGTCGCTTCATCGATGCCTAGTTCGCGATCATTACTGGGTGCCGCCAACAGCTCGAGGGCGTGTTCGACGGTGAGCGAATCTGGTTCGGTCGCCTCGGGTATCGAGGCACGGTCCTCACCGTGTATGAGGTAGGGGCCGTAGCGCCCGGAGCGCACCGACACGGGGAGTCCGTCGGGGGCCGAGCCAAGGATTATCGAATTGATGGCGCCGAAGTCGAACTCGTGCTGCTGGTGGGTCATGTGCTCCAGACCCGATTTGGCGAACTCAGTCGTGGCGGACGGGTCTCCGAAGTAGAACTTCTGGAGCCAAGGCTCGAGGTCCTGTTTGCCTTCGGCGATCTCGTCGAGTTGCTCTTCCATCGCGGCCGTGAACTGGTAGTCCACCAGGTCGGCGAAGTAGTGCTCTAAGAGATTCACGACCGCGAAGGCTCGAAACGCTGGCACGAGGGACTTGCCCTTCTTCCAGACGTAGCCACGCCGGTCGATCGTCTTCATCACCGACGCGTACGTCGAAGGTCGACCAATGCCTAAGTCTTCGAGCTTCTTGATCAGCGTCGCTTCTGAGAATCGATCGGGCGGTTGGGTGTCGTGACCCTTTGCTTCGGCACTCATCACCGGCACGACTTCACCTTCGCTGAGCGCGGGCAGGATTCGTTCCTGGTCCGCGAGTTCGGCTTCGGGGTCATCGGTACCTTCCACGTACGCACGACGAAAACCGGGAAACTCAATGCGCAGCCCCGTCGCACTGAGGCCTATGTCGGCCGCACCTTCGATGTCGGTGACCGACGACAACGTCGTTACGAGTCGTACCTTGTCTTGAGTCAACTTCGCGTCGACCATCTGGGACGCAATAGTGCGCTTCCAAATAAGGTCGTAGACCGCGAGTTCGTCGCCATTCAATTGCGATTGTGCTTCATCGAGTGTTCGAAATGACTCGCCTGCGGGGCGAATGGCTTCGTGCGCTTCTTGTGCGTTCTTCACCTTTCGGTCGTAACGTCGCGGTGCGTCGGCGACGTAATCGTCACCGAACATCGACGACGCCATCGTGCGCGCCGCATTTATCGCTTCGTCCGACAGAGTGGTCGAGTCAGTACGCATGTACGTGATCCAGCCCTGTTCGTAGAGTCGCTGGGAGGCACGCATCGTGCGCTCGGGGTCGAATCGCAACTTGCGACTGGCCTCGATTTGCAGCGACGACGTCATGAACGGCGGTTGGGGACGTTGGGTTCGCGGCGTCGAGGAGATCGACACGATGCGCACGTCCGCGCCGACCAGTTGGTCCGCGATCGACGACGCCGCACCCTCGCTTAAGACTTCCACCGAGACCTTGTGATCGAGTTGTCCCGTCGAGTCGAAGTTCTTTCCCGTCGCAAGTGTGAGTCCGTTCACGGTTTCGAGCGTGGCGTCAAAGGACGCACTTTTCGCGGTGAGCACCGCGGTCACGTCGAACCAGGTCGCGGAGCGAAAGGCCATGCGTTCACGTTCACGCTCGCAGACCAAGCGGATGGCGACCGACTGGACGCGCCCCGCCGAGCGGGCCTTGTCCACGGCGCGCCACAGCACCGGCGAGACTTCGTAGCCCACGAGGCGGTCGAGGAATCGACGACCCTCTTGGGCGTCAACGAGGCGAAGGTCCAGGTCACGGGTCTCCGAGACCGCTTTGGCGATGGCGCTCGGGGTGATTTCGTGAAAAACCATGCGTTTTACGGGGATCTTGGGGTTGAGGACCTCCTGGAGATGCCAGGCGATCGCCTCGCCCTCACGGTCTTCGTCAGTCGCGAGGTAGAGCTCGTCGACCACCTTGAGTGCGGCCTTCAGTTCGGCGACAATCTTCTTGCGGTCACTCGAGATGACGTAGACGGGCTTGAAGTGATCATCGACGTTGATGCCAAGTCGCGCCCACTTCTCTCCCTTCACCGACGCAGGGATGTCCGCCGCACTCTGAGGAAGGTCACGGATGTGTCCGACCGATGGCTTGACGATGTAATCGTCACCGAGCATGCCTTGTATGCGCGTCGCCTTTGCGACCGATTCAACAATCACTAATGCTCGTGCCATGCTCACCACCTTTCTTCTCTCGTGCTCGAACTCAGCAGTCGACCTTATTGTCTAAACAAGATAGACAGGTCTAGGACCCCACTCGTGTCATACTCACGCACGCCACGGTGCAAAAGAGTCGAATCGCCAGTCGTGCGTTGCAAATTATTTTAAACGCGAACTATTCGTCACCCTGCGGTGCGGCGACAATTTCGTACTGGGGATTGAGGATCACCGCTTCTCGACGAAGCGACGTGACGGTGCCGCGAACGAGCAATCGAGTGCCTCGTTCGATGCCGGGTACGTTCGAACGACCTTGGAACACCAGCGTCACTGACCCGGTGTTGTCGGCGATTACGCAGCGCAATTCATTCTGCCCTCGTTCGCGCGTGATCGTCATCGCACGAACTCGTCCCGCTATTTGAGCAAGTTCGCGTTCGTGCAGTCCTCCAATGGGATCAGCGTCACCCGAACGCTCCTTTAACTTCGTGTCCGCTTCGAGATGTGAATCCTCGCGCACCCCACCTCGAATGACGACGTCACTTACGGGAGACTCTTGAATCGCACCCTCGGCGAGACGCGTGCGACCTGATCGATAGGGAATAATCGTCGCGGCGGTTCGCGGCACGTGCATCACCGCGCTCGCAATCGAGTCCGCGGTGCGGTCGTGCAAGAGACGCTGTAAACGAGAGACGAAACCCTTCCTCGGCAAGATGACCATGCAGAACACGTCAGGGTCACGCACGACGTCAGCCACGAGTTCGAGCGCCGCGCGGTCGAGTCGACGGTCCTCACATTCGACGATCTCGAGACCAATGCTCGCCGACGCCGTACCAGGGGCGCCCCAACGACTTTCGAGGCGCTTGGTCACGAGTGGGTCAATGTCGAAGTGCACCGCGCGCACCGAATAGGCGTTGAGCGTATTGCAATACTGCAGTGCGCGTTCGGTGGCGAGGTCGTAGTAGTCCACGAAGACCACGACTCGATTGGTGCGAATGTTCATCTTTTCATCGGTCGCGTTTGCCTCAAAAGCCTGAACTTCACGCTCATATTGCTTGTTGAATCGAATCAGTGCCATATACATAAGCGGGCCCACCACCACGATGATCCAGGCACCTTCGGTGAATTTGGCGACGATGAAGATCAACACCACGAGGGCGGTCACGGTGGCGGACGTCGCGTTCACGAGCACGCCAAAACGCCACTTACCTTCTCGTTCTCGAAGGTGTTTCGCGACCATGCCGGCACCCGCCATCGTGAAACCAGTGAAGACGCCGATCGCGTAGAGCGCGATGAGCGAATTGACCTGCGCCTTGAAGACGAGGATCAGCGTGAGCGACACGACGCCGAGGACCAAGATTCCGTTGGAGAATGCCAGGCGATGACCGCGCTTGGTCAATTGGCGCGGTAGGTAACGGTCACCCGCGACGTAGTTGGCGAGGAAGGGGAACCCGTTGAACGAGGTGTTCCCACCGGTGTAAAGAATCAGGATCACCGACAGGATCACCAAGTAGTAGATCGTCGAGCCAATCCCGGAACTTCCAAAGACGGCTCGCACTTCTTGAGCGACGACCGTCGGGTAGCCACTGAAGCGAGGAAGCGCGTGCGTCCACGATGCCAACAGTGTCGTGCCGACGAGCAAGAACGCGAGAATCGAGGACATCAGGACCAAGGTCTTGCGTGCATTGCGCCACTCGGGGCGACGGAAACTCGCGACGCCATTGGAGATCGCCTCAAGCCCGGTGAGCGACGAACCGCCGTTCGCGTACGCGCGTAACAAGGTGAGAAAGGCGAGGCCCATCAAAATCCCGGTGCCTTTTTGACCGAGATGATGATCCACCAAGACATTCGACGCCGGTTGTGCCAACCGATGCAGCGAACCGGTGGCTTTCTTCACGTACCCAACGATGATCGTCATGCCGAGCATGGCGACGTAGAAATACGTTGGGAACGCGAAGTAACTCCCCGCTTCCTTGAGTCCACGGAGGTTCCCGTAAATCAAAATCAAGACGATGCCGACCGTGATCGCCACCGAATACGGTCCGAACGCGGGAAACGCGCTCGCGAGCGCCGCGGTGCCCGCCGAACACTGCACCGCGACCGTCACCGTGTAGTCGATAAGTAGGGACACCGCCGCGATTTGTGCGATCCGCGGTCCGAAGTTCTCGCGTGCGACGACGTAACTTCCCCCAGCAGTCGTGTAGTACTTGATCACGTCGAGGTACGACGTCGTGACAAAGAACAACACGCCGATGATGACGAACATGATCGGCACCACGAGAGCAAAGGCGGCGAGACCAATGAACGGCGTCAATTGGGTGAGGATCTCCTCGGTGCCGTACGCCGAAGAGGAGATGCAGTCCGGCGCGAGTACGCCAAGCGCGATGAAACGATTGAGTCGTTCACCACTCAACTGCTCAGTGACGAAGGGGCGACCCAAGAAGAATTTCTTTAATCGATAACCCAATGATTCGGGATAGACGCTCGCGACATTCGCGTGAGAGGTCAGTACCGGACTGCGTTTCGCGATTTGCTTATCGGCTTCTGACACGACTTTCACCTTAAACGACGAGGCATCGAGATCTCGATAGTTGCACCTTTGTCGACAAGTGTGGTCAGATGACTGGGTGCATATCGTTGTCGTCGGCTGTGGTCGAGTGGGCTCAGAGCTGGCGATGCAACTTTCCGACGACGGACATTCGGTCGTCATCATCGACAAAAACCGCGATGCGTTTCGTCGATTGATTCGCTTCAACGGACAATCACTCGTCGGCTCCGGGTTTGATCGCGACATTCTCGCGAAAGCCGAAGCCTCCCAAGCCGACGCGCTCGCCGCGGTGACGCGCGGTGACAACACCAACATTCTCTGCGCGCGCATCGCCCGCGACAATTACGGCATCAAGAACGTCGTCGCGCGCATCTATGACCCGCAGCGCGCGGACATCTACATGAAGCTCGGCATCCCAACGGTCGCTACCTCGCTGTGGACGACCCAACAGGTCAAGCGCTGGATGATTCCCGCTGACGAATCCATCGAATGGACCAACGGCGCGGGCACCTTGCACCTCGTTGAACGCGTGGTACCCGACGCACTCGCCGGACGCCCAATGCGCCAATTCAACGTCGGCGATTCGGTTCGAGTGGTGGGCCTCGTGCGCGGCGGCCAGGGTCGGGTGAACATCGACGACTTATTCGCCCAAGAGGACGACGTCCTCGAATTCCTCGTCACGCCCCAGGGCGTGCACGATCTGCACCATCTCCTCCAAGGCGACCCCGTATGAGAGTCGTGATCGCGGGTGGAGGGTCAGTGGGAACCGCAATTGCCGTCGACCTCATCGACCGCCACCACGATGTCACTTTGCTCGAACACACGACGACGACCGCGGAGAAGCTAAAGACTCTTCTGCCCGGCGTCAACGTGATGGCGGCGGACGCGTGTGAGTACTCGAGTCTCGCCGCCGCGGACCTACGCAACGTAGATGTGATCATCGCAGCGACGGGTGACGACGAGGACAACTTGGTCATCAGTTGGCTCGCGAAACAGGAGTTCGGCGTGCCAAGGGTCATCGCGCGTATCAACAACTCACGCAACGAATGGCTCTTCAACGATTCGTGGGGAGTCGACGTATCCGTGTCGACGCCGTCGCTCATCACGTCACTCGTCGATGAAGCAGTCGAAGTGGGTTCGATCATCAACTTGATGGATCTCGCACAGGGTCGTATGCGACTCATCGAGGTCACCCTTGCCGCCAGCGCCCCCGCGATTGTGAAAGAGCAAACGCTCGATGAGCTTCGACTCCCCGACACCGTGCGCGTCGTCGCGGTAGTGCGAAACGACCAACCAATGGTTCCCTCGCCCACCATGCGCTTTAGTGAACACGACCACGTCATCTTGATCGCTCGTGAAGACGCCGCCAATGAGTGCTCAGTAGCATTCGTTGGCTGAGTCGTCACACCATCGCAACCAAAACCCACGATGGTCGCCCTAGCATTGAATCGTGCGTGCTGCCTTCTTCGACCTCGATAAGACCGTTATCGCGAAGTCCTCACTCGTCGCACTGGGACCCGAATTTCACGCGAGAGGATTACTGCGACGCCGCACGTTAGTTTGGGCCGTCTTCAGTCATCTCTTGTTCTTGCGATTCGGCGCCGACGACGACAAATTGAACAAGATTCGAGAGTCAGTCCTTAAGGTCACCAAAGGTTGGGACCACGACGAAGTGCGCGCGCTCGTCGCTGAGACGATCAACGAAGTGATCGAACCACTTATTTATGACGAGGCCTTGGAATTGATAGACCATCACCTTTCTCAAGGCGACGAGGTCTGGCTGGTCAGCATGGCGCCGGGCGAGATCGTCGAGCCTTTCGCCGAACTGCTCGGTATCACGGGCGCCATTTCGTCCCAAGCCGAGATTGATGAGCACGGGAAATTCACCGGCGACATGGTCTTCTTCGCCCAGGGGGAGAACAAGGCAATCGCCGTGCGCGAGCTTTGCGAGCGACGAGGCATCAATATTGAAGAGTCCTTCGCGTACTCGGACTCCGAGACCGACGTTCCGATGCTGCGCACGGTTGGTCACGCCTTCGCGGTCAACCCCGATCGACAACTTGCCAAGGTCGCCCACGAAGAATCGTGGCCGATTCTCAGCTTCTCGCACCCCGTGCGTGCACACGACCGTTCAAGGTCGCATACGCCATTTGTGGTGAGCGGCATCGTTATCGGTGTTGCCGCCGTGCTCGGTCGAGCGAGGTTGCGTCGAACCTAAAGTGTAAGAAGGTCGCGAGCGCCGGTGTCGGACGAGGGGTGGCGCAATTTACTCATCGCTCGAGCTTCGATTTGACGAATTCGTTCGCGCGTCAAGTTCATCTCTGCGCCGACGTCTTCGAGCGTGCGAATCTCTCCCGCACCGTCGAGTCCGAAACGCATCCGCAGAATCTTCTGCTCACGCTCATCGAGGGGCTGTAGCAATTTCTCAATCGCGGCTGGCATCATCTTCACCGCGGCGACGTCAAAGGGTGACTCCGCCGAACGGTCCTCAACGACGTCACCGAGTTCGGCGTCACCGTCTTCGCGAAGCGGTTCTGACAATGAGATTGGCTCTGAGCGAAAGCGCAGCGCTTCGATCAACTTGTCTTCGGGCATCTCGCACTCGTCGCAGAGTTCCTTGATGGTCGGTGGTCGACCGAACTTCAATTCGAGTCGCGACTGTGCCTTTTGCACGCGCGCGAGCGTATCGCCCGCGTGCACCGGCAGACGAATCGTTCGGCCGGTGTTGGCAATACCGCGCGTAATCGCTTGGCGGATCCACCATGTTGCGTACGTCGAGAACTTGAAGCCCTTGCGCCAGTCGAATTTCTCGACGGCGTGCATGAGACCGAGATTGCCCTCTTGAATAAGGTCAAGCAACGGCAAACCGGAAGCCTGGTATTTCTTCGCAATGGAGACAACGAGACGAAGGTTCGACTGCACGAAATCACGTTCCGCCTGATCACCACGGTGTACGGCGCGCTTGAGGGCTTGCTTCTTACTTGGCGTGATCTTTATCTTCTTGTCGGCTTCGGCGGCGTCTAATTCCGCCTTGGCTTCACGACCCTCTTCGATGGTTTGGGCCAAGTGAACTTCGTCGTCCTTCGTCAAAAGGGTGTATTGACCAATGTCTGATAGGTACAGACGAACGAGGTCCTCGTCGTCGCGATCAACGCGATCTTTTGCCATTTTTCTCCTAATTCGGCCCGGAAATCTCCGGCGTACGTAGTTATACGGGGATAGGCAACTTACCGGGAAATCCCGAAACTCTCGACATTGCCGCTTTCTTCCAGCAAACGGACGATTTCGCGGGCGTCGTCTTGCCAGGCTTGTTCCTCGATGGGCGCCCGACCTTGGACCAGCGTCGCGACCGCCAACACTTGGCGCAGGGTCACGTCCTGGGCTAGAGCGCACAAGGCCCGCGCCCGCTCGAGGACGAGGACTTCATTGGCGTCGCGCAGCGACACGAGCAACCGTGGCCCGACAACCATCGACATCGCATAGAGCAACATCGCCCCTGTCGCGTCGCGTTCAACGCACTGGCGCAGCGCCGTCATGATCACGTTCACGGGTTGAGGTTCAGCGTTCGTGAACTCGCGCATCTGGAGCACCACGTCGCCGAAGTATCGACTCATCTCGTGTGTACCAACAACGAATGCGTCGTCGCGTAGCGTCGGCGCCAGTTCGCCTAATGCTCGATACACCGAAGCCAGGTTTTCGTTCAGGTGTTCGATGATCTCGAGATCAGCGCTCGACGTCATTCGGATCGAAACGCGTTGGTGATTGGCATGCGCCGGTCGCGCCCGAAGGCCTTTTTCGAAATTCGAACGCCCGGTGGCATCTGTCGGCGCTTGTACTCACTCGAGTCCACGAGACGCGCAATTCGCAAAACCAAATCAGGATCGTGACCGCTCGCGATCATGTCTTCGGCGGTGGCGTCGCCTTCGACGTAGAGCTGTAACAACGGGTCCAGTTCCTCGTAGGGCGGAAGGCTCTGGTCGTCTCGTTGACCGGGGCGTAACTCCGCCGAGGGCGGCTTCGTGAGTACCGCGCTCGGTATCGGTTCGGGGTCGCCCAGTTCGAGGGCGACGGCATTGCGATAACGACAGAGTTCGTAGACGAGCGTCTTGGGTACGTCCTTGATGACGGCGAAGCCACCGGCCGAGTCGCCGTAGAGCGTCGAGTAACCCGTCGCCATTTCGGACTTGTTGCCCGTGGTCAGCACGATCGCCCCCGTCGCGTTCGACACCGCCATGAGGATGACCCCGCGAATTCGCGATTGCAGGTTCTCGTCAGTGAGTCCCTCGGGCTCGCCGTCGAGCGCGTGAAGAAGCATTGTCCCAAATGCCTGATGAGCCAGCTCAATTGGCAGCGTCGTGATCTCGATGTCGAGACGTCGCGCGAGTTCTTGCGCGTCAGCGATTGAGTGATCGGATGAATAGCGACTCGGCATCGCAAACCCTCGCACCGCGCGAGCGCCGACCGCGTCAACAGCAATGGTCGCCACCAGCGACGAGTCGACGCCACCCGAGAGGCCGAGGATGGCCGATCGAAACCCATTTTTCCTCAAGTAGTCACGGGTCCCCATCACGAGTGCCTCGTAGATCTCCTCGATTTCGCTCGGCGGCTCGATGACGAGGTTGGCGAGTGGCGCTTGTCGCCGCGACGAGTCGCGCGAGTACGTGCTGTCGACGACGATGCCGGCGGAGGAGGCCTTCGCGTCGATTTCGACGACGAGCAACTCCTCATTGAACGCGCTCGCGCGAGCAATCACGTCACCTGATTCGTTCACGACGACACTCTGTCCGTCAAACACCAGCTCGTCCTGACCCCCAACGAGATTGACGTAGGCGATTGGACAATTCGTCTCGAGCGCGCGCTCGCGCAGCATCGCTTCGCGGTCTTCACGTCGCCCCCTCGCGAATGGTGACGCGTTCGCGACTACGATGAGCGTCGCACCCTCGTTCGCGAGCTCGAGCGCCGGACCATTCGCGGTCCACACATCTTCACAAATTAGTAATCCAATGGCAACGCCCTCGACATTAATGATGGTGTGTTGTCCGACACCAGGATGAAAGTAACGAAGTTCGTCAAACACGTCGTAGTTGGGCAAGAGCCTCTTCGTCGCGACGGCCACGACGCCTTCGTCACTCAACGCAACGAGGGCATCTGCGATGTGCGCGGGTCCGTGGGTTTCGATGGCGCGCGTGACGTCGCGACCATCCGAGGAAGGTGCGAGGTTGAGACCGTTGAGCCCTTCGCTCACCACCGTGCCCACCAATATCGGTGGGAGATCTTGTGCGAGTGCGATTTGGGCGAGGGCGACTTCACTCGCCAAGATGAATCCTTCACGCAAGAGCAGGTCCTCGGCCGGATAACCCAAGAGGGACAGTTCAGGAGTGAGCACGAGGTCAGCGCCAAGCGACGCCGCTTGAGTACGGAAGCGCGTCAGTGTTTCGACGTTCTGGGCGAAACCTCCCACGACGGCGTTCATTTGAGCCATGGCGAGTCGAAGGACGGGCACGCCCGCAGCCTAATGGCGAAAAACCTTTGTTTTCTTGGGTGACGTTTCACACTGGGTTAACAGAACGAGGGGTGCCCCCTAGTGAAAGAGGGCAGAATTGTGGAGGTCGCGTGAAGCACGCGATGACATTTTGAAGGAGCGACATTGTCGTATCAAGCTGAGTACATCTGGATTGACGGAACCGAGCCGACTCGGGACCTACGGAGCAAGACCAAGATCGTGGCCGACGGCAAGAAGCCACCGATCTGGGGCTTCGATGGTTCGAGCACGAACCAAGCGACGGGACACTTTTCGGACTGCGTCTTGGTGCCAGTGTTCCAGTGCAAGGACCCGCTGCGTGGTGAGAAGGACGTGCTCGTGATGTGTGAAGTGCTGAACGCTGACTTCACGCCACACGTGACCAACACGCGCGCAGCGCTCAAGGATGTTGCGAAGAAGTACGCGAGCATGGAGCCAATGTTCGGGATCGAACAGGAGTACACGTTCTTCCAAGATGGCCGTCCCTACGGTTGGCCCGAAGTTGGCTTCCCACCTCCACAGGGTCCGTACTACTGCGGTGTTGGTGGAGCGAAGATGCCCGGACGCGACATCGTCGAAGCACACACGCTCGCGTGTCTGCGCGCCGGACTCGGCATCGAAGGCACGAACGCCGAAGTGATGATGGGCCAGTGGGAGTTCCAATTGGGCATCCTTGACCCGCTCGCGATTGGCGACCAGATGTGGACCGCTCGCTGGTTGCTCAAGCGCATCGCCGAAGAGTTCGATGTCGACGTGAGCTTTGACGCGAAGCCCATCAAGGGTGACTGGAACGGTGCGGGTTCACACACGAACTTCTCCACCAAGGCAATGCGTGCACCCGGTGGATGGGACGCGATCATCGACGGCTGCGAAGCACTCGGCACCCAAGTCGAGAAGCACATCAAGGCCTACGGCGTGGGAATCGAAGACCGACTCACCGGTGAGCACGAGACGGCGCCGTACACGAAGTACTCCTACGGCGTGTCGGACCGAGGTTCCTCGGTGCGTATCCCCGGAGGTGTCGCACGTGAGAAGCGCGGGTACCTCGAAGACCGTCGCCCGAACGCCAATGCCGACCCCTACACCGTTGCTCGCGTGATCGTCGAGACGATCTGCGGTGAAGCGGCGAAGAAGAAAGCGCCAGCGAAGAAGAAGGCTCCGGCGAAGAAGGCCGCTGTGAAGAAGGTCGCGAAGAAGGCTCCGGCGAAGAAGACTGTCGCCAAGCGCTAGTTCGATGTGACAAAACCCGCCGCTCGTCGGAGCGGCGGGTTTTGTGTTTCATGCCAGCAAAATTTTCGGTATCGAAGAAGGTGCGAGAATGTCCCCAATGCAAAGTCAGGCTGAATACGTGCTTCGCACGGTGGAAGAACGCGGCATTCGCTTCGTGCAACTCTGGTTCACCGACGTGCTCGGTCGACACAAAGCCTTTCACGTCACGCCCGCCGAACTCGAGGACGCGCTCGATCAGGGCTTGACCTTTGACGGAAGTTCCATTGACGGGTTTTCACGCGTCCAAGAATCCGACGTCCTCGCGCGACCCGATCTCACGACCTTCCAGCTGCTTCCTTGGTACCAAGACGGTGCCGGCGTCGCGCGAGTGTTTTGTGACATCGTCAACATCGACGGCACGCGTTTTGAGGGATGTCCTCGCCAACAACTGCGTCGCGTGCTCGAAGGAGCGCGCGAACAGGGCTACACCTTCTTCGTCGCTCCTGAGGTTGAGTACTTCTACTTCAAGGACCTCGATCCGACTCGTCCACCTCAGCCCATCGATCAGGGCAGTTACTTCGACCTCCTGCCCGACGACACGGCGAGTCAACTACGCCGGCGCAGTGTCCTGGTCCTCGAAGAGATGGGCATCGGCGTCGAACACGCCCAGCACGAGGACGCCCCGGGACAACAAGAGATCGACCTTCGCTACACCGACGCGCTCACCATGGCCGACACCGTGATGACGGTACGACACGTCGTCAAAGAGCTCGCTCGACAGGCGGGCATCGCGGCGAGTTTCATGCCCAAGCCTCTGCCCGACGTCCAAGGTTCGGGGATGCACACGCACCTCTCGCTCTGGCAAGACGAGACGAATGCGTTCATTGGCGATGGTCCCTACGGACTCAGCGAGATCGCGACCAAATTCGTCGCGGGACTGGTCCAGCACGCTCCAGAGATCACCGCGATCACCAACCAGTGGGTCAACTCCTACAAGCGCCTCGTGCCCGGCGGCGAGGCTCCCGTGGGTGCCGCCTGGGCGCACTATGACCCCGCCGCGCTCGTGCGCGTGCCCTCGGTCAAGCCCGGTCGCGTGGACTCGACGCGCATTGAATTTCGCTCCCCCGACCCCGCGTCCAATCCCTATCTCGCGTTCGCCGTCATTTTGGCCGCGGGACTTCGAGGTGTCAACGGTGACTACGAATTGCCCAAGGAGCACGAGCCGATCTCGACACTGCCCCAATCACTCGCCGAAGCCATTGATCTCATGGCGCAGTCCGAGCTTATGCACGAGACGCTGGGCGAGCACCAGGTGGAGTGGTTCCTTCGCAACAAGCGCGCCGAATGGGAGGCCTACCGTGGTCAAGTCACTCCCTTCGAGCTCGAAAGGTATCTGCCACTCCTGTGATCATCGACGTCGTCCTCTGCGTTCCCTCGTGCGAAGGGCCAGTGCGAAAGGCTTTCGACGTCACCGGTGTCACGCCCGCGGTGGCGAGCTCGGGACGGCTGAACGAGATTACGAGTCTGGAGCCCGCTGACGGGTTCTCGGGTGCCGTTATCAACGCGTCGGCCTTCCCGTTCAGCGAAGCGATGAATCTCTGCCGACAACTTCGTGGACGCGAACGCGGTGTCGGGCCAATCATCTTGCTACTCGACCACTACCAACTCGACGACCTCACGTTCCGTGAAGACCTCTTCGACGATTTCGTCGTGGGGCCCTTTGACGTGAGCGAACTCGCTACGAGACTTCGCCACCGGTTACGGCGAGCCGGTAACGAGAGCGTGGCCCCACGTATTGAACACGGTGGACTCTCGATGAACCTCGAGACGTATCAAGCGTCGATCGCGGGACGCGTGATGGACTTGACCTACATGGAGTACGAACTCCTGCGTTTCCTCGCGACCAACCCGCATCGAGTCTTCACTCGAGAAACCTTGCTCAGCCGCGTGTGGGGCTACGAGTACTACGGCGGCGCGCGAACCGTGGACGTCCACGTCCGTCGCCTACGCGCCAAATTGGGTGAGGAGTACGCGCACTTGATTCAAACCGTGCGCTCCGTTGGCTACAAGTTCGGCAATACGTCGAGCGACTATCCAGCGACCTGAGGCGAGAACGCCCACAACTCCACTTCGCAGCGCGCTCCGAGGGGTAGCTGCGCCACCGCCACCGCCGAACGAGTGGGTCGCGGAGCTTCAAACCCCTCAACCCACACGTCGTTACACGATGCGAAATCATCCATGTCGACGAGGAACAGTGTTGCCTTGACGACCTGGTCGAACGTGGCGCCCGCCTCGCTCAAAACGAGACGCGCGTTCGCGAGCGCTTGGCGCAATTGCTCTGGCGCACCGCCCTCGACCATCGTCGGCGCGTCGTGTCCAGGCAGCAGGCCCAATTGACCCGAAATGACCACGAGGTCACCGGCACGGCGCCAAGGTGAGTAGGGGCCAACCGGCTTCACGTCGCGACTAGCTAAAGGAATTACCGCAACCGCACGTGCGCGTTGCGTTTGGGTTCGTGATGTGGAACCCAGCACCTTGGAGCGAGTCCGAATAGTCCAAGGTGGAACCGATCAACAACTCGGCGCTCGATGCGTCGACGACGACCTTAACCCCGTCAAAGTCGCGGATGACGTCGTCGTCACTGAATTCCGAGTCGAAGAACATGTCGTAGTTGAATCCCGAACAGCCACCCGGCTTCACCGCGACACGAAGCGCGAGGACCTCATCGACGCCTTCAGCGGCGATAAGTTCGCCCACCTTCACGGTGGCAATCGAGGTCAGGGTGATCGGATCGGCGTCCTTCTTGGTCAGATTGACGCTGGTCGTTGTGGCGTTTGACATGTGGTTCCTCCAAAAGTCCTTCCACCATGGTAGCGAACGAATTTGGTGTTGAACACCCCCTTTCATTCACCGGTAGCGTCACTACATGTCCTCGGTCGACGCACTTCGCCAGCGCCTCGCCCAGGTGCTCGACCCCGAGCTGGGCGCGTCCATCGTGGACCTGGGCATGGTGGGTGCTATCACTATCGATTCTTCAGGACACGCCCGCGTGCACATTGCCCTCACGACGTCGGGGTGTCCGCTGCGTGCCCAAATAGAGCGTGACGTTCGTGAGGCGTCCCTCGCAATTGACGAAGTGACCTCGGTCGAATTGGTCATGGGCGTGCTGGACGCCGAGGCGAAGAGCACGTTAATGAAGAAGGCTCGCACGTTCGCACAAGAGCGCGCGCCTCGAACGTCGATCCCGTATCAAACGCCCGTCCTCATGATTGCGTCTGGAAAAGGTGGCGTTGGTAAGTCGTCGATCACGGCGAATCTGGCGATCGCCCTCGCGCAACGAGGCCATCGAGTTGGCGTGCTGGACGCCGACATCTGGGGATTCTCGCTTTCTCGCCTCCTCGGCATCGACGGTGAGGTGCACGCACTCGATGGCAAGATGCAACCATTGGAACGACGCGTCGGCAACGGCGTCGTGAAGTTACTCTCGATGGGACTTCTCGCCGACGAGGATCAGGCGTTGCTATGGCGTGGATTGATCGTCCAAAAGGCCGTGGCCCAGTTCATCGAGGACGCAAACTGGTCAGACATTGAGTACCTCTTGATCGACACGCCGCCCGGGACCGGCGACATCGCCATGACGTTGGCGCGTCTCCTTCCCCAAATGGGTCAAATCCTCGTCACGACGCCTTCGCGTGCGGCTCAGCGCGTGGCCCAGCGCGCCGCGGACTTTGCGCGCAAGTCCAACATTCGAGTCCTTGGTGTCGTGGAGAACATGAGCGGTTTTCTCTGCTCGTGTGGCATTCGCCACGTTCTCTTTGGCGAGGGCGGGGGACGTGAGCTCAGCGAGAAACTCTCAGTGCCCCTCCTCAGCGAAATCGAGCTTCGACCCGCGATAGGCGAGGGTGGGGACCGAGGCGAACCGGCCGCGCTCCTCGAAGCACCCGAAGGGGTCTTCCACCAACTGGCCGCGCTCATCGTGCGTGACATCGCACCGCCGCCGGGTGCTACCGGTTGCAGCGCTCGAATGCTCGACGCGCTTGAACGAAGCGTTCGCGCCTAATTCGCGTACCCGTCGTCACCGGGCAGGAGGATTTCGACGCGTCCGTCTCGCTCGACGACGCGTGGCTCCGTGCGCTCAATGCTGGTGAGTGCCTTGGCGTGGTCCACCACCGCTTGAGCGTTCTCGAAGCTCGCGACGCTTTGCAGAGTTCGCACGGTCGGGAACAGCATGTCAAGTTCGCCCCGTTCACGCATCGCGAGCGCATCGGAAGGACGCAGCCACCTCGACGCCACCGTTTCTTGATTGTCGTGGTCCGCGTGTTGACCAGGTGGCGCCACCGTCACGAAAAACCGCGTGTCGTAGCGCCGAGGGGGTCCAATCGGCGTGATCCAGTGCGCCAAGTACGCGACGTTGCGTAAGTCGAGGAAGAGTTTCTCGCGCGCCAACATCTCGAGGAAGCCCAGCGAGCCATCATTCACCGAGACTCGCTCGTCGTTGAGTCGATCGACCAGGACACGATTGCTGATATCGACGGTCTGTCCATCCGCGTCACAAGCAATCAACAATCCCCCTTCCTCGAAGAGTTCGCGCAAACACGCCACGTAATACGCGAGACCACCACTGGGGAGCGAGAGGGCGGCGGAGCACGACTCATCGTTCATGCCCACGCAGAGGGATTGGGCGAGGTCGCCGGCGTCCTCCTCGTCGACGGCGCCCCCCGGAAAAACGTACGCACCGCCAACGAAATCGCTTAAAACATTGCGCTTGAGCATAAGAATTTCATAACCATTTTCTCGCTCTCGAAGCGTCACGACAGTCGCCGCCGGGCGGGGTACGAGAATTTCGGCCATACAGCAAACTACCCAGAGCCCATCAACTCTGACCGGCTTCAGACCAGTTCTAGTAAGTTTGAGGTCTCAAGGGCACAAGGAGTGGCGTGGCAAAAAAACCAGCAGCGAGGAAGCAAGTAGCGAAACGACCAACTCCCAAGGCCTCAAAGGGTCGTCCCGTTGGGCTGTTCACGTGGCTCGCTGTAGGGCTCGTCGTTGTCGTGGTCGCCGCGCTCGTGATCATCAAAGTGACGAACAGTTCTGCCACAACCTCCGGGTCGTCAAGTTTCCAAGCGACGGACGCTACGACGGTCTCAGAACTCACGACCATCCCGGCGACGGTCTTCAATACGATTGGCGCCACCTCGCCCGTGTCCCCCGTGACGCCGCCTCAATCTCTCGCGGGCCAGCCCGCACTCACGGCGAAGGACGCCAATGGAAAGACGGTGCCCGAGGTCTTCTACCTCGGCGCTGAATATTGTCCGTTCTGCGCTGCACAGCGTTGGCCGACAATCATCGCACTGAGTCGCTTCGGAACATGGTCGGGTCTGGGGAACATGTCGAGTTCTTCCATCGACGTTTATCCGAGTACGCCGACCTTTACGTTCGTCAAAGCCAAGTACTCCTCGCCCTACCTCGTCTTTAAGAGCGTGGAAATCGAGACCAATATCTACGACTCCTCCACGGGTTCCTACGGCAAGCTGCAGACGCCCACCGCGACGGAGAAGGCACTCTTCGACAAGTACGACACCTCCACCTATATAAAGGGCTTGTCATCGAGCGACAACGGGTCGATTCCCTTCATGTCAATCGACAACAAGTTCCTCGTCTCGGGTGCGAGTTACACCCCCGCCACGCTGCAGAGCCTCAGCCGCACGTCCATTGCCCAGGCGCTGCAAACGACGACGAGCCCCGTGACCGAGGCGATCATCACGTCGGCGAATTATCTGACGGCGGCCATCTGTTCGGTCACTGGCGAGATGCCGAGCAACGTGTGCACCTCAACAGGTGTACTCGCGGCGAAGAAGGCCATGAAACTCTAGATGACACGTAGCGTCGCGCCCGTACCTCGTTGGGCGATCTACAGCACCTTCTTCTTCAGCCTCGTGGGCTTAGGGCTGTCGATCTATTTGACCAACGCGCATTTAAATGGAGCCCAAGATCTCTTTTGTTCTGATTCGGGACTCATCAACTGCACAAAAGTGACGACGTCAGCGCAGTCGTACTTCTTGGGCATTCCCGTCGCGGTGTTGGGTCTTTGCGCCTACACCGTCTTATCGGTGATCAATTCGCCGTGGGGTTGGCATCTCAAGAACTATTGGGTTCACGTCGGGCGCTTCGTCCTCGTCGTTGGTTCGATGTGTTTCGTCTTATGGCTCTTGAGCGCCGAACTGCTCATCATCAAGAACATCTGTCTCTACTGCACTGGCGTGCATGTGGTCACGTTCATTCTGCTAATCATCATGACCATTGTCTGCCCGGTCCAACTCGGATGGGCCGTCTCAGGTTCTGAGTAGCGCCCGGCGTTCAAGTTCGTTGAGCCCACCCCAAATGCCGTACGTTTCGTGTCGTGCCAATGCCGCGTCGAGGCACTCGCCCCGCACCGAACATTCGGAGCACAATCGTTTGGCGAGGAACTCGCGCTCGTGACGATCTTCCTTTCGTTCCGAGACCTCTGGCGAAAAGAAGAGCGATCCCTCACTCCCGCGACACGCGGCGGCGTCTGACCAATCCACTGGAACAATCGACATTCCATCTCCCCCGGCTGAACCTTGACCGCAGGATACCGAGTGGTGCGCCTTCTATCAAGATGTCTTTTGTCAGAAATTGGACCGTTCCGGCGCAATTGCTACGCTACGTCGTGTGGCCACGGTACTGCTCGCGAGTGATCTCTCTTCCCTGCGCCACGAACTTCGAACGATGCTCGAGGGACCTGAACTTTTCATCGAAGAAGTCTCCAACGGCCACGACGTGCGCGCGCGCGTCCAGCGCGGCGACGTCGATCTCGTCATCCTCGACATGCAAATTGGCTCCATGGGAGGCATGGCGATTTGTATGGACCTTCGCCACGAAGAATCCTACGGAGCCTCTGAGCCCGTCGCCGTTTTGATGTTGCTCGATCGTCGGCCCGACGTCTTCCTCGCCCGGCGAAGCGGCGCCGAGGGCTTCGTCGTGAAGCCTCTCGACCCTCTTCGCGTTCGAGCAGCGGTCCGAGCGCTCCTACGAGGTGAGGAATATGAGGACGAGACGTACCGTCCCGCCACCGTTCGCGCGGCGAGCGCACTTCCTGAATGAGCGACCAACCTCCTCGATCGGGCCTCGCGCGGATCCGCGCGCGCTTCCAAAATACGCCTGAGCCGACGTTCGAATCTCCCGAGGCCGAAGCAATCCACGCACGAGTCGATCAGCTGAGCGAACTTGAGATTCGCGACGTGATGACGCCTCGTGTCGACGTGGATTACCTGACCATCCCCGTGACACCCGAAGCATTCGCGGAGGCCGTGCGCGAAACAGGCCATTCCTGCTTTCCTGTCGTTGTGGGCGACCTCGACGAAGTAGAAGGCGTGCTCTTCGTGAACGACCTCTTTCGAAGTACGGGTGCGAAACGGGCCATGGGGGTGTCGCTGCCAACGGCCAATGAGATCGCACGAAAGATTCGCCGTCCACTCATGTTGCCCGAGACGCTCGACTTGCTCGAGAGCCTGAAGGAGTTGCGAGAGCAGCGTCGAACCTTCGCGATTGTGCTCGACGAACACGGTGGGGTTGCGGGGGTGATCTCGATCCGAGACATCCTCGAGCAACTCGTGGGCGATTTGAGCGACGAGTTCGACGAGGACGAAGACCCACCGATTGTTCGCATCAAAGAAGACCGGTGGCTCGTGGATGGTCAAACACACGTGGACAAAGTCGAAGAAGAAATCGGCGTCGTGATACCTGAAGGAGAATACGTCACCATCGCCGGGTTCGTCCTCACCCTCGCTGACGATATTCCCGCGGCCGGCACCACGTTTTCCTACGGTGACTGGACGTTTCGCGTGCAGTCGGTCGAGCGACGACGATTGAGTGAAATCGTGATTGAGTACCACCCACCAGCACCCGTCGAAGTCAATGCGGACGACTAAGCCTTTGGAAGGCGTGCCAATCGCCGACTAGGATTATCGGGCTGCGGGGGAACTCGCTGCGGGCTGTAGCGCAGCTTGGTAGCGCGCTGCGTTCGGGACGCAGAGGTCCCGGGTTCAAATCCCGGCAGCCCGACCACCACAGATTGTTGTGGTTTTGCAGTACAGGCCCCCATCGTCTAGCGGCCTAGGACACCACCCTTTCAAGGTGGCGGCACGGGTTCGAATCCCGTTGGGGGTGCTCTGGAAAATGGGCCAAAACTCCTTATCACGAGGAGTTTTTAAGTGGCCAGGATTGACCGACAGTGACCACGAATAACCACGATTTACCCGTGTTACATGCCTGTTATATGCCCGCAGTATGCCCGAAAAATGACGTTAGAACCCTTCAATTTGCAGATCGGCGAGGAACAAAAAAGCGCTACCTGAAGCATTCCGATTCAATGGCGAAAGAGTCGATTGCAGGGGCCCCAGAGAACTCCGTTCGAGCGACTAGCGGCCCTCGAATTAAGAATCGTCCCCATCGCTCGCTCAATCAATGTTCGCCGCTGCAATCGGAGCCACCGAGAATTGATTCAGCCTCAGTCGATCCCCATCGACTGAGGAAATCTGAGCGCGTGGGTGGTGTTGTGCACGAATATCAAATAGCCGCATAACTATCAATCGGTGAATTCGCCACAGGACACGACGATGTTAATCCTCGAGG
>Ga0302319_10002635_pt1 | contig 38293 bp, 24 predicted proteins | sample Bog_T0_2_FD_203319 | JGI IMG/M metagenome (GOLD analysis project Ga0302319, IMG submission 203319) | Peat permafrost microbial communities from Stordalen Mire near Abisko, Sweden - Bog_T0_2 | ecosystem: Environmental > Terrestrial > Soil > Wetlands > Peat | place: Sweden: Abisko, Stordalen Mire... | reverse complement strand
TCCGAACGGCGTCGATCCACAGTCGATCCGTCAGGGCGTTCAGTACGCTATCGCGATCCTGGCTGGCAACTAAGCCAGCCAGGATCGACGGCTCAAAGAACGTTTCGAAAGACGAAAGAATAACAAAAGAGGAACCACTATGAAATCGAAACTGATGACTTCAACATTAGCACTGGCACTTTCCGCGGCAGACCCGGGTCAGGTTTTCGTTCTTTTCTAACAGGGAAGCCCGCTTTTCATCCTAGATCCGAAAGCGCTATGGAGCTCCCAGATAGTACAAACGCTAGAGGTTGATCTTGCGGTCATTGGAATCCCTATGAGAGAATGCCCGCGACGTTAGCCGGTATGAAAACCGACAGGAAGAATCAACGATCCGATTCTCGGGATTCGATAGATCTGCTTATATTGCAGCCGACCCCCTTTTGCAATATAAACTGCGACTACTGCTATCTGCCCGATCGTGGCAATCCCAAGCGGATGTCTGGTGAGGTAATAGACCGGGCGATCGACATAGCCCTTGCCAGTGGGTTGGTCGACAACAAACTTAATATTGTCTGGCACGCCGGTGAGCCACTTGCTGTCCCACTCTCATTTTACGAAGATGCTTTCGCCCGAATCCGCGGACGGACGTCAGGAATTAAAGTCACGCACTCTATTCAAACAAATGGGACCATTATTGATCAGCGTTGGTGTGATCTTTTCCGAGAACACGATGTGAGTATCGGGGTCAGTGTGGACGGGCCGGCTTTCGTTCATGACCGCCATCGAAAGGACCGCAACGGTGCGGGAACGCATTCTAAAGTAATGCGTGGCATCGAATGCCTCAGATTGAATTCGATCCGATTTCACGCGATTGCCGTAGTTACGGCAGATTCTCTTGCGTACCCGAACGAAATTTTCGATTTCTTTTTGCATCTCGGAGGATTTCAGGTCGGGTTCAATATCGAAGAACTCGAGGGCATCCACTCCTCTTCCACGCTTTCAGGTGCCGATAACGACAAGGTCGATGGTTTCTTCCGACGCATTTATAGTCTGCAGCAAGAATTGACGCCCTACCTCCCCATCCGTGAGTTTGATAGGGCTTTTCAATCGATAGCTAACGTATCCGATGCCGAACCCGCCTATGGAAACCAACAGAATGTTCCCTTCGGAATTCTGAGTATTGACTACGATGGGAACATTTCCACATTTTCTCCCGAGCTATTGGGGTCATCGAGCGAGAAGTATAAGAACTTCGTTTTCGGAAATGTTAAGGCTGATCAATTGGAAAGTTTGATCGATAACCCCATTTTTGTGAACCTCGCATCGGAGATAGAAGCGGGGGTCCGAAACTGCGCAATGCAATGCGAGTATTTCGCGTTTTGTGGCGGCGGGGCGCCGGCGAACAAATTTTACGAAAACGGTGACTTCTCATCAACAGAGACAATGTACTGTCGTCACACCATCCAGCTTCCTGTTGAGATTGTTCTATCAGACTTAGAAAAGCAGCTCGGCCTGGGGGATTCAGATCGTCGGACCGCACGCGTGCAAGCCGCGATGCCAATGAATACGATGGAAAGTATTGTCATTCGTCGATCTCGGGATAAAACTGTCACGAAGCTGGTACAGATATCAAAATAGTGCAGCAAGGCAATCCCAACCCTCTGCCATTCTGTCAGTTTGTGCAATCCGGGATCGACCTCCACTGTACCTCGCAAATCATAAAAAAAGACTAATTAAACTCGCAGCCATCCAATTGGCGAGTGTGGCAGCAAATAGTGCCTTAAATCCCAATCGAGCCAAGTCCGGTCGCCTGGAAGGGACCAATGCTCCTATTGCGCCAACCTGAACGGCTACAGACGTGAGATTTGCAAACCCACAGAGGGCGTATGTCGCAATAGTCGCGGAGCGATGATCGATTTGCTGGCCAACCGTTGCAAATTCCTTGAAGGCAATGAAATCATTCAGGATGAATCGGATTCCCATCAGGTGACCAACCTTCTCACAGTCATGCCAGGGAACGCCAATCAACCAAGCTATCGGCGCAAATAATGTTCCAGTCATCTGCTGCAGAGATGAAGGTAGCCAGCTCATTCCGCTGAGACCATGAAACCAACTGAGTCCACCGTTCAAGATATCCGTTAACGAAACAAATACGATCACTACCGCCGCAACGATGGTCGCAAGCGATAAGCCGTCTGTTGTACCTCGTACTATCGCCTCGATTAGATTGACTCCGGGCTTTGGCATCTCCACATCAATAGTGCCAAGCGTTTGTGGCTGGCTCTCTTCGGGCACGAGCATCTTGGAAATTAGAATGGATCCGGGTATGGTCATTACGGTTGCCGTAAGCAAATCCTTCATGTCAACAGAACCGTGAGTCGACATCGGGGTTGAGCGTGCCAGTGTGACATAGGCAGCCAATACAGGTCCCGAAGCATGTGCCATACCGCTTGTCATTACTGTGAAGAATTCCGAAATCGTAAGAGAATTGAGAAAAGGACGGATTGTCAAGGGTGCTGTCGTTTGGTCCATCGCGAGGTTTGCTACCACACTTGTTGATTCAGCACCGCTGATCGACATGAGCTTTTGCGTTATCCTGGCAGTCAAGCGTATGAACGGCTGCATCACTCCCAATTGGTAAGAGATCGCAAAGATGGCGGAGAAAACGATGAGAGTCGGAAGAATTTGGAACGCAAATGCTGCATGGAACCCGCTGCCTTTTTCTCCTAATTCCCCAAAAACAAAGCTCGTGCCAGCTTCAGAGTGGCTTGCCAGCCAATCGGCGATTTCGCTAAGCGTGTCAAATAACATACTGAAAGGAGTTTTGAGAACTAAGATGGCCAAGGCAACCTGAATGACTAACGCCGGTACAACTGTCCGCCATTTAATTGCGCGCCGATTCGTTGAACAAAAATAAGAACAGCTCAGAATCAGCGCAACGCCAATAATTCCCATAAATAGCTGAACTCTCCGACTCTCTGAAACGGATGCGAATGGGCCCTGCCTGCAGGGCCACTTCGGTCTACTGCACGATTAGTGCAGCTGCTCCGCTTTTTGCCTCAACATAACGTGTCGAGATCAAGCGAAGGAAGTTCCTTCCGTTCTCGCATTCCTTGAGTTCGTCAAGCGATATGCAGACCATGACTCTGGGTGGGGTCTTAAAGGCATGCATGTGGATTTGCGTCTTTGCCCTGCCCTTTGGCGGACCTTTTGACGATACCAATACTCCGACCTCAGCCCCGTGCAGTTCCAGGACTGAGTTAAGCTTTCCAATCCATGTGGCGTTCACGCCTTTATTCACAAGCTTGCATTCGCACAGGAAATGTGATCCCCATTGTCTGATTACTGGGGACACTTGGATCGTAAGTCCAACTTTAACGAGAATATCGATTTCGTTGGTCGTGGTCGTCACATTCTTCCAGACTGAAAACGATGGTACGGATCGAATGATCAAGCTGATCATCGCCTCAAACGCGCGGCCTTTCGCTCTATTCTTCTTCCCGTTCCATTCCGCGGCTGCAATCCCCTTGGGTTTCGCAGCTTTCTCTATGCGTTCGATTCGCGCTAGCCACCTCGATACAGAGTTTGGGGGAAGCGGAGGGGACAGGTAGCTGTAAATCAGGTCTTCGTTGAGGTTGTTCTTGAGGGCGAACTCAATCCATTGATCCAGGGTCAGATTGTCTGGCGAGCTTTGAGCTGTCGAGGTCGTCGCCATCTATTTAACCCGCTGGAACGCAACTTCGATATTTGAGGGGAGAGTGAGGTCGATGATATTGCCGTTTTCGTCCGTAACCGTGCGAGGGAACTCTGTAGGGCTTGTGCGCCATTTGTTAGCGAAGTCGACGAGGATAGCGTCGGTGTTGACACGGAACCGAGGCTCGAAATCCCCTTTTGCTACGGCGATGTCCAAGATTTCCACGACTTCGCGACGAGATATTCCGTGTTGCTGTGCGACCATTGCTGGCCTGACTACGTGGTCCAGCGGGCTGGCCAGTAAGTCCCTTCGGGTGGCGTTGAGGCCGGGTTTTGTAAGAAGCCTGTCGTAGGAAACAACCTTTCGGAGAACTGAATCGACAATCGTAGAGGACGGGCCTGAATCACGCCAAATGAACAAAAACTCCGGCCCCTCCTCAAGCAACGCGACCCGAGTGAGGATTTGAAGACGCTTCCACACTAGGACCATGTCCGAAGCACCAGAGCGCCTTAGTAAGGTCCGAATCTGCGTCTCGCTAACGCGAATGTCTCCTTCATCATGTAAAAAGTCTGTTAGCGCTGTTGTTAGTTTTCCCTCTTCTCCGGCATCGAAGCCAAAGCGCCCTCCTTTTTTTGGCCGAACATTCCTTTTAAAAGCCGTTACCTCTTCCGGTTCCTGTTCCAGTAACGCGTCAATTGCCGGCTTGGCGTTGAACGGGGCGCAGTCTATTTTGAGCTTACTCTTGAGGAATTCCGTCCCTTGTGCTGCGATCCCGGAGTACGCCATTCGGTCGTCGTGCTGCACACCCTGCACGTATGTAAAGCCAGGGAACCCAACTGTAATTATTCCGTCTGTGGGACGGAAGGTGATCACGACGGGATGCCGCTTCCTAAATTCCTTGAGCCTCTTTTCGGTGCGGGAAACTGTGACCCAGCCGGACATTTCTACTTGATGTACCAGCTTTAGGTAGATGCGGCTCTGCGGTTCGTCTGCGAGACACGCCTGTGCCTCCATCTCTCCGACCTGTGGATCTACATTCCTAACACTGCCGATAAATTTGGGAAAGGCCGCTTCGATTCGCGCCTTTGCCTTGGAGAAGCTGAATTTGCCAGCATCGAGTGAATACACAAACAGGTGTTTGTAAGGAGTAATCGCCTCGATCCGGTGAGCGAACAGCGCAAGCGCGGCGTCGGTCTTCTTGTGTTGGAGTAATCCAAGGAGTTCTTCTTTTGCCAGGCTCTGCTTTGGTACTTGCACTCCATGCGAACCCATTGCGAACGCGAGGTCTCGTAACTGATGTAGGGAGAAGGACCCAAGAATATCTGTTATCCCTGAGCTCATACCTCCTCCTTCCTCATCTATATCGTCCGAATTATACAAGTTCAGGGGCCGCCACCGCTGTCCCCAGGTTCCTGTCCTGGACCGCGCTTAGGTCGCGCCTACGTTTGTCAAAGGCTGACCATTGGCGACGAAGCAGACGCCCTGGTCGGAGATGAAGGTTGCGGAGCCAGAGACGGTCAGCTGGAACGGCGTGGTCGGAATGTTGCCCGCAGCCTCGTCAACGACTCCATGTACTACAGGAGACACGAGGGTCTCAGCGAAGAAACAGGTCGTTGAGGTTTGCCATTGATGGTGGCGAACTTTGCCTTCCACTGAATCTTGATCTTGCCGCGAGCCGTGTCAAAGGCGAACTGGTACTGACCGAACTCCTTGATGTCGCCGGAGAAATCAATGCTCACATCCTGCAGCGTACCGAACTTCATAGGGGTGGGATTGGCTGCCAGGTCACCCGCGCTCGGGGTTGCGAACAGTGTTCATACGCGCAGAACGTTGTTGTTGGTGGGTTGCGCTGAAATTTGCGCTGTTTCGTGGTCGTTGCCGGGTCCGCCGTTGGCCGGGAATGGTTCTAGGTGAGGCCATGCGCCTGAACGATACAGGCGGCTGCCATAGTTTTTGATTTTCTACGGCGAACTTTGTCAATTGTGTCGTAACTCACTATGGGTCGTTGCGACAAGGTCTCCCAGATGCCAAGGCCGAGGTCAGCGTGTATCAATTGACCTTCAAAGGAACACAAAGCCGTAACCTCGTCCCCTTGCGCGCGGCCTACTGGCTCCCCTGTGTTAAGGTCGCGAATGGTCGTTACGGACGCAATATAGAGGCGATCGTTATGAGAGCACATTGCGTCGCAGACAAGATCGGATGCTTTTCGAGACGTTTTCGTTTCGTGCACTCCATACCCGCCTCCGTCATACAGAGTGCCAGCATGCGATGCCAGCGCAAGGACCGGGTGGGAGCGTTCGCCAACAAGTTCGTCGGTCATTGTGTTTCTGATTTCCCAATGGTTGTTATCTTTTCTCGAAGCATCGAACAAATTTCCGTCGTGAACACATAGCGCAGTGGTTGAATCTCGTTCCCTTACAGTAAGAGGAGAATTTAGATCGAGCCCACTGGCGTAGTTCGCAATGCCCCCCAGTTCACCGCCAAATATCGCGCCACGATATTGGACCAGACAGTGGACTACTCCCGAGCCCCCTCGGAGTTCTACGCGACGCCCATCCCATGAATAAATCTTGCCTGAGACTACGATTAGAAGCGGATCATGGCAAGTAGAAGCAGATACCCCTTTTCTGCTCAACAATGACCGAAAGAAGCCCATCGAGTGTCCTTTGCTGCGAGTCCGCTTTCCCGTCTGAAGCGAGATCGTACTTCAACGATACCCGAGTAGCCAAGCGCTGATTTGAATCAAAGCTCACCCGATGCCGGGAACGCAAAAGTGCCTTGCTCGAGTTCGTTGCGGCGGAAGACTACGAATCTACATTTTCAACACCACAAATCTGTTGCGCGTTGACCAGTACCGTGATAAAAGAAAATGATTGGGCAATTAGCGCCCGTTTCAGGTTTTATTGTGGGGGTAAGGTATGAAGGGGTTGTCGCCACGACCTCTCATTGCTGTTGCACCTTGCACGGCTCCGCCGTACCTCTTTGTTTTTCTCAATCACTCCGAAGCGTTCAAAACGAGTACCTCGTCAGGCATGCCTTTGCCGGCATTACCTTCTGAATTGCGGCTTCTGTCGTGTCTTCCTAAGCATTCGGTTTGGCGCTTCTTGGCTGGAGGCCAATCCAAATGACAAACAAAGCGAAAGAAATGATTGGCGCTGTAGGCACTTTCTTCAGTGTGGCAGGGGGTTTTGGTACCTTTGCAACTGCGCCTTCCCTTTACGCACAGCGGTACGGTATCTCTAACGACGTCTTCGTTCGCTTGAGCGAGCTTGCACTTGTTTGCGGTGGAGTTGCCACGCTTGCAGCCATCGCGAACTTGGTCCAGCGAAGCAAGCAACGTGAACCATCAACGAATCCTCGGCTCAGACCGCTTCCACGCTTTCACGAAAGACGCGCTGCGAGGATCTCGGAGCTCGGGCTATTCCGCGAGATGTTGGTTGACAAATTTGGCGAGAGCGAAGTTCCATCTCTTGAAGTCTTGAGAAGATGGCATCTTAGGAACTCCGAGATTTTTCAACTGATCTTCGAAGTGAGTCCCACGACGGGAATTTCTAAGCTAATTGGATGTTTCAAGGCAGTTCCAATGACCGACAATTCCATTCCAGAAATCGAACTTGAAATGTTCAAGGGAACCAACATCCCTGATAGGTTCATTGTGGAACGGGGAGGGGACGTTGCGGCATTTTGGATCGGCGACCTCGTGAGCGTCAGCAAACGCAATGCCATGTTCGTCATGGCAGAGTTACGACGTTTCATGCTAGAGAACTTGAAACCCGGAATGCGCCTCTTTGGCAGAGCTCTCACCGAGGACGGATTGGACTTGTTGATCGGCTTCAAGTTCGTCACGGTGGTAGGTTACAAGCGACCGCAGATCGGAAAAATCTGCGGACTCTACCCCGAGGACTATGCTGAACTGCTACAGCGTTTGCAGGCGGGAAAGTCGTCCCGCGTGCGGCTTAAAGCAAGAAAAGCGGCTGTATCCTCGAAAGCGGACGCTACCCTGCGATCATTGGAAACTCTGGCTGCAGCAGCATAAGATGTCTGGCGAACGATGTGTCGCTCGACAGGTTAACCCCGGCGTGAGTAACGCTGGGGTCTCGCCAAGAGCACCATTGACTTCCGGTTACTCATCACTACATACTTGGCGTCGCTCGCAAATCAGTCTCGATGAATGATCATCGTCGGTTCTGTACGCTTCATGAAAGGAGACGCAGAGGCGGTTGACCTCGAAACATTTGGCCACATCCTTGTAATGTCACGAGCTGCGCCGGACAGGGTCAAAATGGCCTGCCTAAAAGCGAAGTTCGCGACGATTTCTTGCCCGGTCAGGACATTTAAGTACATCGCATCGCGCCGGTGAACTCTGTAACCATGCTGTAAGGCTGCTCTTCGCATAACCAAAAGAATTATCTCAGCGTACGCCCGTTTTCTCTTGCTGAAGCAAAGCTTGATCAGCTTCTCCCTCCCGTTCATTCGAACCCATAGGTCTGGGGGAGCGGTGAAGGTAAGTTGTTCAATGCGGCAGCTGATCTTGCGGACAGGCAATACCTCAAATTCTTTATCTCCGTAACGGCGCAAGAACAATTTGAGTCCTGAAACGTTACTGCGCAGCCTGGAGCGAACAGCTTTCTTCTCCGTGTCCTCAGCTTTCTCTTGCCAGGCGTTAATGGCTTCTTCTATGACCGCCTGATGTCTCCCCGACTTGTAATACCTTCGGATCACGGTGAGTACCGGAGGCCGGAAAATTATGCGCGCGCGCCCCTCGTCGATATCTCTGAACTTAAAGGGGCGTAGCACCGATTCAGCCGAGCGGCGACCCCGAGTTATGAACTCGGCCAAACATGTAACCGGAATCGGAGGGATCGCTTGAGCCTTTGTCATCATTGACCTCGCAGCAAAGAAATTAGTTGACGTTTTTGCTACACGGATATTCTATTTCGTGGCCGGAGCAAAGAAAAGGCGAATAACGAAGCGGGCTTAGCATTTTGTTGTGGATTTCCACGGTAAAGCTGTGGAAGATCTGTGCACAATTCCTAGTGCAGTGAAGTCGGAAGACAGTTCCGTCTGTCCCCGCTGGCTTAAATGACGGAATTTGACCGTTTCGATCCAACGGCCCGTCATTGAGCACCGGATTCTCGGTTGAGCCAGGTGTCAAGGTGAGCGCAAGGCAACACCAGAGAAGGGGCCTGCGGGGGTTACAAAGCGACAGCGTGTCAGGGCCCTGCTGGAGAACCGCATGTCGGAGCTCCGGAAGTGATCTAGGCCCACATAGAAATTGGGAAACGTCCCGCCTCGCCAAGGGTCTGTCGGTTCCGTTTCGCCGGGGGCTGAACCACCTTTGCGGCGCGGGGTTTTCCCATGGATCGCCGATTCAGATGTATCCAACTTCAACCACGTCGCCCGCCTAGGCGCATCGTACCAACCACCATTTCCTTCTCATAGACATGATCTTCGTGAACCGGGCAGTAGCGGCGAATTCCGCCGTTCCAGTTCTCAGGCGGGGACATCGCAACTAAGCGATTGACCTTGGGGTTGTCATAGCAAGCTTGGCAGTACGGGCCTTTATCGCCAACGAAGTAGAAGTTAAGAACGCCAACTTGCCTCAGTTCGGGCTTCTGCTTCTCAGCATTTTGCAGTTTGTCAATCCTGCGCTTCAGTTCGTTGTTCTCGTCTGTAACCAACATCACCGCTTCTTTCAGAGACAGAACGCTATCGTACAGATCACTGATGTGCCCCTTTAGCGAAACATCTTTTGATTCCTTCGCCTGCTCCCTGACAGTCTTCATCACGGCTAGGGTGTTGGAAAGTATCTGCGCAGCAATGGTTGTGGTACTGGTCATTGACATGTTGCAAGCATTACGCTGGGTCGCGGTGCAGGTCAAGTAGGCGGGTGGCGGGTCGGCCCACTCATCGCAAAGCGCGCGAATGAGTGGGGCGCCCGGCCACTCGCCCCGAGGTTCACGTCCGCCGGTCCTCTTTATGAGAAGGCTCTGGCGCTGACCCAACATCGGCAATTCCGGCAAGAGCGCATTCGGCAGCTGAAATAAAAGGACTGGCCCGGTTGCGGCTCTCGCAGGTGTAGATTATGCATGAGGATTTCTAAGAGATGACAGCCACGGAAGCGGCAATTTGGGGAATCCATGTGACGGGCGCGCAGGGCGATGCGATGTTTCGGGAGAAACAGACAATTGGAATCAGCTGGCGTGCCGTAGGGGACCTGCGGAACCTTCAGGCCGACCGGGAGGCATACAAGGCTGCCGTGCGACCGCACTTCCCGAACAAACCCAACGGCTATGTGATCAACGCTGCGAGCCAACTTTTCCGCTTTGTTAATGAGATGAAGAGGGGCGATTGGGTGGTCTACCGATCCTCCTTTGACCGGCGCATCTACGTGGGCCGAATTTCCGGGGAGTATCGATTCGACCCCGCGATCTCGGAACAGTACCCGAATATTCGAGCCGTGGAATGGCAGAAGGATCTGCCCCTAACTGCCGTGTCCCAGGGAGCGTTGCACGAGCTCGGCTCGGCTCTCACCCTCTTCCAGTTGAAGAACTACGGAGACGAGTTCATCGAGGCTACGGAGGGAAGGGCGTCGGCGTTCGATGAAGAGGACGACGAAAGCGCCTCCGAGGTCACAGCGGAGGCACGGCAGACGACGGAGGACTTCGTCCTCCGCAATCTTGCGAAGCACCTGAAGGGCTATCTGCTTCAAGGGTTCGTAGCAAATCTACTGAGTACGATGGGCTATCGCACTATCGAGTGCGAGCGCGGGCCGGATGAGGGCGTCGACATCACCGCTTATCGTGATGAGTTGAGACTGGAGCCACCTATCATTAAGGTCCAGGTCAAAAGTACGGAGGGCAGCGTCGGGCGGCCTGATGTGCAGGCCCTCTTGGGTTGCTTGGTCGGGGGTGAGTACGGATTGATGGTCACGTTGGGGAGCTATACGAATCAGGCTTTAGATTTCGCCAAGTCCAAGAGCTCGATTCGGCTTCTGGACGGGGCAAAGCTCGTGGCCCTAGTGGTGGCCCACTACGAGGAGCTCGATCCGAAGTTTAGGGCCCTGATACCCCTCCAGCGCGCGTATGTGCCGGCTCCTCCGACCGAAACGGGCGGTGCTTAGGGAGAAACCGGGGACAGACGGGATGGGATGTTCCCCAGTTTTTCGACGAATGGAAAAATGAGGAGTAAACAAATATGACTGACGAAACATACAAGGGTTACAAAATTGTTGAATCATCTTCGGGCGGTTTCACGGTGCTTGGTCCTGACAACGTAGAGCTGGGGAGTGGTTACGGGACAGTCGAACTCGCCAAAAAACACATTGATGCTTATACAGCAGAAGGAGAACCAACAGCAGAGGACTTAAAGTCTGTCTGGGCCGGAGCTACTGGAATTGTTCCACCTGGGACAGGCAAAGCATAAAAAAGCCTCGCGGAAGCGTCTTGTGGAAGGGGTCTCGAAAGGCAGCGGGATAGGTCTCGACAGGAGTTCGGATTGGCACATTCAATGGTCTGTGATTCCATTACGCCTCACAAAATCTGGCCATGAGTTCGCAGAGCAGTTGGGCAACAGTAAGGTTCTAGAAGCCCTGAAGAAGAACTTTGTTGGCGCAAGCATCAGCACCATTCGTGAGACGGCGATCACAATTATCAAGGCGGAGATTGCAAAGCACACGGGGTTGCTTCCCTAATCGTCTCGGCACTGGTTCCCCCTTCACGGATGCTCGGCACACGAAAAAGGGCGGAGTGCTATTTGCACCCCGCCAGAGATCGGAACGGCTCTACTGCGCCACAGCTTTGCTTGTTACCTTTGCTGTCTTTCTTTCCCTTTTGGCCGTGAACTCTGCTGCTACGGCCTTTTGCAACTTTTCGATGTCCACGCGGTAGCGTTTGGCTGCATCCGCAAGAGAGTCGTCTGACGTACCTGAGCGTTGGTATGCCGAATCCAACAGACTGATTTCGAGCAGAATCCCGCAAAGCGCAGCCTCGTCATACGTGCCGACGCGTTTTGCCAGTAGCTCCTGCGGAGTCTTGGAAAGGTTCTCGGTTTCAACCTTATGTCGCTTCGCCAAGATTGGCACTTGGCTGTGCGGCAGATGATCGATCAAGTAGTGTGCAACCGCCAGCAAGTCGGCCTTCTTTAACGGAGCCGAAACGCGTTGGAGGATGGTAGCCAAGACACGATGGCGAGTCGTGATGGCCAGTTTCTCTTTCTCGATCCGCTTCCGCTCCTCAGTCCGCTCCCGCTCGATCTGCTGCGGAGAGGGCGTGTTGGGGTGGTGGATGCGGCAAGCTGGATCGGCACAAACCTTGACGACCTGTCCGCGCTTGCCGCCGTCCATCACGATGGCCTCGGTCATTTTGTCACAGGGTTTCTGAACGGCTGAGAGCTTGGCGCTTACGCCGTTCGGCTTGGGTTTCTTGATCTCCAACTCGACGTACTGATTCCGTCCCAAGGGAGCGCCCTCGCGGGAATTCCACGCCGCCGAAATCTGGACTAGCTGCGGTTTGGTTTCCAGAGTCTTTTTCACGGAAGCGTCGATCTTGGCCCGGAAACAGTCGGGCGAAGTACACGAATCCTTTCGCACGTCGGGAAAAAGTAGCTTGTTGAATCCAGTTCGCTTCGGGCAGTTGGCACACGAACCTGCTTCGGGAACGAGGGTCTCATCCTGCTTGTCAAAGGGCGCGGACGCCAGTTGCAGCAAGATGTTCGATTCGATCCACGCTGCCAACTCGCGGACTGGAATTAGGACTTGGATGTTGCCCTCACTTGTCCACTGTCCGCGAAACGCGGCTGCGAATGCTTCCTGCTGTTGCGATGCCGGGAGCTTGGCGATCAGCAAAGCGTGGCCGATGGTGATCTGGTCTTTCAGGAATGCTTCGGCTACAGGCGGTATAAGGTCGGCGAGTCTGATACGACCGTAGACATACGCCTCGCTTTTGCCAGCGCGTGAGGCGATGGTGGCGATGGTGTAGGCAGGCTCTCCGAGTTCCAAAAGCGACTTGAAACCCAGAGCTTCCTCAAGCGGGTGGATATCCTCGCGTTGCAGGTTCTCAACGCACTGTGCTTCGATAGCCTCGGCATCTGTCAGCTTGACTACGCGGACAGGAAGTTTTTCGAGTTCGGCCAGCTTTGCCGCTCTGAGGCGACGTGCCCCGGCTACAACCTCGTACTTGCTTTCCTCCAGTTCGCGTACCAGCAGAGGCGCCAGAATCCCTTGCGTCTTGAAACTGGCGGCTAGTTCTTCGAGGCTCTTGGCATCGAAGCGTTTGCGGGGATTGGTGGCAGACTCCGCAAGCGCGGTGATGGGAACGCTGCGGTATTCGTGATTGGCAACTGCATTTTGCGTACTCGGCATGATCTTTTCTCCTCTCAGGTGTGTTGTGTCATCTGTTGATGGACTTGGGCGCACACGTCGGGCATGAAAACCAAACGGTGCTGGTGTTGGGCGTGTTATGCGGCTGCCGCGAGTGCCGCTGGCTCGGGGGCAATGCCCCCGAGGATCACGGCAGCGGTTTGTTGCACGGCTTCCAAACTCTCGCGCAAGAGATTGGCGTCTCCGTGCCAAAGCTGGATGTAGTCCTGGGACGAAGTTCCGTTCTGAAGCCCGACCGATTGGCAGACGACAAAGGCCACGGCTTCGGCCTCGGTCTCGCGGACTTGTTTGGTGGTCAGGGTGCGGCGGTCGCCACGATGGAGCATTTCGTGAGCAATCTCATGCACGAGCGTGGAAAACTCCTCGGCGGGCTGCATCCCTGAAAGCAGCGTGATCTTTCCGCCATGCGAAAGACCCTTCGCGGGAGCAATTCTCTCGGAGAAACTGATCTCGACACTTTGCAATTCGACAAACTTGAACAGGCGTTCCCGGTATCCGCTCACATCGCCATTGACTTCGGTCAGTGTCGGGAGTTCCTTGCCTTCGGTTTGGCTGACATCGAAAACATAGACGGCCCGGAATCCGTACAGCGTCCGCTGACCCTCCGTCGTTGCATCCTCACTTGGCTCGTCGGTCGCTACATCCTTGGTACTTCGTTTTCCGACCATCGGGGCGAGAATGAAAATGCCTTTTTCTCCCCGTTTAACGAAGCGGCCAAGCGAGTTCCATGTCCGAAGTCCGGCGACGTTGGTGGCATCGGGCTTCTGCCGTGCGATAAGCATGATGTTGCCGAAGCTGTAGGTGTGAAACTTCGCCATTGCTCCGAGGTATGCGGTGAGGACTTCACTGTGACCGGACTCCAATGCTGCCACGAGGAAATCCACGGCCTCTTTGGTTCGTGTGTTGACTTCTTCTAATTTCATGTTTTTTCCCTTTCTGCCGGTTCCGGCTTGTTTCTTTCTTCACTTGAGCGGCAGCGGGAAGAAACAAGGCGGAACGGTGAAAGGGACAGAACGGAGGCCGGAGGAGGGTGGCAGGGCGTGAGTGAAAGCGCGGTGAGTGCCAAACGGGGTTGGTGTTAGTTTGGCGTGAAACCGGCGCAGTCCGAAACGCCCGTCCGAGCCGCGGCCAAGCGGCGTCCACGCGGAAGAGGCGTAGTGGAAAAAGATGGCGTAGCCTTCCGTAGGGGATTCTTAAGAGGCTTTGATGGGTCTCCCAGCTCGAAGTGAACTAGTTGAATGTCCGCAAATTGTTGGTGATTGCGCGAGGAGGAAGGAAGGTAAGTCTGTGCTACAATTCGCCTTCCCCCATACATGGTCCTAAGTTTGCTCTGAGGGTTACTTAGCAGACCCTATGCGTCAATTCTTGCTTGCTGTTCCTCCCATCGTCCTTTACGGCTGCGCCATCTTAATCGCGGCGGCCTTTGCCATGAGTGTCGCCTTGCTTTGGCAGACATGGCGAGTCAAGGCACGTGTACGGAGACTCACCAAGTTCCTGGCAGAATTCGGCGATGCCCCTCCGGCCCAAAAGAGAAACGGCTTGTCTCTCGCCGCGCTGGAAAAGATTCGTAGCAAGTGCGAGAAACTTGACAAGGTGCCCCGTGGGTGGTGGAAGGCAATCGACTCCCATACCGAGCAATACACGAGTCCGGAAGATGTGGAGGGATGGTTTCTCACGGAACAACCAAGGACAATACTTTCCTATGAAATCGTCATCGGCAATAACTTCCATTCCGCCATCTTTAGCTCCTTCCCGGGATTGCTAACTGGCGCCGGGTTGACTCTCACCTTTATTGCAATTCTAAAAGCACTGGCCGGAGTTACGTACGACAAGGCCAATACAGTCGATCCGATCACTGGTATCGATACTCTCATCAATGGGCTTTCGGGGAAGTTCCTCAGCTCTATCGTCGCGCTGGTCTTGAGCATTTTGTTCACACTCTACGAGAAAAAGGCCGCACGCGGCCTTCGAAACCGTTATGAACAACTGGTTGCGTCTGTCTCTCAGGCGATTCCATACCTGTCGCAGTCACGGGTCCTTCTGGACATTCAGCGATTCGCGGCTAAGCAGACCGTTTCAGTAAGCCACATAAGCAGTGAGGTCGTGGACCGTCTCATCGGGACTTTCAATACAGAGGTCGTCCCTGGACTCGCAGAGGGATTTTCATCCGGGGTCGCGCGGAAGATGGAAAGTGAGTTCCGTCCGACCATGCAGCAAATGAGCGAAACGTTGGGTGGTCTGAAATCCGCCATCGTCAACTTGGAATCCCAAAAACAGGAGTCCGTAACCGGAGAGATTCGTACGTTGCTGACCTCTCTGGAGAAATCGCTCGTGCATGCTCTTTCGAAAATGGGGTCGGACTTTCACAGTGCCCTAACCGGAGCTGCCAACCAAGAATTCGGAAACGTGCAGGGTACGCTTGAGGCCACACGGCAAATGCTGTCTGACATGAATATTCAGTTCGGTGCGATGCAGGCGGCATTTTCCACCATCATCGAGAAGGCCGAACGATCGACGTCCGACCAGATGAGGATCGGGCGGGAGCAAAGTGAAGGCCTGACGGCGCTCATGAACGGGTTGATGGTCAGGATGCAGGAATCTGCGGAGTCGAATCTCGGCACTGTCCGTAACCAGCTTACGCTAGTCGTGAGCGATCTTGCGGATAAGGTCGGCTCGCTGTCTCACGACATGATGTCAGCGGCTGGGGAGGTGGCAAAGCAAGCGCAGGATTCTGCTAACCAGGTATTGAATCACACCGGGGAGTGGTCGGAGGCGACTGCTCGCCGTCTCGAAGGTTTGCTCAGTAGCATCGAGGCCCGCAGCACCGATTTTCAATCGGCAGGCCAATCGTTGATCAAGGCGAGAGATTTTCTGGTAGAGGTGATGTCGCAGAATGCCCGCGCGTTGAACAGCATGGCAGATGCCAGCAGTCATGTACAGGCGTATAGCAGCGGGCTTGCGGGACAATCCGATGCGCTGAAGGTCATCAGCCAGCTGCAGTCGCAAGTTACTACGCAGCTGCGGGATGCGTCCGGCACTCTGCGCGTTTCCTCGGAGCAGAACGAAAAGTTACTCGCCGAGTACCGGCGCACTTTTGATGGCTACAAGAACGTAATAGACGAGTTGGACAATAGCCTGGGGAAGATTTTCGGTGCGATCCAATCAGGTCTGCGCGACTACAACCAGAGCATCGAAAACAACTTCAAGGAACTCGTTAAGATATCCAACCCCATGATTTCGGAAGCGGCGAGCTTCCTTCAGACGCAGATCGATGAGCTGTCCGGACAATTGGAAGAACTATCGTCGGTTATTTCGACATCTGTGGAGCGAGTGAATGGAAGACCAAAGTAACCCAGATCATCTTAACAGCTCGATGACCGATCTGATGACTTCGCTAATGGTGATCTTCATTCTCTTGCTTCTGGTGTTCGTTCACCGAACCGCGGGCAAAGACGCGGCCGTAACGGATGTTCTGTTAAAGCGCCTACGGTACGAAATGCAGCCCCAGGGCTTTAACGAGAATACGATTCGTCCTGACCCGCGCGACAGGAATGCAATTCTGGTAATCGTGCCAGACCGCCTCATGAATTTTGAAGCCGGGAAGTCGAAACTTCGGCCAGAAGGCGAACAATTTCTAAAGGGGTATATACCTCACTTGGCTGAGGTTTTGTGTGGCGATCAATTCCGGTCGAGCATTGAGTCTATCGTTGTTGAAGGCCACACGGACACGCAGCCATATGTGGGGCACACCGTCGAGGAAAGCGAAAGCCTCAATCTAAAACTGAGCCAGGACAGATCGATGGTGGTGGTCGAGAACGCTCTTGCCGATCTTTCGGGCATGGAAGCAAAGCGCGGGTGCTTCCTTGAAAAGCTGTCCGCCAGTGGCCGCGGGGAGCAGGAACAGGAGCCTACGGCGGACGAAAGCAGAAGGGTGATCCTAAAAATCCGAGTGAAAGTCGTTGATGAAGCGCCGCTGAGGGCGAAAGTTCAGTGAATTTCACTCTGGAATCATTGCAGCGGCTGACTGCCGAAACGCAAGTCATCCGGAATCGTGCGGGCCTGCCGCTGGTTGACGCTTCCCATGCGTGCCAGCAGCTGACCAGCGCTCTCAAAACTCTTCGCCAGAAACTCAGCATCGTAAAGCTTGATCGTCCGAAACTGGATGTCGAGAAGGTCTGGGCTGCGTTTGCTACGTCGAATCACGATCTGAACGCATTGGACGGATTGCAATTCCGCACACTTTGCAGTTCCGAGAAGACCGCGCTTCAACCTGAGTTCATTGCGGCACTGGGTCGCTATCCAGACAGGCTGAACCGGAGTCGATGTCTGTACGGGATTGTGAACAGCTATTTTTCGGAATGGCGACAGATGAAGAGTCCCGTGGCTGTCGAATCTTTGCTTATCGGTGTTTTCCGGAGCTTTGGCCGGAAAAACCCAGTCGTTCAAACATGGCGGAGCAATGGGCGACTCTTTTCTGAAGAGGCCGCCGCTTTCTTAGCCGGGCAAATCTGCGACGAACAGAAGAGCGTCGATGAAGTTCTCAAGAGCCACTACGTTGGCCCGCTGACGAAATTAGGCTTATCGGTTCGCTCTGCAGCGGTTCGATCCGCGGGCGAGCGTTTGCACCGCCTGGAACGAAGTCGCGATGACGAGTGGAGCATCCGCTATTTGAAGTGGGTAGTCGAAGGCGTTTTGTCGGATCTCACGGCGCCCGATGATTTTGCATACGCCGTCAGCGCATTGATTCTCAGCGAATCGGCAAAGAGATCAGAAGCATTTCAGCATGCGCTTCGTTTGTTTGCTCAGAATCACAAGCGCCTTGGCGATCCGCGAGTGCGGGAATCATCTTTGAACTGGAGATTGATTGCTCCCGAGGCCGCCCAGCGCTACCTGTCGTGGCTGGCCCGTGACAACATTATTTTCTTCTTCAATACGATCCTTCCGAATAACAGCGAAAACCGAAGGAGAAAAGACTTTTGGCTTCGGTACCATGATCGGATTCGGGACTTCCAGGTCGCGGTTTCCGAGGCAGACCTCTGGAAGGTTAGGGCGACCCAGAAGAAATCGGAACTGCTCCTCTATTCCCAGGTGTTTCATCCGACAACCAGCGCGTTCTTGATGAGGTTTGAGGGGTATGGCGGGCATTTCCTCGTCGTGGAATTCAGCGAAACGGGAAATGCGGCGTATATCTTCGGGATGAAGGCGTTCGAGGAACAGGGCGTCACAATGCGCACGCATCGGTTCGAGTTGGCCCGCCACCTCAAATTCGACGATACCCATCGAATTATCCACAGGGGGGATTGGGAGCCGAAGGCCTCATACAGGCTGTCGTCGGAATTTGGCATCCGGCCATGACATTCTTCATTCACAGATTTGGCAACTCGGTTGAAGTCTCGGCGGCGCCCGAAGGGCTGGCTATTCGAGGACCACGCGAATTGTCCAAGCGTGAGAACTGGCCTGCCGATGCCCTGGCGGCGACCGGGGCATGGCGCACCGCCGTCGAGATCGAACAATTGCTTGAAGAAGGCCTCGCGGACGAGGAGCAGGGCGAAATCCATGTCCGTTATATCAATTTCGCTGTAATCCAAAGCGAGATGCCGGTCTGTCTCATTGGGACGTGGTCACCGCATAGTCCTTTCCTGCTTAAGATCGATCGTAAAAGCGATTTGGGGCGTCCAGACTTTCAGTATCGGTACACGTTCCTGTTGGCAGGTAACCCTGTTCATGTTGACCGTCTAGGCTACTACGTCCGAAGAGCTTCCAGTGCAGAGGTTTTCCTTCTTGATTTTCAGATGTACAGTTTGGTCGATGCAATGGATTCGTTCAACGCTCTGGCACCAGCGGCGAAGACGCCCCAGGAGAGTTGGCTTACGTTCGCGAAGGTAAAAGGGTGTGCCTCAGAGGTTGGTGCAGCGTTAGACAGCACGCTGAATAGCAACGATGTGATCATTCCCTCCACGTTGGGCCTCGATATGAGGGAGGACGAAGACGGTGCCCTGACTTTCCTGCCAAAATGCGCGGAACTTGCGGACGAAGATTTCCATCAGGTTTTCGAACGAAACGCGGGTGCGGAGAAGCTCTATTCGCTGGATCGGCCAGGACTGGGGCGCGTTCGAATCGTTCTTACCGACGACCAACACCAGGTTCTTCAGAGGATGAAACGCGTTCGCCGTGTCAAGGGCGATTTGAAGGAACGACTCAAGCGGGACCCGGTGCAGGCTTTCGACGGTATCGCCGATCATATCGACCTTCCATATGGGGACCGTGTCATAGGTGTCGGGGACTTCCCGTTTGCCCCTACTCCCAGGCCAACTAATACCGAGTCGACGATGGCGAAGCTGTGGGAGAACGAAGCCGCCGAGCACGCGGACACGATTGGAGAAGCTGGAGGTTCCGGGCATTCACCCGGTTCGGAGCAGGACACCCACGAAACTGAAAATGAAAATGTTTCTTGTTCGGCCGAAACGTCGGCAACTGAGGGCTCCTGCGGCGAGGGGGGAATCGAGGCCCCTGCGCCCCTGCAAGCGGAGGATGCTGGCGTACCTGGAGTTCCCGGCAAGAAATATCTCCTGATTGAGACGAACGAAGAGTCGGTCAGGAACGAACTTGTTTCCGAAGCGAAGAGCGCGAGTCAATTCGCCCGAGGTGTGACTTTTGAGCGTCCCCGAGCTCTTCGGGAGGACAGCCATCTTCGTCCCCATCAGGAACACGGTGTTCGCTGGTTGCAGACCTGCTCCCAGATTCACGAGCGCACGGGGGTTCTGCTGGCTGATGACATGGGTGTTGGCAAGACTGTTCAGATTCTGACATTTCTCGCATGGTGCATAGAGTCAGGCAAGTTTCCCGGCCTATCCAAACGTGAGCCACCATTTCACCCCATACTGATCGTCGCGCCCCTTATCCTTGTGGACACGCGCACATGGGAAAAGGAGATGGAAAAGTTTTTTGCTAATGATGGAGTGATTTTCTGGCCCGTTCTCTCCTTACATGGTGACCAGCTGGCTAAACTCCGGCGAGACGACGCAGCAGGCCGCGAAACAGAGATTGGCAAGCCGATCTTGGACTTGAACAGAATCCAGCGACACAAAGTCGTCATTACAAACTACGAGACCATCAAGAGCTATCAGCATAGTTTTGCGTTCGTGAAAGACGGCGCACCGCTTTGGTCGTTCATCATTAGCGACGAAGCTCAGGAGTTCAAGGTTCCGAGTACGAAGATCTCTCATGCCATGAAGGCGCTAAAAGCGCAGATGCATATTGCCTGTACGGGAACTCCAGTCGAGAATCGGCTCCTCGATTTGTGGAATATTTGCGATGCGCTGCAACCGGGATTGCTTTCTTCGGCGAGAGAATTCGTGGCGAAGTTCGAGAATAATCAAACTGGTTCAAATCAGGAGAACAGCCTGATGGAGTTGAAAAGGACCCTTTTATTCCAACAGCCTCATGCATTTTTGCTGCGGCGTACCAAGTCTGATGTCGCAGAGCTGCCGCCAAAATCTATCTTGAAATTGGACTGCGAGATGTCCGATTCGGAGATCGAGGCGCACCGGGGGCTTCTGAGCAAGCTTAAGAGCGATAGCCGCCAATCTCGATTCCTTTCAGCGTTACAGAGTTTTGTGCAGCTTTACCAGCACCCGGCGCTGCTCACCGATAACGCCGAAGATCTAAGTGCCGGTGAATTGGTCAGTCAATCGTCAAAACTGCGAGTCCTGATCGCTAAGCTACATCAGATTCGTGGAAGAAGAGAAAAAGTAATCATCTTCGCCCGGCTCAGATCGATGCAGGGGATTCTCGCGAAGGTTCTGCAGGCCGAGTTTCAGCTTCCGGTCAGAATCATCAACGGGGATACCAAATTACGAGGCTCATTGTCACTCAACAAGGCAGGGCTGAAGACTCGTAACGCAATCTTGCATGACTTCCAGAATACGCTGGGATTCAATGTCCTCATACTTTCTCCATTTGTAGCCGGAATCGGGCTTACGATTGTCGAGGCGAACCACGTGGTTCACTACGGGCGGTGGTGGAACCCTGCCGTAGAATCGCAGGCGACAGACAGGGCCTATCGGATTGGCCAGACAAAAGAAGTTTGGGTTTACTTGCCCATATTGCGAGATCCGTCCCGAAGAGTTGCGCCGACATTCGATGAGCGGCTCGATTTGTTGATGGATAACAAGCAGCGGCTTGCCGAAGACTTCCTGCGTCCGCTTCCCCCGGAAGACGAAATGCGCGACGATCTCTTCGAGGATCTGAGAGCAGAGGCAGCATCTTCGGAACTGAGCCCCCAGGGTTGAATGGGGAACCTGTGGTGTGCGAGAACTGTGAATGACGGTCGATCAGCCGCGAGTATACGAGTCGCGGGAATTGGGATTCGTCGAGAGCGATTCGCAGGTCTTCGCCTTGAAGTTTAATCAGCCCTTCTTTGACGTTCGGAATAGCTTTCTTCGAGCGGTGAACTAAATGTCAACTGATGATTCACAACCTGGCTCTGTCTCCGCGCGAAGAGACCGGGTCGCTGGCTGCTTCGTTGGGCTTGCCGTGGGTGACACGCTCGGCGCTCCTCTGGAATTCCAGAGTCGGCGCCAGGTTCGCAAGCAGTACCCGGAAGGTCTCCGCGACATGATCGATTCCAGTCTTTGGAAAAAGGGGGAGTACACCGACGATACTCAAATGGCTCTCCTGATTGCGGAATCACTCCTTCAGGGCAAAGGCTTTCAAGCATCCGATCTTGCGCAGCGATTCCAGACCTGGGCGAGAACGGCCAAAGATGTAGGTATCCAAACCAGGGCCGTGGTCAACATGGCTGGTTACATCCGCGATCCAGAGAGATGCTCAGCGCAGTATCACGCGGCTCATCCTGATTCGAGTGCCGGTAATGGGGCCGTGATGCGGTGCGCACCCGTCGCGCTGTTCTGCTTGGATTCTATTGATCGGTTAGTGGAGCTTTCGCGCGCTACCGCCCGTGTGACTCATTCTGATGCGAAAGCTCAATCGTCGTGCGTGATACTGAACGCTTGGATCCAAGCGGCAATCTGTCGCGGCATTCGGGACGGTCGCGTGGAAGCGATTGCTGTGCTAAAGGAGTCGGAGCGTTCCGCTTGGCGTCGGCTGGAGGCGATCGAGGCCTATACAGAAGATGACATCAAGAGTTCGGGATACACCGTAGATACTTTGGAAGCAGCAATCTGGAGTTTTCTCACAACGGCGTCCTATGAAGAGGCGGTGGTCCGGGCTGCGAACCTCGGCGATGACGCTGATACGGTAGCCGCGGTCTGCGGGGCTTTGGCGGGTGCGTATTACGGATATGCTGCAATCCCGAAACGGTGGAGGAACCAACTTCGGGAGGAAGCGCGGATTCACAAGATCGCTTTGGCGTTGGGCGGGTTCGCAAATGAGACTCGCCGCGAATCGGACTAGGAGTAAACCTGTGCGTATGCATCAAGCAAAAACCAGCATGTCACACCCCTTAAGGATTGACTCCGCGGGGGTTGGCGGAACGTGTGGTCGCATCGGCCTAACATTCTGCCCCGGTAAAAAGCAGTCTGATGCACAATCCGGTGTTTGGGACCGAAGCCTGGACGATGACATGAAAGCAATTAAGGCTTTTGGTGCGGCGGCATTGGTAACTCTGATGCCGGATAGCGAGCTTCGGTCGCTGCGAGTTCCTCCTTATCAAATTCGCGCCAAAGCTTCGGAGTTAGGTGTTGAGTGGCACCAGTTGCCAATACCAGATCAAGGCACACCGGACCAAAGGTTTGAAGATTCGTGGGCCACGGTGGGGCCGCGCCTACATGCTCTTCTGAAGGCTGGGCACAATATCGTTGTTCATTGCAAGGGCGGTCTGGGCCGGACGGGTACGATAGCTGCTCGGCTTTTGATAGAGTCCGGGGCAAACCCTGAAATGGCCATTCGATGCGTTCGCAAAGCACGTCCTGGCGCGATAGAGAATAGTCGTCAAGAACAATACGTGCTTGCATGCTCCAGTGAGGAATTTGGATGACGCGTACAACCGTTGTTGTCCCTGGGCGTCTCGCTTGGCACGAAGAGCGTTTTCGAGCTGCCGAGCAGAACGCGCTCGGGCTGCAGATCGTCACACCACCGCAGCTTGCGGGTCGACTAGCCGGCGGTTTTCTGGAGGCGGCATCGCGGGACACATGCCATGTGCTGGTGAGTGATGCGTTGACCAATCTTAAGTTCGCTGAACTCGAACAACTCCGAGAAATGCCAGGCGCCGTCAAGGCCATTTCCGCCTCGTTGATGAAGGTCTGGGATGCTGACCTGGATCTTCAAACACTTGCCGCTCGGTCCCCGCGTATCAACGATTTAGCGCAGATCGAAGCCTACGTTCGGGATCATTTGCCGTGTGGGATGATGTTGCAGCGTGACCTTGTTTCTGCTGCGATCGCAAACTTGAAGAACGCGGGTTGCGTGTTGGGGTCTGTGACCGTGCGCGGATTCGTCTTCGTGGCTCCCTGCTGGCGGAGGCTGTTTCTCTCCCTGGCCCGGAGCACATCGATCGAGTGGCATTCGATTGAGACGCTGAGGGAACAGTTGACCTGGACCCAAGACTCCACCATCCGTGCAGTTGTCAAACCGAAGCAAACGCCGAGGCAGAGCTCGGTCGTTTGCGCCACACCCAAGCACGAAGTGATCGAAGCACTGCGCTGGGCCCGCCAATTGATCGTGTCTGGTCGTGCCAAACCGCACGAAATTGCGATTGTCGCGTCAGCGACTGAAGACTGGGATGAGGATTTTCGAGTGCTCGTGGCAGACAGCCAGTTGCCTCTGCATCTCGTCCACGGCCGCAGCGCAACCTCGACTTTTTCCGGTCAGCAGGCTGGCTCGCTCGCTACCGTCTTGCTTGAGGGGCTGAGCCATGATCGTGTGGTTCGTGCGTTGCGTCTCTTGCACAACACTTCAAAGCTAAAGAGCTTGCCAAGTGATTGGTACACAAACCTGGACCCGGACGCACCGCTGTTGAAACTCGGTCACTGGCAGGTTTCTCTGGACAAGCTCGCAGAGGATTCCAAGAGACCGGATTTTCGCCCAACCTTACTACCCATTCTCGACCTCCTGTCGAAAGGCGCCACGGTAGCGGAGCAAGTTGGGGAGGAACTGCTGTCCGGACAAGCACGAGCCATCTGGCGGCGAGCACTGCTTGATGGACCGCCAGAGGCTCTCATGACCACGATCGGGCAGGTTCGCGTCCCGGATGAATCTGATCCGAACGCGAACATTATCTGGGGACCAGCTCACTCTGTTGCAAGTGCTCCGCGGCCGTTCACATTCATTCTTGGCCTAACCAGCCGTAATTGGCCTCGGCAGGGTCGAGAGGACGGTCTTCTTCCGTCGCACATTCTAGACACGGCATTTCTGGAGCCGGCGAGTGTGACCTTGGAGGACAGAACTCACTTCGCCGTGTTGCGTGATTCCGCCAACGAAATCGTCTATTCGCGCAGCCGCCGGGACAGCGAGGGACGCCTGCTTGGGACAAGTCCGTTGGCATCGTCCGAAATGGCATCGCAACACTTGCAGAGGTCGCGGATACCACAACACGCGTTCAGCGAGTCCGATCGTCTTCTCGCGCGCAGGCAGGAGTTTTCCGAGACTGAGCGCGCAAAGTCGGCAGTTGCCTGCTATCGAGATTGGCGCAGTCTGAAGATAACCGCCCATGACGGTCTGCTGAATTCTGGGCATCCAGTAATCGAAGCGGCGATTATGCGGGCGCACTCTGCGACATCGCTCCGCCGAATGCTGACTGACCCACTTGGATTCGTTTGGGGTTACGCACTGGGCTGGAAGCCGCCATCCCCATTGTCACAGGAGGAGCCGCTCGCTCTCGACAACCCGACGTATGGCACGCTGGTACACGAATTGTTGCGTCTCACGGCTGCGTTCCTCGAATCAAACGGCGGGTTTGCGGCAGCTACTCAGATGCAGGTCGAGTCGGCCGTTGCGGAAGCTACCAGCCGAGTCGCACGCGACTGGGAATTGACGAAACCGCTGCCACCAAGCCTCCTCTGGCAACGCACATTGACACAAGCCCGCGACACCGCGTTGTCTGCGCTGATGTGGCCGTTGCCTAAATTCAAAGATCAAAAAACATACGTCGAAGTCCCATTCGGAGGACTGGAGGGGGGCGACGATAACGTGCCTTGGGATCGAAATGCTCTTGTGGCCATTCCTGGTTCAGATTTCAAACTTCGAGGGAAGATTGACCGCCTTGATCTCGATGTCAAATCAACAATCGCCCGCGTGATCGACTACAAAACCGGACGCTGTCCGGACGAAGAACCTGGACTTGATAATGGCAAGGAGTTACAACGCTGTCTCTATGCAGTGGCCGTTAAGGCACTCCTCGGACAAGTTACCGTGGTTGAGGCGGCGTTGCTGTATCCAGGTTCCGAGGGAAATCTGTACTCGCTCTCCGACCCGAGCGTGCAAACCAAGGAACTCATACGCTTCCTTCAACTCGCGGAGCATATGCTTCGGTCGGGGCGATCTGTCTTCGGTATGGGAGCGGAGAGCCGCTACAACGACCTGGCTTTTGCCCTTCCCGCGAACGCGGAGGGTGTGTATTTCTCGCAAAAGGCTGCGGCGCGGGATGCGATGGTAGGAGATTTGAGCAGCCTCTGGGGTGAGAACTGATGCCGGAGTTGAGCGACACAAAACATCGGCGACGTGCGCTGAGCGATCACTCGACGACTCTACTCGTGGAGGCTGGCGCTGGAACAGGCAAGACGTCCCTGTTGGCCGGACGGGTAGCGTTGCTTCTAGCCTCGGGAGTCCATCCTCGCAACGTTGCAGCAATTACCTTCACCGAACTCGCCGCTAGCGAATTGCTCCAAAGGATTCAAGAATACGTTCGGGAGCTTGTGAGGGGAAATATTCCTGAACCCTTGCAGATCGCAATGGCAGAGGATTTCGCAGACGGAGAGTCGGAAGCTCTTTCATTGGCTGCATCCGCCGCAGAGGGACTCACGGACAAACAGCTAGAATTCCTCTCATCGGCGGCAGCGGCATTGGACGAACTGACGTGTACGACCATCCATGGATTCTGTCAGCGGTTGACTACACCTTACCCCATCGAGGCAAATGTCGATCCGGGTGCGGTAATGATGGACGAAGGCGAAGCCGATCTGAACCACAAGACGTTGCTACGGCAGTGGCTCCGAAATCGCTTGGAGGGGCCACAGGCGGAGGATCCACTCGCAGAGCTGTTGGTGATCGAAGGGGAGCAGGGTCTAAGGCTGATCGAGCAACTGGCCGAAGCCCGCAGAGCTCGTCGGACGGCACGCGCACCGGAAGCGAAGCTGTCACAGAACCATATCGATGAATTCCGCAAGTCGGTCACTTCGTTTCGAAAATGGTATGCAGGAGCACAGAGTCTTGGTCTTCAAGAACCTACAACGGAAGAGTACGTCTCTGGGTTCGAGGCGCTTGCCGCCCAGTACGTCTCTGGCTATCGCGCTGACACCAGCTTTCGACAGTTGTGGGGTTATGCGCATCCACAGCAGATTTCGGCAATGAAGAAGAATTCCTATGAATTAAGGCAATACAAGTGCAAGGGGAAATGGGTTGCAGCTGCGAAATCTACCGGTCTGTCGCAAGCTAAAGCCGATCGACATAACGACGAAGCGTGCGCGCTCTACGATAGGGTTGCGGAGTCTCTTTCGACACTTGTTGGCCTGGCCGCTGAGTCCGCGCAGTCGCAACTGATTTCAGCCCTCGATGATTTCCAGGCTTCTTTCCGGGCGTTCAAACGGGAATCTGCACTGCTCGATTTCGACGATCTCCTTTACTTTGCGCGCGATCTGCTGCGAACGCATCCAGCCGTTCGTACCGCGCTCGCAGAACGCTACCAACATATCTTAGTCGATGAATTTCAGGACACGGATCCGCTGCAGTCCGAGATCTTGTTCCTGTTGTGCGGCGCAGATGTCGCCGATAAACCCTGGCCCGAACAGCGGCTGCGGCCAGGGCAACTGTTCCTGGTCGGAGACCCGAAACAATCGGTTTACCGGTTTCGCCGTGCGGATATCCGATCCTACAAAGAGGCGAAGTCCGCAATCCAGAGACAATGGCCCGAGAACGTCCTTGCCATCACAGATAACTTCCGCTCGCGGGGGCCGATTCTCGATTTTGTCAATCAACGCTTTGCTGTTCCCTTGAGCTCAATCGGGTACGAACCGTTGGTTTCTACCGTCGAGCCGGGATGTAAAGAAGCGTTCTCGATTGGACGCGTCCCGGTCGGCACAGAAGGCTCGGAGTACAAGGTGTATGAGTGGCGCGAACTTGAAGCGCAAGCAGTAGCGGAGCTTTGCCACAAACTGATCGGAAGATTCACAGTGCGTGAAAAGAACGAACTGGTTCCTTGTCGTCCCGGTGACATAGCCCTGCTGGCTCCAACCGGAACGGACCTCTGGATCTTCGAACGGGCTCTTGAGGATATGGACATCCCGATCGCTACCCAAGCCGGCAAGGGATTTTTCATTCGGCAGGAAGTGCATGATCTGGTAGCCATTGCGCGGATCCTTTCAAACAGCCGCGACACGCTGGGTTTGGGAGCGCTGCTTCGAGGACCTCTCGTCGGACTTACCGAACAGGAACTGTTGGACATAGTCGCGGGATTACCGCTACGTGACGGCGAGTACGGACGGTTGCGGCTTTGGACCCAACCTGCCGAAATCAATCATCAGCTAGCGGCGGAAGTCATGCGAGTTCTTCAGGGGCTCGGGCGAAAGGCTTATCAAACCTCGCCTTTTGACATCCTGTCCGCAGCCGTAGAAGAACTTCACGTCCGCGCGATCTTGGCCCAGCGGCATCCACGGTATGTCGAGCGGGCCCTTGCCAACGTCGAGCGCTTCCTTGAAATGGCAAAGCCATATTCGGTTCGTGGCCTGCGTGTCTTCGCGGACGACATGACCCGACTTTGGGAAGAGGGCGAACGCGAAGTCGAAGGCCGGGCTGATGCGACTCACGACGCCGTCCACATAGTTTCGATTCACAGTGCCAAGGGGCTGGAGTGGCCGGTCGTGATCCCGATCAATCTGGTAACAGCCATGCGATCCGCCACTGGAGTTCTTCACCGGGCGACGGACGATACTTTGCATTTTGGCCTGAGGACTTTAAACCCGCCGGAGTACGAATTGCTCAAGGAAGTTGAGAACCGGGAGCTCGGCGAAGAACGTATTCGCCTACTTTACGTTGCGTGCACGCGCGCCCGAGACCTGCTCATATTCCCTCACTATTTGGGAAAATTTAGTAATTGCTGGCACAAGCAAGTGGATTTGCAGTTGCACCAGATACCCGAGTTCCCAAGTCTGGATGTGACAGAAGGAGAGCGCAAGCCAACCGCGCCACCGCTGAATGATCAGACGCCAGGGGTCTTCCGCCAAGAGGCGGCGAGGCTCGTAGAGCAAACGAGGAATGTCCGGTGGATCCAGCCGAGCGCAGTCGAAATCGAGGAGATCCCACTTCCCGCCCCTCCCGAAGACGAATTCGCGGAACCTATTCCCGATGTTCGTGGGAGTGCCGCCCGTGGGAGGATCTTGCACAAACTGATGGAGGAGATTTTCTCGGGCGCGACGCGGGACGATCAAGCTGGTCTGCAGACCCGCGCCGCTGAACTGCTGCGGCAGCTTGGAGAGAATGATCATCCTGACCCATCGAAGGGACCGACATCTCAGGAGATCGCTTCCACCATTGGCCGTACGCTTCAATTGCCAATTGTGGCGCAATATCGTCAGGTGCTGCAACCGGAATTTGGAGTGTTTCAGCTTAGGTCGGAGAACGGGAACAAAACTGTCGGTATGGCTGGTATCGTCGATGCGATTGCCTACAATCTCGAAGGGGCTCCGGAACTCGTATTCGACTGGAAGAGCGATGTAGCACCAACACGGGATACGCGCCTGCAACACGCCGCTCAAGTGCGGGAATATCTGGATTGCACTGAGGCCGCCCGCGGATTTGTTATATACATGACGACTGGTGAACTACAGGAAGTCGCCAAGGGACGGGTCGCCGAGGATGTTTTCCGGTTAGATTGATTAGGGCTAACAAACGCGGAGTTCGTCTGCTCCCAGCTCTTTGTTGACACGTTGTTGAAGTTGGAGTGACCGATGAGCTGGGTTGCGAAATCGACTTCGCCGCTTGGTGGTCTCCGCCCTCGAAGCCCCCCCGAAGTCCCTGTACACATCTCGGATATAATCATATCCTTCCCCTAATCCTAAACGGAGCAATAACTTGGGATCATTGGCCCAGCGCCCACTTTCGACTCAGCGACTGATATTTGATCTTTGCGAACCTCGCGCCGATGTTCTCAAAGGCGTCACGGACGCCGATTTCGCGGCTGACCTCGCGAAGGTGATTCGCGGCGTTGCTCCAGAAGAGTACTTAAAGCCCGACAAGTTCTTCGCAACCACCTATCCGACTCGTGGCCTCCGAAACTTACTGGCGAATGTATGTGGTCGGCTTACCGGCACGGGCAACGAGGTCGCGTCGATTTTCCGTCTCGATACCAGCTACGGTGGTGGCAAAACGCATGGTCTGATCGCGCTGGTGCACGCCGCCAACGGCATGCAAGGCGTTTCGAACGTATCCGAATTTATTGATTTGGCCCTTGTCCCGAAGAAGAAGGTTCGGGTTGCCGCATTCGACGGCGAGAACGCCGACCCCGCAAACGGTAGGTCGATGGGTGATGACATTTTCGCTCATACGCCCTGGGGCGAGATCGCGTATGGACTGGCCGGAAAAGTCGGATATGGGCGAATTCGCCGCAGCGATGAGCAGATGGTTGCTCCCGGTGCTGAAACTATCGCAGAGTTGTTCGGCAACGAGCCGACGCTCATCCTTTTAGATGAACTGTCCGTCTATCTTCGAAAGGCAATGAAAGCGGCGCCAGGTGCTGGCGATCAGTTGACGGCTTTCCTCACATCATTGTTCAAGGCAATCGAAAGCTCCAGTCACGCCGCGCTGGTATATACGTTGGCGATCGGCAAAGACGGCCAGCCGATGGATGCTTATGCTTCGGAGAACCAGTACATCGCGGATCGTATGGCAGAGGCTGAAAGTGTTTCGGCGCGAAAAGCGACGTTACTTAATCCGACGGAAGACGATGAGACGGTGAAGGTGCTTCGTCGTCGCCTGTTTGAGAAGGTCGATGAAGCCAAGGCAGGGGAGATCATCGCCGCCTATCGTGGGCTGTGGTCGGCCAACAAGGAAGGGCTGGCGCCTGAGGCTGGCCGGCCGGAAACGGTTGAGGAATTCCAGATTAGCTATCCGATCCACCCCGAAGTGCTTGATGTCTTGACCTCGAAGATGGCAACGCTTTCAAACTTTCAGCGCGTCCGTGGCATGCTTCGTATCTTGACCCGCACCATTGCGCACATTTGGGCGAACCGCCCGCTGGATGCCACAGCGATTCATCTGCACCACATTGATGTCGGATACGGACCTATCTTGCAAGAGATTGTGACGCGCCTTCAGCAATCCGCATTCGTGCCGGCGATTCGGAATGATGTCACCGGTGCCGAGCCTGCAAAGGCTCTAGCTCAGGAGATTGACGAAGCAAGCTACAGAGGTCTTCCGCCGTATGGAACCTACGTTGCGCGGACAGTTTTTCTGAATTCGCTAGCGTTTAACGAACCGTTGAAGGGAGTGACACCTGAGCGCCTGCGCTATTCAATCCTGGGTCCCGGAACAGACATCGGATTTATAGAGGATGCGAGAAAGAAGTTTAGCGCTTCGTCGGCCTACCTCGATGATCGCCCGACGGCGCCGATGCGATTTCTGGCGGAAGCAAACCTGACGCAAATGATTCGCCGCCAGGAACAGCATGTTGATAAGGCTCAGGCGCGGGCTGAGCTGAACGATGAGATCAAGCGAATCTTTGGACCCGGGAAGTTCCAGATGATTCCCTTTCCGGCGGGACCGTACGAAGTGCCCGATGAGATTGGCGACGGCCGCCCACTGCTCTCACTGATGTCTTATGACGGTGTAACAGTTGGTGGATCGATCGATGCCGTGCCTGAGCTCATCGCCAAGATTTTCGATCGCAAAGGGGCGGCTGGCACAGACTTCCGTAGTTTCCGAAACAATTTGGTGTTCCTTGTGGCTGACGATGTGCGCAAGGATGACATGCGCTCCAAGATGATCCGTCGCCTGGCACTGATCGAAATGAAGAGCGCAGAGCGACTAAAGGAGCTCGCCGATCACCAGCAAAACAAGATAAAGGAGCTGGAATCGAAATCGCTTACTGAGCTTGCTGTAGCGATCCAGCAGTGCTACCGACATTTGTTTTATCCCAGTCGAAATCGAATTGGAACGAGCGACGTTGACTTGGCCCATACCGCTCTGGACGTGCATGCGACCGGAAATCATCCGGGGGAAGGCCAGCGGGCGGTCACGCTCGGATTGCAAGACCTTAACAAGTTGCGTGTGCCGGGAGATGAGCCGGATTCACCGACATATATTCGTGACCGCACTCCGCTGCGCAAAGGGCAAATCACGGTTGCCGCTTTGCGCGACGAGTTCCGTCGTGACCCAGCACTGCCAATTCTGGTTGAGAATGACACCTTTATTAAGGCGATCCATCGTGGAGTCGAACTGGGCGAGTACGTCTATCGTCGGGGCGATTTGCTGTACGGCAAGGGCGATCCGATAGCGATGATTATCGTCGACGAGCAGTCGGTGATCTTCACCAGTGCATACGCGTTGCAGCATGGCATCTGGCCTCGTCAGGCCCAAGGCGTGGACACAGGGACGAGTTCGATACCACCGGGTAGCGGAGGGCTTTTCGGCCCTGGAGCTGGTCCGATTGCTTCACCTGGCGGCGGCCCGGGCTTCTCCAGTGGTGGTTCGGTCGCAGCAGCAGCCCCAGGACAGAAGCGATTTACCGCTGAGGGAATCCTTCGAGAAGCCTTAGTCAAACTTTGGGAACAATTGCGTGCCGCCAAGGTTGCGAGAATTGGGGCCATTGAGATCCGGATGTATGAAGTGGGGGATGCGTTTAAGTTGCTTGCAGCGATCGGCGCCGTCAGCAATGCAATAAAGAGTGTTTCGTTCGTTGGCGGCTACGGCACAAAGGAAAAGAGTGAGTTCCAGTTCGACTTTCGAGGCTCTGTTGAAGATGCCAAGCCGGTGAAGGAGTTCCTCGACGCACAGTTCAGAGCGGCGAGTCAGCAGAATCTGGATACGACGTATGGGCTGCGTTTTGAACAAGGGCTTGATCTTGCGGGAGATGCCGCCGATAAGCTCACAGAGAAGCTGGTGAAATTCGCCAGCGGCGCGGCCTACGTCACGGCGGTTGCCGAGGTGCAACAATGAGCAGTGCTACCAACAGGATTCCTCGCATGAGGCTGGTTGAGACACCAAAGTCCGTGCCGCAGTACGAAGTGCGCGTCCGGAACCATAGCGTCGGCGACACCGAAATTGAGGTCTGGGAGATGCCGTCGCCAGCGAGTCCACAGTTGAAAGCTGCTGTTCGGGTTGCCGGTCTCCGAGGACGAAATCTTGAACTGGTGGAGCACCGCGTTCTGCGGCGTTTGAATCAAGCTGGGATGCGCTTGCCGCGATCATCGGACAGGGTGCGCGGTTACAACATTACCGAGGAATTGGCGCTGAGGCTGGGCCTGTTATTCCGCGCACTAGCGCCCATGCGCAGCCGCGATCGGATGCGGTCGGTCACAGAAGGCATCGAGGCGATGGGGCGTGAAGAAGCGGCCTATTGGCTTGGTATGGCTATGCACCGGAAGAACCCACGCCGAGTGCTGACTGCCTTACGGTACCTGCTCACCGAGCCCACGCACAAGAAATGAAAGGCCGTCGATGTCTTCTGATACACGCTTAATTGAGCGATGGTTGCCGATTGCTGCGCTTGGCGAGGAGAGCGTCCGCGAGCGCCGATCGATGACTGCGCTTCCGCCAACCTACTACTTACATGTCTGGTGGGCAAGACGACCACTGGTCGCTTCACGAGCAGCAATACTCGCATCTCTACTGCCTGCCGATGCTGATCGAGAGAAATTCTTCCATGCGCTGGGCATTCACGGCGATCCAGTTAAGGCTAAAAAGAGAATTGAATTGGCCGATCGACGAGGCGAACGATTGGGAGCGGACGCTTACGGTTATAAGCGGGCATTTACTCACATCATCGATGAGTCGGACACGCAATGGATTCGCGAGTTCGATTCGCACGAGGCTGTAGTACTAGACCCGACTGCTGGCGGAGGAAGCATTCCATTCGAGTGCGTGCGATTGGGGATGGCAGCTATTGCGAATGATCTTAACCCGGTTGCAGCCACAATTCTGATGGCGACAGTCGAGTTCCCGGCGATTTACGGCGTTAGTGTGTTGGAGCAGTTCGTGGACATCAGCCGACGTTTTGTCGACAGGGTCAGAGGCCGCCTTGTCGGAGTGTTCCCGGACGAAGACTCTGACGACCTGCGACCGGACGGATATCTGTATGCTCGCACTGTGGTTTGTCCATACTGTGAGGGACTCGTCCCACTTTCTCTGAATTGGACACTGTCGAGTGATGGCACGGGAGTGCGATTACTCCCTCAAACTGCGGGTCACCGGGTCTGCGCTTTCGAGATTGTCTACAAGTCGGCCGAACAATCTGAGCCGACTATTTCGGATGGGGACGCAAGGTGTCCATTCCCCGATTGCAAGCGAGTTATTGACGGAGATGAGATTAAACGTCAGGCGCAAGCCGGGCAGATGGGGGACCAGTTGTATGCGGTTGTTTTCAAGCGGAAAAGGATTACTGGACACACGCGAAGCGGCAAAGAGAGGATCAAATGGGAACGCGGCTTTCGAGCGCCTCGCCAAGCAGACAATAACACAGCCCATGTGCGGCAATTGCTGAGCGACAAGCTACCGGAGTGGGAGGCCCTTGACACAATTCCATCAGAGTCAATAGGCGAACTATCCAACTACGATCGCGGACATCGCCTATACGGCATGTACAAATGGGTAGACCTTTTCTCTCCCCGCCAATTACTGTGCCACGGCACTGCTGTTTCTGTGTACCGGGAGATGCTGGAGGAAGACGAGCAAGCTGGCAGTCTTTCAGAGTTGCGGAAAGCCGCGTACATCTATCTCGCACTGTCCTTGGACAAAATGAGAGATTACAACTCGAGAATGACTCGCTGGATTCCTGCACGAGAGGTCATTGCGAATACGTTTGACCGACACAACTTCTCGCTTAAGTGGGCTTATGTGGAGATGGCACCCCTGATCGTCGACATTGGCTTTGATTGGGCGGTGGGGCAAACTGCAAAATGTATCAAGGAACTCTGCGAATTGGTTCGTCCCGAGGATATGCCTGCAGGTAAGCCACCAACTCTAACGGGTTTGGTATCTGCTTCCAGCTATGTACCTCCTCCTATCACCTTGACGTGCAAGCCGGGCGACATGCTCGATCACGTGCGTGATGGCTCAGTGGATGTCGTTGTCATGGATCCCCCCTATTACGACAACGTTATGTACGCTGAGTTGTCTGACTACTTCTACGTTTGGCTGAAGCGAACGGCTGGGCGTGTCAGACCGGAACTGTTCCGCCAGTCTCTGACCGACAAAGACCACGAGGCTGTTGCCAACCCGGCGAAATTCAAGGGCCAGAAAAATGCGAAGGTCCTCGCCGGTCGCGATTACCAGGATCGTATGGCCGACATTTTTGCTGAATGCCGTCGTGTACTGAAGCCGAATGGCATTTTGACGTTAATGTTTACGCATAAAGCGACCGGGGCGTGGGACGCATTGACGAAGGGCCTCATGCAAGCCGGCTTCAGTATCACAGCCTCCTGGCCCATCAATACCGAAGCTGAGGGCAGCCTACACATAAAAGACAAGGCAGCGGCAAACAGCACGATTTTTCTAGTCTGCCGTCCGCGTGCGGCACAACTTAGCTCTGTGCCTCTGAGTTATTGGGAAGATGTGGAGCCGCAAGTTGCTGGGGCTGTCCGACAACGGATTAAGGAGTTCCAAGACGCGGGCATCGGAGGAGTTGATCTCTATCTGGCTTGCTTCGGTCCGGCTCTGCAAAAGTTCTCAGAGCACTGGCCTCTGCAACGTGGTACACCACGCCCACAGCCAGAGGTTCGCAAGCGTCGTAAGCAAGCGGAGATGTTCGAAGAGGCATGGGACCCCTACGAAGTAACTCCGGAAGATGCGCTTGATGCTGCTCGCCGTGAGGTGAAGAGTTGGCGACTCCAACAGCTCACGCACATGAAGGCGCGTACTGACCTCGATCCGTTGACCTCGTTCTACGTTCTGGCGTGGGATGCTTTCAGAGCTCCTAAATTCGACTACGACGAAGCTCTGCGTCTCGCACGTGCAGTCGGTGTCGATCTCGACAAAGACATCATCGGACACGTCGCCGAAAAGAAGGCAAGCCAAATCATCCTTTGGGATAGCGCCAAGCGTGCTGGGAAGGGTGCGATTGGCCCGGCTGACGGTTCCCGCTCGTGGCTCGACACCGTCCACCACGCAGCCTATGCGGCACGTACCCGCAACCTCCAACACGCTCAGGAAATGCTGAACAAAACCCAGGTAGATGGTGACCCCGCATTCTTCGCGGCCCTCGAAGCAGTGCTCGAAGTTCTGCCAGTATCGAAGGCTTTCTCCGGAATTGATCTTGAGGGAGATGTAGCCGAGTTCGGAAGCGATTTCGAGGCTCTGGAGAACTTGCGTAAGTTGGCTTTCGCCGCCGATGTAGATGAACCGCAGCAGTTGCAACTTTGGAAGGAAGAGCTTGAGGCAATGAGTGTCTGATTCCCCAGTTTCGTATGAACCCTGTTCCTCGCCCGCAGGAGCCCGCTGAATGGTGACGATCATATTCGTCCTTATTGGCGTGGTCTTTCTCGGACTTTATGCGGCGTGGCGTTACAAGAAGGCGATAGCAGCGCACGAGAGGTTCGCGAGTTTCGTCCCACGTAAGAACCGCTTGAGTTGGAACGTAAGTAACCGTCCGCTGTTGAAGAAGGCGGAGAACTCGACACTGACCGTTACCGAGGAAGGCAGGCCGGTCGTTGGCGACTCTGATCTCGCCGTGACAGTGGGGCCAACAGTGAAGACTGGTTCGTTCGATGTCGGTTTTCTCAAAGACCCTTCGATCATGGCTGCCGCGGCCGATGGCGCGATCGCGGGCTCGTTTATCGCGGACGCAGCATTAAAGATCGACCCGCAAGTCCTCCACGCATTGGAGTTTAGTACCGCCGAACAGCTACATGGCCTCGCGGATATCAACGCTTACGTCCAGGCGCATTTCTTTTCCGCGCCGATCGCGTCGGCAGAGGGATGGTTTGAGCGACTAACTGGATACGTCGCCGAACAAAAAGCAGCATCTGCCCTGGAACAGATGGGGCACCATGTCGAATTTGCTCCGGTCGCAAATCAACCGGTTTGGGACCTGTTGGTGGACGGCCACCCGGTACAAATTAAAGAGGGACTGGCTGGGGCAAAAGACTTTATCGCCCATCATCCAGGGGTTGATGTTTTCACCGGCCATGAAGTAGCAGCCGCAATCAAAGACCCCTCTGTACATGCTCTCGACGTCCTCGATAAAGACTCGATTCACGCTGCTACCGAGCACTCGCTGGCTGGCGTTCACGGAGTGGTCGACCCTGGGCTTCACATCCCCTTTATTACAATGGCTTTCTCAAGTTGGCGTGAGGGCAAGCTGTTGTGGAACGAGGCCACAACATTTGGGCGTGCTTTGAAAAATGTTGGCATGGACGTAGTCGGTGTCGGAGGAGGGGCTTTGGCAGGAGCCAAGATTGGCGGGTTTGTCGGGGCAGTATTCCCCGGACCGGGCACCGTGATAGGCGCCATTGTTGGCAGCATTGTCGGCGCCATTGGCGGTAAGGTTACGGCTACGGCGTTTCGACACGTGCCGTTCAAAGAAGCCCGAGAAGCGTACAACCAGGCCGTGACTATTGCGCAGGAATCTGTCGAATTGACGATCCAGCGATCAAAGCAACGTATCGCGGAACTCCAAGCGGAATACCAACAGAGGTTTGTTGAGAATCGAACGAAGGTAGAGGATAGTGCCAGCCAACGGGTCGGTGAGATAAGGATCAGGTTCGAGAACGATCTCTTTGGCTTCTGTGAACAGTTCCCAAACTTCCTGGGTGATCTCAAATCAAAGCTGGAAACCGAAGAGCGAGACGTACTGTCGCGACTACCATCTCGCAGCATCGTGGGATGGTTGTTCGCATCCGAGAATGAACTTTACCGTGGGGTCGTACATGCGTGGTTCAGGCAGGCGCGGAACTTGGTAGCTCTGGAACTTCGTGCCTTTGCACAGATCACTCCGCGATCTGTCGAAACACTCCATGCTGAGGTGCAAAGATTCTTAAAGGAGTACGAATTTGAACTTGAAACCTTGGCTAATGCCTTGCGTCGGGTAGCTGACGAACGGACGTCGGCTGAGAAGCACGCAGGCGAGGTTCGGAGAGACGCCGCAGCTGAGGTCGCGCGAGTGCGAAATGATCTAATCCAAGAATTGGGACAACAAGTTGTCCCGCTACATGAGCGGATCGTTTCAGAAATCGAGTCATGGAACAGGGCGATTGGGAACAAGAAATCGATTCTGAAACGAGAAGCAGCTGCTATAGGCGTTGAACTCTAAGAGGTGTAGGTTGTCGCTTTTGGCTGATAGACAGTGGCGATTGAAGTACACACCAGACGACGGAGACTTGGTCCGTCTGTTCTATGTGCCCGCGCTGGAGACTGCTGTTCGCTACGATCGTTCAACTGGATTCTTCTCCGCGTCGGCCCTGACGCTTGCAGCTCGGGGAATTGAGGGTTTGGTTCGCAACAACGGGCGAATGCGCCTAGTAGTTGGCTGCACCCTTGCGCAAGCAGAAATTGACGCTATCGAAAAAGGGCTAAAGCTGCGGGACGCGGTTGAACAGAAGATCGGGTCTTGCCCCCTCGATCCTTCAAACAAAGAGGGCAATCAAGCTCTTGAACTGCTGTCCTGGATGATTGCGAAGGGCTTTCTCGAAGTAAGAGTCGCGGTTCCATGTGATCTTGATCGCAGGCCGATTCCGTCTGATGGCATCTTCCATGAAAAGGCCGGTATCGTCGAAGACAAAGCTGGCTATCGGCTAGCTTGGAATGGCAGCCTCAACGAGACCTCCGCCGGTTGGCAGCACAATTGGGAAAGCATCAACATCTTTACCAGTTGGGGAAATGAACCAAGGCGTGTAGACGAGGAGGAGACAAACTTCTCC
>Ga0302319_10002633_pt1 | contig 38311 bp, 18 predicted proteins | sample Bog_T0_2_FD_203319 | JGI IMG/M metagenome (GOLD analysis project Ga0302319, IMG submission 203319) | Peat permafrost microbial communities from Stordalen Mire near Abisko, Sweden - Bog_T0_2 | ecosystem: Environmental > Terrestrial > Soil > Wetlands > Peat | place: Sweden: Abisko, Stordalen Mire... | reverse complement strand
CGTCCGTCGCAAACACCAGCGACTTACTTCAAACGACCCTATCGAAACTGTCCCGGCAGAACATCCTGCCACAGGACACCCTCGTCGCGCCGGGACAGTCCCGATAGGGACCTAACGTTTTCCGGGACCGATTGCGACGATTGCAAAGCCCACTTTGGAGCCTTTGAGATGGCCGTGGAATTTGATCGATGTGCTTGATTTGAGTGAGGGCCAGAATCCCCAATAAACTCTGATCATTTCACTCGATCATAGAAGGCGTGAGCAACTTTTCATGCCCAACGCCTGCTCGATCTTCAGCAATACTCACTGCACAGTCACAGCGACGCTTGTTGCCGAGTTCATGCTTGAGTTCGGCGAATCCGTTCCGGTTACTTGGAACGTGTAGGTGCCCGCAGTGGTCGCCGGAGTACCTGAACCACCCGATCCAGAATTCGAACCACCGCCCCCCGCCGCATCCAATTGCACCCGCGGACACAACAATCCATAGCAGCACCATCAACGCCATCCAACGCCGCTTGCGCGCAGGAACTCCGATCATGAGCAGCCCGGCCAGAATCGTACCGCCGCCGAGACCAAGCAACTTCATCATGGTTGGCGCAAGCATGGCTGTGCTCGATGCGGCTGTTGTCTGTACGGTAAATACTGTCGTTCCGTTTCCGCCGCTCGTAATGGTCACATTCGACAGGTTCAGGCCGCATGTAGGCAGACTCGGCGCACCCGTTTGTGAGGCTGTGAGCGCACAGCTCATATTCATCGTTCCTGAGTAGTTGCTGCTGGCCGAAAGAGTGATATTTGTCGTTGTGCTGCTGCCCGGCGAGACCCCGGAAGGGATGGACGCAGAGGCCACAATCTGCGTAACGGTGACGCTGGCGGTTGCGCTCGAACCGGCGTAGGTTACGTCGCCAGAGTACGTTACTGTCAGCGTGTTCGCTCCGTTGCTCAACGCACCAGCAGGGATGGTGATGCTTGTGCCCCCGTTTGCGAGTGCCTGCTGCGCACTGTAGGCTCCGCTCGATAGCGTCACAGTCCCAGTGGGTGTCGGCTGCCCGCTCACACCGGCAACTGTGATAGCAACAGCGTCCGTTTGCTCGTTGGTGATCGTCGAGGATGCAGTAGTCACGGTCACTGTTGAGGCACTCTTAACCAGTGCCGTCACGGTCACCGATGTTGAGCCGGTTGCGCCGTTATACGTTGCCGAACTTGAGCTGTCTGGCGTGTAAGTAACGGTGAGTGTGTCCGTGCCAGCAGCCAGTGAACCCGAAGGAACCATAATGGCCGCTGCTCCTCCAGAGGGCGAGGTCCCCGAAGATGTGTAGCCACCGCCAGAGAGCGCGACCGATCCTGTTGGCGTGGGATTGCCACTGCTCCCACCGACCGTCACGCTCACTGAGAGGGACTGTGCTGTCGTGACGCTCGACGCAGATGGGCTGGCAGTTACGGTTGGCGTCGTCTTCGCTGATGTTGTAACAGCAACAGTTGCCGAACCGGTCGCGCTGTTGTAGTTTGAGGCGCTGGCAGAGTCGGGTGTGTAGGTGGACGAAAGTGTGTCGGCGCCGGTGTCCAGCGCGCCTGCGGGGATGCTGATAGTCGCGCTACCGTTGGATAGTGCGGCGGCGGACGAAGCGAATCCGCCGCCGGAGAGTGTTACAGAGCCTGTTGGAGTTACTTTTCCGGTTGTACCGCTGACAGTGATCGTGACCGTCAGAGCCTGTGCAGTCGTAGTGCTCGTTGCGGACGGTGTTACCGTAACGGTCGGTGTCGTCACCGGTGGGGTCTCTATCGATACGATGACGTAATCCGAAGTCCCACCGCCCGGCGCCGGAGTGGTCACCTGCACATTGAGCTGGCCGTTCGTGGCGATATCAGATGCCAACACCTGTACCGTGAGCGAATTACTGTTGACGTAGGTGGTCGTACGCGGGTTTCCGTTGACCTGCACAATCGAGGTATTGGTAAAGCCGCTGCCGGATACCTGCATGGTATATGCGGCACCACCCGCATAGACGGGCGACGGCGAGACGGACGACAGTATTGGAATCGGCGCGCCACTACTCGACGAAAACAAGATTGCTGGTGACGTTCACGATCTGGTTCGCGCTCGGCTCGGATCCGGTAATGTCGACACAGCGGAAAGCAAACCCGTTGCTGCCCCAGCGCACCAAGTCGGTCACATCCGGCGGGTAGATACTCGTAAACGGAACGGTTCCCAGCAGAGCATAGCTCGCCTGATCGTAGACGTCGATATTGACTGCTTGGTATTGGGCGTATTGTCCATCGCCATCCAGGAAATACGTATGTCCGTTGGAGGTATCGGGAACAACGCTGGGGGAGTAAAGCAACTGAGAACCGTTCGACTCCAGATGAGTTCTGAGTAACTTTTGTGTGGTCGGATTCCACACTTCACCTGAGTTTGTATACAGCAACGTCCCGTCCGAAGCCACCAAGGAGCCTGTGGACTGGTTGCAGCAGACGGCACCAGCGGGACTCAACACAGTTAGGCCCGTGGGGCTCACCTGCAACTCGGCAAAAAACGGCGATCCCTCTGGCAATCCGTAGATCACCGTGGGCGAGATGCGACAGGCAGTGCTACAAGCCGCCAACGCACTGGCGAATATGCCTGGCGCGCTCACCGGCCCGGCGGCGCGAGACTGCGTTGGATCTGGAACTTGAAAAATACACCTATCGGACGCCGGGGATGGGTTTTCGCTCGCGGGCTCTCCTGTCTTGCCATTGGCCGACGCCGGGCACGTTGGCCAATGGTAACGGATGCTGCCCGGCGGACCTTTAGAATCCTCTTGACCCCTCATTGAATCGTTGTTTAGTCTTGCGTTACGTTCCTCCTGGTTCCCGCCCCTAGCGCCTGCAAGGATGCCTCCCTCCGAGCAATTTCACAGGCTCTTCTATCCAGTTTGGTCATTTCCTCAGCAACAGGCTGCTCCCAGCTGAGACGTACCTGACGCATTTTTCCCACGGATTACGCGATCTAAGCAGGAGATTCTTTATGAACCCCAGACACTCATTCCCGGTCCTCACCGCATTCTGCCTTGGCTTGCTGAATCTTGCCGCATTTGGGCACTCTGCGCTGGCCACGGCGTCCTGGCTCAGCAGCGTTGCCGCAGCCTCGCGAGGCGTATTTACCAATCAGGCAGCGTTGAATTCGTGCGCCACCGGGAGTGCGTCGGGCATCACTGTTCACGCGGCCCAGCGCGGCGCTCCTCTCTTGAACCTGTGCGACGGCCATGCGCTCGGCGGCACTCTTGCGGAACTGCGGCAGGCTCAACCCCTAGCTTTGGCTTCCGGCGATTTTGACGAAGATGGCACGCCCGACCGGGTGAGCGGATTCGCAGTCGGAAAGGGTGGCATGATCACCGTGCATCGCGGCAACGTGAACGCTCTGTGGCCCTATGGCGCCGCACTGCGCAATGGGCCACGCCCCGCATTCATACCGAATGCGCGCACCTTTTCCCTGTCTGAAGCGCCGGACTTTATTGCTACAGGCGATTTTGACGCCGACGGCCACTGGGATGTGGTCACCGCGCAACTCGGTAGCAGCGCGCTCTATTTCCTGAAAGGCGATGGGCATGGTGGGTTTGCCGCGCCGCAGCGCATTTTGCTGACGGGCAACGTCACCGCTATGATTGCCGGCGAGATCAACCGCGCCGACGGTCTGACCGACTTGATCGTCGCTGTCAACTCCGCCGGTGGACCGAGGGTGTTGGTCTAGGAGTCCCCGAGGGGAGCCATTAAAGAGCGGCCGGAAATATTTACGCTCCCTCAAATTCGAGCCTTCTTGATGAGGGGGTAACACGAACCCTAACTCCCCAAGATGCAAGGCTGGCTTCTCCCGGCCAATAGAAGTGACGGACTTTCAAGAAAAGCGAGGCTTTCCCGATGATGAAATTTCGAATCAGGTGTGCAGGCATGGTCCTGGCGGTTTTGCTGCTGGCTGTGGCATCGCGGGCGCAGGTACAGGTCGTCACTTCGTTGATCACGACCTTTGCGGGAGGCGGGACTGGCTGCGCTGGACAGACCGACTCTCTCGGCGACGGCTGCCCGGCCGCCGACTCCGCGTTGAGAAATCCTACCGGAGTTGCAGCGGATACCGCAGGCAACCTGTACATCTCCGATGACTTCGACAACGTCATTCGCAAGGTGAGTGCGGCCACCGGCGAGATTACCACCGTAGCTGGGAGCGGAACCGGTTGCGCGGGACAGACCGACTCGATTGGCGATGGTTGCCCGGCCACCAGCGCCCCGTTGAGTAATCCGCAAGCAGTTGCGGTCGATTCCCAGGGAAACTTCTATGTAATCGACTATGGCAATACGCGCATTCGGAAAGTTACCGTGGCCACGGGCAACATCACTACCGTAGCGGGCAACGGAACTACAGGCTACACGGGTGACAACAATCAGGCCACCAGCGCCGAGTTGGACAACCCTCTAGGCCTTGCCGTGAATCCTTCCGGCACGCTGTTGTACATCGCCGATACTGGCAACAATGTGGTTCGGCAAGTGAACCTGACCACGGGCGTCATTACGACCTTCGCCGGCAATGGATTTGGCGCAGGTACCACGAGCGGGGGTTACACAGGCGACAACAATGCGGCCACCGGCGCCGAAATGTGGCACCCATCCGGCGTTGCGCTGGACAGCAACGGAAACCTGTACATCGCCGATACTTACAATTTAGCAATTCGGGAAGTGATCGCGTCCACCCTGAAGATTTATACGGTGGCGGGAAACGGACACCCGCCGGGTGTGGGTGAGGGTGACGGCGGTTTGGCCACCAACGCGAACCTGTACTTCCCCTACGATATTGCAGTGGATTCCGCCGGCGACCTGTTCATTGCCGACACCTCCGATTGTCTCATTCGTGAAGTCAACGCCGTCACTCGCATTATCACGACGGTGGCAGGTAATCCCCAGGATGCTGGAGAGAACCAGGGGTCGTATAGCGGAGACCATGGGCCTCCCACTCTGGCAAACCTGAATTTACCGGACGGTATTGCGGTAGACTCCTTCGGCAATCTGTATATTGCGGATACCGCTAATTATCGGGTTCGAAAAGTCAGCGCGCCTAACACGATGCTGAATTTTCCTGCGACCGCAGTTGGCGCGACTGCGCCGTCGCGGAACGTACAGATCTATTTCGGCGCCTATTACACCGCACTGCCCGGCCAGTTTCCAACGGAAGTTCCAATCACATTAAGCAGCATCAGCATTCCACAGTCGGCCGGCGGCGCACAGGAGTTTACAATCGGCGCACTCTCGGGATGCGTGGCGGACGGGGAGACTCCGATCAACGGCGGCAGCATCTGCACGGTGCCAATCTCCTTCAACCCTGCATATCCTGGCCTTCGCGAGGCTCCGCTGGAGCTGCAAACCAACGCCGGGCCTTTCTACTTTGGATTGACGGGTGTTGGCATTGCGCCGCAACCGGCACTGATTCCGGGCCTGATCACATCGGTCGCCGGCAACGGATATGCCGGCCCTGGTCAAGGTGGCGCGGGCGGTTACACCGGCGACAATGGCCCAGCAACCAGCGCCGAATTAAGCTCTCCGTTCAGTGTCGCATTTGACAATGCGAACGATTTCTTCATTGCGGATTACGACAATTTTGTGATTCGGAAAGTCAGCGGGACCACAGGCATCATCACCACCGTAGCGGGTAACGGAACGGGGGGCTACGCAGGCGACAACTATCTAGCCACCGGCGCCGAAATGACCGTGCCATGGGATGCGAGTTTGGATGCCTCAGGCAACATTTACATTGCCGATACCAACAACAACGCAATTCGGGAAGTGAGCGCGGCAACCGGCATTATCACCACTGTGGTCGGCGACTGCTGTGCTTTCAATGGCGAGGGACTCCAGGGCTACAACGGGGACGGTATTCCAGCCGTCGGCGCAGAATTGTTTTTTCCCGAGAGTGTTGCCACGGACACCTCCGGCAATCTGTACATTGCCGACTTCGGCAACAATCGCATTCGGGAAGTGAATGTGGCCACCGGCATTATCACGACTGTGGCGGGCAACGGATTTGGTGGTGGCACGCTAGGTGGGGGCGGCTATAACGGCGACAACATCCTGGCCACCAGCGCCGAGTTGTTCGCCCCCGTCGCTGTTGCATTGGATTCCGCCGGCAACCTGTACATTGCCGATTTCAGTAATCTTCGCATTCGGAAGGTAACCGCCGCCACCGGCATCATCACCACTGTTGCAGGCGACGGAACGGTCGGCCCCTCCGGCGACAACGGTCCAGCAACCAGCGCCGAATTGAATCCTCCTATAGGCATTGCAGTGGATGCCGCCGGAGACCTATACATTACGGGGCAAAATGCCGGTATTCGGAAGGTAGACGCGGCCACCGGCACAATTACCACCCTCGTTCCAGGCAACAGCACTGGCTGCGCGGGCGAAACAGACACGGCCGGCGATGGTTGTGCGGCCACCAGCGCCAGTCTTAACAGCCCTGAAAATCTTGGGTTGGATTCCGCCGGCAACCTGTACGTTGCCGACGCCTTCAATGAGCGGATACGGAAGATCTCGATCGCCACCCCGCCGCTCGACTTTCCGCAAACCGCTGTGGGATCGAGCAGCGCCGCGTTGACGTTTAAAGTAGCCAACATTGGGAGCGCTCCGCTAAGCTTCAGCGCCATCACGCCAACTGCAAACTTCAGCGTCGATTCCAGCACGACAACCTGCTCGACTTCCGAAGCGGTGCCCGCTGGCGGATCCTGCGTGATTGGCGTGGTGTTTTCTCCCACCACGGGAGGAGCTACCACGGGCACACTCACGTTGACAGACAACGCCCTGAATGTGTCAGGGACGACTCAGCAGGTTGTCCTGAACGGAACGATTAGCACGAGTTCGGGCACACCGGACTTCACGATGACCACGCTGACCCCCACCATGGAGGTTGCCCAGGGGGGCGACTCCGCGACCTACGTTATCACGATCACTGCGGTGAATGGTTTCGGCGGGACCATCGTCCCCAGCACCAACGCCAATCCTGCAATGGGCATCCAACTGCCGGCCTCGGTCACCATCCCTCCCGGAGGCAGCCAGAACTTCAACATCGTGATCACCTCCCTACTCTCGCCGAGCGGGCCTTTTCCGGTGACGGTAACCGGCACGACTGCCGGCGGACTCCAGCACAGCGTTGTAATTAGCCTGATAGTTGATAAGCCCGCATTGACGCCGACCGTTACCGTAACGCCGTCTTCACCGAGCATCACAACAGCCCAGGCTCTCATGGTGACGGTAACCGTCGGTGGCGGCAGCGGCAATCCCACTCCCACCGGCTCAGTAACATTGACGAGCGGCACTTACGCGTCGGGTGCGGTGACTCTCAGCGGCGGCAGTGCCACGATCAACATTCCCGCTGGATCGCTGGCCACAAGCCTCGACACACTCACGGCAACTTATACGCCGGACTCAGCAGGCGCCTTAAACTACGCCAACGCCACCGGGTCGAGCACGGTTACAGTTACCGCCCCCTCCCTGAGCTTTGTCTCCAACGTGGACACGGCTCTTCCGTCGCAGCCGGTAACAGTCAACATCACAACGGCCGGAACGCCGAATTCCATTCAGGTTCTCACTCAGGGCCAGCCGGGCCTCGACTTCACTGAAACCTCTGGTGGAACCTGCGCCACGACCACCGCCTACACCGTGGGTGAGACCTGCACGGTCAATGTGATCTTCAAGCCGCGGGTTCCGGGAGCACGTCCCGGCGCCGTGCTTCTCACCGACGCCAGTAACGACATCCTCGGCATCGCCTATCTGCCGGGAACGGGAATCGGGCCGGAGATCACCTTTAGCCCCGGCGTTCAATCCACGCTGCCTTCTTACTCCGGCCAAAACGCCGCGTTGCCGTATGGCGTTGCCGTGGACGCCGGCCTGAACGTCTATATTGCGGACTACATAAACAATTGGGTCATCAAAATGCCCTGGACGGGCAGCGCCTATGGCGCACCCGTCCAATTGCCCTTTACCGGCCTGTATACCCCCGAAGGCGTGGCGGTAGACGGGGCCGGCGACGTCTTCGTCGCCGATGCCAGTAACTCCCGGGTTGTCGAGCTGCCGTGGAATGGCTCCAGCTATGGCACTCAGATCGTCCTGGCCAGCAGCGGTTTTGAGACATTTCCTGTTCCTACCGGCGTCGCGGTCGATGGCCATGGAAATCTCTTTTTTGCCGAAATCGGCCACCTCACCGTACCCAGTGCGTTGATCGAAATGCCCTGGACGGGCAGCGGTTACGGTTCGCCCACGACGATAACCGCGGCCACGGGCCTCAATAATCCCCTCGGGGTGGCGGTGGACGCGAACCTGAACATCTATATTGCCGACTCAGGCAACAACCGGGTGGTCGAAATCCCCTGGAACGGAACCAGCTTCGGCACCGAGATCGTGGTGGCCAGCGGCATAGGCGGTGCGGGAGCCGTTGCTGTGGACGGTGGAGGAGATGTCTACATTGCCAATTACGGTGCCTCTACGATAGCCGAGGTGCCATGGAATGGAACGGCCTTCGGCACGCCGATTACGGCGCCATTCGCTCTCGGCGTCGGGGCCTATCCCGTTGGAATTGCGGTCGATGGCTATGGCAACCTCTACGTCTCGAATGATGAATACGAGGCCATCGACAAGCTGAGCGTGTCCACTCCGCCATCGCTCAGTTTCGCCAACACCAATGTCGGCTCCGTCAGCACCGACAGTCCACAGACGGTTGCGGTCTCGAACATCGGCAATGCGTCCCTGATCTTCTCCGCCGGGACCAACCCGAATTATCCGGCCGACTTCCCGGAGAATAGTTCGGGCACAAGCCTGTGCGCGCCGGCATCTCCGCTCACGCAGGGCGGAAGCTGCAATGTCAGCATCAACTTCAAGCCCACCACGAGCGGGCCTCTCAGCGAGGACGTGGTTCTCACCGACAACAACCTCAATGTCTCCGGAGCCATGCAGTCGATTGCCATGGGCGGCACAGCTACCGAGAGCACGAGTAAGCTTACGCCTACGCTGACGGTGTCGCCGTCTGCGGCGAGCATTACAACCACGCAGGCACTGACGGTGACAGTTGGTGTCAGCGGCGGGAGCGGCAATCCTACCCCCACTGGCTCGGTAGTGCTGACCAGCGGAAGTTACACCTCCGCGGCGACCACTCTCAGCAGCGGTAGCGCAACCATCAACATCCCCGCCGGATCGCTGGCAGTTGGAGCCGATACTCTGTCGGTAAGCTACACGCCCGACTCGGCCAGTTCCTCAACCTACAACAGCGCGACGGGATCGAACACCGTCACTGTAACCACCCCGGCGAAGATTACGCCCACGCTGACAGTGTCACCGTCTCCGGCCAGCATCACAACGGCGCAGGGCTTGACGGTGACGATTGGCGTGAGCGGCGGGAGCGGCAACCCTACGCCCACCGGCTCAGTCGTGCTGACTAGCGGAAGTTACAACTCCGCTGCAACAACTCTGACCAGCGGCAGCGCGGCTATCAATATTCCCGCCGGATCGCTGGCGACTGGAACTGACACGCTGACAGTCAGTTACACGCCAGACTCCGCTGGTTCCACAACCTATAACAGCGCGACAGGATCGAACACCGTTAGTGTGACCGCCGCAACCGTGCAGGTATCGGTGGGTACAACTCCGGCGGGCTTGTCGTTCACCGTAGACGGAACGAGTTACACCAGCACACAAACTCTGACTTGGAACGTCGGCTCCAGCCACACCATCGCCACCACTTCGCCGCAAACCGCCAGCGGGACGCAGAATACCTTTGCCTCCTGGTCCGATGCGGGAGCGATCTCTCATTCGGTCACCGCGCCATCGAGCGCTGCCAGTTACACAGCTATTTTCAACACCTCCTATCAATTGACAACGGCGGCGAACCCATCGAGCGATGGAACCGTTACGCCGGCCCCTGGCACTTACTACGCATCGGGTACGGTGGTGAACCTTTCGGCCACCGCTAACTCTGGCTACACTTTCAGCAATTGGACAGGCAATGTCGCCAGTTCCAGCAGCGCCTCGACAACCGTCACCATGAATGCGCCGCAAACTGTGACCGCTAACTTCGCAGTTGTCTCTACAGTCACAGTCACACTCATCCCCTCCGCGCTGGCATTCCCAAACACGACCGTCGGCGTCACCTCTGCCCCCCTCGCCATCACGGTCAACAACACCGGCAACGCCACGCTCACCATCGACGGCATCACCATCACCGGAACCAATCCCGCTGACTTCGCCATCGTCACCGGCGCCAACGCTTGCGGCAGCTCGCTCGCCGCTGGGGCCAGTTGCTCGATCTACGTAACATTCACACCGGCTTCGGCAACCAGCTTCGCGGCTACGCTTTCAATCACTGACAACGCCTCTGGGGGGCAAACAGTCACAGTGACTTCTCGTAGACCGATTGCGCAAGGCGCCTCCAGCACTTCGACCCAGACCGCTAACCTTACCGGCACTGGCACCGCAGTTCCTGCGCCGGTAGCATCGCTGACCGCTCCGGCGGCCTTCCCCAATACCACCGTCGGCGCAACGGCGGCGGCCTCGTCCGCCACGCTGAGCAACACCGGCAACGCCGCGCTCACCATCAGCGGCATCACCCTCGCCGGAACCAACCCCACTGACTTCGCCATCGCCACTGGCAGCAACGCTTGCGGCAGTTCGCTCGCGGCCGGTGCCAGTTGCTCGATTTACGTAACGTTCACGCCAGCCTCGGCGGCTAACTTCGCGGCAACGCTCACGGTTGCCGACAATGCCGCCGGATCGCCGCAAACCGCCGCGCTTACTGGCACGGGAACAGCAGCAGCCGCCCCCACTTACACCGTGGCTTCGCCCACGCCCGCGCAAACCGTTCAGCCCGGCGGCGCAGCGACTTATACCATCAACATAACTCCAGTGAATGGATCATTCACGAGTCTTGTAACTCTCTCTGCCAGCGGACTGCCCGCCGGAGCTACAGCCACCTTCCTGCCGGCCTCGGTAACTCCTGGCTCCGCGGTAGCTACTTCGCAGTTAACCATTCAAACCGCCGCAGTGGCGTCAGTAACGGAGCGGCCTTCCCCGTGGCCGCTGGCCGCGCCGGCGCTGGGATTGATCGGGCTGTTCTTTGTGTCCGGCAAGCGCCGCCGCTGGATCACTTTCGGCGTGCTGCTCTTCGCCTCACTAACGGCAATCACAGCTCTTAGCGGATGCGGAGGCGGCTTCGGTCTCGGCAATGTTATACCACCGCCGTCGAGTTATACCGTCACCGTGACCGGAACCAGCGGCGAGAACGTGCAAACCACCACCGTGCAGCTTACCGTGCAGTAACAAGGAGACCACCATGCGACTCAGGATCAAACACATTTTCGCTTTGCTGTTGACCATTGCCGCGGTCTCCACGGCTCAGGCCGTTGCCCAGTCTGACTCCCAGCCCGCGCCCGCAAGCGGCAAGCCGTTCCGCGCCGAACTGGAACTGGGCTACAGTTACCTGCACAGCAACGCGCCTCCGGGCGGCTGCGGCTGCTTCAACTTAAACGGCGGCAACGCTACCTTCGCATGGCCGGTCAAACCGGGCGGCTTTGCCCTGGTTGGCGATGTAACTGTTGCCCATGCGGGCGCCGCCGCCAACACCGGCGACAGTCTCACGCTGAGCGCGTTCACGGTGGGAGGCCGCTATCTGCCCAAGTTGAGCCATTCACCCTTGCAGCTCTTCGGCCAGGCGCTAATCGGCCTGGCGCACTCCAGTGGCACGCTCGTCCAGGGCGCCAATCCGGCCGCCGCCAACGCCGGCGCGGCCTTTGCCGCTAACCTCGGCGGAGGCCTCGACCTGCGCGCCAGCCCCCGCCTCTCTGTGCGCCTCATCGAAGCCGACTTCCTGCTGACCACCTTCGACAATGGCAGCAACAACCACCAGAACAACCTCCGCATCGGCGCCGGTCTGGTGATTCACTTCGGCAAAAGATAACCGAAGGAAGAGATAACCTGGCCCCAAAATGAATGACCCGAGCGAAGGCAACTGGCGAGAAATTCCCTCTAGGTTGCAAAAGAACATGAAGATTCCAATTCAAGTGTCAACTGGTTCGGGCACATGCATCCTATAATTGGTGGAAAGGGGGAGGCAGGTACAAATGATCCAGCCAATGTCGCTTGATGTTGTTCTTCCGGAATTCTCCGAGGAATATAAGGCTTGGGTGATACAGGCCATTAGTGGAAGATATCTCGCGATTCCAGACAATCGTTTTCCTGGCCGAAGACCAATCGTGTTCTTCAAGAGCAGATATGACGCTTCTAGGCTCTTGGACGCAATTCTGAAAGCAAGGCCAGTGTTAGAACCTCAGAGGCTCAGTGAAGTTGAGGTGCGTCTCCTCGAGACTCTTCGCGGGATCGCGGCCGATAGAAGTCGAGCTCAAGCCGACAGCTTTGTCATTCTTTCCCCGAACGAGGTTTCTGATCTTATGAGTCAATTTAAACCAAAGATAATTGGCTAAGAACTTGGTGATATTGGACGCTTGTGTGTCAATATCGACGGCGTGAGAGTTGCCGGAACTGCGAACGTACCATTTGGAAGGCTGGGGCCAGAGCAGGCAAGAAGGGGCACACTGCGTTCCTCATCTGAGGCTGGTCAATTTGAGCTGCGCAGAGCTGCATCAGCCCATACCACCGCCTCTGCATAACTCCAGGTCAACCTTTTCAGATTCAATCCATAGGAATGGGTGATCGCATCGCACCCTTCCCAATCTCCACGCTCGTGAAACTCCGCCCAACGCAATAAGCTGCTTTCACGGCTGATAGTGCCCATCAACGCTGCCCGGATCTCTTCGCGCAAAGGCAGCTCGGGCGCAAGGTCGTTCATTGGAATGCGCAGCATTGCCGGAAGTAGGCTAAACATCCCAAGCAGGTACTGCTCACCTTTTCCCAACCCGCAAAGACTCGAGGCCAGTTCGCAGAACCTGCCCCGTACAAAGGCCATCCGAAGTATCTCAGGGGGCTGTTGGGCGTTGAATTCGCTGGTAATGGCAAGAGTGGTTATACGGCGGACCGCATCGTCGCCAACTAGTAACAGTGCTGACATAATCGAGCTAATCTTCTGGCGCATTGCGAACATCGGCGAGTTGACAAGCCGCAGAAACCTATAGGTAAGGGAAGTGTCTCGCTTCACAAGCTGGCTCAGTTGATTCAGATCCAGTGGATCCTGTTGCAATAACTTCAGCATGTGGATATGTGAAACCCGGTTGGCCGGAATCTTTCGGCATTGCATGAGCAGTGGGCGGCAAAAATAGTACCCTTGAAACAGGGTGAAACCTTCCTTACAGGCTTGTTTGTACTCCTCCAGGGTCTCCACTTTCTCCGCAACCACCACTGCGGGGGTGCCTCGCAGCTGTTTGAACAACTCCTGCCGCCCAGCCGCGTCTGTCTGGAGAAAATCCACCTTGATGTAGTCTGCCAGCTTCACCATTGGCATGAACTTTGGGTGCCAGGAGAAATCGTCGAGGGCGATCCGGTAACCCAAGGTTTTGAGCTTGAGGCATAAGGCAACCAACTCGGGTAGGGGCTCAAGCGTTTCCAGTATCTCCAGTACCGTTAAACTGGGAGGTAAGACATCCACAAGCCGCTCGGTTAGAGACTCCAACGTGCAATTTACAAACGCCGGCAAGCCTACAGTGAGCTTGTCCATTCCAAAGATGACCGTATTGTCAATCATGGTTCGCGTGGCAAAGTCGCCGTCGCCGCGAAAAGCCGCCTCGGGGCCGGCCCGGAAGAGCAATTCGTAGCCATGCACCTTGCCTTGCAGATCGAGGATCGGCTGCCGCGCTACAAAACGCAACATACCGTCCGACTCGAGCTGCGTGTTGTCGAGCGCATTCGCAGTTGCGGCCATTTGAACCCTTCAATCTGAACTATCGGTTCGGCACACACAATCTTTCAATACGTCTGGGGAGGGCGATGTATTTCTCCCGCTGGAGTGAGCCTGTAACCGCGATATCGAATAAAGGTGGAAAGAACCTGAATTCAAGTTGAATCTGAGATATTGTCCAGCCGCTCGGACCGGAAAGAGCCGCCATCGAAAGCTCAGTACACGCCGTTCTCATTCAACCAGGGTCGATATGACTTGTCCGTCTGTTGAATGTGGTTCTTGAGCCAGTTGGAAAGGAAGTCGGCCAGTTCAACGCTTACAGAAAGGTCCCCTTCCTGGTAGCGGCGAACAAACCCTTCGACTTGATTGGTCAATTTGCGATGTTCGACGCGGTGGGTTGCCAACCCAGGATACTTGGATTTTTCCATGATTGCCTCTTCATCTGAGAAGTGGCTGCGTGTGTAGACCAGCAAGGTACACAGCAATTCGCCCACTTTGGCTCGCGCTTGCCCTTTCATCATCGCGGCGTGCAGGTCGTTAATGGTATTGAAGAGAACAGTGTGCTGATCGTCGATCGATTTGACTCCGACTGAAAGATTGTCGGTCCAAGTTACGAGGGCCATTAAAATTCTCCTGCCGGAACCAGCCGGTATTAGGAATATCGGTCGAGAGGGCCACGGATTTCAACGGAATGTCATAACGCGAAAGTTGCAAATTGACTTAGGGTCTGCGAAAGTTAGCAAGTTGGCGGACTGAAGCGATGGACGCAGTTTTATCTGCTGTGCGTCGGCGACGCCGGTGGATGACTGACACAAAACGCTGCCTGAACAGGGTTTTTCCACAGCCTGAGAAGCCCGTACCCTTCCAACTGACCGGCTACCAAAACCTGGTTGAATTCCCGCTTCCTCCCCCAAATGGCCTAAGCTAGAGGCATGAACGACCCTAGTTTGGAAGCAGCGGCGACGCGGGACGAGGCATTCGATCTATTGGTAGTGGGCGCTGGACCCACGGGGCTGGCATGCGCGATTGAGGCGCAGAAGGTGGGACTGCGCCCGGTGGTGGTGGATAAGGGCTGCCTTTGCAATTCGCTCTTCCACTACCCGGCGCACATGACGTTTTTCACGACGCCGGAGCTGCTGGAGATTGGCGGCATTCCGTTTCCCAGCCCGAATGCGAAGCCGACGCGCAATGAGGCGTTGCAATACTACCGGCTGGTGGCTGCTTACTACCGGCTGGACGTGCGCCAGTACCATCGCGTGGAGAAGGTGACGGGCGCGGATGGCGCGTTTACCGTGCATACGGAGGACCGTTTCGGGCGGCCGGGGGCGATCAAGACCCGCAAGCTGGCGCTGTCGACGGGGTACTACGATCTGCCCAACCTCATGGGCATCCCCGGCGAGAAGCTGAGCAAAGTCCACCACTACTATGTTGATCCGCATCCTTACTTCGAGACGGATGTGGTGGTGATCGGCGGCAAGAATTCGGCGGCGATTGCGGCGCTGGAGCTGTGGCGGAGCGGCGCGCGGGTGACGCTGGTTTACCGCGGGCCGGGGATTCCGCCGCACGTGAAGTACTGGATCAAGCCGGACATTGAGAACCGCATCAAGAACGGCGAGATCAAGGCGTACTTTGACTCGCAGCCGATTGAGATTACCCCGGACACGGTTGCCGTGGAGACGCCGGAGGGCCGCGTAACGCTGAAGAACGATTTTGTCTTTGCCATGACCGGATACCACCCCGACTTCGACTTCCTGGAGGGGCTGGGGGTGCGCTTCGAGGGTCCGGACAGGCTGCCGGTTTGCGATGCGGAGACGCTGGAGAGCAATGTGCCGGGCATCTATCTGGCAGGCGTGATTGTGGCCGGCTCGCGCACCAATGAAATCTTCATTGAGAATGGGCGCTTTCATGGGCGGCAGATCGCCGCGGCGCTGGCATCCAAATAGTGATTGAGAAGCGATTGGCAGAATAGCAGGATGTGGCGGGGGTAGGGCTTGCGTATGCGCTGGTGGCCGCGGTCGATTCGATGGCAAATGCTGGCGGGTCTGGTGCTGCTTGAGGCGCTTTCGCTGGCTCTGTTTGCGGCTCTGCTGACCCGGCAGCAGGGGCACGAGGCGCGCGAGCATGCCCAGGAGCGTCTGGCGAACCAGGTTGACTCTGTGGCTTTGCAGGCCAAGGAGGCTCTGGAGCAAGAGCGGCCCAGCTGGGTGGGACTGTCCGTGAAGATGATGGGCGACGCGCCCAGCGTAGCGTCTGCCATGGTTACAGATCCAGCTGGCAATCCGCTGTTTGTGAGCGAGGGAGCAGTGGAACAGAGAACGCTCACCGCGGTGGAGCGCGCACAGATTCCGCTTGCTTCTCAGGTTGCGCCGCGGATCTTCAATGTGGAGAAGGGGCAGTGGGAGGGTGTGAAGCCCATCTATACCGGCAGCGATCTGCGCGGCTTTGCCTGGGTTGAGACAGACCGGGCCTGGGACGTGGAAGAGCGGAATACGATTCTGCGCGGCACGGCGATCTTCGGCGCCGTTTGGATGGCTGCGTCGGGGCTGCTGGTGTTGATTATGGCCAGCTCGATCTCCCGGCCTCTGGCCGTTCTGCATCGCGGGACGGGAGCCTTGATGCGGTCGCCGGAGACAGGTGGCAACTTTCCGCTGCCGGTGACCGTGCAAAATGAGATCGGCGATCTTATCGAGGCGTTTAACCGCATGGTTGCTTCGATTCAAGAGCAGCGCTCGGGGCTGAACGATACGCTGTCGCTGCTGGACTCGATGCTAGCCAACGCGCCCATCGGCCTAGCTTTCTTTGACCGCAACTGCCGGTTTGTGCGCGTGAATCAGGTCTTTGCGGAGATGACCGGAGTACCGCTGAGCCGTCACCTGGGCCGAACGCTGCCGGAGCTGCTGCCGCAGCAGGTGGCGCAGGATTTGGAGAACACGGTGCATAGGGTGTTTGCGTGCGAGGAACCGGTGGGCAATCTGGAACTCAGCGGTCTGAGCGGCACTCCCAGCCTCCCGTGGACATGGCTGGTGAGCGCCTACCCGGTGCGGACCACGCCGCAGCAGGTGCGGTGGGTGGGCGTCATTGTGCTGGACGCCAGCGACCGCAAACGCAGCGAAGAGGCGCTGCGAAGGACCGAAAAGCTGGCAGCCACAGGCCGTCTGGCCGCCTCAATTGCGCACGAGATCAACAATCCGCTTGAGGCCATCACGAATCTGCTTTTCCTGCTGCGCAACTTCTGCCGGCTTGAGGATCCTGCGTTGAATTATGTCGCGATGGCCGCACACGAGGCCCAGCGCATTACGGAGATTACCCAGCAGACGCTGCGCTTCTACCGCCAATCCACGCTGCCTACGCGCGCCAAGATGTCTGAGCTTCTGGATTCGGTGCTCAGCCTCTATCAAAGCCGGCTCAATACGCTGAATATCGAAATCAAGCGGGAATACGACCCGGAGATGGATCTGTTTTGCTTTGCCGGTGAGCTGCGTCAGGTCTTCGCCAATCTGGTGGGTAACTCGATCGACGCCACCAGCGGCGGCGGCAGCCTGCGAGTGCGCGCGCGGCGTTCGCGGAGCTGGCAGACTCCCGAGGAGACGGGAGTCCGATTCACGCTAGCCGACACTGGAGCGGGCATGGAACCGGCGGTGCGCGAGCGCATCTTCGAGGCCTTTTTTACCACCAAGGAAGTGACGGGAACGGGACTCGGCCTGTGGGTGAGCCACGAGATCATCGTGAAGCACCGAGGGCTTGTGCATGTTCGCAGCCGCACTCATGCCCAAGGAAAGGCTTCTGGCGCCGTCTTCCAGATTTTTATTCCAGACGATGCTGCTCTGACGGCTTCGGCACAGCAGGCGGCTGTGGCAACTGTTTAGAAAAGCTTCAGGCTCCTTGGCCGGAACAGACTGTCCGCGCCGAACCCAGCCGGCTGGCCCGCTGCCGGGTGGGGCATACAGTGCAGTTTGGACGGCGATGGCGTTGCGTAGGAGTGGGTGACGTGCAGCCGGTCCATCACGATGTAGCGCGCGCGGAGGCCGTTGATGGTCGGGGGCAGCTGAGCAGGAAGCTGCTTGCGGTCCACATAGACGACCAGCGCGGCTTCTTTGGGATTGTCCAGGCTCTGGCCTACGCCGACGGCAAAGAAGGAAGGATTGTGGCGCATGAGGCTGTGCGCAATCTGCTGCTTGATCGCTATGGCTGCGCCGAGGGTTTGGGCCGGCAGCGCGGAGACGGAGCGGGCTTCAAGCGCCGTTTGCGGGGCCGAGCCGAATGCTACCGCGTGGGCTGTTGTTGGAATCGCCACGGTGCGAACGCCGTCCACCGTCGCCGGTGCATTCACGGTCATGGATTCGTCCACGTAGAGCAGGATGGCAGCCTCGCCGGGATGGTCGCTGCTTTTGCCGGAGGCCACGCCCAGTATCCCTGCTGCCGGGTTGACCAGCATGCGAGCCTGCGCCAGGGCCTGCTGGGCGCGCGCGATTTCAGCGTCGTTGAGTGTGCGCGCCTGCGCCGCGGCGGCTGTGCTGTCGCCGTAGTTGAGGCAACTTACTGGATGGTCGGCGCCTCCCACAAAGGTATAGCTTGTTCCCGCGCCGGCCTGCGCGCTGAACTCGCTGAGTACGTCGTTTGCTGGATTGGCCACGGCCTGGCTGACGCCGGCAGAGTCCATTCCACCTGCAAAGTAAAGCCCCACCGGCTCGGCATTGGCGGCATCCACCACCAGCGAGCCTGAGTCGCCCGCATCGCTGAATTGGTTACCGCTGATGGCGAGCTGGTTCGTGAATGTCTTGGTGAGATAGGGCTTGGTTTCAGCGCAATCCAGGTAGTAATCGACGGTTACGTCGAGGGCGAGCGCAGAGATGCTGCCGCAGGTCAGTCCTGTTGTCCGTCCGCTCTTGGCCACCACCAGTTCGAGAGCAGCCGCCTCGCCCTTGCCGCCGGTGGATGAGATGCCGGGGGGAGCGGCGGCCAGCGAACCGTCAACCTGTTTGGCGCCCAGCTCCAAAATGCCGCCTGTGGCATTGACTGCGCCTGAATCGACTTGAGCGATGGCAGCGTCCGCATTGGTAGCTGCGGAGTTGAGCGGAAGCCAGCCGGAGAGTGAACCAACGGGCGTTGTGCCGGGTCCATCTCCGCTTGGTGTGCAGTCGTTGTCGATCAGCCCAGGCTGAATGATGGTGTCGCCCACGCTGGCATGGTCGCTGCGCGCCAGCACGTGGTTGCTGCTGAGCAGATATTGGTGGTTGGTGTTGTCCTGAATGAGCGATCCCAGTGTTCCGCTACAGCAGTCGACAATTTGGTTTCCCTTGGTGTCGTAGTCGTTGTTGTTGCCTCCCGAGCTGCCCAGTGAAACCGGCGAGGTGGCCTGCGCCTGATGGGCGGTGGGATTGCTCGAGACGCCAGCGGTGTTCAGCAGGATCTCCGCGACAGCCCTGGAAGACGAACTTCCAGCCGTGGCTACAATCCAGGTTGGGCTGGTGGTGGAGACAAAGGCAGGCGCCGTGTATGTGACCGTACAAGAGATGAAGGCCTGGGTGCTGCGCTGGCAGGTGGTCAAGCCAAGCGAACCCTGTCCGCCGGTCGAACCCGTGGCGGTGTTTGAGAGGGCGAAGTTGATGCCCGAGTTGCCGCCCGCGAGGGCCAGGTAGCTGGTAATGGTCACTTGCCCGTTCGCGCCAAGAGCCGCATTCTCCGGCGTAAGCGGCTGCAGAAACCCCGGCGTCACGGTGAGCAGCGCGGTGGCTACGGTGTTCGAGTCGAGCGTTGCGGTCACTCGTACCGGGACGCGGTCTGCGGTGAGATAGGGGGGCGGGGTGTATTGGCCGGCGGCTGTGATTGTGCCGGGGCCGGTACTCGGGTCTCCGCCTGAGACTGACCAACTGACCTTGGCTGCGCCTCCGCCGGTGAGCGTTGCGGCGAACTGCTCGACAGATGCGCCCTTCGCGCTGGCGGCATTGCAGCCGGTGCAATTTGTATCAACGGAGCTGATGCCAGGGGAGATGGAGAAGGTCGAGTTTGCGGGGTCGGCGGTCGAGTGATCGGCTGAGCAACCCGCCACGGCGAGCAAAGCTGGTGCCAGAAGTACCGATAAATCCTTGAAGGACAGCCGCATGGTCAATATTCCTGCTTCAATTCACTATTCTATCGACTCTAGCCGGAGGAAATAGTAGCGAGTGGGTCGGGAGCTTCGTTCCAGGGCCATCCGGTTCAAGGGCGGATCCATGACCTATTTGACGAGGTATGGATTTATGTCGCACTGTAAACCATTGTAAATGGAATGGATACAAAATTACGTCAAATAAATTGACCCACCAGCAGCGTTTCGTTTGGTGTTCGCACGCAGGCCGTTCAACTACGACGAGAGCCAAAAGCCTTGTGTTCCATCAAACTGGTTTCTCATTCCAGAAATCGAGCGCGCGGACAGGGGGCCGCTTCACGTCTTCTGCTGGCTTTGTTTCTGAACGGCCGGTGTGAATTTATCCACCTTGAATGATGATGAGCCTTCCTGCAGAGTGATGAGCCGATCGGCAGGGACGTTTTTGTAAGCTTCGATGGTTCCCAGCGGCCATCGGACCTCGAGTTCGACCGAATCGACGGCGCCAAGACCGAAATGGAGGCGCGGATCGTTGGCGGAGACATAGCTGGACTGGCTCATGACTTCCTGAACCTGCACTTTGCTGCCGCAGCGGATGGTGACCTTGGCTCCAATGGCGCTACGGTTGCTTTTGGTTCCGTTCAGGCGGACCTTGATCCAGTGGTTCTGTTGAGGCGCATCGTTGCGCAGCAGGGAAGGCGGCTCGTTCTGATTCATAATCAGAATGTCCAGGTCACCGTCGTTGTCGAAGTCGCCGAAGGCGCAACCGCGGCTGACGTGGCGTTCGCTGAGGGCGGGCTGGCTGTCTTCGGGGATCTGCACGAAGGTTCCGTTGCCGCGGTTGCGAAACAGGATGCGCGGACCGCGGCGGGGATACTTGGGATTGACCGCTTCGAGTTCGGGATAGACCTGACCCGTGACGAGAAAGATATCTGGATTGCTGTCGTTGTCGAGATCGACCAAGCCCACGCCCCAACTGACGAATCGTCTTTCATGGATGAGGCCGGCGCTTGCAGTAACATCGTCAAATTCGCCTTTGCCCTGGTTGCGGTAGAGGCCGGTTGGCTGATTCATGTAGTGGGTGCGCACGATATCGAGGCGGCCGTCGCAGTTGTAGTCGCCAATGCCAACTCCCATGCCAGCCATCTCCTTACCGGCGTCGTCGAGGGCCACGCCCCGCATCAGTGCTTCTTCGCGAAAAGTTCCGTCGTGGTTGTTCATCAGCAACAGGCTGGGTGTGGTGTCGCAGGCAACGAAGATGTCCGGCCAACCATCGTCATCCACGTCGAATGCTGCCGCGGTCAGGCCATAGGAACCGTGCAGTGCGCCCACACCGGACTCCTTCGATACGTCGGTAAAGGTGCCATCCCCGTTGTTGTGGTAGAGCAGGTGGCTGGGCAGTGGGAGCCCGCTGGGGCCGCAGTTGACGGGCACGCCCTCGAAGTTGCAGTTGGGGCGTTCGAGGGAAGGCTTGGGCATTGTGGCCAGGTCCACATCGGCATAGTTGGAAACAAACAAATCGAGCCAGCCATCGCGGTTGTAGTCAACAAAAGTGCATCCGGAGCCGAAGCGTGTGGATTTGCTGCCCAGCCCCGCTTGGGCCGTGACGTCGGTGAATGTGCCGTTGCCGTTGTTGCGGTACAGCCGATTTTGTCCGAAGTAGGTAAGGAAGAGATCTTCGAAGCCGTCGTTGTTATAGTCGCCTACGCAGACGCCAACTGCCCAGCCGGCGTCGATCAACCCGGCCTGGGCAGTAACGTCGGTGAATGTTCCATCGCGATTGTTGTGGTAGAGGCGGTTGCTTGCGCCGGGCGGGATGCTATCGAGGCGGCGTCCACCGAGGATGAAGACATCCATCCATCCGTCGTTGTCGTAGTCGATGAAGGCGCAGCCCCCACCCATGATCTCGGTAAGATAGGTTGCCGTCGTTCCCTCGCCATACGGCATGACTTTGGTGAGCCCCGCAGACTGAGCAACATCGACGAATTGCGAAAAGGGTGGCAACTCCGCGGTTCCGGGCGCGAGCGCCTGCGCCTTGCGGCGGAGCAAAGCAGCGCCGAGAATGGTAAGGACGGACCGAAGAAAACCACGGCGCGAGCACCCGCGGGACGATCTGGACGAAGCTGGCATGTGTTCGCGGAGTACTCCATTTCTTCCGGCAGTTACAGACCGCTGCACGATGGGACACGTACGGATTGAGTGTAGCCGGAGTGGGGCGGCCTGGGCCTAGTGAGCGGTCATGGGCCGGGATGCGCCTCGGCTAGAGCCTGTGAAAGCTTCCGCGCATTGGCGTTGTCAGGGTCCACTTCGAGGGCTCGCTTCAGGGCCTGCCGGGAGTCTTGCCATTTGGCTTCATCGGCGAGGGTAGCCGCAAGATTGATCCACGCGGCAACGTAGGATGGAGAGGCGCTGACCGCGGCACGAAAGTAGCTTTCAGCCTGCGCAGTGTCGCCGTCTCGATCCGCAAGATAACCCATCTGGTTTTGAGCCTCGGCAAGATTGGGGTTCAACTGGATAGCTCGCACGAGCGCCGCTTTCTCGCCGGCTATGTCTTTCATCTTGTCGAGCGCCCTGGAGAGCTTGTAATAGAGCAGGGGCTCATCGGGATCGGATTCCAGCGCTTCCCGATAGAGCGAAGCGGCCTGCGCGGCATCGCCCGCGGCCATGGACTGGTCTCCGACTTCGGCCTTGCCGGCAGCCTGGACCTTGTCCGATTGTGCCTGCTTTAACTGCTGGTAGATGCGCAGCTTTTCCTGCGCCTGTGCGCTCTCCCCGAGCCTCTGTAGCACCTTGGCCAGATCGTACTCGACCTCCGGGCTGGTGTCTCCCAGGGCTATCGCCTTTTGCAGGTGGTCCCTTGCGCCAGGCAGGTTGTCCAGCTTCGCCAGAACTTGGCCCAGCTCAGATTGGGACTGATAATAGCTGGGATTCAAGGCGATGGAGTGCTCCAGATGGGCGCGCGCGGCGGGAAAATCCGCTTCGCGCGATTCCATGATGGCGTTCAGGTACAAAACTTCCCATTGATTAGGATAGTCTGCAAGCAGCTTGCGTCCTAGTTCGGCAGCATGGGCGGCGTGGCTTGAGACCAGGGTGCGCAGGTAAAGAAGCTGCGTCGCCTGGTCGCATGGATGCTTCTGGAGGGCAAGATCGAGCACGGCAAAGGCTTCCTGGTCGCGTCCATGCAGGATAAGGACGAGGGACAACTCATTGGCAATGGGTAGCGAATCGGGATCGTTGTTGAGGCCCTCGCGGAGTACTTGGGCAGCGGCGTCGAGTTGGGCGGTGCCTGCATAGGCCACGCCCAGATTGAAGCATTGCTGCGAAGTTCGCACGCGGCTGCTGCCCGGCTTGCCGAGCAGGCCAATTACGGCAGGGTAGTCCTTCTTGTCGATCAGGTCCTGGGAGAGCGAATCGAGGGCAGGGCCGGAATCCGGATCGATAGCGAGAGCCGCGCGCCACTCCTCCTCGGCTTCAACAGTCTTCTTCATTCGGTCAAGCGCCGCCGCGAGAACCAGGTGGGGGCGGATATCGTTGCGATCAAGCTGTGTAGCCTGGTTCAGCGGCGCGAGGGCCTGTTCGTCGTGACCCGCTGAATACAGGCTGAGTCCCCACAGGTACGCTAAAGAGGCCGAGCTTGGTTGGAGGTGGAAGGCCGAGGCGAAGGCGGTTGCCGCACAGCCAAATTGCTTGTTGTCCGCGAACCAGTTTCCTTCAGCGGTGTAGTTCGCGCTGGTCGGCTGCCGTTGAACGAGCGCGCTCAACTTTGGCGGGGCGGTGCAGGCGGCGCGGGCAAGCGAAGACGCTGCAAATACCAGCATGATTCCCGCCAGGATACGGCCGCGACAAGCCGGCGCGCCGACTTGCCGATGGATGTTTTCCGTGGTTTTAAAAGAAGCATTCATAGGCGGTCGATCCCCGATGCAAAGACAAGATTACTCCCTGCGCAGCATTGAGCGCAGCCGGTTCACCCGCAGTGTACAGTTGCCACAAATGGACAGCCATCATACAAAAGTCGGATTTGGAGCAGGCCGGAGTTGGACAAAGGCTTCTGCTCGCGCACACAAGAAAAGCTTCCGCGCAGGCTGCAATTCTTTCAGATCCGCGAGAACGAAAAAAATGCATTCCAATCCTACTTTTGGCGGATACATTTCGTTGTTTTGCCAGCGTACTGTTCAAGTCGCATAAGAAACACTGTTTCTGGCGGCAATGAAAGGGCCATGGGGGAGCGGCAATCGAGAGCCGTTTCTCGAGCATTTGAAGTGTGCAAACATGAAAACGATTTCATCGCCTCACCGCAAACAAAAAGGAAGGCTTGAAATCGATGATTGCATTCTTGGGGACCAATTTCAGGAGGTATTCATGCAGTTGATCAAAGCAAAGGGATTCAGAGCCCTGCTGTTCGCAGTCGTACTTGGCTTCGTCAGCTCGGCAGCCTTGCTCTTCGGGCAAGGTACGAACGGAAGCCTGAGTGGTCAGGTTACCGATCCTACTGGCGCGGCCATTCCAGGCGCGACAGTCGCACTCACCGATGTCGATACCAATTACACGCAAAATGCGGTCACCGATGGACAGGGGGTTTACCTGTTCAAACTGGTGCAGCCGGGTCACTACGAGCTTAAGGTTACAGCCGGTTCCTTTGTTCAGTACCAGCAGAACGGGATTGTCATCAATGCCAACCTTTACGCTACGCAGAATGTCCAACTAAGGATGGCGAAGGCCAAGGGCGAGACAGTTATCGTGACCGCCGACGCTGAACTGATCGACACCACCTCGGCCGAATTGGGCATGACTGTCAACGAGCAGTCGGTAAGCGAGTTGCCATTGAATGGCCGCGACCCATCGACTCTGGCGCTGCTGGCGCCCGGCATGATCGATGCCGGAAAGGCCGGTGTCAGTTGGATGCAGTCTGGGTTCTCGTTTCCCACGGAGGTGGCTGCATCGGCCAACGGCGGCCGCATAGGCAGCACCTTTTATATGCTGGACGGCGTCTCAAACATGGATACTTACCTGGGCACGAACTCGCCCGCGCCCAACACCGACGCCACGCAGGAGTTCCGGCTGATCTCGAACAACTTCAGCGCCGTTTATGGCTTCTCGACGGGCGGGGTTGTCTCGATGGCCACCAAGAGCGGCAGCAACGAGTGGCACGGCGGCCTCTTCGAGTTTATGCGCAATGGAGACCTGGACGCAGGGAACTGGAGCAACCACGTACAGGATACTTTCAGGCGAAACCAATTTGGCGGCTATGTTGGTGGACCAGCCATCAAGAACAAGCTTTTCTTCTTCTTCAACTACCAGGGAACGGTCATTGCGGGCGGCCCGGGGAGTTCGACAAATCAGACGACAACGCCCACCAAGCAAATGCTTGCCGGGGACTTTAGCGGACTCATCACGTATGCCCAGGCCCACAATTCCAATTGCGGTTCTGGATATAACGTGCCTGCATCAAAACAGACAACCGGCTGCGGGTGGCTGAATGGCCCATTCCAAACCGTCAACGGGATTCCCAACCAGATCATCGGCGGTCTTGATCCGGTGGCCCTGCAGATTACCAACGATGGACTGCCAGGGCACGCAACCGCGGCCTCGGGAACTGCGTCTCCGAATTCCACGGCTCAGAATCTGGCTGGCCAGATGTTTTACGGATCGGCCAACCTGGCAAATCAAACCTATAACGAGTACACGTCGAGGGTTGACTACGACTTGTCGAAGAGTCAGCGCCTCACGGTGCGCTCGTTCATCGACAAATTCGTTCAGCCAGCGGGCGACACGCCGGGCAATGTTCTCTCGGTATTGAACCTGAACACATGGAACCAGACCTTCGGCGAGAACATGTGGTATTTCAACGAAATCCTTCAGCACACCTGGACCGTGAACGACTCCACAATCAACACGGCTACGGTTCTGTGGACCCAGCAGAGCGCGCATAACGGCACGCCGGTCGTTGATGGGAGCGGTAAAAACATGTGCTGGTCGCGCTACATCGCCCTGACCGAGCCAGTCTGCTATATGGAAGGGGCGTACTTCGGTGGCGCCAACGGCGGCTGGACCGAGCCCTCGGACGAAGTTCGCGGCACGATGGGAATTTCCGACACGCTCATCAAGACCATCCACAGGCACACCGTTTCCGTCGGCATCGACCTGATACACCAGAGGGCAGTTGAGGACGCAGCCAACTATCCGGCTGACGCCATCATCGGCTTCGGCGGCGGATACACAGGCAGCGGCTTAGCCGACTGGCTTCTTGGTTACATGAGCAGCTTCGAGCAGGGAGCGGGCGAGCTGGCCGACATCCAGGGATGGATGGTGGATCCGTACGTTAACGACGAGTTCCGCTTAAGACCCGGCCTGACCCTGACTCTAGGCTTGCGGTGGGATCCGGACTTCGCGCCGGTTTCTGTCGGAGGCCGTGGAGCGGCTTTTGTTGCCGGCAAGCAGAGTGTTATGTTCCCCGATGCACCAGCGGGTCTGGTGTTCCCTGGCGACTCCGGCGTGGATGCGGCCCTTCGTCCCAGCAGCAAGTATTTCTTTGAGCCGCGCGTCGGCGTGGCCTGGCAGCCCAGGAATCTGCCACACACCTCGTTCCACGGCGCGTTCGGCATGTTCAGCGGCCCTGTGCCTTACGCCGACTACAACCACGTTGTCGATATCGCTCCCTTTGCCACGGCATTAAGTCCGGCCGCCCCTTCCAACGTTCCTATCTGCACGACTGGCGGATCGACTGCCAGCTGCACGCCGAACAGCGGTCAATCGGTCACCGGGTACATGAACTTCCACAGCCCCTACAAAACCTCAACCTTTGGGACCAACGGCGTCAGCCCGTTTCCGCCGTTCGCCTCTGTCACCTACAAGCCGCCGTCGAACGCTTTAATCCCCAGCCCGGTCTATCTGCAGGATTCGTTCAGCCGGAACTTCAAGGCGAGCATGACCCAGGCTTGGAACGTCTCGGTGGAGCACCAGATCAGCAACACAATGGCCCTCCGAGTGGCCTACGTGGGTAGCGAGTCGTATCACCAGAGCTACGTGCAGGACGACAACTTCGCTGGCTACAGCTACTGCACATCCTATACATCGCTCGGCTGCCCGGCCCCGGCGCTGGCACCCAAACCTGTTGCTCCTTACTCCAACTTCACGGGCATCTTGGAATATGACAGCGGCGCCACAGCCAACTATCATGCGTTGCAGGCCACGTTCCAGCGGCATATGTCCCATGGTCTCCAGGCGCAGTCCAGCTTTACCTGGCAGAAAACGATGGACGTGGCCAGCTCTGCCAACATCGCCGCCAGCCAGAATGGTATCGACAATCCCAAGAACTTGCGCTGGAGCCGCGGCGTTTCCAATGCAAGTATCCCCTTCTCCTGGACCAGCAACTTTGTTTACCACAGTCCGGAACTGAAAAGGCAGAGCCTTCTTGTTCGCGAAGTGCTCGGCGGCTGGGAAGTCAGTCCCATTGCTACCTGGCAGTCGGGGGCGCCGTTTGGCATCAGCAGCGGCAGCAGTCAATCCGCCTATGGCGAACCGGGCTACGGCAGCGGCTGTTTGCAGTTCTGCGCAGGCGACCGCGCCGATCGCGTCCCAGGAGCGCCTCTCAAGGTTCGCCAGGGCGGGCGGGTGAGTTGGGAAAAGCAGTACTTCAACCCCGCGGCATTTGCAACCCGTCATGACGGCACTTTCGGCAACAGCGCGCGGGACCTCATCTACGGCCCTCCGAGCTTCAACACCGACGCGTCGCTGATGAAGAACTGGACCCTCCAGGAGCGGTATAAGCTGCAGCTCCGCTTCGAGTTCTTCAACGCATTCAACCACGTTGTCATGGGCACTCCGGATACGACTCCGACCGACTCCACCTTTGGCCAAATCAACGGTGGCACCGGCTCCGATGCTTTCACGCCGCGTGAAATTCAGGGCGCTCTGAAGTTCGCTTTCTAACCAACACGCAGGCCCGGGCGGCGCATCTGGCTGCCCGGGCCTGTTTTTGTCTTCGGCAGGAAACGATCTCGCCCTGTTGCCGCGCGGCCTCACTCGAGCCTCACGCTTCTATGATGGCTTTGTGGGTCACAGTTCGAGTGTGGACCCGGAGGTTCAATCGATGCTCGAGTCGATCTCCCGGCCTTCCTCTCTGCGCATGCGATTGCTTCCTGCCAGTGGGACACTCCTGGTCATTCTCCTCACCTGCTCCTTTTTTCCGCCTTTTCGCAGTAAAGCATTTGAGGGTAACCAGGCCAGTGCAGCCAGCGACCCCAAACCGGCGCTGTGGCCTATTTCCATCGACTATCCATTGGATGGCTCTATCTTTCCTCCGGGTATCACGCCTCCAACATTTTTATGGCGCGATCCGGCAGGCGACTCCTGGCAAATCGATATCGTCTTTGTTGACAACTCGGCTCCCATTCATCTGCAACTCAAAGCGGAGAGGATGCGCTTCGGCGCCATCGACAAGGAGTGCATCAGCAATACGAACGAGCTGCCCAAGCTGACACCGCAGCAGGCAGCTTCGTGGACCTGGACTCCGGACACAGCCACCTGGCAAGCCATACAGGCGCACACCTCGGATGTGCCGGCCACAGTGACGATGACAGGCTATAGTGTCTCCCACGGCGCTACTTCGCAGGCGCGGATCTCCCTCACCACCTCGGCCGATCCGGTGGGCGCGCCCATCTTTTACCGGGATGTTCCCTTGATGCCGAGCGCAGGCGCGAACGGAACGGTGCAGCCCTTATCTCCCGCGGCGATTCATCTCATTCGCTGGCGCCTCCGGGACATCCGCCAGCCGGAAAGCCGCACGTTGCTCACGGATATGCCCACCTGCGCCAACTGTCATTCATTTTCCCGCGACGGCAAGACGATGGGCATCGACGTAGATGGGCCGGCCAACGACAAGGGCCTCTACGCCGTTGTTCCGGTTGCACGGCATATGTCCATTCAGACCAAGGACATTGTGCAATGGAACACGGACGGTCAGGCGGGAAAGATTCGCGTGGGCTTCATGTCCCAGGTCTCTCCAGACGGCCGCTACGTAGTGAGCACATTTGCTGGCTCGGAACTCGATGTTTCCAACACCTATTACGTTACCAACTTCAAGGACTATCGCTTTCTTCAGGTCTTTTATCCGACGCGGGGAATTCTGGAATGGTATGATCGCGCCGCAAGCAAGCGTCAGCCGCTGCCGGGCGCTGATGATCCTCGCTACTTGCAGACTGATGGTGTGTGGAGTCCCGACGGGAAGTACATCGTGTTTGCACGGGCAGAAGCGAAGGACCCATATCCGCCAGGGGAGCCGAAAGCGCTTCACGCCAACGATCCCAATGAAACTCAAATCCAATACGACCTCTACCGCATTCCGTTCAACGACGGCAACGGGGGCGTGCCCGAGCCCATTGAGGGCGCTTCAAATAACGGCATGAGCAACAACTTCCCAAAGGTCTCACCGGATGGGCGCTGGATTGTGTACGTGGAGTGTCGAAACGGCCAGCTCATGCGTCCCGACAGCCAGCTTTACATTGTTCCCTTTGCAGGCGGAGAGGCGCGGCGCCTCCGCGCCAACACCTCCCTGATGAATTCGTGGCACAGCTTCTCACCGAATGGACGCTGGCTGGTGTTTTCATCGAAGTCCAGGTCGCCGTATACGCAGATGTACCTGACCCACCTCGACGAGCAGGGCAACTCCAGCCCGGCCATTCTCATCGATAACGCCACCGCGGCTAACCGCGCCGTGAACCTGCCAGAATTCGTGAACACGGGCGAGGATGGGATCGAGGATATTCAGGTTCCCGCCGTCAATCTTTACAAACTGATCGACGAGGCGATGCAGCTTGAGGAAAAGGGAGAAAACGACCAGGCACTTGAACTCTGGAAAAAAGCTGCTTCACTGGACCCGGAGAACGCGAAGGTGCAAAACGGCCTGGGCATTTCGCTTTGCGTTCATGGCGAAACTGAAGAGGGGTTCGAGCATCTCCGCCACGCCATCCGCATTAATCCGCTCTCCGTCGAGACACACTTCATCCTGGGCAGATTTCTGCTCGATCGTGGTCATGTGCAGGAGGCGTTGCCGGAACTCAAGACAGCCATCGCGATCAGGCCGCACTTCGAGTCGTGCGAAGAGGCCCTGGGCACTGCCTATGAAGATTTGGGCCAGAGTTCTGAAGCGCTTGCCCACTGGCGAAAGGCGCATCTCATCGATCCTGGCCGGAGCAGCGCCACACTCGGTGTTGCCTGGCTGTTGGCGGCCGCGCCGGACGCCTCGGTGAGGAGCGGCCCGGAGGCAGTGCAAGTTGCCGAAAATGCCAATGACCAAGCGCCTGACAATGCAGAGGTGCTGGATACGCTGGCCGCGGCTTATGCCGAAGACGGCCAGTTCACGCGCGCGGTGGCCACTGCCGCACGCGCAGTGGAGCTGGCCAAGGCGCAAGGCAATCAGACGCTGCTCACGGCCGTTCGCGCCCGGCAGTTGCTCTATGCAAAGAACAAGCCATTCCATGGAGACAGGGCGCCTGGCAGCGCGCACCAGACCAAAGAAGCGCCGCACGAGAGCCAGTGAGCAACGCGACCTCAGCGATGCAGCGGCAGACGCGCTTCCATGCGAACGCCTTTTCCAACGAAGCTCGTCAAACGGAAGGTTCCTCCCGATCGTTCGACTCTTTCCTTCATTCCCTTGAGTCCGAAGTGACGGCCGTTCTGGCTCTCCATCTCGCGCATATCGAAACCGCAGCCGTCGTCCACAACGCCCAACGTAAGTTCGCGGTGGCCGTATGTGAGCGCAAGCTCCACATGCGCGGGGTTTCCATGCAGAACGGAGTTGTAGACTGCCTCGCGCGCGACCATCAACAGATCGTGAGCGAGCGGATTGCTTACTCCCACGGGAGTTCCGGTGATGGAGCAAACCACAGGGACATTGAACTCGGCGCTCGCCTTTCCTGCCATGCTTTCCAGCCTCTGGCCAAGTTCATCGGTGTCGTCGTCGGGCTGGCGAAGGTTCCAAACGGCTTCGCGGGCTTCATCGATGGTGGTGCGCAGTTGCATGCGGGCAAAGTCCATCAGGCCATTGCCCCCACTGTCAACCGGAGTCTCCATGGAGATGGCCTCGAGCAGCGCGGAAACGCCCGTACATCCCTGAATCACGGTGTCGTGCATCTCGCGGGCGAGCCGGCTGCGTTCTCCGAGAACGGCCTCAAATCGGGTCCGCACCTGGCGTACGCGGTATTGGTACGCGCCAAAGATGAGCAGCGCGACAAGCAGCAGGCATGTGGCCATGAACCACCACGTGCGATAGAAGACTGGCCGCTGCACAATTACGATAGAGGCCTCGCTCACAGCGCCGGGCTCGCCGGCTTCGAAAGTCCGCACGCGGAAGCGGTATGTGGCTGAAGGCAGGTTGGTGTAGTCGGCCGCACGCGCCACGGTGGCCGGACTCCAGTCTCGGTCAAAGCCATCCAGCATATAGCGAAAGCGCAGGCCGGCCTGGGAGCGCAACTGGATGGGCGTAAATGCAAACTCAAGACGGCTGTTTCCCGGTTTCAACACGATTGGCTCCGTCATCGAGACTGGCCGGCCGTCGGCCAATATCGCGTCGATACGCAACGGCGGCGGCGCAGGCGAAGGGGTCTCAACAGGAAGAATGTGTATGGGACCCCGATTGCTGGGAAACCAGACATCTCCCTGGGCGGTGATCGAGCCGGCGGGTTCAGTGCCGCCATAGATCTCAGTGTTGGCGGCCATCTCGGAGATGGGATAAAACGTGAGCGCAAAATGACGTGCGGGCTGCTCCGCCTGTGCGTCGAGTTCATGGCGATTCAGCAGCGAAACGCCGTTGGGGCCGCTCATCCACAGGCGCCCGCCGCTGCTCTCGAGAATCTCGTAGATTGCGTTGCCAGCCAACCCGTCGTCCGTGGTGAAATGGGTGATGCGCCCGTCGCGAAGCCGAAACAAGCCGTTGTTGCGTGTGCCAAACCACAGCCCGCCGTCCGGGTCTTCGTGGATGGCCCACACTTTCATTTGCGCCAGTGTAGCGGTGGCTGCGTCCTGAATGAAGACTCCGCCATGCATGTGACTGAGGCCGCGGTCGGTGCCGATCCACAGATCGCCGCGCTTGTCTTCAACCAGGCAGCGTGTGCTTAATTGGGCGAGGCCATCCTTCTCTCCAAAGATGACGATGCGCGGATGCGCGCCTTCGCCCACCAGGTGATTGAGTCCTCCGTCGGTGGCGATCCACATGCTTCGGTCGCGGTCCTGGGCTATGGCGCGAATGAAGTTGTTTGACAGGCCGGTAAAGCGCGTTGTGCGCCCCGCTGCGATGCGGTAGATGCCGTCTCCGTCGGTGCCCGCCCACAGCGCTCCAGAGAGGTCGCGGTATACGTTGCGAACGTGGATGCCGCGCATTCCCGGCAGTTCCTGCTGCGTCAATGCGCCATCCTTCATCTGAAACAGCCGCGTGGAGCCAATCCAGAAGCTGCCATCCTTATCGCCGTAGATGGTCTCGAAGTCAGAGTCATTGGCGTGGGGAAGCGGAACGACAGTCACCTGTGTGCGAGTCAAGCGCACCATGCCGGTCTGCGTGCCAATCCAGAAGTTTTTTTCATCGTCCTCGAAGAAATTCAATACGGTGTTGCTGGGCAGTTCGGCGGGCGCGGTGGACTGGATGAGCTTGCCGCGATCGAAGGTGAAGACGCCCTGCCCGATGGTGCCGATCCAGAGCACTCCGTCCGGGGTCTCGCGCAGGACGCGCACTGTGCTGGTGATTCCGGCAACGGGTTGGAAACGGTCCTGGCCGGGGAGCATGCGATTAAGGCCAGTGACAGTCCCCACCCACAGTGTTCCATCGCTTGTCTGCAGGATAGATTTGACCTGGTTCTGGCTTGCTTCGGAGCCCAGCGAATAGAGCCTGCCGATGTTGCCGTCGATGCGCATCAACCTCCATCCCCCCACCCACAGATGGCCGGCTCGATCGCGGCGAATGGAGTGAACGGAGATTGGGGGAATCGACGGGGTTCCATCGATTTGCACAAAGCGGCCGCCTGTGAGGCGCAGCAATCCGCGGTCCGTGCCGGCCCATACAGTACCGTCCGGGTCCTCGGCAATCACACGCACAAAGTCGTTGCTCTGGCCGTCTGGCACAGCCCAGGTGCGGAAACGCCCGGCCGAGTAGCTGACAATTCCGCCGCCCTCGGTGCCGATCCAAAGCGTTCCGTCCTTTGTCACCATGAGGCAGAAGATACTGTTCTCACGAAGCGAAGGCGTGTTCTGGCTGTCGAAGACAGTGAAGTGTACTCCATCGAAGCGCAGCAACCCGCCCGTAGTGCCGATCCAGAGATACCCGTCGTGGGTCTGTGCGAAAGCCTGAACAGTTTGCTCCGGCAGCCCATCCGGCGCCTGCCACACGTGGCGCGTGTATCCGTCAAGCCCGTCGGCCAGCAAGCTGGCGCAGCCGAGCGTGTAAGCCAGGAGACAGATGACAAGTGCGCGAAGTGTTTGCATGACGGCGCTCACAGCATTTCTCCAATTGCCCTGGGCCCGGAGTCATTGCCTTCAAGTGGCGTCTTCCTGAAAAACAGGCAAGTCTGCACCACGTGAAAATCGCACCCTGATTGGAGAACCGCTCAAGTATACCTTGAACCGATATACAGTCGTATTTTCTAAAAAGGTAATTTTGCGCCAGTCCTACTTTCGACGGATTTGGAAGTGCATTCAAGAGAGTAAAGTAATCTTTCTCCATGGCTGCTCTGGAAGGCCACGTATGAGAAAGCAGCATCAACGGAGCTTGTAATTATGTTTCCCTGGCGGCAATCGAAGATGAAAGACTTACGGTCCTTCTACAGATGGGCGAGCGTTGTGGCCCTTGTTCTTTTCGCCGCTGTGGAGAACCATGCGCAAAGTACTATACCGATTCGTGTCGATGCCAGTCAGCCCTATGTAGATCCGGCTCCGGCGGGTTACCACGGAGGTTCCGCAAAATCGCCATCCGGCAGTGTTCTCGACGTCAATAGCCGCTATCTCACGCTGGACGGAAAGCCCTGGCTCCCTGTGATGGGAGAGTTTCACTTCTCGCGGTATCCCGAGTCGCGATGGGAAGAAGAGATCCTGAAAATGAAGGCTGCCGGAGTCAATATTGTGGCCACCTACGTGATTTGGATTCACCATGAAGAGATCGAGGGACAGTTTGACTGGAAGGGACAGCGCGACCTGCGCGCATTCACCCAGCTTTGCTCAAGGCATGGCATCTATGTGCTGGTGCGCATCGGTCCCTGGGACCATGGCGAAGCAAGGAACGGCGGGTTTCCAGATTGGGTGATGAAGGCGAGCCCGACACGCGTCAACGATCCGGTCTATCTTGCCGAAGTCCGCGCCTGGTATGCGCAAATCGCCCAGCAGCTCAACGGCCTGCTCTGGAAAGATGGCGGGCCGGTGATTGGTATTCAACTCGAAAATGAATACTCGCAACGGGGTCCGGGCGCGGGGGAAGAGCACATCCTGCAACTGAAGAAGATAGCCATCGAGAGCGGTCTGGATGTTCCGCTCTATGTGGTGACCGGATGGGACAACGCCACGATACCGGCGGATGCAGTGCTTCCCGTTTATGGCGGATATCCGGATGCTCCCTGGAACGGTTCACTGGTGAAGTTGCCTCCTGCGGAAGTGTATGCGTTCCGCTTTCAGAATCGAGTGGCAGCCGACATCAGAGCTTCCAAGGCGCAGGCCTCCGCTGTCGGCACTCGGCCCTTTCTCACTGCGGAGCTGGGCGGCGGCAACGAAGTTACATACCATCGCCGTCCGGTAATCGAACCCGACGATATTGCGGCCATGTTCCCGGTCATGCTCGGTTCGGGCGTGAACCTTTATGGTACGTATATGTTCCAAGGCGGCGAAAATCCTGACGGCAAGATGACAACCTTGCAGGAGTCGCAAGCTACCGGCTATCCCAACGATGTGCCGGTCAAGTCGTATGACTTTCAGGCACCGCTCGGTGAATTCGGAGAAGAGCGCGCATCCTTCCGCAAGATGAAAGTCTTTCAATATTTTCTAAACGATTTCGGAGCCGACCTGGCTCCGATGACGGTTCACGTCCCGGATGTGCTTCCAAAAACCGCTGCCGACTTCACAGTTCCACGAGCATCGGTGCGCACCAAAGGGGACGCGGGATTCATTTTCGTGAATAACTACCTGCGCGGGTACACGATGCCTGCGCGGCCAGCGGCACAATTTGAGATTCGACTCCCGGACGGCCCGATTCTGGTACCGAGGCGCCCGGTAGATATTCCGGCCGGCGCGTATTTCATTTGGCCATTCAATCTGTGTGTGAGCGGCATCAACCTCCGCTACAGCACAGCACAATTGTTTACACGACTGGAAAACGGCAGCACAACGACACTCTATTTTGAAGCCATTCAAAACATTCCCACCGAGTTCGTTTTCGATGCGGCCTCCATTCGCAGCGTGCATGCGTCTAGCGGAGAGACGGTCAATGATTCCGGCGTCGTCTCGGTGAGCGGAATCAAGCCGGGTGTTGAGTCGTCTATCGACCTTGTTTCAGCCGAAGGCAAGAGCGTTCGCGTCGTGGTGCTGACGGCGCAGGAGGCGGAAGATGCCTGGAAGATTCGTGCCGGCGGGGCCGACCATCTGCTCATCTCCGGGCAGGATTTCTTCGCTGACTGTGATACTGATCCCACCCGCATTTGGCTGCGTTCTCGTGGTACGCCAAAATTCTCTTTTAGCATTACTCCTCCGCTTGCAACGGCGCCCAAGGCAAGTTTGCCTTTGACGCAGACTGCGGCCAATGCTGAAGTTTCCAGTTTTATCGCCGAGGACAAGGTGCTCAATCTGGGCCTGAAATTCATCCAGGTTCAGCCCGCAGGGGATGTTCCCCCTGTGAAAACGGGGCCCGTGCTGGCATGGAGGCCACGGGGAGTAGCGCAAGCTCCCTCTGACGTAGCATTCTCTCAAGCGGCGAAGTGGTCGCTTGTTCTTCCGCCGGGAGTGATGGAGAACCTGAGTGAATTGTTTCTGAAAGTCAACTACCAGGGGGATGTCGCGCGTCTTAGTGCCGCGCACCAGTTGTTGACCGATGATTTTTACAATGGATACCCATGGTTTGTCGGGCTGGGACGCTTTCTTCATCCGCAGGCCGCCAGCACTTTCGAGTTGAGCATCCTGCCACTGCGCAAGGACGCCCCGATTTTTTTTGAGACGCCGAGACCAATCGGCTTTCTTACGAACGGCCAGATCGATCAACTGGATCAACTCAGCCTCGTGCCCGAGTATCAACTGATTCTCTCCACCCCCGCCGTAGAACGCTCCGCAAGGACGGCCGATAGTCAGAATCCAGGACGCTATTAGAGCGGATTAGGAGAATGAGGCGGCAATGAAGCCGATGGAATGCCATTGCCGGTGATCTCCGCCTTTGACCCGTCCACCACTCATTAGCGACAATCCAAGTGAGGCCGTCGATCATGCTAAAGAATCGGAGCGAACAGTTGGATGAGCAGGAAGACCTGAAGGACGCACCCAAGATTCGCGTTCTCGTGATTGACGACCACCCCGTCACCCGCTTTGGCATCGCGGCAATCATTGAAGCTACGCCGGACATGACGGTTGTGGCCCAGGCAGGCAGCGGCGAAGAGGCTGTTGAACTTTACGAAAAGCATCTTCCAGACATTACGCTGATGGACCTCAGACTGCCCGGAATGACAGGTGTTGAGGCCATTCGCGCCATTATTGGCCGTCATAGCAGCGCCCGCTTCGTGGTGCTGACTACCTACGAGGGCGACGAGGACATTCATCAGGCTCTTCAGGCCGGAGCGCGCAGCTACATTATCAAGGGAATGCCGCATGAGGCATTGGTCAATGCGTTGCGCCGCGTCCATGCGGGCGGGCAGTTTCTACCACCCCCCGTATCCCGCGCGCTCTTTTCGCGCATTCCAAACTCAGGGCTCACCGCACGCGAACGCGAAGTCCTCAACTTGATTGTCAAGGGTAGGAGCAACAAAGAGATAGCAACCGACTTGGGAATTACGGAGTCCACGGTCAAATGCCATGTCAGTGTCATTCTCATGCGCCTCAATGTAAGCGACCGCACCCAGGCAGTTGTCACGGCACTACGCCGCGGACTGGCTCATCTTTAACTGCTCGATAAGCAAAGCAAGCCTCTGCGAGCCGGCCACGCGTGAACTCTCTTCGGCCCCTTCCTTCGCAGCGCGATCCCTTGGTCGAGGTTCTGAGTTTCGCCAGGTCACGGACGGTTGCAAGCAGGCAAATCAACTCTCCTGCCAGCTGATTTAACGGCTACGCTTACCTGGTTCCGATTGACACACGAGCAATTTCCGAAGTCGAGGATCTTTTGGCGGAGGCAATCACATGAGATGAACAGTTTCGTGCCGAGAGCGCTCACAATGCAGATGTCGTTTTAGAGTCCGTGGAAACACGACGGGCTAGAAGGCGCGACTTCTTGGATAGGCTGTTTGAAAGACTGATTCGCCCAGGAAACAGGATCGAGTTGTTCGATGGATTGCACAGCAAGGAAGCGCTTGAGTCCTCTTTATTTGCACATTTCGATGGGACACTAGACCTTACAACCTGCACATCAACAATCGTGTGCGACTACATCAGCAGAGTTCGAAGAAATCGGGTTCGAACCGTTCAGTATCCAGCGGTGCAGGAGTTCGTTTGGTGCGCTCATTGTGTGATGCTCGCTCTTCGTATGGTTTCGGAGTCCGGAAGGCCATGCCAGGAGGCCAGACTGATGGCGAGTGAAATCGTTGCGGCGGCGGCTCGGGAAATTGCTAAGGAAGCGAAGAAAGACTAGCCGAAGGATGGTGTGGCTCATATGACGAACCTCAATGGCATTTTGCAAAGTGCCCATGATCGACAGCTTCAGGCTGGCGGCGCAGTTTCATCCGAATTGGTTAATAGTCTGAAGGGATACCGTAAACAGCAACTGTATGTCTTTGTTTGCATTGAGGTTCTCCTGATCGCCGCGGTAGCATTTTGTGCTTACTTGCTTACTCGTAACCCCTCTGGGACCGCTACGGTCAAGGCTTTGTCGGGTCTCATTGGGATTGGGACAGGAGGGGGAATAGAGGTGATGCGTCGCATTTGGATGGAATGGAGCAGAACGACCTTGCTGTTGATCCTCATTCCGCAGTGTTCTCCCGGACAGTTGACGAGCATTATCGACAAGCTCGCCGGCAAACTATAGAACTCACTATGGTTCTAGTTTCATCACTTGGCGGTCCCAATAATTGTTGAAAAGGTCCGTCGCACTTTCGTTCGTTTGAACTAAGTCGCTGGCGCGACGGACGCTGCTGCATGGGTTGTCCCCGGGCATTATTGGCTGTGTAAGCCTCGGGTCACAGGAGGTTTACCGTGACCCATCTTCGGCAGTTGATGCTGGACGA
>Ga0302319_10002630_pt1 | contig 38345 bp, 40 predicted proteins | sample Bog_T0_2_FD_203319 | JGI IMG/M metagenome (GOLD analysis project Ga0302319, IMG submission 203319) | Peat permafrost microbial communities from Stordalen Mire near Abisko, Sweden - Bog_T0_2 | ecosystem: Environmental > Terrestrial > Soil > Wetlands > Peat | place: Sweden: Abisko, Stordalen Mire... | reverse complement strand
ACAATCTGGGGAATTTTCTGCGGCAAGCGGTGCTGCCGCCTGCGGTGCGGCACTGGACGATGACCACGCTACGCGAAAAGCTGATCAAGATCGGGGCGAAGGTGGTGCGCCACGCCCGGAAGGTGGTCTTTCAAATGGCGGAGGTCGCAGTTCCCCGGGAGTTGTTCCGGGACATCCTCCGGGCAATTGAGCGGCTGCGAGTTGCGAGGGCGGCATCGGGATGAACAAGGAGGCTCCCAGAACCGAGGAATGGATTGATCGCCACGGGCGACGTGTCCTCTTGAACTACCAAAAGTGCCAGACGCAGCATCAAAATTGGTCGGCAGCCGACCAAATCCATCGAAAAAAGACCAGAAACCGCCGTCAAATCCACCCGAATCCGCTTGAACTATGAACCCAATGCCGGAATATCAGCCCATCGAACCCTTGGAACCCATGAACAACAATCCATCTGGGAAATCTCGGCTAAGAATGACCCATCCATGAGAACGAAAAGGGCCTTCTTTATCCCGATTTCGGCGCGGCTTGCGATCTGCTTGACGGGAAGATCGGGACTGGTAGCATCGCGAGCCGATATGGACGGCATCCCCTCCCGGCGCGAGCGGCAAGCGGTTTGGCGGCATTTCTGCTTCCGTCTTTTCGCGGCGGTTAGTGTCATCCTCCTCCCGTATGCGGGATTGGCCCAAACGACCGGTCTCAGTGGCACACAAGGCGCGGTATCCAGCGTGCATTTTCAGATTCTCAATCAGCGGACGGTCAATTTCGGGCAGCATTCGCTCACATTCAACCGGGTGGCCCCGCCGATTTTCCCAAGTCCTGTGTCCAACCCAGCACCAGCGCCGACGCCGTACCAGCGGCAATATGCGCAGAATGTGGCATTGACCTATTTCGCCACGGTGTACGATAGCCAGTATTCCGTGATTTACTGGTCATACGGCGATCGAGCCCTTGTTGCCATAAGCAATGTCAATTTCGATTACTTGAGCACCTTGTACGGATTTGCAGAGGGCGACACCTTCTACGAAAACATCGTCTTTCGAGACGACGAGTCGTCAGCGGATGCCGATCCGACCGTCGCAGGATGGCTCGCATGGGCACGCAAAGAGCTACCGGTGGGAGTCCCGGGGTACGTGATCGTGAGCGGTACAGGAAGTCTGGAAATGGTTCAAGGATTGGACGCGCTCCATCAGTATTACGGGGCAAACGAAGAAGCACTGATTCAGGAATACTCGCTGAAACAGGCGCAATGGAGCGCGGTAGAGCTCGAATTGAAATTGCATCCGCCGGTGAGGCCGAACACGGTCATCAATTACTGGCCAATAAAAAGCAGCGTCTATCTCACGGGTTCAAACCAATGAAACTCCGCTTCATTGCCTACGTGCTCGCCGTGCTGCTGTGCCTCAACTTGGGATCGTTTGCCCAAGGACCCGGGCAGCTCAATTCGGGACAAGTGCTGTCACAAAATCCTTCGACTGGTGCCTACGCCTTTTCATGGTGGGGCGTGACGGGAAAGACCTATCTCATCGAAACATCGGACGACCTCGTTCACTGGAGCTACCTGCCCGTCGTTGAGAGCGGTTCGAACTCCGTCATTGATTGGGGTTTTACGTCGTCCGCGAGCTCGCTCTTTCTCAAACTGGAGTACATCAGCGTTCCGCCGACGCAGTTATCCGGGACGGCACTGAACGGGCCAATTGACCCTAGCAGCGGACTGCCGGAAGATTGGGAGCTTTTTTACTTCGGACAGCTTGGCGTTAATCCAAGTGGATACGTCTCATGGAGTGGCAGTACAGTGACCAACTATCAGGCGTATCAGAATGGATATAATCCGGTTGATTATTACACCGGTGCCGTACCCTCACTGAATTTTCCCACCGGAAACAGTGCCAACGGCGGCCCTTTTTCCGTGCTTGTGAAGGACCAACATGGTAATCCACTCATTGGCGCGCCTGTGAGTTTTTCCATCGATTACGGGGGTTTGGGCAATATAAACTCCAGTTCATACGCGCAGAGCGTTGAAGCGCTTTCGGGTACAGACGGTACGGCGACAGTTATCGTTCTACCCCCATGGTGGCCAGGTACAGATTACACTGTTACCGCTCAGGCCCTCGGGCAATCCGCTGCTTCAATACAGGCTGACGGACGGGTTGGTTCCGATACGCCAAACCGGCCAGCCGTTCCTGCCTCACCAAATCAGGTGCAAATTCCTGAACCAACGATAGGAGTCGGAAATGCTTCAACCTCAGTTGGAAATCCAGCTTTTGAACAATACCAACCAGGCAGTCCTCCCGTTAAGTGGTATTTGACGCAGACGAACACTGACTCACTGATTTTTTATGATTCTGGTCCAGAAGGATTTGCGGAGTGGACCGGGAATGCATCATACGATCTGATCAATGTTGTTCATCCCCTGTTCGGTGGAGTAACTTCGAGCGGCGCTTCGCAATATTCAGATATAAATTATACTTCGGCTGGCGATCTGAACGGCTCAGATAACAACAGCGGTAGTTTCCCTGCTGCCGGTACTTCGAATGAATGGTCAAATACTTACACGTGGTCAGGGAATGTTGCTCTAGAAAGCGGAACCGCTGGGCAAATCGGCCCAGAGAATCAGTCGGGGCCGGTATTCGGAGCCGGTGACGAAGCCACCTGGGGCTACGCGACATATTTTTACGAGCCCTACGTTACACTCCAGTCGCAAACCACGACCCAACAAAGCTTAAGTTATTACTATAGCGATGGCGCGGATAATTTCACTGATTTCTCTGAAGTCACCAAACTTAGCAACGAATACACCAGCCAGCAGTTTCAGAGCGACGTTATCGCTTCGCTGCCGGCTTATACTCCGTGGGGTTCAAATTACGGTTTTGGAGGCGATATTGCTTGGCGGCATCTCGCTTCTGACAATTCATCTTTTGCCGTGGCTTCCGGCACCTACGGATTCTCATGCCTTTACACCGGAACGACTCCATACAAATTCGAGTGGTATGAAGCATTTCAACCGGACGACAACCCGGCCACTGGGTATGTAGGGGAACAGCACATTACGCTGACCCACCAGGAATGGGATAACGCGGTCCAACAACTCTCAAGCCAGTCATACACTATCGATCCCACAACCCAGCAGACTAACGGCGTGTGGTACTTGGCAAATATGGATGTATTGGAATCGGGAAGTGTTCCTGCGGGTAGTTCTATCGGATGCAATTGGCGGCATGCTATTGGAGCAGGTGAAGAAGTACAACTAACCCTTCAGGGGTTGCCACCGGATATTTCCGGCTCCGCCCAATGGACTGTCTCGCCAGCTTCGGCAGGCACATTGCAAAACATTAATGGGACCGTGGCTCAAACAGCGACTGGTAGCTTAATTTACTTTACTGCTGGGGCAACTGCCGAAAACGCAACGGTAACAGCTACTCTTGTCGGCGGAGCGACAATGGCTACGAGCTTCGCTATTACGACCCCCACTGGCATAGCCGTGACTTATATTAGTTCTGAGCCATTCGCTACCGGTACGATAGGTGCGGGCATGTTCGTATCTTGGACCCTTTTACCTGCCAATGTATGTTTTAGCAATGTTCTCGTCTCGGAAAGCACCTGCAATCCAGTAAACGAGAGCGGATTTTTTGTAAATAATGCACCTGTACACAATCCAAGCGGCAATAGTTATATCCCTTCATCAAGGGATGTTGGGCTTCATGATTATAACTGGATATCCACACGATTAGATAATGTTTCTAATGGCGCTGATTGGGCCAGCATTAGTCAATTATCAATTGAGACGAATCTTGGGTTCACACAATCGGGCGGTTTCGAGTGGGACATTCCATTTGCATGGAAATTGCAGTCGGATACGAACAATACGAATGTGCTTCTATTCCCGAACACCGTGAAGGCGACGTTCAACGTCACCAACAACGGAACGGTCACGGTGACGAAGGTGAACGCCTCTGATACGCGATCTCCAGACGGCAGTGAAAGTCACAATTCTGGCCCCTGACTTAGATGATTATATTTATGAACAAACCAATTACTATGCCGATTGTTTTCATCGTCGCTTTGGTGGCGGCCTTTCTGTCACCGTCCCCGGATGCGCTCGGTGCGCCCGATGCGGGTCGCGAGAAGGTAAAGGAATTGTATTCACAGAGCGATTGGGCATCGATTGCGAAATTGATCGATACCGAAGAAGAGTTGTATAAATCGGCCCCAACTGTTTCTAACTTTAATGACCTTTATACGGTTACTCAGCAGCTTTTCAGCGATGATACTCGTCCGCAGAGCATTCCTTACTGGCTGTACCGAAAGGCGGCATGGAAGGCAATTCTGGCGCCGCTGCCGATTATGCACGACCCAATGGATCCGCGTGTCGTCTTGGATCAAAAACGCGGCATTATTGATGCGGTTCTGGTCAGTTCAATGGTTTGGCGCGGGCAACTGGATGTCGATAGGCGGCATGATTCGGCGATGCTTCTGATGTCTTACGCATCATGGCTTAAGCATTACATTGTGCCCGAGTATAAAGAGAAGCCAGTGGCTCCGATAAATGCTAACCCGGATGTGCGGGATTCAACGAAACAAAATGACGTTGACAATAACACGCAGCAAGAACTTCATCGCGCTCTCGGGGAGTTATCGATCAGATATTACAATGACATAATGGCGTTGTATTCCAAGAAGCCTCGCAATGATGAAGAGGCTAGGGAACTTGTTGATTCGATTGAAATGGCCGACATTCGGCGGCAGGTGGCATTGCGAGAATTTAGCAAGAAGCCATAGCCTTGTTACGATTCGGTTTGTGTAGAAGTTTGCGTAAGCGCGCGTTGCGGGTGGGCGGTCTTGTGGTTGTCGGGTCGCCGATTGAACGCGGGACGCCACTTCAAGGTGCGAAATTTGCCCCCTGGGCGATTGATCCGGTCTGCTCGCACCTGGGGCACCTAAGATTCTTCCCTCGGTACACGGAAAAAGCCACTCGGAAAACCGGGTGGGCTTTTCTCTCCTGAGACTTGGCCCGGTCTTAGGTAAGGAAGGGCTCAAGGAATTTGAAAGCGGCAATGATCGCCTTGGCCTTCTCCTCGCTCCCGCCCTTGTCGGGATGGTTGGCGATGATCCCGGCCCGGTACGCCCGCTTAACGTCAGCCTTGGCCAGCTTCGGACCCGGTGTCACGCCCAAGATTTCGCAAGCCAGCTTCGGATTCGCCCCCGCCCGGGTGAATATGCGAGCCCATTCACTCGGAATCGCTCCCGGCTTCCGGCGTGGCGTCACGGTCTTAGGTGTGGGTTTCGGCTTGGGTGCTGGGGCTGGCGCGGCTTTCGCCTTCCCTGCAACGTCTCCCGTTTTCAAGTCCACCCTGTAGAGTCCGGCCCAAGTGTGGCGGTCGCGTCCCACATAGACCTTTCCCGTGGTGCCATCGGCCCGGGTAAAGTAGGTCAAGGTCTTCCACACATCCCGAGATCGAGGTGGAAGACAGGACCGGCGGCAAAGCCACGCCGGCCGTCGGCGAGATCGTCCCCGTTGCGTTTGAGACACTGTAAGTGACGCCGCTTTCTCCCGCGCTCCCGCTCACCGCCGCATACCCAGCCGCTCCACTTTGACCTGCCGAGCCGCTGACTGCCGCGTAGCCAGCGCTCCCGCTCGTCGCAGACGATCCGCTGGTCGTCGCATACCCGGCGGTGACACTTTGCGAGGCGTTGGCGCTCGTCATCGCATACCCCACTGCGGCGAGTCGCTGGTCGGGCGCCAACTGCTGCCAACCATGGACGCCGTCATTGAACCATACTCGCAGCAGCACGGTGCTATTGTTGAAGACACCATAAGGAATGGTCGTCATGTGCGAAAGCGTGGTGTCGCCCAGTCCCAGCGAGTAGAGTCCGCCGTTGACTGGCAGGGACACCGCGGTCGCGGGTTCGCTGCCGGAGACGCTGGTGCCGTCGTTGCTCCAATAGCTAGTCGTTCCGGAGGCGCTCACGAGCGCGAACTCGAACTGGCCGGTGCCATTGAAATTGGTCCCGCCGACGACAACCCGTCCCTGGTAGTTGATGACCTGCGGTACCTGCGCGCGAAGGCTTGGGACTAAGAAGAGAAGACAGGCAAGCGCCGCCAAGATCATGCCCGCAGTCTGGGGTTTTCTATTTGGCTTCATGTTCATGGTACGGGCGCCGGTTTCCCGGGATTTTCTTCCCGATCAAGGGCTTTACAAGCTGATTCCTGCCAGCGATACCGGTGAGTGAACGAACGGAGCCCAGTGAAAATCGATACCATCACACTCCTTCTGCTCGCCGGCCTGCTCCCGGGTGCGTCCGCTTTCGCCCAGACGCGGACGAGTGCCAATTATTCGATCACCACCGAGACCGCTGACGATGGCGGAGGAACCGTATCGAGTGCGACCTACTCGATGAATGGGAGTGTTGGAGCGATCTTCGGCATCCCCACCGCTGGTTCCTCGGAGGAAACGGCGAAGGCGGGCTACATCGGGCAGCTCTACGATGTCACCGCTCTGGAAATCACCGCCCCCGCCGCGACGGTGGATGTCCAGCAGACACTCCAGCTCGGGGCAACCGGTTCTCTCGATGACGGCACACTTCTCGTCTTTAACCCCGGAACAGTCGCATGGAGTGTCCGGAGCGGCCCCATCACCGGCATCAGTGTCAGCGGGCTCGCCACGGCCGGCATGGTGTACGCTGACACCCCCGCGGTGGTCACTGGAGGTGCATACGGATTCTCAGCCTCGCTGGGGCTCATGGTGATCAACTCGGGCTTCGATGCATGGCAGGTGGAATACTTCGGTTCGAACAATCCCCTTGCCGGCGCCGGAGTGGACGCAGATGGCACGGGGCAGACAAACGAGTTCAAATACATCGCCGGCCTGAACCCCACCGATCCCACCTCCCGCTTCACCGTCACAACAACGCCCGCGAGCCAAACCGGCCAGATGACCATCACCTTTTCTCCCGTCGTCAATGGCCGTGCTTATACCGTGCAGTACAGTACCGACCTCGCCTCAGCTGATTGGCAACCCCTTACAGGGGGATCTGAATCAACCAGTGGGCACTCCATGATTGTCGTCGATCCGAACGCGAATGTTCCGGCAAAATTCTACCAGGTTCTAATCACCTACTAACCCCGACCTGATCCCTTTGGTGGTCGCTAGGCTCGAAGCGAGGCCAAGTGATCCCCGAGAAGCCAGCGGATGGACGCCTCCGGCGCGGTGGATAAAACGCCGAGGCGCATCAGAAGATCGTCGTGGAGCGCTGGATAATGCCTCTCCTTCGGAAGTGTGGGGAGTGAAAGGAGCCTGACCGTTCACGATTAACCAGTTTGTGAATGATGATAATTTTATTGTTCTCCACCCGATTGTGAGTTGTATAGCACCATGGAAAAGTGGAAATCCCTCGTTTGTGGTGCAGCTTTAATGGTTTGTTCGGCAGGAGTGTGTGATGCGCAATCGATCAGCATGTCCTACGTGACGGTGGGGAATCCCGGCAACGCCGCCGATCCGGCTACCGGAAGTTTGTACGGCAGCGTGTCCTACACGTATGACATCGGCGAGTATGACGTGACCGACTCGCAGTACGCCGCATTTCTCAACGGTGTTGATCCGAGCGGAGCCAATACCCTGGCTCTTTACTCACCCCAGGGAGACGCGGAATACGGCGTCACCTTCAACTCGGGAGCGGCCAGCGGCTCGATGTATTCAGTGATTCCTGGGTACGCGAACATGCCGGTGGTGGACGTGAATTATTGGGACACGCTGCGGTTCGTGAACTGGATGAACAACGGGGAGGGTAACGCGACCACGGAGACCGGAGCATATACACTGACGGGAGGTACGCCAACGCCGAGCAATGCGTCCGACTTATTGGCGAATCCGCAGCACAACGCAGGGGCAACGGTGTGGTTGCCGAGCGAGAACGAGTGGTACAAGGCTGCCTATTACAACCCGGCTAACAGCACCTATTCGATGTACGCAACCCAAAGCGACACGGCGCCGGGAAACACAATCGGTAACGGTGCAGACGAGGCGAATTATTACACCGGGAACGGTTACTCGGTGACGCAGACCAGCGACGAGAATAGCAACCAAAACTACCTGACGGCGGTTGGATCCTTCACGGGCTCCGAGAGCTATTATGGTACATATGACCAATCCGGTGATGTCTGGAATTGGATGAGCACGACCGAGGGTTCTCAATATGTTTGGTTGCGCGGCGGCTTCTGGAACGTCAGCGACGATGTGGGCGGCGTGTCCTCCTTCAACCGAAGCGGCGGCTACGATCCGACGGACGAGAGTGCAGGCCTTGGGTTCCGCGTGGCAAGTGAAGCCACCGCTGTTCCCGAGCCCTCAAGCTGGGCAATGATGGTGATCGGAGTGGGATTGTACGGACTGGCAAGGCGTTCACGTAGCGGGCGGTATCGCTTCGGGTAGGTCCCGCACCGTAAGTCCGCCTTATAAACTGGCGATCACGGGAGCCCGGTCATTCCCCAGCCGTGCCACCTGATCTCCAGTTGCCGGTTGAGTGACGATCTTCAGGAGTCGGTAGGCCTTCCCCGGCGGTTGCGGGAGCAGAAGTCCTTCCAGTGCTGTCCCCGGCGGGACATCCTCCCATCCCTGCTCGCCGGTGACCTTGTTCTTCTCCCCGAATCGTTCGATGTCCGGGACTATCACCGGCTCGGCACCCTCGCGCCTGATCCAGTAGTTGCGACTCTCGCTCTTGGCGGGACCTCCGAAAACGGCGTCGTCAAAAGGCAACTCGAAGATCGCCCCGGGACCCTTCATCAGGACTCGAGCCCGTTCACCGGGTTTGATCATCTTCCCGGACTGGACAAAGCGGTTGCACATAGCCGGAGTAAACCTCTACTCCCGGAAGCACCTCCTCGCAAGCAGATGACAGCCGGCTAGGCCTTCTTAAGCTTGGCCCAACGAGCTTTCTGGGCAGCGGCAATACGAGCACGTCCCTCGGGACTCATTATCCGCTTCTTCCGGGTCTTCACCTCGGTTTCAACGGCAGCCGCGGCGTCATTCTTCTTGGCCCATCGGGCTTGTTGAGCGGCCTTCATCTTCGCGATGGTCGTAGCGGAGCGTTTGCCCTTGCGGCCGTCCTTCACGGTAGGAGATCCAACAGATGCGGTCTTTGGGGGCCGGCCTCTACGCTTCGACACCTTCCCATCGCCGACTTGCTGACCACCCAGGATGCCGGTGAGTGATGATTTCAGGGCCTCGATCTGTTTACGGATGTGGAGAGCCTTTTCGATGGTCGCGATGGGATGGTCCCAAATTGAAGTAGACATCTGGGATTTGAAACATAGATGTGGGACGCGGGGCAACCTAAACCGGATACGGACCGGTTTCTCGCAATCTGGGGGTTCATGACATCGCTGGCCGCCCGTGACAAGAACAACGCGAAACTGATCCTCAGACTCTTCGCTTCTTCGGCGCTGCCCAAACCGACTCTCGTAAGGTTTCGCCACCAAGGACCATCCCATCCCGTTCCGGCCAACCCTGAGCTGTGATCCGGTCAAAACGGAGGACGATACGCCCTGGATCATCAAGCCCAAATCTCGCAAACTCACAGAGGTCGGGAATTTGAGGAAAGCGCGGGACATTGGTAAGAAGAAGCGCAAGCGGCGGAAACTTCATAACGCTATAAAGGCCGTACTCCCTCGTGCCGCCATCGTATAGCAGCAGTCCGAAATCATTCGTGACAGCTATCTCCGGATAAGGATAAAGCCAATAGTTCAAGTGCAAGCTTGGATCCAGCCTTCCAGCCGGGGAGGACAGAAAAGCGCGAATATGTTCGCTTACCACGTTGTGATTAGGCCGCAGTTTCGACGCCAACATATGAGAAAATATACCTCGCAGCAGGCGGTTTGGGATCGTGTCGAAGCGAGCTTCCACTGGAAGCATCAGCGGCGATTGCAGGTACGCGGTTATGTCAGAGCAAAGATCGCCTATAACGGGATCATACTCCCGCCCTACTTTTGAATTGCATCCACCGCAGAGCGTTCGAAGCTTGTAACCATTCTGACTAATACCGACCCCACCCTCCTCGGAATTCCCGGTAATAGCCTGGATGGCGGTCATTAGAGTGACAGGGCTTGTATTTCCTGCAACCTTCGGCGGAATATGATCCCATGTTAACCTTTCAGTTCTCCCACAAATGTTACATTCTCCTATTTCCTCCCTTTTGATCTTGACGTAGCGCATCTCAAAATTGCGAGTTCATTCCGCGTCAGATTTTGTTAAATCCAATCGACTCCCACCTTCTTCAAGCTCTGTGGACCGTGGCAGGTGATGGTGCATCCACGTTCTGTGAAATCGGATTCCCAGAATGCGACACCTATTAGTTCTGGATGCTGATAGGAGTACTCACCGGTCTCTGATTTGAACAGTGGTATGTGCCAGACACCGCCCCCACTCATCCCAGCATACCTCCTAGGGAACCCGTCGGATCCGGCAATCACTCCCATCTTCATGTAATCAAATTCGCCCCTTGAGAACGATGAGACGACCTGGGCTCGGGCCGCGAAGAATGTCCGAGTAATGAACCACGGCGCCGCCGCGTTATTTTCCTCCACGATGTCGAATTCTGCTGGCGTTCCGAATAGACAACAAACAGTTGATATCTTGGGTTCCAGGAAATCGTACGCCCCGGAATAATGTGGAGAGAGTGGGATGAATGATTTCTTCCCTTTTAATGTCCCGAGCTTTGTGGCATCCAGGATTTCGACAAATGCTAAATCAGGCCCCTCGTCCACTGGACCAATGCTCCGCGGAACCAAAAAATCTTTCCCTACCCTGAACCGGTGTGACTGATTCATGAAGATAATCGTCACCTCCCGCGCCTCCGGCTGAAGGATGTCTGTCACGACGTGCGCGGCCGTCAGGACGCCATATTTCTGGCCTATTGTAACCAGGGTGCCAGATCCCGACGGTCGCTTATCTACTGCAAATGAAACCGAGTAGGGGAGCAAGCTCTCCGTCGCACGATCAAACACGGCTATGGGAAATGTGTCCGACGGTTCAACCATCATTCCGTATTCTCGGAGATCGGAGCGGCGACCGGAAGGCGGGGTTGGGATATTTTCCATTTTCTCTTCATCCGCTATTTCGGCAACCTCGCAAGTACTTTATGGCCTACACGGAAGCCGCCTCATCCGATTGATCGCATGTAGAACTCACGCCGCCTTTAGGAACACCTCGAAACGCTCGGCCAAGAAGTCCCGATTAGGTTGATGATCTCTGGCTGGCGGAGAGGCGATCTTCTTTCCAGCGGTGTCCTGCAGCGCCTTCGTCAGCGGCCCATTGTGGATCTCCAAGAGGTCGCGGTTGATGTGGATTCGGCCATCGGAATCGATGCCGAGGAGGTTTAGATCGTAGGCGGTGTGGTGGATCACTGACATCGCGATCCCATTGCTCACCACAGGCTGGCCACGTCGATCCCGGTCCGGGAGAATGTGTGCTGCATGGAGCAGTCTGCGCTCGGGCAGACCTGAGATCGCGCAGTGGCCGGCGTAGGCGTCGAGGACGAGTTCCCGGAACACGGCTTGGTGAAGACGGCGCTTTGCTTCGACGACAGCGTAGCGTCTGACGTCCTGTGACTCCGGGAGGATGATCTCACCTCGCTCCACCTCACCCGGGATGATCTTCGCCGACAATGCCTTGGCGTCCCATTCGGTGACGAATACCGGGGAGATCGCCTGGTAGACGGAGGGTGCCACCCCGTGGAAGTAGATCAGAGGTGACCGATCCTCGAATGCCTCGCGGAGCCCGCGGTTGTCGCTGTGCTTGGGGTCGTCGCCCATGAAGCGGTATTCGAAGAAGCCATCCTCCGAGGCGATGTCATCGTAGCGGCGTTCCCGCCCTACTCTGGGCACCGTGGTCTTGACGCTCAACACCCCCCGAGACATCTGGCGTGGTCGGAAGATCCCCCGGGCTCTATTTGCGAGGAGGACGTTCTCGCCACGGAAGTCGAACCCGGTCTGGATGGCGTTCCAGGGAATTGCGCCTCCAAAGCGAGCTTCGAGTTCTCGGACCCGCTGAAAAGCGGCGACCCGGATGCTGGCGTCATGGTCCACTGCCGAGACTGGTAGCTGATTTCGGCACCCAGGCCAAGCCGGGATTGAAATGATCTAGAGTTATTCGCTCCGGGACTCGTTCCCGCGATTTCCTCAATGATGACTACTCCCCGCAGCCCCGGAACATCTCCTCCCATGAGGCACAGAGCGCCTTGCGGAGTTTCAAAAGTGTGGGCAGTGCCGGCCAGTATTCGCCTGCCTCAATACTCTGAGTGTACCGGACGCTGATGCCGACCTTCTCGGCCAGAGACTCCTGCGTCAGTTCCTGGTCCTTGCGGAGCTTGAGGACATTCCTCCCAAACCTGTTCCGTGCTGGGCAGGGGATTGGCTTTTGCGAAGGCACCCGCTGATGCTCGCAAGCGTCTTCCATTTCGAACACGAGGCTTTACCTCGTGTTCCCCATGCGTTAGGAAAGCTCTTAGGCACCCCAAACATCCAATTGGCGAATCAGACGAGCGGCGATCCGATACCCCAGCCCGAACATCGGACGAAGCCCTTGCTGGCCGTTACCCAAAGAAGAACAATGGACACTAGAGACTGGTATTACGCGGATGGCGAGAACAGCGTCGGGCCTTCGACCGAAGAGCATCTCCTAGGCCTCCACGCAGATGGAGTTATCAACGATGACACCCCCCTGTGTCCAGCAGGTGGCGAAGAATGGCTTCCATTTTCAGAAGCACTGCCGAAATCGAACGGGCTTGCACAGGGTTCACCCGAACCCATTCACGAACCGCCGGACATCAATTCAGAGCGGCAGCAAACTCCTCCGCAGGACTCACGGTCGAGAAAGGCTTTGAGCGCATTGATCATCATTCTGTTGGTGGTCCTTACCGGAGCGGCCATTTTTATGGTAGGAGGGAAGTCCCATCCTTCAATAGGTGGGAGTAACCCAAAGCCGGAGGTGGGTCAACCAACTGATGCGCCGATGACTACACCCGTAGCGGACGCTTCCCAAACTCCAGAATCTGACCAACATCGTGAATGGAACAGGCTATTGGGTCTAATCGATGAGTATCAGTCGTTGGTTCCACCTCAACGGATTGAGATTTTAAAAAAGATTGATGAACATTCGTACGAAGCGAGACTGAGTGACGATATCGGCTCTGCCGGTAATTCCTTCATACTTATAACAACCAAACCCGATTTCACTAGCACCGGCACGGCATTCGTTCCGATGGCGTTTGTCAAAGACACCGTTGCCACACTTGATAATGGATTCCAGAAAGAAACGAAAGTCTTTGAAGAGGTTGATCAAGACGACTATGAGGAAGTGGCAATGGCAAAAGCGAAAGAGTGTTCCACATTTGAAGATTATTTACGATACCATCCGCCCGACGCCGCGACCCTCAATGGATACGTTCAGGCGCTTAACGAGAGAAATGGAAGGCATCCACTCTCCGTCGATGTCGCCAATCTTTTATCTGCGTTTCAGACTTGGCTCCTGGATACCCCCGATGGAGCCAACACCGTCCACGTTTTGCCTAAGGCGGAATGACCTAGCGGGGATGTGGGACGAAGTAGTGAGGCTGAGGGGCTTCACCGTGTAAATTAGAGCGGGTTCTCAGCCCCACATCCCTCATGTCGAGATCTTGCCCCTGCCCGGCACTTAGTTAATCTAATGGCATGTCCAAGCGTCTCTTCGTCGCGCTGGAGCCGCCCCAGAGCTGCCGGAAGACGCTCGCCGGCCTCGATCCCGGTGTGAAGGGCGTCCGATGGCTCTCCGCGGAGTTGATGCACCTCACCCTGAGCTTCCTCGGAGATGTCGAGGGCGGGGACGAGGAGCGCTTGCGGCGGGCACTAGAAGAGGTGGAGGTCCCGGCGTTCTTCCTCCCGGATTGAGGTTTGGGCACCTATGGCGGAGCCCACTCAACCGCAGTGTGGGCCGGTGTCGGTCAGGGGCATCCGCATCTGTTCGCCCTGCACAAGCACATCCAGGACGCCGTCCTAAATGCCGGCCTTGAACCGGACATCAGTGGGTTTCACCCCACATCACCATCGCCCGGGCCAAAGGTGGCTCGCGGGAAGCCCTTTCGCCTTTCCTGCGCAAGCATGCAGAGGAGGAGTTGGGGATGTGGAAGGTGACGGGGTTCGCGCTTTTCTCGAGCCTGCTTTCCCGCGAGGGCGCGAGGTATTCGATTGAGATGCGTCGAGAGTTTTGAGTTGTAGCCGAACTCCCCCGGGCGAATCCGGAACGACCCGCCTTGAAAAGTTCCTGCTGCCCCTGCATTCTCCACCAGTGCCAAAGAAATCGACAAGAGTACAGCTAGGATTGACCACTGGGTTGACGACTTGTAGCTTTCTCGCGGTGGCGGCGACTGGTGGTACACTGGCATTACCCGCTATAAGAGTGGCGAACTGGCGATTTTCGAGGCACTTAGGTTAACTTCGGTCGTTACGGGTAATATTGATGAGCATGTCGATAAGGCGATTTTCAGTTATAATGCCGCTGGGGTTCCCCACGTGTACATAGTTGTGTACTATCATGGGGCCGGGGCTTTAGGGGATTTCTGGGGTCGTTATCTTGAACATGTTAGGACATCGCCTCTCCGCGGTGGGATGCTGCCGCAGATCCCTGTTGTGACGCCAGATACTGCTTCTTGCAATAATGTTCGAGCGGCTTTGCTTGTCTACCAACGAGACGGAATGCCACTGTACGTCTATCACTTGGCGATTCAAGTCGGCAATGCGTCTCCTTGAAGCCGTCGTTGAGTGGCGGGCGCCGACTTTGTTTGACGCCAGAGCAATTGTCTTGACCTCAAAACCGCGATTGCTACCGTGGCGGCTTCTATGGATGGCATAACCCCCGGGTGCGAATGGCGTATGGGCAGGTGGCGGCTTTACCTACGTGTTTTAGCGGTGGGACTTTTCGGCCTGCAGGGCGTAATTCACGCCCAGTCAGTCGTAGTCAGCGGCAGTCAGAGCGCTGCGACCGCCCGCTTTCAGATTCTCGATCAAAGGGTCGTTTCTTTCGGCCAACATTCGATCACCTTCAATCGCGTCGCGCCGCCTGTTTTCTCGGCCGCGGCTCCAACCCCGACACCTGCTCCGCCACAGCAGCAATACGCGGACTATCTCAATCTGACCGTTTTCGCCACAGTCTATGACGGTCGATACACCATCGCCCAATGGTTCAACGGTGATCAGAACCTTGTCGTAGCAAGCAACGTCAATTTCGACTATGTCACGGATTTGTACGGTTTCGCCGAAGGAGACACGTTTTACGGGCTAGTGGCATTCGTCGGTGATGAGTCGTCGTCGGATGCCGATCCAACCACCGCGGCATGGCTGGCGCAAGCCCGCGCGGCGTTGCCGGCGGGCGGTACGCCTGGCTATCTGGTCCTCAGCGGCACAGAGTGCGCGGATGTAGTCCAAAGTCTTGACGCCCTGCATTCCTATTACGGAGCCAACAAAGACGTGCTCGTTCAGCAATATCTGCAACGAAAGGCCGCATACGCGGCGCAGCTTCTGGAACTCAAATTGCACCCTCCGGCGAGGCCCAATACCGTCATCAATTATTGGCCGATCAAGAGCAGCGTTTACCCCACCGGCTCTAACCAATGAAACGCATCTTCGCCGTTTTGCTGGCAATCCTGGCATGCCTGACCGCCGGAGCTTTGGCGCAAAGTCCGACCGATCTGAACGCCGGTTCGCAGGTCGCCTACAGCGGTTCTACCGGCTCCTACACCCTCTCGTGGTGGGGAACCGGCGGGTACACGTACCTTATTGAAACCTCAGACGACCTGGTTAACTGGAGCTACCTTCCGGTCGTCGAAACCGGCTCAGACGCAATCATCCAGTGGGGATTCACTTCGACATCAAGCTGCCTCTTCTTGAAACTGGAATACATCACCGTTCCGGCGAGTGACCTTTCTGGTTCCGTTTTCAACGGGCCCGACAACAACGGGAACGGCATACCCGACGATTGGGAGCTGTTCTATTTCGGCCACCTCGGGGTTGATCCAAACGCCGACCCCAATGGGGAAGGTTTTACAAATCTGCAAGATTACGAGAACGGGAATAATCCGATAATCAATCAGACAGTCAGTGTTGGGCCATGTGTCGGAGAGTATCTTTTTCACGAAACCAGCGGGACGATTGCCCACGACATTTCTAGTCTACACAATAACGGAGTTCTTTCTGGGAGCGCCGGCTGGGAAACTGGCGGGTACGACGGCCTGGGAGCCGTTACGTTTGACGGGACGAGTTCCCAGGTGCTGATTTCCGATAGCGGCAATGTCGTGCTTCCGGCCGGCGGAGCTCCGTTTAGTCTCTCGTTTTGGTTCCAACCCAGTTCCGCGATCACCGGAACAACCACTTTGATGAGCGCAGGAGTTTCGGGCACGACGGGATTTCAATTGTATGTGAATTCAACCACGTCCCCTCCCAATCTTGTTCTTCTGACATCAGGAAGCAATAAGATCAACTTGGCGGCCCCGTTCCAGACGCCAGGATGGACCCAGGCGGCAGTAACCTACGACGGCACGACTGCAATTATGTATTTGAATGGCGTCCAACAGGCCAGTGGCACGGGGACGCTGGTGTCCGATACGAGCGCCATCATCTTGGGAAATGGCTTCAACGGAGACCATTCATTCGCCGGCGCAATTGAAAATCTCACTTTGTATCAGGCGGTTCTCGGATCGTGGGATGTTGAGAGCCTTTATGACATTAGCACCACGGCTACCGGCGCAGACTCTTCCGGCATCCCCAATTGGTGGAAATATCAATACTTTGGCACATTGAACGTTGACCCGACGGCGTTTGTGTCGTGGAGCGGGTCGCAGATGACGATTCTCGACGCATATAATAGTGGCATAAACCCCGTCGATTTTTACAATGGCCAAACGCCGCAATTGGTCATCGTTAGTGGTTCTGGATTAACCGGGTCGCCTAATCAGCTCATTCCCGCGCCCCTTATCGTCAGCGTTACCGATACGAATGGCAACCCGCTTGCCAACGCGCCTGTGACATTCATTGTGAATTCGGGCACCGGCACTCTTCAGGCTTCGAGCGCCGGCGGAGCCGCCAGCACCGTCACGGTTCTTACGAATGCAAGCGGCATCGCTCAGGTCTTTTACAAGCTCCCTAACGTTCCGAACGGTTCGAGCCAGATCGTCGCCGAAGCGGGGCCATCTGGCAGTATGGCTCAGGTGCTCTTTACAGAAGCCGCCGATTCCGGTGCCGGCACCTACGGGTCGCCATTCGTTCCCTCGAATGTAGCTGGCACGATCAATCCGGACGGCAGCGAGACCGTCACATGGCAGAACAACGACACCCAAAGCCCAATTTACATTTATCTCGGGGCCGGTACTTGGAGCGTGACAGGCACCCTGCCTGCGGGAACGACGAGCTACGGCGTATCGGCTACAGTCTCCGGCACAATCGAGATCGGCAATAATTACACCCCTGGGGGTAGTACGGGAATGGCGCCGGGCGGTGCTGATCCCGGAATACTGCCAAATATACAACTGCCACCCCAAAGCTACGCGGTCGTCGATTTGAGCGGTTCGGCGGCAACCTCGGACGTTACCTTCGTGGCCCTGGACGACAGTAATAACGCGGCTTTCGCGTACGAGAGCAATTCAAATACCCTCCAAGTGGATACATGGACGAACGGGACGCTGGGAAACATGCAATCGCTCACTCTGGATACCGGAGCGGAATATGACACGGGCGAGGATGGCGAGGTATACCAGACCGTAAATCTCAATCCCAGCGTGCTTCTGCCGGACGGAACCGTGTACGGTCGATCTGAGATGAGCTACGATTACGATTATTGGGGCCAACAGTCGTCGTTCGTTGTGGGTTTCATAAGTACCGCGGGCGATCCCAATTTTATCGTTGCGGACAGCGACATTATTTTTGATCCGTTTGGCGAAGACTACGGCATATTTTCTAGCACCACGCTCATCCAGGGCGCGACCAACAATGGGTACGCCGGGAATGGAAGGACCGCTTATAGCCACGGAACACCATTTGCCTATGTCACTTCGGGCACGACAACGACCTATTTCACTCAAACCAGCTCAACCTCGGTTCCTCCGGCGTGGCTTCCAGGGGGCACAACACAGTACGGGCCCGGCTATTTGTTTGACTTGCTCGGCGTAAACGACCAGGGCTGGCTAATTTTCAACAACGAAGCGTCAAATGGCACAGTCACGAATCAATTGTGGAACGGGACTTCGTTAACGGTACTGCCGATTTATCCGACCGCCATCAACCATCAGGACGTGGTAGTGGGCGATTTGGCCGATACCTATGGGAACCAAACCGGTGCAGCGGAAATATGGCAGTCGGGCACAAGCGGTACAGGGGGGATCATGGCATTTTCTTCCATTCCAGGTCCGATGCCTCTTCAACAACTGCTAACGCAAATCGGAAATGTCTATCCGGCGCTGATCAGTAATGCGAACCTATCCGATAGCAGCACGCGGGTCCTATTTACCGACGTTTACAATGCCGATTATCTCCTGACTTTAAGTTCAAGCAATTCCTTGAGTCAGGTATCAGCCATTCAGTTGCCTGTGGGTGTGTCAATCGCCCAATATAACAACGTCAACGCGGCGGGAGTCATTTCGGCGATCGGCCAGCCGACTTCGACAAGCACGACGAACCATGCCCTTCTCCTGGTTCCCGTACAATTCATCATCACCCGCCCAAACGCCCCAGACAGCGCGGTGGCTCTAAATCCCAATGTGCGCACGGCACCGACGAATACCGTTCCCCGAGACGAGATTGTGGACGTTGAGATCAGTGTACCGCCTGTTACGAATCAGAACCTGACTGTGCAATTGGACCTGGCGCCGGTCGCGATGAAGACCCAAGTTCTCGGCGCCCGGGGAAGCGTGCAAATGTATGATTTTGGCCAACTGCAAAGCAGCGGCTCGACGCAAACCGATATCACGCAGATTACGCTATCAGCTTCGAATAGCTGGCAGGAGCATTTTAAGGCCGTGTTCAACAGAGAGGGAACCGTCAATCTCAAGATCGCTTTTGCAATCGGCACTTCAGGAACAGACACCATTGTGTCGCAAAATATCGCCGTGACGAAGCAAATCCGGGAATACGGATATGACAATTCTGGTTACAATTTCAATCAATACGACGAGGCCTTTCAAACTGCGTACGATTATTGGGGCGGATTTTACTCCTATCCTATCGATGACGTTGATCGCCTGAAGGCGATGGGCATGGACGAAAGCTCGCTCGGGCAAACATTAGCTTACCCCGGGGGAGCAGACGATATAATGAGTTACGGCTGGACATTGGATCCCGACATCCACGTGCTCCATAACGATCCGACCTATGTTGACGAAAATGGAGTAACTCAAGCGGTTCCGCCTGAAAGAGAATATGTGCCATCTTTAGGTGCTTCGAGGCAGATATATTACCCGGCTGCCGCTACTACACCTCCCGCAACCGCAATTTATTGGGCGACTTGCGAACTGTACCACAAGGCACAAGTCTTCGATGGAAGTGGTAATTTCCGCTTTTGGAGGAGTTGGGACTCAGCGACCACAAAATACAATGGGGGAGGGGTGAACGATTATCTCACCCGAGTTCACCGCGTTATGCTGGAGGGCGAAACACCTGATGGTAGATCATATTTATGGCCAATAGAAACGGACTTCTCTGCAAGATCACCATGATTAAACACTCCCTATTTCCCATTCTTCTCGCATTCTTATTGTGCAAAGCTACTGCCGATGCTCAGATTTCACCAGATGAGCAGAAGTTTTTTGCGAAGCGGACTGCCTGGCTGAACGTGCTTCCAACCGGAGACAAGCCTGATACAACAGATTTAAGCGAGATTGAGGCGAGAGGTCTTGCTACAACAAAAGAGTGGGAAGCCTTGCCTCCTGGCACACGGGCCGGGGTAGCGCCATCGATTTATCTGTGGTGGTTTGAAACAGCCTCCGTTGCAGCTGACCGAGGCAACTATCAGAAGGCACTTGAATATTACAACCGAGAGATGTCAATCCGATATGCGACAGGATCATTGCTTCGCCACAAAGGCAGAAGTTTCGTGCTGACCGCAATTCGATTGGAGGCCGATATTGTCGGACATCTAGGCCTGCGCGGCTACCCAACCGCCATAGATCATTTCCTTCTACCCGTGGAACTAAGAGTCAATGGCATGAAGGCCATAGTCGCCATGGAAGAAACTGCAGATGACGATCAAAATGGAGTGGAAATACCACCGCTTCCCGAGGGCAAGGACCGAAAGATTTTATATTTACTGACAGCTGATCGGAATGGAAAATATCAAGTCGTCGATTCCGTACAATTGATCGGAAGGCTAGATAAGGGCACTCGCATTACAGTGGGTCAAAGCGGAGGCATTCCTCTCCTCGCTTTGGGCGGAATATCGGATCGAGTGATTGTGAAAAATGGCATCCCCATCAAATATGTTCCTGTGCGAGAGCGCACTATTAGATATGCTGTGACAGTGAAGGGATTGGAAGAAACCCCATAGGCGAGGTGGATTGTGCGGTCTCAGAGAGAAGCTTGAGGACACATTTCGTGAAAATGAAAACCGATAGTGTCGCTCAATTAGCAAGCATGAGAACAATCAGATTCATTTTGTTAATCGCCACTTGTGGATTTCAGCTCCGGATGAGCGCTGACCAGGAGAATAGTGGACTGGAAATCAGGTTTCCGACGAAAGTAACGCTTCTTTCCGTGCCAGTCGGAGCAAAGGTAAGAATTCGTGCTGGGATGTTTGAGCTATCGCGGGCGGGCCAATATTCTTCCTCGAATCTGCCTGAGGCGGTTCAAAGGGAACTGAAACCGGGACCTGCGAACGAATTTATTTTGGACTCGCCCGCCGTGGTTGACGAATATGGGTGCATTGATGCACGCAGCATCAACAACAATAACAGGTTGCCGACAGCAGTTGCGCTTGTTGGCGGCAAAGTAGTTGCCATTCTTGAGAAGCGGGTCGCCTTGCTATCCGCCCGGAAGGTCGAAACCCATTTCACGGTGTTTACGCATGACGGCGAATTCCGAAGGATTGCAGAGTTCAAACTTGTGGAGAACCCTTACAATTTGTGTCTCGATCAGGCCTATGCGGTCAGCTCTACCCTAGCGGCGATTTTATTGAGGTCGAGCCGACATCCTTATGTCAATGCTATTGTCCTGTTCGATCTGAGCCAGGCCAAGGTGATCGGCTACAACGAGTTTTCTAATATGCGGTACCTTCCTAAGTCAAACGCAATCTGGATGGCTCAGTCGGTCGCAAACTGTGATAATTTGACCGAAGCGGTCGGGGATGCTGCACAACGTGCAGAGGTGTTTCCAATTCTGAAGAACGGGAAATTAAATAGTGAATTGTCCGACACCACAGAAGTCGAAAGTATATCTTCCAAATAGAGGTTCATATGCGCAAGCAGACAGTTGATAACTAATGAAGCAATGAAATCGCCCACACCCTCAATCGCTCTGTTTATATCTGCGGCATTCTTCGCATTTTTCCCAATGACTTCCGTTCAAGCCGGCGGCAATATTTCAAGCTTTCCAGGCAGCCAGATACAGTTGGTGGATGCAGTAAGGAAAGCTACTATTATCGACGCCGCCGTTCTGGTGAAACTTGGGTATGAGGTACTCTCCGCTCCGGGGCAGGTTGCATACGAAGGTTCTATTTTCAAAATTAGAAAAATATTTAAAGGAGGGAATAATGGAGCTGGTTCAGTCAGAATTATTGTCGAATCCCACGGTGATATTCACGAAACAGAACCGACAGAAGGAAATGAGTACATTCTTTTTATTTCGCCGGATGACGACAAACGACTGAAGGCGTTTAAAATCATCCCTGATACCGAAAGCAACCTGAGCAAAGTTACGGCCGCAATTGCATCGGCTCGTCAATGACTTTCTTCAAGCTCACTGCGATTGCCCTAGGCTGCCACCAAGAAATCAATCTTTTTCCCGTCGCGCAACCGCTCCAGGTAATCGGCCCAGTCTTGCATCATAGCGCGGCGCTGTTGCAAGTGCGCCGTCCGGTTATCCTCGCAGCCGGAGCCCTGAACACGGCCACCGGCCTAATGAGTAATGTCCTGGCCACTGGTTTGGAACGTGAGAGGTCGACCCAAGCCGCTGAAGAGATAGCCCGCCACAATCAACACCTCGCTCGGGCGTCAGCCAAGGCGCTCAAACTCACCCTCCTCGACACCTTAAAGGGCCAAAAAGACCCAGTCGTGGAAGGATTGGCTGATCTCGCGTACGGTCGTTGGATCGAACTTCAAAAAGGTGGAGATGCGCGAGTCGCGCCTTATCAAGAAGATGAACTCGTTCAACGAATCGCTGAGTATCTCTGCGGCGATCTTCGCATACATCCCATTAGCGATGAGGCTTGGAGGAATATCCTCTATGATGCGCTGAAATCTGGACGGAAACACAATCTGAAGATTTCCGATGAACGCATTCGCGAGTTAAGCGAGTATCTCTATCAGCACTATCCGAAGTCTCTTTACACTGCATTCCAAACGGACATCGAAGATGGAGGTCCGGCTTTCCGCGGCATCGTATTGCGATTTCTTGGTCCCATATATAAGGCCTTGGAAGAGCTTCGATCCAGTAGACCGCCTGACGTCGATATTTCCCCTCTCCTTAGCCGATTCGATGCAATAGCCAGTACGGTGCAAGTGCTGCACATCGATTTTCAGAACCGGTTGGATAAAGCGACAGCAACGATACTTGGGCGCATTTCGGATTTTCACATTCTCATATGTGGGAAGCTTGATGAGTCTCTTGCGATATTAAGGCGGATGGAACAGAGGGAGCGATCCACTCAATCACTCGAGACCGCTTTTAAACAATATTTGGGATCTCAGACCATAATTCAAAGTATTAACGCGGCCTCCCAAAGAGATATAATACAGGCCGCGCTTGAAGACTTCGCTTCACGACTAAACGATCAGTTCTCAAAGGCTGGAGACCAGAACCAAAGACAGCATTCCTTACTCGCTACGGTATTCCCTAGGCTCTCCTTTTCGCGCTGGTCACTCCCGCAGTTGACCATCCACCCCAAACGTCAACACACAGGTGTACGTTCAGATGCCAAATTTACCTTCCAAGAGTTGAAGCCCTATTTGGGCACCATCGTGACCCCGGTTGCTAAGAATGATGACGCCGGGTTCGTGTTTGTGTCCGAATTTCTGCCCACATTTGTCATTTTGGGAAAAGCAATTCGCTGCAATCTCAGTTACCGGGAGGAATCTATTAATTCGGAGTTGTTCCGGATGGCGAACGGCAAGAAGAAGAAAAATCGCGCCATTGTTCAAACTTCAATGTTACTCCGTTCTAAGGATGGACGCGACTTATCGGCAAGTTCCGAAGCGTTCCCGCCTGCGCCTTCAGAAGGAGAGCAATTTCAGAAACGTTCGGCAGTCTTCAAGCATTTGTGGGGAATCCTTCTCAACCCCGAGATTGATAAAATTGATTTTCTCATTAGCGTCTTCGTAGCCAAGGAAGACTGTCCAGGATATGATGACAATAGGCAAGAGTTTAAGGCTGCCCTGCGGCGTGAACATTTGGCCCAAATATTAACGACTGGTTATAGCCTCTTCATCGGCATACTTATTCAGTTAATCTCGTGTGCAGCCTATATCAATAGACACCGAACAGAGCGCAAGGTGCCCGACATCCTGGTGGTGGCGGCTGCAGAGCCGTTTCCCGTTGTCGAGAGAAAGAATCGCTCGGCTCGGAATGGTTCTGACTCCTCGGGACTGCTTTGTACGTTCGACCTCATCCGGCATGTAGCAGAAACTGTCAATAAGCGGGTGCTCGCAGAGAGAGGGAGAGGCAACGTACGGACTTTCCAAGATTTTGCGTACAGCCTTACGGAAAGCGATGATATCGTCTGTGGCAAGGTTCAAGCAGCTCGCGAAGACGTTCCTCCGATTATCACCCAAGAATACGTCGCCAGCGAAATTATCAGGCAACTATTTATCGTCAACGGCATTAGGGAGAGGACCGCACTGCAGAGGACCGTGGAGTACTTCATCAGTGAGTCTTTACCCAGTGTATCAGAGTCAACGCCACCAGACTTTCTTTAAGCGAAACGAACTGTATAATAGCACTGTTTCAAACACAATTTTTGAATGAATGACCTAATCGTCGGTGATGAGGTGCTTGAGGCGTTTCCAAACCTGCGACAGCCGGCTTACTTGTGTTATAAGACCTTGAAGTAGCCCAACCGGCCATCTTCATCCCGGCAAGTCGCCGTGGCAATCCAATCTAGGAGAACACATGGCTAAGACCCTGTACTCTCCCCGGCTCAGGCCTGATCTGATCTCGCCGTTGTACCACGCCGCCAAGGCCCAAGGCATCCCAATGACGGCTCTGGCTAGTCGTCTCGTCGCCGAGGGCCTGTCGCGGATCAATGAGGAGACCTGCGTCGTAGCTGAGGAGCCGCTGGAGTCTGATCCGACGCCGGCGGAGTGAATCAAGGATCGAACAACCAGCCCGGTCACTCGCCGGGTTCTGCGTCCCATGTGGGAACGCATCAACAACGAAAGGAAACCAATGGCAGTATTATTGCAGATCACCTACCAGAAGAAACTCGGGCTGCCCAATTTCAGCAGCCATAGTTGCAGCGTCAGCGTCCAGGTCGAGGTCGCGGACCTCAGCCATGTCGCTGAGGAGAATGCCCGCCTCTACCGACTCCTCCAGGCATCCGTGGACGAGGAGATCCAGAAAGTTGGTTTCATGCCCGACGCGACAAGCTACGGTATGAACGGCCACACCAACGGAAACGGACAAGCCAACGGCAACGGTAATGGCCATCAGCAGCGTCAGGCCCCACAGCGTGACAGCGGCATCAGCCCGAAGCAGTTGGAGTTGATCAACACCATCATCGCCGATAACAACGCCAACAAATCCGAAATCGACGCGCTGTGCGTTGAACTCTTTGGCGGCGGTGTGAGAACTCTGGATCGAACCCAGGCGAGTTCGTTCATCGACGAGCTATTTATCAAGTTCGGCCGGAACAGGAGGAACGGTCACCAGCGCCAACCTGCACGTCAATGATCGAGACACCATCGTTCCAACCGGTGGTGCCAACCCTCAAGCCGCTACGGCGGAGAAAGGAGACCTGATGAAGAGTCTCGATACCATCCTGGCCGCGATCTCGTGGATCGTCATGGCCATCATCCTCTGGGCACTCGCCCCCCTCTTGATCCGGCTGATCGAGATGGCGGATCACCTGAACCACTTCTTCTCGAAGTAGGCGGCGACCCGGACCCCGAGAGCTGGATTCCCGGCTCTCTTCAAACTCAACAGAAAGGACACAATGGAACATATCAACCTCTACTATCGAGAGGGTTCGTCGGATAAGATCTATCAGGCGAGCATTGCACAACGAGGCGACGGATACATCGTCCAGTTCGCCTACGGCCGGCGCGGCACGACGCTGCAGACCGGGACGAAGACACCGACCCCTGTTCCGTACGAGCAGGCGAAGAAGATCTACGACAAGTTGATCGCGGAGAAAACCTCGAAGGGCTATACACCAGGGGAGGACGGCACCCCGTATCAGCACACCGACCGCGAACAGCAAAACACCGGGATCCTGCCCCAACTCCTCAACGAGATCGGCGAGATCCAAGTCCAGCGATTCATCGATGACCCAGAGTTCTGCTCGCAGGAGAAGTTCGACGGGCGGCGTCTGATCCTTCGCAAAGAAGGTCATGCCATCGATGGGATCAATCGCCGTGGCCTGATGTGCGGTATCCCCTCGGTGCTGGTAAAGGAAGTCCGCGATATCCCCGGAGACTGCCTGATCGATGGTGAATCCATCGGGGAAGCCTTCTGGGCATTCGACCTCCTCTCACTTCACGGCAGGGACCTCCGCAGCCAGCCCTACCGGGACCGGCTGTTCGCGTTGGCTCAGGTGATCTCGGGGGACTTCGGCTTCATCAAGCTCGCGGAAACCGCCGCCAGCATCCCCGAGAAGACATCTCTCCTGGAGCGGATGAAATTGGAAAACCGTGAGGGTGTCGTGTTCAAACGACTCGATGCGATGTACTCGCCAGGCCGTCCGGCCTTCGGTGGCTCCCAATTCAAATTCAAACTCCACACCACCGGGTCATTTGTCGTCGGCGGGATCAATGCCCGACGCAGTGTCTCGCTGACGTTGTCCGATGGTGACGAAGTCGTCCCAGCCGGCAACGTCACGATTCCACCTAATCACCGGGTCCCGGCAGTCGGCACCGTCGTCGAGGTCAGGTACCTCTACGCCTTCAGGGAATCAGGCTGCATCTACCAGCCGATCTTCCTCGGCGAACGCCCGGACATCACCCCAGCGGAATGCCGGGTCACGCAATTGAAGTACAAAGCCGAGGAGCGGGTCGCGGCGTGAAGTCCCGAAGTACCGGGTTCGCCACCGCGATGTCCGTGATCAGCCGTCTGCTGATCGTCACCAGCCGACTCCTCCACATCGGCTCCTCGCTCGTTCGCAACCTCGCCCTGATGGCAGGCCGTAGCGCGAAGCGCCGGAGACATTAACTCACCACGGCCCGCCCTGCACTCATGTCGGGTGGGCCGCTTCCACAACCAACGAAAGGAATCCAATGAATCCAATCAAACTTCCCATCGCCGAGCTGAAGCCAGCACTCGTCGGACTGGGTAAAATCATCTCACGTCGTACGACGTTGCCCGTCTTGGGCCACGTCCTCATCCAACGTCACGCCGATGGCTTGACCACACTGACCGCCACGGACCTCGACTCGACCGTCCGGGTCCGGCTCGAACAACCCGCCACCGGCGAACCCGCGACACTGCTGATCCCCTTTGCGGAATTGCAGAAGACCTCGAAGAGCTGCAAACCCGGCGAGGAGATCACCGTCGAGGGGTCAGGCAAACAGGTTACGCTGCGGTATCCCATCGGCAGCCAGTTCGCCGAGCAGAAGATCGAATCATTGCCGGCGGAGGACTTCCCTCCGATCCCGGAAATCGCCGGGACACCGGTGAATCTCGATCCCCTGGTCCGGTCATCCCTGATCGATGCCATGCAGTGCGCCAGCACCGATGAAACGCGGCTGATCCTCCGGGGCGCCTACCTGGATGTCTCGCAACCTGGAGGTCACTACGTCGTCGCCACCGATGGTCGCCATTTGTATTCCTCTAACTCGTTCCAATTGCCGCTGGAGCAATCTCTCCTGATCCCGGACCACAAGTTCCTCGGTTGGCGGGAATTCACCAGCGATGGCGAGTGGCAGTTGCAGGTCTCCGGGCAGAAGAAGGGCGATCCCGGGCTGTTACAGATCAGCAGCCGCAGGTGGTCGTTCCAGACCCGGCAGATCGAGGGGAACTATCCCAACTGGCGTCAAGTGGTCCCGGATTCCCGGCAGTTCGCGACCACCGTCGTGCTGCCTCCAAAAATCGCCAAGGGCGTCCTCGAGTTGATCCCGAGAATCCCCTGCCACGATCAGATGAATCAGCCCATTGGCTTGAAGATCGAAGGCCGAAAGCTCTCCCTCCGGGGCCGTGGCACCGCAGACAGCAAATGGACAGACCTCGAAATCACCGGTGCCGAAGTCCGGGGCAACCCGGTCACGGTCTACGTGAACTGGGCCTTCCTCACGAAGGCCTTGGAGTTCGGGCTCCAGCAGATCGAGATCATCGATCCTCTGACTCCGCTGCGCTTCAGCAATGCCGGACGTCAGATGGTCGTCATGCCGATCCGGGCCGACGGTCCGGCAAAGGTCGCTGCACCACCTCAGCCTGAAGTCTCCGCGGCTGAACCTCAACCCGCCCCTGATGGGGCCAACCAAGAAAGGACAGAGATGCCCAAAACCACCACAGACACCGCGACTAACGGAACCAATGGCCATCAGGACGAACAGAAGCCCGCGCTTGAAACCGCGTTGGCCCATATCGACACCGTGAAGGCCGGGTTCCGCGAAGCCATCGCCGGCCTGAATAAGCTCTCCGACCTGCTCCGGCAAGCTCAGCGCGAGCACCGAGCCGGCGAGAAGGAAGTCCAGTCCGTGCGCCAGACACTGCGCTCTCTCCAGAGCGTCAGGATCTAGCACATCACTTTGGCGACGGAAACAGGGGGCCGGATGCGTCAGACGTGTCCGGCCCCAGCCGTCTCCAGACACCTCAACCAGAAAGGAAACATGGCCGATTACTTCACCAACTTCTCACTGATCCTGGAACTCCCGGATGAAGCCGCCCAAGCCTACGCCTTGAAGATCGCCAGTGAGGCTGCTGCGTGGAGTGAAGACGAGCAGGTCCCCGCAGACTTCCCGGCTTCCCTAGTGGATGTCCTGGAAATCTGGCTCTTCAAAACCGAAGTCCAAGGTTCACTTGAGCCGGGCAAATACGCCCTCTGGTTGCATTCCTGCAATGGCGGCATCGATGCAGCCTGCGAATTCCTCCGACACCTGCTCAAGAAGTTCAAACTCACCGACGTCGTGAGCTTCGAGTGGTCGAACGACTGCTCCAAGCCGCGGACCGATGCCTACGGAGGCGGGGCCGCAATCATCACCTCGCGGAAGATTATCAGCATGACCACGGGAGAATGGCTCCACAAGCAGATCACCCGCGGTCGCCAGAAAGATGAACGCCGGGGACAGCAAGTCTCCGGTTCCCGCCCCGACATCTCACAGTAACAAACATCCAACCACAGAAAGGAAACCACCTATGGTAGCACTCCTACAACCTCCGCCGGTAGAACGCCGGCACCCTATTCGCTCGATTCTAGGCGACCCCGACGATCTGAAGTTCCGTTCCTCGATGACACTGTTTGCCGCCGCGGCTCCTGAGGAGGCGATCTTCGAGGCCGCACTTGAGAAGTTCTTTGGCGGGAAGCGCGATGCCCTGACAATGAGCCGACTCCAAGAGGACGCTCCCCCACCCAAACCCGGACCTGAAGTCGCGACGAGATCCTCTTGGAAGAAATGTCTTCCTGTTCCTGAGGCCCGGGTGGCGCTGGGCTTTACGGCATCCTATTCCGGGGAAGACTTCGAGAAGTTCAAACGTGGATCGATCCCACGCCAGATGGAGGACAAGTGGTTCATCTTCTACGAGGAGCCGTGGCTTTTCTTCCACCGGAGCTGGACTGGGCACGGCATCTACGGTGTCCGATTCGAGACGGATGCTGCGTCGGTGATAGCAGTCGAGTCGTGGGTGAGCCGTGATCCCATCTACAAGTCGACCAGCGTCGAATATGACCGGAAAATCCTCCGGTTTCTGATCGAGGCAATGCTCCTGGGCCGACAGATGCCATTCCCCATCCCGGGCGGATTGACGCCGAGGGCTCCGGCAGGTGCATTCCAGCATGGCCTCATCGGACGAGGATACCCGGAGAAGAGATTTGAGGTCGGTGGCACAGACGACAGTGCCTCCTGACCGCCAGGGAAGGCGCCACCCCTTTTGCGAAAGCAATATCTCGCGTTAGGATCTCTCCGTCAGAACGGTGACTCGCCCCGCTCTGATAGCGTCCACGATTGTCTTCAACATTATGACCTGAATCGAGTGGCCCTCTCCGTCCTTCCGGAGAAGGTGGGTGACTCCAGGAAACTTACGCTCATCAAGACTATGTTCCCCAATTTCCTCTAAGGCATAACCTTTGAACTCAGTGTCCACCAAGCTCCAGCAAACCGCAACGTCGATGCTTCGAAAATTCTTGTTTCCGTCTCCCTCCATATCGTCCACTAAAGCGTCTAAATTGTTTTTGAATTCCAACGTCAGCCTTTTGGTTGTGAAAGTTTCGACGGCCCCCTTTATGTAGGGCGAAATCCCGAATGGGTTTTGTGCAGAATCAACGTACGAGAGATTCGGGTGCTCAGCTTGGCACGCGAAACTTATCAAACAGTCGTATGTCTTGATCTGACTTGTGGCATATATTAAAATTCCTGGGAATGTGCCAACGGCACTTAATTGATGAAATAAACCCACGACGTCTTGCTCCGTCAACGGCGTGCTGCAGTAAGTCAGCGGGGGAGCGTGTAGCGGAGATTGCTCGGCGTGCTTTCGAACATTAAATAGCCAGTCCTCGTGGCTCTTTTCGATCTCTCGCTGTTCAGGAGTTGGCGCCTCCCCAACAGGTCGGAGGAGTCCCCGTTGTGCAGCGAGATACTGCACCGCTCGATCTGCAGCCCGTTCGGAAAGTCGCAGAACGTCCTCTTGCAATGTCTTTCGACCTTGGTCGGGCTTGGCATTATCGAAATGTACTAGAACAAGAACGTTGCGGCTGAATGATTCGAATCGGGTTGCCTTGAGGTCAAAGACATCCGCAAGGCGCTGCCGATTAACGGCAATCATCAAGCCCGCTTTCAGGTGTTCGCGTTTCTTTATCGCCGCCACTAATTCATTCATTTCGCCCCATACGCTTCCTTGGTATGGCACAAAAGCATAAACGGAGGGTTTGTAGGTCCGTAGCTCCTCCTCGAACTCCTTTTGTTGGTCTCCAGTGAGTTGGAGCTTTAGACGTTCGGTATCCCATACTAAATAGATTCCGTCCTGACGTAGTTTTGCCGGAGGTGGAGTCGCGTGCTCTGCGTGCTCCTTATGATATTCCACGAGGTCAAGGAATCGGAAGGGAGGTTTTCGGATTATCGTGTGCGGGAATAAGAAAAGCGGTTCAACAGCCGCCGTGACGTCGTCTTCGGCGCTAATCAGCCTCAAGGTTACTGACATTTTGGCGGACGGGCTAGAATCAAGCAGCACCTGACCAATTGCAGTACGAGAACGGAGCACAGTTTGCCAAAAATCCTTTGTGGACCCGAGCCTCGACAGATGGCGAGGCCGAGTGAATTCAGAGAACTGTACTCGGATATACGTTCCCCGGGGCTGGGCGGCCAAGGGAGATGCGTCTACGTCCTCTACAATTTGTGCGGGCTGAGGTCGCCGACCGTCAGCCCACGCCCGTGCATACTGCATGCGCCCCTTTGTAAGGACGTCCCCTTTTTTCGAATGAATAAGAAGGTCGTCCGTACCATATGCCAGGAAGGTCAGCCCAACTCCCTTGTAGCCACGATAAGGTGCTTTTGCACGCCTCTTCAACATATCGCGCCTGTGTTTGAGTGAAACATTCGGGGCAAGGGCCTCTGCAACTTCGTTGGGCTCCATTCCGATGCCGGTGTCCATGACGCTGAACCAGTTCTCCTTGAGGTTCACAGTAACAATCAGGTTGTAAGGACCTTTGTCACCTTCCTGCAGCGCGGCGTCCTCCAGTGCGTCGACCGAGTTTTGAACGGCCTCCGAGAGTGCGTCGTAATTGCCGTTGTAACTCTCTAAAATCCCGCATATCGTACGGCGTCGAAATTCGTCATCAGCGAGCGATTGTACCCGCTCCAGCGGGTTTACGGGAAAGATCGATTTGGTAGCCATTTTTAGATTATGCAGGCGAATTGGGGAGTGATGGTGAGTGTTCGAGGCGGGTATTGCCAGCCAATTGAATGTAGGCGTTCTCCTATCATCCGGGGATGTGTGGGCGCTACCGATTGAAAGATCATCGAGCCGCCTGTGACTGCCTGTAGGCCGTGCCGTCGTTCGAGGTCCAACCCCCCGGTACAAGGTCGCATTCTTCAAGCGAGTTCTCGTAACGGCCCGGGCCAAGCTGAGATGTTTCGCCTCACCTGGAAGTTAGTCGAGGAGCCCCGGATGACGTACAGTGGTGGCATTCCAAGCCACCACCGGTCCACGATGGTCATTCACGCATCTGCCAAATTCGCCACCCGCCTGCGATGTCAGGTCTCGGCGCCGAACCGCCGGCACATCCAGCGCGGGAAGATCGATTGCTGGAGCGCCGACATCCTCAGGGCTCACGGTGTAGGGGATTGTGCGTTGATGATGAACGACGCCTCCCTTTCGATGGTCGTGGTGCCGTTGAAAGGGGTGAAAACATTCGAGCGGTTCCTTGCGGTCTTTCTCCCCCGGGCGGCGAGATTGTTCGGCGAGGCCGGAGGTACGCTGGAGATCAAGAATCAAACCGTCATCGTTCTGCGCAGAACCGACCGACAATTGATCGGCACCATGAACGATGCCCGGCTGCACGCTTGCGCGGAGATCGAAGGTCAATGGTCCGAGACGGGATCGATTGGATTGGATCAGGTGGAAGAACGTCTCAACGAGATTCCCTTTTCGGCGACTGACTACGTCCCACCGAAGATCGAACTGGCCCGGGTGCTCTCCTCACCGCTTTATTGACTGGCTCAGCAAGGCCCGGCCTTTTCCCCCAGTCCTTCTCTCGCCGGCCGAGATCGCGTTGCTGATCTGACCTCAAGGTCTCGTACCGCTGACGTTCGCTCAAGACCCGGGGATGATCGGGCGCCAGCCACCTCTTCCCGATCTCGTAGAGGGTCCCACAGTGGACGCAGCCGAACTCGCGGAGCGGTGGCTGCTCGATCGAGCATGGTCCGTCGATCATTTATACCAGCGACTACGGCATAATTTCCACGCCACCACTCTGGTTTGTGCCGAGGAACAGCCCGAAGCCGCTGGCTGGAACCGGTTTCTCGTAAATCACCCCGCCGAAATAAGTTTCCCTCTTTGTTCCCGGATATAGGAAAGTTCCGCTGAACCATCCAACGCCGGGTGTTAATCTCAGGATTACGTGGTGCCCAAGGTGGACTGGGGATCGAGTCTGTCCGCGATATCTGACGAGCTATCCCAACCGGGGATGGAAGAGCGCTTGGGGATTTCCAGCGATGCGGCGAAGCTGCTGAGATGGCTGGAGCGACTGCCGGGCGACAAACTGGTCGGCCGCCTGACGCCAGTCATTGAAGAAGATTGCGAGAAGCAGATTGGGATCAAGTGCCCGTGGGACTCGAAGAATTTCCCGACGTATATCCAAGTCCTCATCGATGAGATCAATGAGAAGTCGGACTATGATCTCCGGACCCAACCTTGGTACAGATATGCTGATGTCCAAACCAGAATTCGCATCGCGAGGAAGAAGACTGATCTCCAAGATGTCGTACGCTGTCTGCAATGGCTGGGCCTTCAAAACGGGGTCTTCCTCGACATCGCCAGCACTGAGGCGACCCTCATCAGTTTGATCAGTCCACGGCGGGGTGATGATGGCGGGACAGGATCATGTTCTCCATGATCTGGTCCAGACCTCCGGGCCAGCTTGGATACCGGTCTCGAACGGGCCGGTGTCGGACGCGAAAAGTCGGCCGCGCCAGGACGCCCGCCACGGCGTTTTTCCCAGCCGCCCGCGGTCGGAACCCTCGGATTTCTGGGATTTCAGCGCGGCCGATGCCGATACGAGTGCCCTCATGCGGCGAAGTGTCCGGACGTGGGGCTGTCGGAGCCCGGGTCCGACGCGGTTTTTCGGGGCATTTCAGGACATCGAGATCTGGGATTTCCGGCGGCCGTCGCGCCGTGCGCGGGCATGGCGGCGGTCGGGTCGCACTCTCACTTTCGGGCGTGTGTAGGTGCGGGGATCACCCCCACCCGTCACGACCTGGTGCAGGTTGATGTCCGCCTTCCAGCATCCCGATTATTGCAAGAATATTGCAAGAAGGCCTCATCCGAGCACCATTGGCCGAAGAATGGATTGTAGTGTAACTTGCTCAGGTACAGAGGGGTTGGAATGGTGGCTGGGCCCGGAATCGAACCGGGGACACGAGGATTTTCAGTCCTCTGCTCTACCAACTGAGCTACCCAGCCTTTGGCATTCCACTTCGCGGGGGGCGATGCGGCCCCGGCTGCGCGGGAGGGTGTTTATCGCATCATGACCCGGGGGGAGCAACAGGAAAAATGTGCTGGGCGCCGGAAGGGGGAATCTCTTCCACCCCTGCCGGGGCGCGCGGCGTCGCCGCGTCATCCGGGGGCTTTAAGGGGCAGAGCGGAGCTCTGAGCGCCACCGGCTACTTTCTTGCCAGCCCTCCGGGCTTGCGGGGCGTGCGGCTACGGCTTGCGCTGTTCTTTGGCCCAGGCGTCCTTGAGGGTGATGGTGCGGTTGAAGATGAGCTTTTCCGGGGTGCTCTCTTTTTCCAGGGCGAAGTAGGCGAGGCGCTCGAATTGGTAGCGGATGGCTGGGTCGGCGTCGCGGAGGGAGGGTTCGCACTTGGCATGGACGATCTCCAGGGAATGCGGGTTGATGTGGGCCGTGAAATCGCCATCTGCGTCGGGCTCTGGGACGGTGAAGAGGCGGTCGTAGAGGCGCACCTCGGCATCGATGGCGTGGGGGGCGCTGACCCAGTGGATGGTGCCCTTGACCTTGCGGCTGGAGGTGGCGCCGCCGGTCTTGCTGTCGAGATCGGCGGTGCAGCGGAGCTCGATGATTTCGCCGGTGGCATCCTTGATCACCTCGTCGCAACGGATGATGTAGGCGTATTTCAGCCGCACCTCGCCGCCGGGACGGAGGCGGAAGTATTTCGGCGGGGGGATTTCCATGAAATCGTCGCGGTCGATATAGAGCTCGCGGGAGAAGGGGATCTTGCGGGTGCCGGTCTCCGGCTGCTCGGAATTGTTGACGGCGTCGAGCTCCTCGACCCGGCCCTCAGGGTAATTGGTGAGCACCACCTTGATGGGGCGCAGCACGGCGAGGCGGCGTGGGGAGGTGGCGTTGAACTCCTCGCGAATGGCGTGCTCCAGGACGGCGACGTCGGTGAGGCCGTCGTATTTCGTGATGCCGATGTGATAGGCGAATGCGCGCAATGCGGAGGCGGTGACTCCGCGCCGGCGGAGGCCGCTGATGGTGGGCATGCGGGGATCGTCCCAGCCGGTGACGAGGCCCTCGGTGACCAATTGCATGAGCTTGCGCTTGCTCATGACGGTGTAAGTGAGGCTGAGACGCGCGAACTCGAACTGCCGCGGCAGCGGGCGGGGCAGGGAGAGGCTTTGGAGCAGCCAATCGTACAGCGGCCGGTGCACCTCAAACTCGAGCGTGCAGATGCTGTGGGTGATGCCCTCGATGTAATCGCTGAGGCAATGCGCGAAATCGTAGAGGGGGTAGATGCACCACTGACTGCCGGTGTGGTGATGGTCCGTGTGGCGGATGCGGTAGAGGACGGGATCGCGCATCCAGATGTTTGGGGCGGCCATGTCGATCTTCGCGCGGAGGGTGCGCGCGCCGTTGGGGAATTCGCCGGCGCGCATGCGGGCGAAGAGGTCGAGATTTTCCTCCACGGAGCGCGTGCGGAAGGGGCTGTCCTTGCCGGGGGAATCGGGCGCGCCGCGCCAGGCCTCCATTTCCTCCGGGGTCAAGTCGCAGACGTAGGCTTTGCCGAGCTTGATGAGATCGACGGCGAAATCGTGCAACGGCCCGAAGTAATCCGAGGCGTAGAATGGCTCCACGGCCTGGGTTGTGCCGGTGAGCGGCTTGATTTCGAAATCGTGCCCGCCGGGCTTGATGGAGGCGGCAGGGGTGGCGCCAGCGGGCTTGAGGCCGAGGCTCTGGTCTGCCCAGCCGCCGATCAGCCAGCGGACATCCTCGATAATCGAATCGACATACTCCACGTCTTCCTTGGCGGGATTGGTATCGTCCATGCGCAGGTTGCAAATGCCGCCGAACTCGCGGGCGATGCCGAAGTTCAGGCAAATCGATTTTGCATGGCCGATGTGGAGGTAGCCATTCGGCTCCGGGGGGAAACGGGTGTGCGGCTGCATCCCGGTGGCGAGATCGGCGGCGACAATGTCGCGGATGAAATCGGAGGGAGCGGGGGCCTGGGAATCGAACGGAGTCGTCATCGTGTTTTGTGAGCCTAAACAGGAGTGGGCGGATGTTCAACCCCCTCGCAGAGAGGAGGGGAGCCTGCCGGACCAAGCCCGGCCCTTCCACTCAGGCTGCGGCCGCGTGGGCGAATGCTGCCGCAATTTCCGCATCCGAACAGATTCGGCCCACCTCGCAACAGTAACGCAGTCCGTCTGGGCAGAAATCAAGGCCAGTGGGCCACTCCAGCGTCAGACCATTCACCTTCACCTGCTGGAATACCTCGGGCCTTTTCAGATCGTCATAAAGCCAGCCGGACTCAGACTCGACCATGGGCCGAAAATCCAGCGTGAAACTGCGACCGTCCTTGAACGTGATTTCGAGGACAAAATCATGCAGCGGTTTAACGGCGATCACTCTGTTGTTTAGGGTCATGGAAGCGGGTCGATCTGCTTTACCGGCCGCTGATGAATAGCATCTTCCCATGCCTCCAGCAAGTCAGCTTCATGCATGGCGGCCCATTCCATGACCATCCCGAGAATCCTGGGCGGCAACTTGCCCTGGATGACACCGGGAGGCGAAATCTGGATGACCGCTTCGAAATCGCCATAGTATGCATGAAAATGTGCGGGCGGGTGTTCGTTGCGGTAGTTGACCAGAATAGAAATCCCGTAAAAGCGTGAGACCGTGGGCATGAGAGAAGCCATTGGATAGCGGGAAGCATTGATGGATGCAATCCACGCGGGCTTGCTTTTACAGCCGCTCCGGCTGGTAGAGTGCGCACATGCCCAAGGATGTGTACACGATGGCGGACCTCCGCGACTGGCCGGCCGTGACGGCGGCGGAGCCGGCGCCGATCCGGCTTTCGGTCTTTGGAGACCCGGTGAGGCACTCGCGCTCGCCGCAGATGCACGATGCGGCGCTGAGGGCGGCGGGTATCGACGCGAGGTATGTGCGGCTTCATATTCTGCCGGGGGAGCTGGAGGAGGCGCTGCGGCTGCTGCCGGAGCTGGGTTTCATTGGGACGAATGTCACCATCCCGCACAAGGCCGCGACGCTGGCGCTCATGGACGAGGTGGACCCCGCGGCGCGCCGGGCGGGCGGCGTCAATACGGTGGTGGTGCGGGGTGACAAGCTGGTCGGCTACAGCACGGATGGGCCGGGGCTTGTGCGAGCGATCCGGGATGAGTTCCGGGCCGAGTTGCGGGATTTGCGGGTGATGATTCTTGGGGCCGGCGGCGGCGCCGGGCGGGCCATTGCGGTGCAATGCGCGATTGAAAAGTGCCCGCGGCTGGTGCTGGTAAACCGGACTTACTTGCGCGCCGTAGCGCTGGCTGAGGAGATCATGCCGGATGGTCCCGTGGAGGCTGTGCCATGGATTGAAGAGGCGCTGGGGAGCCAGTTGACGCGGGTCGATTTGATCATCAATGCGACGCCGCTCGGGATGTCGGGCCCCTCGGAGTCGCCCATTCCCGCCAGCCTGCTAAGGCCGGAGCAGATGGTGTACGATACGGTTTACGCCGCCGAGCGCACCCCGCTGCTCGCGGCCGCTGACGAGGCTGGGGCTCGCGGGGCGAATGGACTCTCGATGCTTCTGCACCAGGGGGCGCTTTCGTTCGAGATCTGGTTCGGGCGGACGGCTCCGGTCGAGGCGATGCGCAAGGCGCTGGAGGTCGGGAGCTGATCCGGGATGGGACCTATGGGACCACTGGGACCTATGACTGCGTTGAACGGGAGAATACTGCCTCAGAGTTTATGGGAGAATCGGCGGCTCTTTCCCGAAAATATCTGCGGATCACAATCAGTGGATCGGGGAAAGGTACACTCGCATGAGATTTACCCTGCCGCCGGGCCAGAACCAGCGGCGCTCGAAGTTGAAGCCTCGCTGCAGGGGATCGTACTCCACCCAGCTCAGAGTGTTCGGGTAGTTGGGGTCGTAGGCATCGAAGCGGATTCGGCCGTTGACCCAGTGGTAATCGAAGAGGATCACGCAATGATTCATCTTCGGGAAGCGCGTGAGGTAGACCGCCTGGAGCTTGCCGCGGTCCAGGCCGCGGAGGATCTGCGCGCAGGCGTTTGCCTGGCCGAAACGCGGGAATGGGCCAATCATCCGCCAGTTGCCCACCCGGAGGTAGGTCGGGAACCAGTTGCCGATGGTCTCCTTCATCCCATGCTCATGGGCGCGTGAGAATTGGTTCAGGTTAGCATATCCCGGGATGACGATGCGATCCGCGGCGCTGCGTTCCGGCATCCAGACAGGGATGCGGCAGATGCGCAGGAGCAGCGCCCGGTATTGCTCCTCCGAGGCGCGCGGCAGGGTGGGATCGAACCGGGCGAACTTGTGGAATTGCAGGACCGCCCGGGCGAGGACGAAACAGCGGTGCGCGAACCGGGCCGGCGTGGTCCGGCGATGGATCGTGAGATGGCCCGCCTCATCGATGCCGTAGGCGAAGACCGTGTCATTTGAGAAGGAGATGGTGTCCGTGCGCCAATCGAAATGCGTGGGCGCAGCGGCCATTCCCGTCCCTGCAAACGCCGCCAGCGCGAGGAGGACAATGAGGAGGGTGCGCATGCGGAAAGGTGGGCGAATGTACAAAAAGGGAGCCACGGAGTCTGTTGAAATACTGGGGTGTGTCGCGCGAGTCCAGCTTGGGCCAGATG
>Ga0302319_10002628_pt1 | contig 38353 bp, 35 predicted proteins | sample Bog_T0_2_FD_203319 | JGI IMG/M metagenome (GOLD analysis project Ga0302319, IMG submission 203319) | Peat permafrost microbial communities from Stordalen Mire near Abisko, Sweden - Bog_T0_2 | ecosystem: Environmental > Terrestrial > Soil > Wetlands > Peat | place: Sweden: Abisko, Stordalen Mire... | reverse complement strand
ATATTGTCCATCTAGCCACTTCGCATGCCATAGCTGAATTGCGTGACGCGCGAGCAGAAGGACTCCCGATTACGGTGGAGACCTGTCCGCATTATCTCTATTTTTCCGCAGAATCCATCTCTGATGGCGCGACTCAATTCAAATGCGCCCCGCCGATTCGGGCCGCTTTTAACCGCGACCGCCTTTGGCAAGCTCTACGCGAAGGCGACGTTGATTTGATCGCCACGGATCATTCACCCTGCACCCTTGATTTGAAGCACATGGAGAGTGGTAATTTCCAGACCGCGTGGGGCGGCATCGCCTCGGTGTCGCTCGCCCTCTCGGCCGTTTGGAGTGAGGCACGCCTGCGGGACTTCTCGATTTCGGAGGTGGTCCGCTGGCTGTGTGAGCAACCCGCCGCACTCAGCGGACTCACCAGTCGCAAGGGCCGCCTAGCGGTTGGCTTAGACGCCGACATAACGATCTTCAATCCAGATAGCTCGTGGCATGTGACTCCAGAGTCGCTGCATTTTCGCAATAAGGTCTCACCCTATCTGGGAGAGCGCTTCACGGGCCAGGTAAAAGCGACGTTTTTGCGTGGCGAGTTGGTCTACGAAGACGGGCGCTTTCCGGCGCCTCCAAGGGGACAAGAGTATAGAGTGGGGAAAGCATGAGTTTACGAGTTGTTGGATCGCCCGTGCTTCGCAAGGAAGTGCACGCTAAGGTGACCGGCCAAGCCGAATATGTGGACGATTTGCGCCTCCCCGACATGTGGCACGGCATCACGGTGCGAAGCACGATTGCGCGCGGACGAATCCTCAGCATCGCATTTCAGGATGGCGTGAAGTGGGATGAATTCACGGTGGTTACGGCGGCGGACATTCCCGGCAAGAACATAGTGTCACTCATTGTGGAAGACCAACCGTACCTCGCCACCGACGAGGTGAACCACTTACATGAGCCCATCCTGCTCCTCGCTCACCCGAACAAGAGTCTTCTTGAGAAAGCCCGTTCGCTGGTCAAAATCGACTATGCGCCGCTGCCGGCAATCTTCGATATCGACTCATCTCTTAGCGGCGATCATGTTATCTGGGGCACGGATAACGTTTTCAAGCGCTACTTAATGGAGAAGGGCGATGTGGAAGCGGCGTGGTCTAGCGCCGCGCACATTATTGAGGGTGAATACAGCACGGGCGCTCAGGAACAGCTTTATATCGAGACCAATGGGATGCTAGCCACGGCAAACCTGCAAGATGGCGTTACGGTACGCGGCTCCATGCAATGTCCTTACTATGTGCATAAGTCGCTCATGGGCCTCTTCGGCTTGCCCTCCGACAAGATTCGCGTGATTCAGCAGGAAACGGGCGGCGCTTTCGGCGGCAAAGAGGAATATCCGTCCATGATTGCCGGCCACGCGGCACTATTGGCTTGGAAGTCGGGCCACCCGGTGAAGCTGATCTACGATCGGGAAGAAGATATGGCCGCAACGACCAAGCGTCATCCCTCACGAACACGCCACAGAACTGCCCTCGCAGCGGACGGAAGTTTGCTCGCGATGGATATTGAATTTGTGATTGATGGCGGCGCTTACGCCACGCTTTCGGCTGTCGTTCTCTCGCGCGGCACGATTCACGCGCCGGGTCCTTACCGCTGCCCCAATGTGCGTGTGCGAAGTACGGCTGTTGCCACCAATTCGCCGCCGCACGGAGCCTTTCGCGGTTTTGGCGCGCCGCAAAGCATTTTCGCTCTGGAGCGGCAAATGGATAAGGTCGCACGTGCGTTGCATCTCGCGCCTGAGGTATTTCGCGAGCGCAATTTCCTGCACACCGGCGACACAACTGCCACCGGGCAGACTGTGAGCCAATCACTGGATCTGGCAGGTCTGCAAAAGCACGCGTTGACTCATGCCGGCTATTTTGAAAAGAAAGCTAAATTCAAAGTGGAGAATGGCCGCACAAAGGTAAGGAAAGGCATCGGCTTCGCGACCTTCTTTCACGGCGCTGGTTTTACAGGTTCCGGTGAGCGCTACCTGCAGTCCGTTATCACTCTCCGTTCGAACTCGGACGGCCGCGTAGAAATTCTCTGTTCCATGACTGAAATGGGGCAGGGGACGAACACAGTGTTAAGCCAGGTGGCCGCCGAAACACTGCGAATCCCTTATGAGTGGGTGAGTATTCTCCGCCCCGACACTTCGCTCGTGCCGAACAGCGGACCTACCGTGGCGTCGCGCACGAGCATGATCATCGGCAAGTTAGTTGAAAATGCGGCTACGGATATCCGGGAGAAGCTAACGCTTCCGATAAACTACACGCCGGCGGAGTTCGTCAAAGCGTGTGCCGCGCGCGGAACAATGGAGGTCTCCGCGCGATATCATGAGCCCGGCGCTATCTTTTGGGACGATCAAAAATATCGGGGTGACGCCTATGGCGCCTACTCCTGGGCGATTTACGTCGCTGAAGTTTCGGTTGACACGCTGACCGGAGAAATTGCGGTTGACAGATTCACGGCCTTGCAAGAAGTAGGACGCGTTCTTCACCCTGTGCTGGCTGCCGGACAAATTGAAGGGGGAGTTTTGCAGGGAATTGGTTTTGCGCTGTACGAGAAGGTTCTCTTTCGCCAAGGCGCCATGATCAACAATCAGATGACGAATTACATCGTCCCCACATCGATGGACGTTCCGCCTATCGATGTTCTGTTTGAAGAGATTCCTTATGAACACGGCGCATTAGGAGCCAAAGGAATTGGCGAACTGCCGATGGATGGCCCCGCGCCGGCGATTCTGAACGCGGTGGAAGATGCTCTCGGAATTTCTTTCAATCATGTTCCTCTGCTGCCTGAAGACGTTCTACTCGCGGAAAGACGGGTTGCCTGATGACACTGACAGTAAACGGCGTCATCCAAACCGTGACTGTCCCTCCGATGAAGCGGCTGCTCGATGTGCTGCGCGAAGATCTGCATCTTACGGGCACCAAAGAGGGTTGCGGGGAAGGTGAGTGCGGCGCGTGTTCGGTAATGCTGGACGGTGAATTAGTCAACAGCTGTCTGGTGCCCGTGAAGCAGGCGGATGGGTCGCGTATCGAGACCATAGAGAGTCCAGGGCTGGAACTGATTCAGCAAGCGTTTGCGGAAGCCGGCGCCGCGCAATGCGGCATTTGTACGCCGGGTATGGTGCTGGCGGCGAAAGCTTTATTGGCTCGCATTAGTAATCCGGCGCGGGAACAGATTCGCGAAGGGCTGGCCGGGAATATTTGCCGCTGCACTGGATATCAGAAGATTTTCGACGCGGTAGAAATGGTGAGCCGCGCCAAACCATGAGGTCGCAGCCAGGCGATTACGATCTCGTGATAGCTGAGGATTTGGCCCAGGCATTGAGCTTACTGGGGTCGGGCGATGAATGGCGGCCCATAGCGGGAGGTACCGACTTGATGGTGTTGCTCAACGCCGGCCGATTGCCCTATCGCCAATTAGTAAGTATTGGCAAGCTGCCCGAATTGACTTCGATTGCAGTTTCCGAGGAAGGTGTCACCCTGGGTGCAGCCGTCACTTATTCCGAGGTCCAGAGACATGCTGTGTTGCAGACTGAGTTCCCCTTATTGTGCAGGGCTGCTAGTTGGACGGGCGGCGTGGCCAACCAGAATCGCGGGACGCTCGGCGGCAATATTGCCAATGCGTCGCCGGCTGCCGACACTCCACCCGCACTCTTGGTGTATGATTCCGAACTCGAATTGCTTTCCCGGCAGGGCTCGCGACGCGTGCCATACCATGAATTCCATACCGGCTATAAAGTCATGCAATTGCGCCCGGACGAACTGATAGCCAAAATTCGGCTTCCCAGACAACACGCGCAAGCAGTTCAATACGCCCGTAAGGTGGGAACGCGCAAAGCGCAGGCTATTTCCAAAGTGTGTTTCAACGTGCTGGCGGAGGTTGAATCGGCCGTGATAAAGCGTTTTCGAATCGGTCTAGGCAGTGTCGCCCCGATTCCTTTTCGTTGTCTTAAGGTGGAGGCCGCGGTTACCGGACAAACCGTGACGAGCAGCCTTATCTCTCACGTCCGAGAATTGATCGCCCAGGAGATTCATCCCATTGACGACATTCGTTCTACTGCCAGCTACCGCTCCCTCGTCACTCAGAATTTGCTCAGTGAGTTTCTCGGACGTTTTCTATGACCATTGCCGAACTGGATAAAGAAGACGAATCGCATGTGGCTACACGTCTACTTGAATGCTGCGGCTCCAGCGAATGGGTAACCCGGATGCTAGCGGCGCGTCCTTTTCGCAACGTAACGAACCTGGAAGCTATCGCTACGGAGACATGGTGGAAGCTGTCGCCCACGGATTGGCTGGAAGCTTTTTCCAAACATCCTAAAATCGGCGAAAAAAGTAAAGTCAGTCAGTGGTCGGCAGAGGAGCAGAGCGGAATGAATTCCGCCGTGGCTGAAACGGCCGCTAAACTGGCGGAACTGAATAGGCTCTATTTTGATAAGTTCGGCTGGATTTTCATCGTATGTGCCACTGGTAAGTCCGCTGATGAAATGCTCAGTCTATTGGAACAGCGCTTGCCGAACCATTCCGAGGAAGAACTCCGTATCGCCGCCGCCGAGCAGAGCAAAATAATGCTCCTACGCTTGCGGAGGCTTCTCACATGAAACGCCTATCCACCCATGTTCTCGACACCTCGTCCGGCAAACCCGCGGGCGGTGTGCCGGTAAAGCTCTATCAGGATGACCGCGAGCTTTGCGCGGGAGTTACCGATGCCGATGGCCGCTGCCAAAATCTTTTCCCACACGGGCTGACGATAGGCCCCGGCATCTATCGGTTGGTGTTCCATGTCTCAGCCCTTTTCCCGCAGGGTTTGTATCCTGAGGTCGCTATCTCGTTTAAAGTGAGCACGGAGGCGGAGCACTATCACATACCATTGCTTATCAGCCCTTTCGGCTACACAACCTATCGCGGAAGTTAATCATGCCTCAAATTGTTTTCGATACCTACGGTAAAACGCGCGTCCGGCTCACCTATATTCAGCGCCTCGAAGCGCGGCACGAGTTGAAGGAGATGGCAGTCGATATCTTCCTCGAAGGTGCATTTCAGGAAGCTTTCACTAAGGCCGATAACAGCATCGTTCTGCCCACCGACACCATGAAAAACGCGGTGTATGCTCTGGCGCGGCGCAAGCCGATCACGAGTGTCGAGCAGTTCGCGCAGGATCTGGCGCGGCATTTTCTGGCGGGAGTTCCGCATTTGACCCAGGCGCGTATCGAAATTAAAGAGGTTCCCTGGAGTCGCATCGGCGAAAGCCCCGCTGCCTTTGTGCAAACGGGACTGGAGCGCCGCACCGTATCATTCACCGCAACTCGTGAATCGGAGATGTGCCGCTCGGGCATTTGCGATCTGCAGATCTTGAAAACCACGGATTCCGCTTTTACCGGATTTCTAAAGGACGAATACACAACGCTCGCGGAGACCAACGACCGGCTCCTCGGCACCGTTTTGCAAGCCGCTTGGCTGTATCAAGCCAAAGATCTCGATTTCAACAAAACGCATGCCGGTATTCGCGACCTTTTGTTGACCACCTTTGCCGCACACAAGAGCCTCTCCGTTCAACAGACTCTCTACGACATGGCCGAACTGGCGATCAACCAGTTTCCCGTGATTGCGGACATTCACCTGCTTATGCCGAATAAGCATTGCCTGCTGGTGGATTTATCGCGCTTCGGGTTGGATAATCCAAATGAGATTTTCCAACCGATTGATGAGCCTTCAGGCTACATTGAGGCTCGGGTCAGCCGCTAGCGCGCGGCGGTCCGCTTCTTTTTCCCAGCCGGCTTTCTATTTTTTTCCACGCGCAATCTCCAGGCCGCACGCAATGCACCTTCGAGCACGTCTTCATTTGCCGCGGACAGCCGGATATGCGTTGCGCCCATTCTTCCCCAACCCCCTGCCACCGGCAGGAAAATCTCCGGTTGATTTTCCACAAATTCGGCTTGCACTTCCGGCGTCAGCATCAGGTTGCCATAGCCTTGACTCTCCGAAGCCAGCGTGGCAAAGATTCTACCGCCGACGCGAAAATCGGGCGCACCCATATGCGAAGCTTCTACAGCCCCTTTCAGGCTCAATGCGATACGGCGGAAATCGTCGGCCTTCATTGGTTGCTATCTTGATGGCGATGGTTCGTTTATCCTTCATTATCTCCATCCCCGCGTTTCTGGCAACTTTGCACGCCGCTTCGCCTTCATATATGGAACAGCAGTTCAACCGGGTTCGTAAGAGCCCGCCTGAGCTATATTCTTTCCTGCTGCGCATGCCTAAGGGCGGGGATTTGCATAATCACTTGTCGGGCGCCAATTACGCCGAAGATATCGTCAGTGCCGCCGCGGAAAGCGGTTTTTGCATAGATCAAAGCACGCTAGCAATTCTGCGCTCGTGTTCCTCGCCTGGCTCACTCGAAGCCACCCGCGCTGATGACAGCAACCCGCTGCTCAATGCCCTGATTGACAAATATTCGATGCGCAACTTCGTCCCTGGCCACGACACACCGCACGACCACTTCTTCAACACGTTCGGCTTATTCTCGCCGGTCGATTCGCCCCACGACGGCGAGTTTGCCGCCAAAGCCGTGCGCCGGGCAGCGGATCAAAACGAGTCGTACCTGGAACTCATGGCGCTAGCGGGCGGCGGCCCGATAGCCGCCCTGGGCGGTAGCATCGGCTTCAACGGTAACTTCTCCGATACCGCGGAGAAGCTAAAATCCGCCGGCCTGCCGGATCTAGTCGCCGCATTAAAGACCAAAGTAGACGAGATGGAAAAAAAGCGCATAGCCATTCTCAATTGCGATAACGAACCCAATTCCCCGCCCTGCAAGGTAACCGTGCGCTACATCTACCAGGTGCTTCGCGAGTTTCCCAAGGAGAAAGTGTTCGCTCAAGTCATGGCTGGGTTTCAACTGGCGTCCAGCGACCCGCGCATTGTTGCCATCAACTTCGTGCAGCCCGAAGACGGCATCCACTCCATGCGCGATTACCACTTGCATATGCAAATGGTCGATTTCGCGAAGCAGCTCTATCCCAAGGTTCACATAACGCTGCATGCCGGAGAGCTAACCCTAGGGCTCGTCCCGCCCGAAGGCTTGCGGTTTCACGTCCGCGAAGCAGTGGAATTGGGTCACGCCGAGCGGATCGGCCACGGGGTTGACATCATGTACGAAACCGGCGCTTTGGAATTGCTGCGGCAGATGCGTGCCAAACGGATCGCCGTCGAAATCAATCTGACCAGCAACGACTTGATTCTCGGCGTCAAAGGCAGCGATCATCCGTTCCCCGTCTACCGGAAATACGGCGTACCCGTTGTCATTTCGACCGACGACGAGGGCGTCAACCGCAGCCATTTGACCGAGGAATATCAGCGCGCCGTTCTCACATATGGATTAAGTTACGCCGACCTCAAAGAGATTGTTCGCAACAGCCTCCAATACTCTTTTTTGAGTGGAGAAAGTTATTGGACCAACGCCACTTATGATGCACCGGTTAAGGCGTGTACCAGCGGTCTGACGAATGAATCTTGCCAGGCATTTCTCGCGAACAACGATAAAGCCAAGGCGCAAGCCGACCTGGAAAGGCGTTTTCGGGAATTCGAAGCGGCTACCATCAAAAGGTGAATGCCAACGCTCCGGGCACGCCCGCGAACCAATCGGCCGATCAATCCATAAGAGCCGCCGAATTTCGCGCGGCCTGCGGACTGTTCGCTTCGGGCGTTACGATTGTCACCCGCCGTTTGCCCGACGGCTCACCTTATGGCATGACCGTCAGCTCGTTTACCTCTGTTTCGCTCGATCCCCCGCTGGTGCTCGCTTGTATTGACCGCAACGCGCGTTTTCTGCAGGATTTAGACGCCGATCAGGCGTTTGCCGTCAACGTCCTGCGCGAGCATCAGCAACATCTGGCAGCGCGCTTTGCGGATCGCAACGAGGACGACCGTTTCGCGGGCATCGAGTGGACACCTGGCTGGCGCGATGTTCCGCTCGTCGGCGGAGTAGTGGTGACGTTCGCTTGCTCGCTTTACCAAAAGGTGCCCAGCGGCGACCACCTTATTCTCATTGGTGAAGTGCATGACATTCAACGCCACAAGGGCGGTCCGCTGATCTGGTGCGACCGGGGCTACCATCACTTGCCTGCCTGAACGCGGGATGCATTCTGATAAACGAGCGAGAAAAACTCGCACGCGCCGCCACACCATCTGGATATCCACGCTCGGCGAATCGGTTAGGGTTGAGCGCTTCCTGATCTTGTCGTTCGCCACGCCTCATAAAGATTTGGTAATGAATTTCCTGTAGTGAAATAGCCGATCGGTCGATGATACAAACAAGTGCGGCACGGCACTTAAAATGTGAGCCTCTCGATGACCAAAGGTTTAGTGCTATTTCTGTTTTTTTCGTCTTTTAGGATTCTGTGGGCCCAGGTGGGCCACGAACAGGGTGTGGGCAGTACGGAGACTGACCGCCGCCTGCAGCAGCAAATGTTTGAGCAATGGGCCACTATGCCGGAGTCTCAGCGGCAGGCCATCGCTCGCCTGGAGGAAAACCAAAAACTCCGCGAATTCTACATGAAAGCGCAGCGCTTCGTTACGCTATGGCGGAAATTCGCGGTGGATTTGGACGGCCAGAAAACGGTCAATGTGAAGCTGGCTAAACAGCTATCCAAGGCGTTCCACGACCTGGAAAAGTCTGAGGGTTGGCCGGTCGGACGCGAGAAATAGCCCGCATATCCCTACCGGTCGCCTTATCGAACGCTAAACCAAGCCAATACTCTATTCTCAAATTCCAGCGGTGCCGCTGCATACGCGCCGGTGTGCCGGGCGCCCGGCACAATCCAAAGTTCAATCGCCGGATTTGCCTTGGCGATCTCCATCGAGTGCTTCGGGAGCGTCTCACGGTCGTCCGCGCCATGAATGAGCAGAATCGGCACGCGCGTCCGGGCTACGGCGCGTTCCGGCTGCGCCTCGGCCAGATCAACGTTGTGCCGCAGTTTCGCGTAAAGCAACGCTTCCCGCACTAACAAATGCGCCAGCGGCGGCCAAACCACATTGCCAACCCTATCATCGGCCACTTCCGGGAAATTGGCATAAGCGGACTCGGCCACCACTGCCTGAAAGTCCGCGCCGCGCGCGAGCGACTGCAGCAAGATCGCGCCCCCCAAAGATTCGCCTAACCCGTAGACTTCCTTCGCCCCATGCGCCCGGGTCCAGCGGAGCCAATCCACCACATCATCAGCCTCCAGAATGCCGTAGGTGGCGAATCCCCCGCTTTGCCCATGCCCGCGGCTCTCGGGCGTTAGAACCGCATAGCCGTGCCGCAAGAACATCCACGAAAACCCCAGGCTACCCATCGCGGAATCGCCAACGCCGTGGCAGACAATCACTGCTTTATCCGCACCACCAGGCGGTACCAGCCACCAGCCTTTGAGCAAAACCCCGTCTTTCGCCGTGATGCTCACCGGCAACGCCTTCGCGCCTGTTGATGTCTCCACATCACGCACCAGCACGGCAACGTCGCTCGGGTGTCGCGTGACCGGCGGATGCATAGCACCCTCCATCAACAAAGCCGCGACCATAAAATTGAGCAGAGTCAGCAACACCGCCCCTAAGAGCGCACCCCAAACCAGCACTCTCAAATCGCCGCCGCCGAAACCATTTCCGCCGCCAAGCGTTTGGCCGCCCGCAAATCCAACTTGCCCGATCCCAAAACCGGCAGCGCATTGACTATGCGAATATCGTCCAGCTTTGGAATCCACATCTTCGGCAATTCCGACGCCATCAGCTTCTGCCAGACTTCTTTTGGCAGGACGTTAGGCGCGGCAATCAGCGCCACGAGCCTTTCGCCTTTGCGCTCATCGCTCACCGCCGTTACACAGCATGGCTCGCCATCCAGTATGGTGCGTAAGGCTTCCTCTACCTTTCCATGCGGCACCATCTCGCCGCCGATTTTGCTGAAGCGCGATTGACGGTCGACAATTCGGATAAAGCCATCGGCGTCCATCACCACGATGTCCCCTGTAACATACCAGCCGTCCCGCAAAACCGCCGCCGTCTCGTCCGGCCGGTTCAAATATCCCAGCATGCGGTTGACGCCTTTAACCAGCAGAACCCCTTCGGTCCCGTGCGGCAGCGCTTCACCGGTCTCCAGGTGAACGACTTTAGCCGCCACGCCCGGCACGGTCTGCCCAACGGTGCCGGCCCGCGTACCAATGGTTGTGATTCCGTGTTGTTCACGGTCGGGCACGTTTACCGAAATCACCGGCGACATTTCGGTCACGCCGTAGCCTTCGAGCAAAGGGAGCCCGAACTTCTCTTCAAATGCCCTTGCAAGAGCAGTCTGTAATTTTTCCGCGCCCACTAGAACATGCTTCAGCGAAGCAAACTGCTCCTTGCTGCACCCCCGCAAATAGGCATGGCAAAAAGTTGGTGCCACCGGCAAGAATGTGGCTTTCGTCTTTTCGATCAGTTCGCCCAGCCCTTTGGCATCGAGCGGAGAAGCATGATAAGCCGCGCTGGCGCCGTGCAGGAGCGGGAACCAAAGCGTGTACGTAAAGCCAAACGAATGGAATAACGGCAGCACCCCGGCGATCGTGTCGCGCTCGTTTACGGGGAACAAATCGTGTACCGAAGCGGCATTCGCCATCAAATTACGGTGCGAAAGCATCACGCCTTTCGGCGCGGCGGTACTGCCGCTCGAAAACAAGACCGCCGCCAAGTCGTCTGCCTTGGCTCGGCCATTTACAAGCATGCGCGTGGGAAGCAAACGTGCACTGGCAAATGCGGCAATCTGCGACGTTTTAGAAAAACGCAACGCTTCTTCGGCGAAGCGCATCCCGGTGCGGCGCTCGATTTTGGCCTTGCTCAAGAAGACTTCCGACGTATAAATCGTCTTCAGCGCGCACTGCTCAATCGCGCTATCGAGCGCTTCTCGTCCCGCCGTGAAATTCAGGTTTACCGGAACCTTACCCGCCAGCACGATACCCAGGTTCACCACTGCCGCCGCCGTCGAAGCGGGCAGCATAACGCCAATCATTTTTTCAGCAGCGTGCTCGCGTTTCATACGGCGCGCCAAAAGCCAGCTTGCCGCCAGCGTCTCGCCATAACTCAACGTACGGCCGGTGGAATCTGTCAGCGCGCGCTCACGCCAAAAACTGCGCGCTGTTTCGACGAAACGTGTACCTAACGAATCGCCCTCGCGGATTCCACATGGCCCGGCTTCCGCCGCCAATTCCAACACCGCTTGCCGAACCTCGGCGGCTTGCGGCGCAACCATCGGCTTGCCAAACGCGATGCTGATCGGGTGAGGCATTTTGCGGATCGAACGCCACAAACCGGCGCGCGGGTCCAGGCTGAAGATGCTGCCCCAGCCGCCTCCTAAATTCACCGGAATCACCGGCACATTCAAGCCCACGGCAATCTTTTCCAAGCCGCGCAGAAACTCGGCAATGTTGCCGGTGCGAGTCAAAGACCCTTCCGCGAAAATGCACACCACGTGCCCTTGCTTCAATTCTTCCCGCGCCGCCGCAATCGTGTAAATAATTGCCCGGCGCGTTCCGTCCGGCACGCGGATAGCGTGAATCCAACGGAAAAGAAACGGGAAGCGGTCGTACCAGCTTTGGTAAACCATGAAACGCACAAAACGCTGCATGCAGGAATTGATCAGGAAGCCATCCACGAACGTGACGTGATTCGCCACCAGCAAGGCCGGTCCCTGCTGCGGCATGTTTTCACGTCCGATGATGCGAATTCGGTAAACAGTATGCGCCAGCAGCCAAATCAGAAAGCGCATTGTGAAGTTCGGCACAATCCGGAACGACGCTACCGCAGCGCCCAGCGTCAGCACCCCCGCCAGCGCCATAATGCCCGCTGCCGTCAGATGAATAAAGCCATGAAAAATCCAAACCACGCCCGACGAGCACATCATGCCCAGCGTGTTCACCACGTTCGCCGTCGCAATCACGCGGCCCTTCTGATCGGGCAAGGGACGATGCTGCAGAATGGCGTTCAGCGGCACGATAAACAGCCCGCCCATCATCCCGGTAAAGATCAACCACACCGCCGCCGCCGGCAAACTATGCACGAAATACGCCAGCACCAGCGCGCCGATTCCCATGCCGAACGCACCAATCGGCACTAACCCGGGCTCAATCTTTTCGCCCGATAATCTTCCCGCCAACATGCTTCCCGCCCCAATGCCGATCGCCAGGCTGGCCATCAAGAGGCTCGTTTTCGCTTCACTCGCGTGCAAAGTTTCCGCGCCAAACAATAGCAAGAGAATCTGCAACAGCGCGCCCAGAAACCAAAAGTAAGTTGTTCCTATGACAGTAATCAGTAAAGTGCGGTCGGCCACCAAGCCCGAAAAGCCGTGGAACATATCGCCCACCGGATTCCATGTCCAGCTTCTCTTCATCGCCGCCACGGGCGTTCGTGTCATGCGGAAGCCCATCGACGTGCCTACAATCGCCACACCCACCAGTGTCAAACCAATATAGATTGGTTGGTGCTTCCACTCGCCCACTAGAAAACCGCCGCCGACCGTGCCCAGAATAATGGCAACAAAGGTGCTCATCTCCAGCAATCCGTTGGCGCGCGCGATGTGCCGGACGCTTACCAACTCGGGTACGATGCCGTACTTCGCCGGACTGAAAAACGCCGCTTGTGTGGCCGTGAAAAACAAAACCGCCAGCATCCAATCCACGTTTCCGCTGCGCAGCGCAAACAGCGCAAACAGCATAGCGGCAATTTCAATCGCTTTCGTGAGAAGCACCACGCTACGCTTCTCAAACCGGTCGGCGAGTTGGCCGGCGTAGCTGGCAAAAATCAGGAAAGGCGCAACGAAAATGAAATTCGCCAGTGAAAGATAATAGCCGCTGCGCGCCTGCCCCACAATGCCTACCGCCAGCAACGACACCACCAGCTTGTACATGTTGTCGTTGAACGCGTTGAAAAACTGCAGCCACAAAAACGGCTGTACGCCGCGTACGTTCAATACTTCGCGATAACTTCCTTGTGTGTTCATGACATCGATAAGCGCAATCGGGCAACCAACACAACAGCTCCAACAGTATCAGATAGATACGGGCTAAATCCTCCATGCTAAGCGTTATGCCTGTTCATTGAATGCATCTGGCCATACAATAAATGAACAATGAGTTTCCTCAACACCCCCAACCGCCGCTTTCTCATCGCCGTTTCAAATCTGGTCTACGTAAATCCTTTCCTGCCTGACATGATGACCTATGAGCGCGATGCGTTGGGCAGCGAGGTGACCGAGGAGCCCGCCATCTGGAGCATGTCCGTGAGCGATCCCGACCGGGTTCGTGTTAACACCTGGCGCATTATGGAACGCCTCACTCAAATACTGAAAACTCTGCGTGCCTCGTTGGCAAGCGGCGCAGCGGCATCGGAAACAGATTTGCTGCTATACGAAGACGGCCTGCTCTACTACTTCTATTACCAACATTACCAGTCGCTCATCTTGGCAACCTTCCAGCAAAAAGGCCGCGACAAAGATCGCTGGACGTTTTACCGCGGCTTCTGCGACGAGTGGACCTATTACTTCCAAATACCGGGCGTTACTCTTCCCACCCGCCATCAAGCGCGCCATACGTTCGCCTGTTATTACCAGGTGGTGCGCGCGTTTCACCATATCTTTGATCAAATCATCGGCAACTCCCAGCCGGCGGCGCGCTTGCGGGCGGCAGTCTGGCAATCTGTTTTCACGCATGACACGCGCCGCTACCGCCGCACGCTCTACGGCCGCATGAGCGAATTTGCCACGCTCATCACCGGCCCGTCCGGCACCGGTAAAGAACTGGTCGCGCGTTCCATCGCCATGTCCCGTTATGTGCCGTTTGACGAGAACAGGTTAGCCTTCGATGAAGATCTCTCGCGATTGTTCTTTCCCATCAACATCGCTGCCCTGCCGGGAACGCTGGTTGAATCTGAGTTGTTCGGCCACAAGCGCGGCGCATTCACCGGCGCGGTGCAAGACAAACGCGGCTGGCTCGAGGAGTGTCCCGCTTTGGGAGCCGTCTTTCTGGATGAAATTGGCGATCTCGATCCGGCGATTCAAGTCAAGCTGTTGCGTGTGATCGAGACGCGCAGCTTTCAGGCCGTCGGCGAAGGCTCGGCCGCGCTGCATCGCTTCGAGGGGAAATTGATTGCTGCCACCAATCGCAATCTGGAGCGCGCGATTCGCCGCCGCGCCTTTCGCGAAGATCTGTACTACCGCTTGTGTTCAGACCAAATCGCCACGCCCTCGCTGCGCCGCCAAATAGACGAATCGCCCGGCGTATTGAACGATTTGATTTTATTTATGGCGCGCCGCGTGGCAGGCGGCGAAGCCGAATCCCTGGCGCTCGAAGCAATCGCTTGGGTCGACAAAAACTTGGGCCCCGGCTATGCTTGGCCCGGGAATTATCGCGAGTTGGAACAGTGCGTCCGCAACATTCTGATCCGCAAGGATTATCAACCGCACAGAGCCGAGCCGCGCGCACGTAACGATATCTTTGCGCCGGCGCGCGATGGCGGCCTGACCGCGAACGAGTTATTGAGCCGCTACTGCACCCTCGTGTATTCGCAGACGGGCAGCTACGAAGAAACCGCGCGCCGTCTGCAAATTGATCGAAGAACGGTTAAAGCTAGAGTCGATACCGGCTTGCTGGCCGAGTTGGCGAAGTGCTCTTAGCGTTGCTCTTTCATCCTCTAGCTAAGCTAGGCATACGTGTCTTGGTATCCCTGTACACGGGAAAGTCGGTCGACGAAGTACTCCCGCCAAACCAAAAAGGTTCCTGGTTCTTCGGGGCAAATGCCATAACCAAATTCATCGCCGCTTCCTCCCAAGCATATTGAGTCAAGGAGCGTGAAACTCACCGGCAAAAGATTCAAAACAAAGCCGTCGGTGTCGCCAAGCTTATATTTGGCATTGAAACCGATCGCCCTTGCGAGCCGTGCGGCCTCATGACCGTTCTGGCTAACGGGCCTGAACGATCACCCCGGCTCGCTCAAGTTCGAGTAGCAATTTGTCGCTCAACTCCAATAATTCCTTAAGCACGCTGGCCGTGTCTTCGCCAAGACGGGGCGCGACGGCTCCCGGCGTCCCCGGCGTGGCGGAAAGCTTGATCGGTGTGCCGGTGATTCTTTGCGGACCGGCAACGGGATGTTCGATCACTGGAAACATCTCGCGCAGCTTCGCTTGCGGATGGCTAACCACTTCTTCGAAAGTCAATACGGGAGAACATGGAATGCCGACCGAGCGCAAGAGTTCCACCCATTCCGCCATTGCACGCTGCTTGAATAGCGCAGCGAGAAGCTTCTCAAGTGCGGGGCGGTTGGCGACACGGAGCGGGTTAGTGGCAAAACTGGGATGTGCGGCGAGTTCCGGCAGGCCAATCGTCGCGCAGAACGTGGCCCACAATTTTTCGCTGCCGATCGCGATGGAAAACGCGCGATCTTGCGCGGCGAACACTGTATAGGGGACCACGGTGCCAAAGGAAGCGCCGAGCGGAACCGGCACCTTGTTTGAACCAAGATAGGACATGTAGTTGGAACTCATCGCAGAAATCATCGAGTCTTGCATGGCGACGTCAACATACTGCCCCTCACCCGTCTGATCGCGCGCGCGCAAAGCCAGCAGAATGCCGATGGTGGCATGCATCCCGGCGTTGATATCGGCCACGGCGTAACCGCTGCGCACCTGCTCGCCCGATTCGGTGCCGGTAATGCTCATAAAGCCGGAGGAGCATTCGACAATCAGATCCATGGCCGCCTCATCGCGCGATGGACCTTGCTGGCCGTAGCCGGAAATCGAGCAGTAGACCAGACGGGGATGGCGGGCGTGCAACGATTTGTAGTCAAGACCCAAGCGCTGCATGGCGCCGGGCCGGAAATTCTCAATCAGCACGTCCATGCGATCAATCAGTTGAAGGCACAATGCCATGCCGGCTGCTTTCTTGAGATCAATGGCGATGCCGAGTTTCCCGCGATTTAAGCCCAGGAAGAAAGATGCGTATTCGCCCGCGAAGGGCGGACCCCAGCCGCGGCCCATATCGCCCGCGCCGGGGCTTTCGAGCTTGAAAATTTCAGCGCCGAAATCGGCGAGCAGCATGGTGCAGTATGGGCCGGCGAGAGCGTGGGAGAAATCGAGAACGCGGATTCCGTGGAGCGGTTTGACGGGCAAGTCAAATTGTACTCGGCGGCTAACTAAACCGCACCGTGAAAGAGCGGAGCGCCAGCCTTGGCGGAAGCACTTCGCAACGACCCGTCCAGAGTCCAAAGGGAGCAGGTTTGAGTCAGCAGCGTGGCGGCCAGCAAATGGGCATCGATCCAGCCGATGCCCATGCCAAACAGCTTGCGCGTTTCGACTACATGCTGCACTTCTTCGTCAGCCGCCACTTCGGCTTGCGGCAGGGCCGCCAGGAAACCCAGGATCTGCGCACGATTTTTCAAATGCCCCAGCGACAATTCACGGCGGACCCAAGGATGCATGAGCACGGCACCGTCTTCGAGGAAACTTTTGAAGAGCGAGTTGCCCGTGCGCAGATGGTTAACCCAGATAGAAGTGTCGGCTAAAATCAGCATTCCCGGCTACTTTGTGAGTGCCTCGCGGCGGCGCGGAATCTCTTCTAAATCGCTTTCCGTGCCGCCTAAAGCGGCTAAACGCCGGGATGCCTCACGGGAGATCAACGCTTGTAAAGCGGCGTGAACCAGGGCGGTTTTTTCCGTAATCCCAGTTAATTCACGAGCTTGGGTCAGGAGGCTTTCGTCGAGGATCATGGTGGTTCTCATATGTATTAGTATGCATGGTTTGTATGCGGATGTCAAGGGAAGTTTAGGCGGGCCAGCACTGGAAAGTGGTCGGAGCCCTTTGCTGCCCGATCCACCGCTCCTCCGTCGAGCGCCAGCGGGCCGCGCACGAAAATCCAATCGAGCGCCATGGCAATTTTATGCGTTCGCTCAATTCGCTGGCCAAGCGCGCTGTGAAAGCCGGCCTTCTCCATCTTTCTTAAGAAGACCGAGGGAAAGTACTTGGAGTTAATGTCGCCGCCGATCAGCGCGTTTGTTGCGGGAGGATAATGCGCCAGATCGGCGAATATCTCATCGAGTTGCGCGGCTTGAATCAACCCCATGCTGCGGCTTTCCAGATGCAGGTTGTAGACAACCAGCAACTTTCCGGCAAACTGCAATTCGGTGACGAGCGCGATACGGTTACCGAGACGCCGCTGCATCAAAGGAAGCGACGAGGGCAGCCACCCGCGCGGCTGCCAAAAATTGGACTGCCGAGCGAAGCGCAACACGCGCGTTTTACCGAGGGGCAGGCGGGTGAGCGTGGCTTGCCCGATATAAGCCGGACCGTTCTTTTCCTGACTCAATTCTTCGAACTCTATGCCATATGCGGCGTTCATGCCGAGGCGCTCGGCCAATGCGAAGCCAACATCGTTCAGGCCGGAGCGCGCAGCATTCCAATCGACTTCCTGAAGCAGGCAGAGATCGGCGCGACTCTGCTGCAAAACGTCGCCGATCTGGTCGAGGTGGCTGCCGTGGTCGATATTCCAGCTGATCACGCGAATCGACTTGAGGCTGCCATCACCCGGCAAGTGCTGCAGCTGGCGCGGGACATTAAATGAATCCGCCAGTTTGTTCGTGTCCGGCAGCAGCAACAACAGAAGCAAGAGCGTGCCCTTCACAAACTACGCGGTAGCCTCCCGGGTAGAGCGTTTGGCGGAGGCCGGCTGCTTGCCGGCCAGGCGGCGCTCTTCTACTTGTGCCGCCAGCATGGGCGCCAGAGCAAAATACCAGCCGCAAACACCGAAGCGGGCGAAGGGATAATCAACCAGGGCGTGCAAACAAATCGCGATTAAGCCAATACCCCAAACCGATTCCACCGCCGGCCGGCAGCTCCAAACGAAAACCACCAGCATGAGGAGAGCAAAAGGAATGCCGCCCTCGGCCGCCCACTGGAGCCAATCGTTGTGGGCGCGGTTCACATATGTGCCGTCGTCATAATGCGCGAACATGCGGTAGACCGGCACGTAAGTGTCAAGCCCCCAGCCGAGGAGTGGGCGCTCGCGAATCATTTCGAGCGACGACTGGTTGATCGCGCGGCGCACGGTTAGCTGATCGTTCTGCTGTAGTTTGCCGATTACCACGTCAAAGCCGGCCGCAAAGATGAAGAGCGAACTCAGGCTGAACGCCAACACGGCGCCGATGAGTATCCGGCGGTCACGACGCCGGAAATAGGCGATGCCGATTACTACTAATAATTCGGCCAGCACGAGCACCGCACCCGCTCGTGAACCCGAGGCGACCACGGCACCGATCTCGATCGCAGCCAGCACCAGATACGGCGCAGGCGAAGAGTTGCGCTTACTCAAGCCTGTCCAAAGCGTGATGGGCAAGGCCAGCTCCACAAATTGTGCAAAATTGTTCCAATAGGCGAATGGGCCGAAGACGGTATGAACCTTGGTGCTCTCAATCGTCCAGTAATAGCGGTTCGTTCGCGATGCCTGTTCCAGCAGATCCAGCAAACAAACCGCACCGGCGAAGAACAGAAACCAGCCCCTGAACAGCGCGGCAGCGCGTGCCGATTGAAATAGTTGTGTCGCCACCAGCGCGAGCATGGCCGCGGTTAACCAGAACAATACGCCGCTCCAGCCATCGGCCACGATCTTATGGCCGGAGAACAAAGTCTGCGCGAAGCCCCATAACGTCATGAGCAATAAACAAGCGGCCGGCACAGTTAAGCGCAAGCGCTGGGTGAATGGGACGCTGAGAAAAACCGCCGCCAACACCAGGAAAACGGCCGAAATAACGCGCGGCGCCAAGTCGCCGCCATCTAATGCACTGAGCGTGAAAGAAACGAGGACGGCGAACAATCCCAACAAACCCAGCCGCTCACGCACGCGTGCAGTTTTGTGCGGCAGCGCCGTTTCGTTATCGCCTACGGCCATCGACCGTAGGATCTCATTTCCCGGTGTAGGAAACACGCCAAATGGATTTTGATCCGTCGTCGCTGACGAACAACGAACCGTCGGGCGCAGTGGCGACGCCCACCGGACGGCCCCATACCTCGCCATCTTCCGTCACGAAACCCGTGAGAAAATCGCCATAGGAGCCGTCCGGCTTGCCGTCATTCAGCGGAACGCGAATCACTTCATAGCCGGCGCGAACCGATTTGTTCCAGGAACCATGTTCAGCGGCGAAGATGTCGCCGTAATATTGGCGGGGGAATTGTTTTCCATTGTAGAAGGTCATTTCGAGTGAGGCATTGTGCGGTTGCAGCAGAACATCTGGCACGGTGACTTTTCCTTTCAGTTCAGGATGGGTACCGGCCAACCGCGGATCTTGATGATCGCCCATGTAATACCAAGGCCAGCCATAGAAGGCGTCTTCCTTGACAGACGTTATGTAATCAGGCACCAGATTGTCGCCCAACATATCGCGCTCGTTCACCGAACACCAGAGCTGACCGGTAACCGGATTGACCGCGATGCCAACAGGATTGCGAATGCCCGCCGCGTAGATCTTCACGAACTTGCCGTCGGGAGTGAATTCGAGGATATCGGCGCGTTTTTGTTCCTTGGGATGAGTGTCGGGGTTATCAACGTTCGAAGCGGAACCTACCGAGACGAATAGCTTTGTGCCGTCCGGCGAAAACGCCAGATCGCGGGTAATATGGCCGCCGCCGGCAGGCAGTTGGGCAATCACCGTTTCCGGTTCACCGGAAGCTTTTAAATCGCCATTCTGATAGTGATAACGAATGACCGAGTTAGTATTTGCCAGATAGATCCATTGCGGATTACTGCCGAGCGGATAGAATGCGATGCCGAAGTTCAGTTTCAGTCCGGTAGCGAAGACCGACTGCTGCATGGGCTTGCCGTCGTTGGTAATGCCGCGAAACACTTCCACTCTTCCGGCATTGCTATCGGACACGAAAAGATCGCCGTTGGGCGCGGTCCTGATTTCGCGCGGTTCCACTTGCAATTCGGCATAGCGTTCGACCTTGAAACCAGCTGGAGCTTTCGGCCAAGCGCCAGCCGGCATGGGAATCATTCTTGCCTCGTTCGCGACGCCTTTGGTGGCGTATGGCTCCGGCAGATCGGCCACGGTGATTTTGCGGTAGGTACCGGGCTTTTCATCTTTATAGCTAACAAACGCGGCGGTGCCGGTTATGACGTTCTGGATATCGGAATTACTGGCCAAAGCAATTACGGCGGCGCCTGTCAGGGCTGCCCACCTAATATAAGTTCTGCTCATTTCGTATGCACCTCATTTTCTTCGTTGGTTGTTGCGTTGATTTGTCTTAGTTCAGCCAGGTCAAGACGCCCTGTATAAATAGACATACCAATTGCGCAATGAATATTGTTGGCGGTTAACGCTCGCACATCGTCCATGGTGGTGATGCCGCCCGCTGCAATCAATTCGCCACCGACGGTATTTCGCAAACTCGCGAACCAATCCAAATCCGTTCCTTGCATCATGCCTTCTTTGTCGACATAGGTGCAGAGGAAGCCCCCGCAATAAGGCTCCAGTTGCGCAATCATCTCGAGCGCGCTGTAGCTGGTGGCTTCGAGCCAGCCTTTGACCATGATTTTGCCATGCTTGCTGTCAAGCGCAATGGTCAAACGTTCGCGGCCGATCTCGCCGACTAACCTGGAAAGAAACGCGCGATTCGGGCCATCGGGTGAAAACGCCGCCGTGCCTACAATCACGCGCCATGCGCCTTGATCAAGAAGTTCGCACGCGCGTTCGACCGTTCGTACCCCGCCGCCGGCGCGAATGCCCGCATGCCGCGCCAGATACGCCACTAAGTCGCCATTTGAGCCGCGCCCGAGGGCTGCGTCCAGATCAATCACTTGGATCTGCGGGAAGCCTTCAAACATCTCCAGCATTTCATCAAGCGACTTCCCCTCTAGCACTTTTTCGCGGCCCTGCACTAATTGCACAACTTTGCCATCCATCAAATCAATGCAAGGAATAATCATGCCGCTGGCCGCACCGGTACGCCGGCCGCTTCCATTTCTCGTTTCAAATCCGCCACTGTGTATTTTCCGTAGTGAAATACCGACGCTGCCAGTGCCGCGTCGGCGCAGCCTTCTGTTAGAACCTTTATAAAATCTTCGGGAGTGCCCGCGCCACCTGATGCAATTACCGGGATGGTGGTAGCTTCGGCAACGGCTCTAGTCAGCGCGCAATCGAAGCCGGTCTGCACGCCATCGGCATCCATCGAAGTCAATAAAATTTCCCCCGCGCCCAAAGCTTCGCCGCGCGCCGCCCATTCAATCGCGTCGATACCTTCATCGTACCGGCCGCCTTTAGTAAAGACGTTCCACTGCCCGGCACTTGAGCGGCGCGCATCAATGGCCAACACCACGGCTTGCGCGCCGAATTCCTGGCTCAATTCGCCAATCAACTCAGGCCTATGCACAGCCGCCGTGTTGATGCTTACCTTGTCGGCTCCAGAAAGGATAATTTTGCGGGCGTCAGCCACCGTTCGTATACCGCCGCCCACAGTGAGCGGGATGAACACACGCCGCGCCGTGCGCGCTACCAGATCGGCAATAATCTCGCGCGCATCGCTTGAGGCGGTGATATCGAGAAATACCAATTCATCGGCGCCTTGCGCGTTATAGCGTTCGGCGAGTTCAACGGGATCGCCGGCATCGCGCAGATCGACAAAGTTAATGCCTTTGACCACACGTCCCGCCGTGACATCAAGGCAAGGAATGATGCGTTTCGCCAGCATCAGATCTCGAGAAAGTTCCTCATGACTGTGAGACCCACCGGACCCGATTTTTCAGGATGAAACTGCACCGCATGCAAATTAGCCTGCTCCAAAACAGCACTGTAAGGCAGCATGTAAACGCAAGTGGCCGCCGTGGCCGCGCTTACCGGCGCGTAGTAGCTGTGCGCGAAATATGTGTAAGCGCCCTCGTCCAACCCTTGCAACAAGCGCGCCGGTCGCTGCTGCTCGAGCGAATTCCAGCCCATGTGCGGAATGCGCGCTTTGCCCACAAAACGCTTCACTTCGCCGACCAGAATGCCCAAGCCCTCGCTACCCGGCGCCTCTTCGCTCTTTTCAAAAAGGCATTGGAGTCCCACGCAGATGCCGAGGAAAGGCACGCCCGCACCGATCTTTTCACGCAACGGGCCACGCAGCCCCAATCTGTCAATCGCTTGCATCATCTGGCCGAAATGACCCACGCCGGGCAGAATAATCTTCGTGGCGTGCAACACCGCGGTTGGCGAATCTGTCACTTCGTATTCGGCATTCAATTCGGCGAGCGTATTTTCTACCGACCGGATGTTGCCGGCGCCATAGTTGACAATCGTGGTCACAAGAGTCCCTTAGTCGACGGCAGTTGATCTTTCAAGCGTTCATCCGTCGAACAGGCATAGCGCATGGCGCGCGCAAAACACTTGAAAATCGCCTCAATTTTATGATGATTCGAACGCCCATACATGACCTTCGCGTGCAGATTGCCCCCCACGTGATTAGTGAATCCGCCGAAAAAATCTTCAAGCAATTCGGTCTGCAAATCGCCCACGTTAACCACATCTACTTGCTGGTCGTAAACCAGCGCCGGCCGGCCCCCAAGATCTACCGCAAGCAAAGCTAGCGACTCATCCATCGTCTGCACGAAATAACCCGCTCGATTGATGCCCCGCCGGTCGCCCAAAGCTTGCGAAAACAAATCCCCCAGCACGATACCCACGTCCTCGACCGTGTGATGCTGATCCACATCCAGATCGCCTTTCGCAGCAATCTTCAAATCAAAGCCGCCATGCTTGGCGAACAGTTCCAGCATGTGATCGAGAAATCGGATGCCGGTGGAAATTTCGTAGGTACCGGCGCCTTCAATCCGCAGTTCGCCTTTAATCTGCGTCTCCTTGGTATTGCGCTCCAACGCTGCTTCTCTCATAGCAGCGTCACCAAATCGTTGATGTCAGCCAGCACCGCAAATGCGCCCAGATTGCGCAAACTGCCGGTAACTTCTTCATGCCGTGGATTGTGCGGAGTGGAGACGCCAATAAACGGGACACCCGCGGATTGGGCGCTGCGCGCATCGTCTACCGTGTCGCCCAAATACCAGATGTGTTTACCGGGATAATGCTGTTGAATGATCCGCAGTCCATCCGGCGCTGGCTTGGGATTCAAAACGTCATCGTCGGTCACCAGCGGAGCAAACACAATATGGCTGGCATAGCGGCCCAAGGTGGCATCGGCTTCGTACTTAACGCGGCCCGTGAAAATCGCCAGTGCGGCGCGCTTTGCCAAGTTTTCGAGCAAGCCGTCGCGCGGCATCCATTCCTCTTTGCGAATAAGTCCGTTGCCGTCGGCACCGAAGAAAATCAAGTTGAAACGGTCCACCACTTCGCTGTATGGCACGTCCTTTCCCAAATCGCCAATCAAGCGATGGGAAAGCTGCCAGTCGTTATTCCAGCCGCCGGCCGTTTTGAAATCCTGTATAGTGTCGTGCGAAACGTCGGCTCCGGTAAAATGCTTGACGGTTTCGCGAATCGCTTCACGGTAAGATTGCGTTACTTCTACCAGTACCCCATCCATATCAAACACGATCACATCGGGTGCTTGTTTAGTCACCAGATTCGCTCCAATTCATCTAATAGCCGCGCAATTTGATCGCGCGTTCCCACCGTAAAGCGCAAGTAGCCCGGCAATTCGTAACTGCGATCCCGCACCAATACGCCGCGCTCGCGCAATTCATCTCGAATCGGCACCGCGCGTTCGCCTACTTGGCCGAGCACAAAATTCGCCTGGCTCTCAACATACGGAATTTTTAACTGCTCCAGCCCCACGTACAGCAATTCCCTCGCCGCCAGCACTTCCGCCACATAGTCTTCCACGAATTTCGTATCTTGCACAGCAATGCGCGCCGCCATGGCCGCCAGCGAATTCACGCTATACGGCGATTGGCCCTTTCGCACATGCGCCATGTTACCGGCTTGCGAAAACAAGCAGCCGCAGCGCATCGCGGCCATTCCGTAGACTTTCGAAAAAGTCCGGCTCACAAATAGATTTGTATGTTCGCGCAGCCTTCCTAACATCGTCACGCCGCAGAATTCGTAATAGGCTTCGTCCACCAATACCGCCGCCTGCGGAGCCTTCTTTAGAATCTTCTCCAGCCCGGAAACTCCAATTCCCGTGCCTGTTGGGTTATTTGGATTGCTGATCAAAATCGCGCGCGTTTGTGGGGTGATGCGCTCCAGCAGTTCCTCCATCGGAAACGCGAGCTTCCCTGCCCGGTAATCCAGTTCCGCGACGCACGCTCCCGCCAATTGGCTATAAAAGCGGTACATCGCATAGGAAGGCCGCAGCACAATTACTTCGCCGCCATCATCGACAAAGGTGTTCATCAGCAACTGGATCGCTTCGTCCGTCCCGTTGGTGAGCGTCAGTTCGCTTTGCGCCACGCCAAAGTGCCGCGATAAATCTTCCAGCGCATGATCATATTCCGGATAAATACTCAGATCCGCCGCCGTCAAAAAGCGCTTGATGAAATCAATCACGTGCGGTGACGCACCGACGGTGTTTTCATTGAAATCCAGCCGCAGTTTATTGCGCCGTCCCCCGGTCGGCGGATGATAAGGAGCCATGTCAAGCACCGCTTTACGGGGTGTTAAGTTAGCCGGCAGATCGCACCTCCACCGCGCGCGCATGCGCCTCTAATCCCTCGGCCCGCGCGAGCGTGGTGATCGTTGGCGCAAGTTCCGCCAAAGCTCCCGCCGACAATTCCTGCACCGAAATCACCTTCACAAAATCCGCCGCCGATAATCCGCCGCGCAAACGCGCCGCGCCGCCGGTTGGCAAAACATGACTCGGACCCGCCGCATAATCCCCCGCCGATTCAGGCGTATTCACTCCCAGAAAAACAGTCCCGGCGTTGTAGATCTTCTTCAGTAATTCGGGATGATGCAAACTGAGATGTTCCGGCGCTTGCAAATTCGCCGCCGCCACTGCCAAATCCATATTCGGAAAGATTGCAATCGCGCTGCTTTGATCAATGGATTGGCGCGCCACTTCCGCTGTCGGCAACGTCTCTAATTGCCGCTCCAATTCCTGTGCCACCGCCTGCGCTAGCGATTCCGACGTGGTATAGAGCATCGCGCTCGCCGTAACATCGTGCTCGGCTTGCGCCAGCATGTCGGCGGCAATCACCCGTGGATCGCCATCTTTTGCCAAAATCAAAATTTCTGTTGGACCCGCCAGAAAATCAATACCCACGTCGCCCGCCAGCAACTTCTTGGCTGCCGCCACATAAGCGTTACCCGGCCCCACAATCCGATCCACCCGCTTGATAGATGCAGTACCGAATGCCATCGCCGCAATCGCCTGCGCCCCGCCCACCCGATAAACCTCTGAGATCCCCAGCATATACGCACATCCCAAAATCTCTACCGATGGCCTTGGCGACGCGACACAGATGCGCTGTACCCCAGCGGTTTGCGCCAACACTGCCGTCATCAAAAGTGTTGAAGGCAGCGGATATCGTCCCGACGGCACATAGCAACCCACCGCCTCTAGCGGCCGTACGATCCAACCTAACTTTCGTCCAGCGGAGAATTCATCGAAGCGTTCCTTCGGCAGCTGGGCTTCGGCAAACTGCCGGATGTTGGCAACCGCAACCTGCGCTGCCTTTTTCACCTCAGTGCCCATCGCCGCGCCCGCTCGCTCGAGCTCTTCGTTTGAAACCCGCAACGGCTGATGGCCCAAGCCATCCAGCTCCCGCGCATAACTCACCAGCGCATCGTCGCCATCGCGCCGGATTGCATCCAGAATCGGCTTCACGGCACTCTCAATTTCATGCGCCGTGTTTTGCCGCCGGTATCCGAAATCGAACAGCGCCGGCCTTTCGCCTTTCTTTGCGAGATTGAAAATTTGGATCAAATTCCCCGCCCTACATCACAATCTTGTTCAACGGATATTCCACAATGCCCTGCGCGCCGGCTTCTTTCAAACGCGGAATAATGCTGCGCACCGTGGTCTCTTCGAGAATTGTATTCACCGCCACCCAGCTATCGTCGCTCAGCTGCGAAATCGTCGGATTCTTGAGAGCAGGCAGCACGCTCAGCACCGACTTCAAATCGTCTTTCCTCACGTTGAGCATCAATCCCACTCGCCCCAACGCGGCAATCGCGCCGTCCAGCAGCATCTTCACGTCTTCCAGTTTCTTGCGCTTCCATCCGTCCTGCCACGAATCCACATTGGCTATCAATTGCGTGTTCGATTCAAACACCGTCTCCAGAATACGCAGCTTGTTAGCGCGTAGAGACGAGCCCGTTTCCGTTACTTCAACGATGGCATCGGCCAGGTCGGGCGGTTTGACTTCCGTCGCGCCCCAGCTAAACTCCACGCGCGCTTTTACGCCTTTGCTTTTCAGATAGCGTTCCGTCGTGCTCACCAACTCGGTGGCAATAATTTTGCCTTCCAAATCATGCACCGTCTTGAAAGGCGACTCTTCGGGCGCGGCCAGCACCCAACGCACCTTGCCGAAACTCTGCTTGGCATAAATCAGATCCGCCACCGTCTCGACATTGGCTTCGTTTTCTTCCACCCAATCGCGCCCCGTTAGACCCGCGTCCAACACGCCGTCTTCCACGTAGCGCGCCATCTCTTGCGCGCGGATCAACATGCACTCCAGATCCGGATCGTCAATTGCCGGATAATAACTGCGAGTGCTCGTCGTGATGTTGAAGCCCGCCCGCCGGAATAAATCGATGGTCGCATTTTCCAGGCTGCCCTTCGGTATCCCCAGCTTCAGCTTCACTTCTTCGCTCCATACACCACATCGGGGTCGTACATCTTTTCCTCGCTCACCTGCCATGCCCCCTGCTCGAACGTACGGAAGAAGCAGCTTTCATAACCTTCATGGCAAACGCCCGGCCCCATCGGCTCGGCATCCACCAGTAGCGCATCGCCATCGCAATCGGTCGAAATCGACTTCAGCATCAGGTAATGCCCCGAGCTCTCGCCCTTGGTCCAAAGTGTTTGCCGCGACCGGCTAAAAAACGTAACGTGTCCACTCGCGATTGTCTTTTCAAACGCTTCGCGATTCATATAGCCCACCATGAGCACGCGCCGCGTCTTCGCGTCTTGCACCACTGCCGCGATCAACCCATCCTGCTTATCGAAATCGAGCACTTCACTCATGTACGTGAATCCTCAAAATAAAAAACCCGCCTCGGGCGGCGGGCCGGTTACAAATCTTTGCTGATAGATTGAAACGCAAACTCGCCCGCTTAGATCACCGCTAGCTGGTGATGATGACGGCCGGAGTGTGAGTTTACATTCATCAAAACGTCAGTATAACAAGGCACGACCTTAGCGCCTTCGCGTCGCAAACATTTTGCTATAAAAATGTTATGAGGAAAGCTTGTGGATATCCCGCCGCTGCGCGTTGACAACGCAAGCGCTCGGCATTTTCCTCCAATTTATTGTTTGCCGCCTATTGAACTGAATGTGAATGAACGGTTAAGGTAGTCAAGGTCACTCATGGCAATCAGCGACATTGGAATCGACCGCCCACTCCCGGCTAACCTGGACGCCGAACGCTTCGTCCTGGGCGCCATCATGAGCGACGATTCCGCCTTTCTGCAAGCAGCCGGCCTTCTCACTCCCGAAGATTTCAGCCTGGAGAAGCACAAGCGCATTTTCCTGCGCATGGGCGAGTTGCATGAACGCGGCGAAAAAATCGATCGCGTCACGCTCGCCAATGAACTGATGAAGCAAGGCCAGCTCCAGTCCGTCGATGGCCTCAGCTACCTTGTCTCGCTCGACGACGGTCTCCCGCAGCTTCATAACCTCGAAAGCTATGTCGCCATCGTCAGGGAAAAAGCGCTCCTGCGCCGCATTATCGTCGTATCGCAGGACACCATCAATCGCGCGGTCCAAAGCGAGGAAGACCCCAGGCAAATTCTAGGCGCCGCCGAAGACGCCCTCATGAAGTTGGGCGACATGCAGTCGCGCAACGCGCTCGCCAGCCCCGCGCAGATCGTTACTGAATACGAAGGCGGCATCAACGCCTTCCTCGACACCAGCAAACGCATCAAGGGCATCAGTACCGGCTTCCTGAAGTTTGACGAAATGACCGGTGGCCTGCGCGAAGGTGAACTTTTTATCCTCGCCGCACGCCCCGCCATGGGCAAAACCGCGCTCGCGCTGAATATGGCGCAGCACGTCGCCATGAATCCGAAAAATCCCAAGGCAGTGGCCGTATTCTCTCTCGAAATGTCGAAGGAATCGCTGCTAACTCGCATGATCTGCGCCAGCGCCAGCGTCGATCAGCAGCGTTTTCGAGCCGGTTATCTAAATCACGATGAACGCACCGCTCTGCAAAATGCGCTCTACCGCATTGTCGAATCACAAATATTCCTGGACGATACCGCCGGCACAAACCTGATGGACGTGCATTCCAAGCTTCGGCGCTTGCAAGCCGAACACGATCTTGGTCTGGTCGTTGTCGATTATCTGCAGCTGATGCAAGGCCGCGGCCGCTTTGAAAATCGCGTTCAGGAAATCAGCTCGCTCACCCGCGGCTTCAAGCTCATGTCCAAAGAACTGCGCGTGCCTTTCCTGGTTTTGTCGCAGCTCAGCCGCGCCACCGAAACTCGCCAGGGCGATCATCGTCCCATGCTCTCCGATCTGCGCGAATCCGGCTCCATCGAGCAGGACGCCGACGTGGTTGCCTTCATCTTCCGCGAGGAAGTCTACCGCCCCGATAAAGAAAGCTTGAAAGGCATCGCCGAGTTGATTCTGGCCAAACAGCGCAACGGCCCTACGGGACGCGTGAAACTTGCGTTCCTGAATCGCTACACACGCTTCGAGAATCTTTCCGCTGATACCGGCGACGAGCCCGCGCCGTTCGAGTAATAGCCCCTCCTGCTAAGCGATCGCCTGGCAACGCACTTCGCGGAGGCTCGGCGATTTCCTGTCTGTGTTGACCGAGCACCGCTCGGCTGCCAGGCTATTACAGCGGCTTCCCATCCGCATCCACCAACTTAATCTCCCCAATATTCAGCTCCCGAATCCCTGTCTCGATCTTCGCCTTGTCTCCCACAATCACCCAAATCATATGTTGTGGCTCAATCAGAGATTTCGCCGCATCGTTCACGTCGGCGGTCCGCAGCGCATCGACCTTTTTCACGAATGTCTGATAGTAGTCGTCCGGGAAATGATATTCAAGCTGGTCCGAGATGGCATTCACAACCGAGCGAATCGTCTCCCGCGAACCGGGGAGTTCAAGAATTTCTTGATTCTTGGCCCTGCTCAGTTCGTCTTCCGAGATCGGCTTAGCTCCCGCAATATTCGCAATCTCCTTCTGTATTTCGACTAGAGACTCCTTGGTCTTATCCGTCTGCACCGGAGCGTAGGCCAGGTAAGGCCGCTGGAAACTCGCTCCCAGAATGAATGCGCCCGCGCCATACGCCCAGTGCTTATCCTCGCGCAGATTCATGTTCAGCCGGCTGCTAAACGATCCTCCGAAAACACTGTTCATCGTTTGATAAGTCGGCTCAATGGAAGCGACCGGGGCAGGCGCCAGCGAACCGGTAAAGATCATCGACTGCGCCGCGCCGGGTTTGTCAATGAGATAGACTTCCGGCCGCTCGGGCTTGGTCGCCGCGGCAATCTTCTTCTCCGGTACCGAGCCCGGCTTCCACCTGGCAAACAGCGCCTCCAATTTGGGTTTAATCTCCGCGAGCGTGGTGTCGCCTACAACTATGAGAGTCGCGTTGTTCGGCTTGAACCACTCACTGTGAAAACGCACAACATCGTCGCGCGTCATTTTCGAAACCGACAAGGCCGTGCCGGAACCCGTGAGTGGCACCCCGTACGCGTTTGTGGGCCCGTAGAGCAAGGGAGGAAGTACTCGTAGCGCCATGCCAAACGGTTGCACTTTCTCCTGCTCAATCCCGGCCAATTGCAGCCGCTGTTCGCGCTGGAAGTCCTCTTGCGGAAACGCTGGATTGAGAATCACATCAGAGTAAAGTTCCAACGACGGATCGAGTTTCGCCTTCAGCGCCGAAAGGAAGACATAGGTGAAATCGAGGTTGGAATAGGCTTGGATTTGCGCCCCGAGAGCTTGAATCTCGTCACTCGTCTCGAAGGCATTCTGCCGCTTGGTTCCATCCGTGAGCAGCGCCGCCGTGAGGTGAGCTGCGCCAGGCGCGACCGATTGATCGGCTGCATACCCCGCGTTCACCGCCAGCATGAGATCAACCTCCGGAATCTCGTGCCTCTCGGCCAAAATCACATTGAGTCCGTTCGAAAGCTTCGCTCGCTCAAACTTGGGCAGCTTCGGCTCTGGTATAGCCGCCAAACTCGGAGCTTTCGAACGATCGACTCCTTTCGCGTTCACGCTGTAACTCGGATAGGGCAGCACTTGCAAGCTATAAACGCCATCGGATAGATACGATTGCGCGGCATCTCGGATCTCCGAGGGCGTTGCCCGGCCAATTCGTTCGAGTGTCACCTTATAAAGTGACGCATCTCCCAAAAATGTCTGATAATGCGCCAGCACGTCCGACTTGCCGCCAAACCCGCCAATTCGCTCGGCTCCTCGCACAAATTGCGCCAGGGATTGCGTCTTGGCGCGTTCCAACTCATCCGCGGTAGGTCCCTCCTTGAGGAACCGTGCGAGCTCTTCATTAACTGCCTTTTCTACCGTCTTCGGATCTTGTCCCTGCTTGGCTGTCGCTTCAATGACAAATTCCCCGCCGATCTCCCGATCATCAACATACACGTATACAGTAGTCGCAATTTGCTCGTCGTATACCAAACGTTTATAGAACCGCGAAGATTTGCCGGAGGAAAGGACGAGGGCGGCGAGTTTCAGATAGTCGGTCGACGCCGATCCGAACTGAGGCACGTTCCAGACCTTATAGAGACGCGCCTGCGGAACCCGGTCTTCCACCGTGGCGCGCTTTTCACCCGTCATCTTCGCGATCGACACATTCGGGTGTGCGATGGGAGGGCCGGCCGGAATGTCGCCAAAATACTTCGTTACCTTTTCCTTCGCGGTTTTGACGTCGATATCTCCGGCAATCACCAGGACCGCGTTCGATGGCCCGTAGTAAGTCTTGAACCACTCCTTTACATCGTCAAGCGCAGCCGCATTGAGATCGTCCATCGAGCCAATCACGGTGTGCGAGTAAGGATGGCCGGCCGGATGCACAGCTGTCTCAATCAACTCCTCCGTAACCGAATACGGTTGGTTGTCGCCCTGTCTTTTTTCGTTTTGTACTACTCCGCGCTGTAGATCAAGCGTCTCCTTGTTGATGGTGTTATAAAAATGACCCATTCGGTCGGACTCCGCAAAGAGTGCGAAATCTATGTCGGTACTGGGCACATTCTCGAAATAATTAGTGCGGTCTTCATTGGTGGTGCCATTTAAATCGGTCGCGCCGATTTTCTCCATCGCCTCAATGTAACGTCCCTTGAGATTCTCACTGCCGCCGAACATGAGATGTTCAAACAGATGCGCAAACCCAGTTTTGCCAGACTTTTCGTTCTTCGAGCCAACGTGATACCACACATTCACCGCGACAATCGGCGCTTTGTGGTCTTCGTGGATCAGCACCGTAAGGCCGTTGTCGAGGACAACTTTCTCGTATGGGATATCCACAACTTGGGCGGCAAGCGCGGCGGCGAATGTTACCCCGCAAGCTAGTATCAACTTCAACATCTGGAAGCTCCTTGAAAAAATTCTGACTATATGGTCCGGCAGACTTGGATACTATTCTTGCATTTTTTCAGAGTGAGCCCCTACCCAGGTATGATGGCGATGCGTAGGCGCAGTTACCGTGCGGCAATGGAGAGGAAAGACCAAATTAGGGCGCTTACGCTTCCCGCTGCGATTCGATTGTGTGTTGCGTGACGGGTTGCGGGGTTTGATTCGTCTTCCTTTCGGCCATGTAAGCCACAAATTGGTCTTTGGTGAAGCTGGAAGGCTGGCCTTGGGCGAAAGCGAGGGCCTGTTCGTGATTGATCGTCTCCTCCAGTTCTGCAAGTGAAAAAACGAAGCCAAAGAGGGAGGGATCGAAGGGGATGCCGAGTTCTTTGGCCTTCTTGTAAAGCTCTTTAGCGCGCTTGAGGTCGGCGGCTTGTTTTTCGGTGCGGTCTTTTTGCAATTGCTTGAGTTCGGCGAGGTCGGATTTGAGTTGGCTGCGGAGGCGGCGTTCCTGGAGACTGAGATTCGAGAAATCCTTGCGGTAGATCAAGTAGATTTCGGCGTGGATGAGCGCTGCGCGCTGGACGGGATCTTTTTCTTCGGGGAAAAGATCAGCGTGTTTGTGATGGCCGAGCGCGCAGAGACTTTCTTCGAGGGGATGAATGCGGAGGAGACGCCATTCGGCGTCGGCGATGGTCTGGGTGAGAGCGCTTTCGCGGTCGGTGGCGGGAGATTGTTCGCGGAAGATGCGGTCGAGGTGGAGTTGGTAGGCCTTGGCGTCGTCGGTGGGTAATAAAACAATGCGGCCGGTGAGGCCGGTTTTGACGGCGTTCAAGGATGATTTGGCTTTGCCTTCTTCGGTCTTGGGGCCGGTGCTGCGCTGGGAATTGGCGTGATTGGCGGCGAGGCGGGCGTCGGATAGTGGCGACGACTGGCATGCGGAGGGTTCGGAGAAGCCGCAGTCGGCGCTGGCGGCGAAGGTTTGGGCAGCTTGTTCAAATTGCTCAGCTTGTTGCTCGGCGTGTTCGACGACAAGATGAGCGGAATTGGCAGGGATAGGGATACCGGCTTGGCGGGCCTGTTTGAGGGCTTGGCGCTCGGCGGCGCGACGGATGGCACGTGCTGACATGGGGATCACTCCTGACTCACAAATCGCATGGGGGCAGGAGGAGACTGGAACGCAGCGGAGGGATTTTCCACACATGTAAGCCGTGCTAACCACTGTGGAATGAGGCAGATAAAATTTATCTGTGGAAAAAATCAAAACCTGTGACTGGAAAGCTGAATTTAAGAAGGGGTCTCGTGTTGCAAGGGATTCACGCAGCCTCACCGAACCTAAAATTCATAGCCAATTCGCTCAATCCGTCTTTTTGTCTCGGCATTCAACCCCTCAATGAAGTCTCTGAATTGAGGGACTTTGTCTTTAACGGCCCGATAGCCGTAAGACGCGGTCTGTGGAGGGGCTAAGCGTAGGGCGTGCAAATCGAGTTCGATCGACATCACTTCAGCGATCTTAGAAAACTCCCTCAGTGGATTGGTTTTGAAGTCCTCGAGTCGTAATGTGAGCCTGACAGGGGATTGGAGGTAAAGCTCAGTTTCCTCGACGAATTCCGCGAAAGACAGGAAAGGCGGGCCGGGCTCCGCCGCCGCGAAAAACGCGGGGTCGCCTTCGGTAAAGGTCTTAAATTCAAGAAAATTCCGCTCCAAATCGGCGCATAGATCGTCCACATTCGGATAAACCAGCGACACGGCCCCGCCCCCCGTATAGTCGCGAATGTATGTCCGCCAATAAACCCAATTTGTCAGCAACGAATCGAAGGGATGGCGATAAATAAAAATCACATCGGCAAATCCCGATCTGACAGCCTCCATTAGGCGGTTCGTTACTTCCGGCGCGTGCTGATAGCGAGAAACGTACTTCATCGTGGAATGTCCGCTGTAGATCATCGGTGTCGGCCCCGTGTGAAAACGGATACCGTCCCTAAAATATTTCGCCCTTTCCCCCATGTTCTGCTGGATCAGTTCGCATACATAGGTTCGTCCTGTTCCACACAGGCCCATCACATAAGCTGTTTTCCGACTTGCCAGACCATCAGGCACGCTAGCCGGGACCGAAGCAGATGGAACTTCCAGATGAGCGGCGTTCTGCAAGCTGAGTAACAACGTTACCTGCTCCCGCAACAGTTGAATTTGCTCTTGCATTGACCTCGCCAGGGCGGCGTTTGTCTTCTCCGAGCATGCCATTCGCATTTCAAGTGCTACCACGTCCATGGGAATATTCTCCAGGGCGTCCCATTTTCTGGAGCGGCGTTCAAGCGAATTCATTTCCGTGGTAAGGCGTTCGAGCACCCAGGCGATTTCCTTAAGCGCTCGGCTGGCGGAGGCGCTGAATTCCCGCATGGGCCGGGTATACCAATTCAACGCCCGAGCAAGAGATTTCTTCCCAAGTTGGATGAGATCGTTGTGCCACCCGGGGAGCCGGGGATTAACGGTCCCAACGGCATCTTTGATCTGCTCAAGGGCGGCCGTAGCGCGGCGAAGCTCATCTAAGTCGCGGAGCTTCCAGCCATTTTCGGTCTCAACGACCAAATGCGCCTCTTTCAGTTGATGAAGAATCCCCGCGACGACCCCTACAGGCGGAGTCTCGGTCACTCGTTGGACGAGCAGTGCGGCGACGTTTTTCGTCGTGCGCGGTAAGCCGGTCTTGACAAATTCCATGAGGCAAATTGCCTTCGCTACCCGCGCTGGCGTTCCAGGGTAGCCTAGGTATTGCTCAAAGCGCTCCCTAATGAGACTAATGCTTTCCCGCTTCTCCGGGGGAAGGCTCTCTTCGAGCAGATCATAGATCTTGTCGATACTCACCAAAACGCCGACGGGCTGGTCGACCAGCCGGGTCCGGGCCGACGCGATCATTTCAAAAGATTGCTTAACGATGACGCCATTGCCGTCGGTGAGTTGCCGTGGCGCGCTCGGATCAAGCCGGATGCCGGCCACGATATCGAGAGAGATATCGATCAGATGCGGAACGTAAGGATAAAGCCGGACAAACTCATCTTCGTTGAACTCTGTACACCGAGGGCACTGCTCCAGCTTGACGTTCTGATTCAGCGACTCGCCGTGCTCGCGGAACAGCTTCCTGAGGACATCTTGTTGGCTCTCCTTCTTGCGTAGCACGCGAAGGCCGACGATCTCGCGGATGCCAGCCGGATCGTTATTGGTGACGTTGACGACCACTTCGATGGGTCGGGAAAGGTCGTTTTCCAGCAGATCGGCGATTTTGGTCACGCCTTTATTCGCCACGGGACTCGCACTCGCAAGATTTAGCGCGAATAGAAACCGTGAGGATTGCCTTAAGGACCTTAGAAGGGAACAAACGTGTTTGAAATAGCCGATGTTTGATCATTTCCGATTGATCGCCAGCTGGCGGCTTCCTAAAGAATAACTTTTTGCACCATACTTTGCAAAACGGGAAATGGCGGCCAAACGGGGGCTTAGTTTGCCGCAAAACTTCACTCAGGAATTTTGCGCCGGAAAGTACCTGGTACCAACCTTCAGGAGTTTGTGTCCACTGCTCCTTCAAATTGCGGCTCGGAAGCCCTTACCGAGCCGCCGGCGTGAAGCAAGCGGCCACGATATGCCAAGTCACGCAATTAAGTACTAGGAGAACTTGAGGCAAATCTTGCCGAAGTGCTGCTGGCTTTCCATATATCGCAGCGCTTCTTTTAAATACGTCCACTCAAACGTCTTGTCTATCACCGGCTTGATTTTGTGAAATTCAATAGCCCGGTTCATCTGCTCGAACATGTTGCGCGAACCCACGTATATCCCTTGAATGCGCGCACTGCTTGCTAACACTGAAACCGGCGTTATCGCCGCTTCAGCCCCGCTTAATACGCCAATTACACTTATCGCGCCATGCGTGCGCAAGGCTTTCATACTGCGCGCCAGGGTGTCGCTCCCACCCACTTCAATCACGTGGTCCACGCCTTCACCGGCGGCCAGTTTCCGCGCCGCCTCGTCCCAGTTTGGAGTGGTTTTGTAATTAATCGTTTCGTGCGCACCTAACCTTTTGGCGTGCGCCAATTTCTCATCGCTGCTGGAGGTAATAATCGTGCGCAGCCCCGCTAACAAGGCGAACTGCAGTGCAAAAATCGACACGCCGCCGGTCCCTTGCAGCAAAACTGTATCGCCCGGAGTATGGCCCGCGTGTCCGAACAAAGCATGCCACGCGGTGACCGCCGCACACGGCAGCGCCGCCGCCTCTTCATCGCTTAACGAAGCCGGCGCATGCACCAAACCTTCTTCTGAAAAAACCATGTACTCGCAGGCCACGCCGTTAATAGCGCCGCCGAGCGCCGAATTCGCTTTTTCTCGCGTGGGTGGTCCCTCGATCCACTTCTGAAAAAAACAGCCAGCCACCCGGTCGCCTTTTTTTACCCGCGTTACGCCCTCGCCCGTTTCCTCCACCACACCTACGCCGTCGGAAAGCGGCACCACGGGCCGCTTCAAACGCGGATTGTAAACGCCGCCCACCATCATGTAGTCGCGGAAATTCAAAGATGCCGCCGTCATCCTCACCAACGCCTGGCCTGGGCCGGTAACCGGTTTATCCCGCTCCACCAGCGCCAGCTTGTCAATCCCGAATTCCTGAATCTCGAACGCTCTCAAGAGGCCACCTCATGCTGCAGGCGCACCGTAAATTCGATAAGCTTTTCCAGTTTGCGCCGCGCCGCGCCGCTATCAATCGATGCCGCCGCCATCGCCACCGCCGATTTCAAATCAATCGCTTTGCGCGCTACAAACAGCGCCGCCGCCGCGTTGGCAATCACCAAGTCGCGTTTCGGGCCCGGCTCACCCTCCAAAATTCCCCTGATGATGGCCGCGTTCGCCTCGCTGTCGCCGCCCTGCAAGTCTTCGATCTGCGCTAGCGGCAAACCAAAATCGCCCGGCATCCAGCGGCCTTTTTGCACTCCGCCTTCTTCCACTTGAAACACCGTTGTCGCGCCGGTTGTCGTGATTTCGTCCAGCCCATCCGCCCCATGCACCACAAACGCCCGGTCAATGCCCAATCGCGCCAGCGCCTGCGCCAGCAATTCCGCCGCCCGTACCGAAAATGCCCCGATGAGTTGCACGCGTGCGCGCACCGGATTCGTCAACGGGCCCAGCATGTTGAAAATCGTTCGCCCCTTCAGCAACAAGCGTGCTTCTTGCGCGTGCTTTACCGCCGGATGCAACAGCGGCGCATATAAAAACCCAATTCCGGTTTCCTGTATGCACTCGACTACCTGCTCAGCCGGTAGCGTCACCGGCACGCCCAGCGCTTCCAGCACGTCCGCACTTCCGCACTGGCTGGAAATCCGCCGGTTGCCGTGTTTCGCCACCCGCTGCCCGGCGCCGGCAACCACAAACGCCGTCGCCGTAGACACATTGAATGTGTTGCTGCCATCCCCGCCCGTGCCGCACGTATCTATTACTGGATCGTCGTCTTGCGGCAGATCCACGGGTTGCGCCATTTCCTGCATCGCGGACGCGAATCCCACCAGCTCGGCCACGGTTTCGCCTTTACGGCGCAGATAGTGCAACACCTCGGCTATTCCTTCGGTGTTCATTTCTCCGGAAAGCATGCGGCGCATCAAGTCGTGCGCTTCCACTTGCGTCAGATGTACGAAATTTCGAAACGGGAGATGGGACATTACTCGGCTATTCATTCGATAACTTGCCAACGTTGCCGCGCACACAAAAGCTCATTAGTGTTTCGCCGCCAACCACGCGCTTATGCCGCGGGTTCGGGACCTCTGTACAATCACCCTCCCTACAAGATAGCGCGCGCCTGCTTAACGCCGCGAATGGGAAGCCAGGACTAACACCATCAGCAACAGCGCTCCCGTCGCGGCTAGCCCCGTCTTGAAGTGGTTCCAGGCTTGTTCGGTAATGGAGATTCTAAGGCCGAACGGCAGCGCGCTAGACTCCGGCGCCCTCGCGAAAGGCAGCGGCTCAATCTCAGGAAGCTGCTCGCCCGCCTCCGCAACCAACGCCCTTTCCTCCTCCGCCGCGGGCTCATCCACGTGTTGCGTCTCGTGCACATTGCCCGCGCGATCACTAAGCGCCGCACAATTCCAAATCTCTGCCTCTAATCCGGGATATTGCGGATCTATTGCCCGTAACGATTCCCATTCCTCCAGCGCTTCCGCATATTGTCCATTCGCTTCAAACGCGCGCGCACGCTCCGCTGCCGATTCGCCCAGCAGCGCAACCCATTCTCGCCCCTTCGCCTTTTCCTGAAGCCGCCGGAACAGAATGTTGCCGGGCCGCTTCTCCAGCGCATCATTACAGACTCTGAGGCAATCTCGCGTGCGGCTTTCCTGTAGCAACGCCTCGGCATTCTCCCAAGCTGTTAGCAATTCGCCCACTTCATCGAGAACCGCGCCGAACTCCGGATCTCCGAGGTATGCATCGGCGAAGGGCGCAACCAGAAGGGGAAACCGCCGCCACGTATCGGGATTCTCGCTATGGTCAATACGCTTGCTAAACAATGTCAGGAGTCGTAAGTTCTTCTCGCGCTCATCCGCCAGCCGCTGCTTGAGCAGATCGTCAAGCGCCTGCAATCGGGACCGCAGCGCCACATCTTCCGCGTAAGCATTCACCGCTTCCGACAAACGA
>Ga0302319_10002627_pt1 | contig 38354 bp, 44 predicted proteins | sample Bog_T0_2_FD_203319 | JGI IMG/M metagenome (GOLD analysis project Ga0302319, IMG submission 203319) | Peat permafrost microbial communities from Stordalen Mire near Abisko, Sweden - Bog_T0_2 | ecosystem: Environmental > Terrestrial > Soil > Wetlands > Peat | place: Sweden: Abisko, Stordalen Mire... | reverse complement strand
GCAGCGAGCTGCCGTAGAGGACGAGGTCGATGGAGATGAGGCGCTCAAAGGTGAAGTTGACCGCCAGCGCCCAGATGCACGCGCAGAAGAGGACACTCACCCAGGGCACGCCGTAGCGGTTGCGGAGGGTGAAGGCCTGCGGTGCGAGGCCATCTTCCGCCATGGCGAAGGGCAGGCGGGTGTAGCTCATCATGAGCGGGCTGAACATGCCGACGCCATTGATCATTCCCCCTAGAACAACGGCCAAAGCCAGCGCTGGGCCGGCGAGGATGTGGGCGGCGTCCGTCCATGCTCCGGTGGAGAACTGCGCGGCGTCGAGGCCGGCGAGACCGACGGCGAGCAGTGGCAGGATGTAGGTGGCGGCGACCATCGCCGCCGAGCCGAGCATGGCGCGCGGGTAGTTGCGCTGTGGGTCGTCGACCTCCTGCGCGACGGTGGAGGCGTTGTCCCAGCCCATGTAGTTCCAGAGCGTAACGGAGATGGCCCCGGCGATGTCGGGCGAGGCGATGGGCTGCATGAGCGAGCCTGCGCCGTGGCCGTGCCACTTCCAGAGCGCGACGGCGACGAGGATGACGAACGGCGCGATGAGGACGATGAAGAGCGCGATGGAGCCCTCGCCGACGACCTTTGCGCCGCGCAGGTTCCAGAGCGCGCAGGCGGCGACGACGGCCAGCGCCCAGAGTGGGCCGCTGTGGCCGGCGGTCCAGGAGGGTTCGACGCGGCCGAGGTAGTCGACGAAGATGACGGGGTAGAGGGCCATGTCAAAGACGCTGGCGGCGAGCGAGAGCCACGCCTCCTGAAAGCCCCAGAAGGGGCCGAGCGCGCGGCGGACCCAGATGTAGAAGCCGCCCTCGGAGGGGATGGCGCTGGCGAGCTCGCCGACCATGAGCGCGGTGGGCAGGCTCCAGAGGAAGGGAATGATGGCCAGCATGAGCAGCGCGCGCACGTAGCCGGCTTTGCCGAGGATGTCTTCGAGGCCATAGGGGCCGCCGGCCACCATGAAGTAGGTGGCCGCGGCGAGCGGCAGCAGGCGGAGCTTGTTGCTGCGGGCGAGACGGGGGATGGCGGGTCTCCTGATGACTATGGAAGTTATAGCCGATGCAGGGGAAAGACTTGAACGCAGAGGGCGCAGTGAAAAGAGCAGAGGGCGCGGAGGAAGGCAGCGGGTGCTCAGGCTATAATCGAGGTCTACCCGCAGGAGAGTTGGCCGAGTGGCTGAAGGCGGCGGTTTGCTAAACCGTTGTAGGACCAAAAGTTCTACCGGGGGTTCGAATCCCCCACTCTCCGCCACACCTTGATTCTGAAGAGCTTAGCTCTTCCGTTACTAAAACCTGTTACTACTCCGCTAGAGTCGCCAAATTCCCAGTATTTCGATACTGGAGACGAGCATGGCGAATACAACAGGCAGACTATACATAAGAAGTAAGCTCGGCTACCGCAAGCCCCCCAAGCGGCTTTCAAACCTCCCCGAGAATGAAGCCTTTGTTCTGATGTGGTACGAGGGGAAAGCGAAGAAGGCCAAGGCTGTTGGCCACTTTGCCGATGTTGCTCAAACCGCCCTCATCAATAAGGAAGCTGAACTCAGAAGGCTAGCTCTGGGCGTACAATCTCGCAGCCTCGAACCTGTCCGTTCGCCCGAACCGGTAGAATTGCGAATTGCAGAGCGGGACTTGGCTCAGGCCATTAGCCTGTACCTGACAGAGGTAAAGCGAGGCAAGGCCAAGAAGACCCATCTCGCATACAGTATTGCTGTCGAAGGATTTTGCAAGGTCTGCAAGGCTAAGACCATCGAGGGGATGACCCGCGAGGACGTTCTCAAGTACACGGATGCGCTAAGGGCTGCCCGGCTCGCGCCTCGCACAATCGCCAACCGGCTCACTTTTCTCAAGACTTTCTTCAAGCACTTTGGTCTGCCATGGCCGATGCTCAAGACCGACCGTGTGAAGTTCACTGAGAAAACGGTTGAGGCATACAGCATCGAGGACTTGCAAGCCCTTTTCGATGCGGCAAATGAGGAAGAGTTGGAACTCTTTCAGTTCTTGCTCGGCACTGGCGTTCGGGAGCAGGAAGCCATGTACGCGACGTGGCGTGACGTGAACTTTAATGAAAAGAAGTTTAAGGTGTCGGAGAAACTTGATTTGGACTTCAGGCCGAAGGATAGGGAAGAAGGTTCAATTCCGATTCCCGATTCACTTGTCACGTTGCTTCAATCTCGCCGTTTGCGCTACCCGAACACACGCCTTATATTCCCCATGCCTGACGGTAGGCCGAATGGCCATATGCTGCGGTGCTTGCAGCGACTCGCATCCAGGGCGGGATTGAATTGCAGAGGGTGCTTTAACCGGGCCGGACGGTGCTGCAAGGATAAAGCGATGTGTCACCACTGGGGTCTGCATCGGTTTCGGAAGACCTTCGCAACGATGCATCACGAGGCCGGTGTTTCGGCACGCACCATTCAAAGGTGGCTCCGTCACTCGTCCCTCGATACAACTCTTCGCTATCTGGCAGGGAGCGATGATAAGAGCGAGAAGACCCGGACTAAAGTGAACTCCTCATTCGCCGCGATTGGGCAGCAGGTCAAGTCCATTGCCGCTTAATGTTGCCAAACACCGAAAAGCCTCCCGTGAGGGAGGCTTCTCTCTTTGTGGTTGTTTGAATGCACGCTAGTTACCCGAGACGCGACTCTCGATGAAAGCAGCAATTACGGCTGGGTCAAACCGGAGCCGGTTGCCTATGCGCACCGAGGCCAATTTCCCCGAGGCGGCATAACGCCGAACGGTTGCGATACAGGTACCCATGAGGGTAGCTGTCTGGCGGGCGGTCAGAAGCGACCTGATAGAGCGAAGCTCTTGCACGATACTCATTCTTGTCTCCTACACTTTCTGCGACTTAAGTAAGCTGTTGAAGACTCTTACTTGCTTACTAATACCCAGCCGCATACATTGCTGAGCTTTTCCTTATTTGACATATTGCTGCCCCTCCTTCAGGGCGATGCCAGCAACTCCGCTGGCGGTTTAGACAGCAGTTCTCCCGTCCGTCTGAAAGCCACATTCTTCGGCCTCGACGATGTTCGACTATGGGAGTTGTTGTCGTGCTTCGTTCTCGGTCGCTGTCTACACTTCAGCGCTTTGTCGAAAAGCAGGCTCCCCATCGCTTTTGAGCGGCCTTCGCCTCATACCGAGCTACGTGTTCTCTCGTTGCCCTCGTCCTCCTATGGGCGGACCTCCATACGCTGCCGCTTGTTTCGAAATTTGGCCACTTTCGAACTAGGTAATAGAGGGACACGTTAGGCGTTGGGTGATGCTTGGTGAGAATTCACTCCTTTTCTGTTCACTTGACCAACTGACTATTCTCAGATTAGGTGGGAGTTGGGGCAGTACGGTCACAAACTCATATCGCCATCGAACCGGAGTAAAGGGCGCGTGGTCATCTCACCATCTTTTGGGTAGGGGTTCCATTGGTGCTATGGCCGCGAACTCATGTCAAGTTCAAACTGGAGTAGGGGGAAGCAAGTATGGAAGACAAACGATTCGAGGAACTCGTCACGCGAATCACAAATTTCGATTGGATGCCACCTTTTGACTGGGATGGGGCGTTCTGCGCCGTAAACCCCGGTTATGCCCACCTCCTCGTTCCGTACTATTCCCCCGCTGTCCGCCCACCAGATTCGGAATATGACGAATACCGAAAGCTCCTCAGGGAGTTTTGTCTCGCACCCAGCGCGATGCGTGACGCGGAGGAAGAATTCAAAAAACGGCTAAGGGAGTTTCGGAGAGCACTTCGCCTCGATTTCGCGGAATGGCACTTCCACAGCCACCAGCACCCCCGTGTTGGCGGTGGCACCTTCACAGTCGCTGGGAACTTTGCGGGCGACCCCAAACGGGTTCAAGACGACCTGCGGCGAATCTGGGAGCTTGCTTCAACTAAGGACAACGACGCCGCAGTCAGCAGCCTTCTTCGAATGAAGATGCAGTTTTCACGTCGCCTCAAACATTTGGACGCACAAGCTCACAACTCGAATGGCTGGGAACACGACAAGCGGGCATTGGGACTCATGATGGAGACGCTGGAGTGGTTGCAAAAAAGACTCGGGAGGTTAAAGGTTTGCGAGAACCCCAAGTGCCACCGTAGGAAGTACTTTTTCAAGGTCTACAACAACGACAGGTACTGCTGCCCCCAGTGCGTTGCAAAAGCAAAGGCACTACGGGAAGCAAAGCGTGCCCCGAAGAAGGAGCCAGTGCTGTCTGAGGAGACCCGCTACAAAATGAAAATTGCAGCGGAGAAGCGGTGGGCGAAGAGGAAGAGGGAGGAACGACGCAAAGGCTCCTCACCCGCCAGACAAGCCTGAAGGATTCCCGGAGGGACAATAGCAACGCAGAATTCCCACGAACACCTACATCACAGGACACAACAAGAGCCCCCGTTCAGGGGGCTTTTCACTTGCGGTGAAGGCTTTTACTCCGGTTCGGCACCTCTTTGAGCCCGTCTCGGTAGTACGGGAATCCGGGTGTCTCATAAAGACATACCAACCCGGCACCGCGAAGGGTGCCTGAACCAGAAGACCAAGGAGACTAGATGACGACGCTTATTTCGGAACCGGAAAGGCTCAAGATAATTGGTGCCTACTGGAATGCCAATATCACCGAGGGTGCCGATAGAGGTTTTAGCATCTGCCTAGATGATGACCTTCCTAGGACAGCTCATCAGATTTCGCAGATGGTCAAGTTATTTGAGAGCCAGCCCCAGTTGGAGCGCGAAGCTTTTTTATCCGGCGCTGTATATGAACAATTGCGGGATGCTTCCCGGCTGATGTGGTCAACGTTGACCGACGGGTGCTTCATTCCCGCCAAGCTGTCGCGGCACGACCAAGCCCTCGTGATGGTCTGCGGATTGCTCAATATTGCCATTCTTCAGACTCAAGGGCTGCTGGTATCTGACGACAACAACGGGATGCTCTACATGTATTCAGAGGGCGGTAAAGAAGGCAACCTGCCCATGCATGGTCGCAGGCGAACCCAATCCGGAGCTGCACGGATGGGTACCTCGTCATCAACATCGCCGGGGTAAAGAGCTACCCGGCCCTGCACGAGGATTTCGTTGCGCTGGTTGTGGCAAGCGGTTGGCGACGAGCTGAGACCCTCCGACTTGCCCTGAGCATAATGCCGGGGACGGGCAAACACAGGGCCAGCCACAAACATGAACCAATTTACGTGTTCAGAAAAGCCTAGTGACCCCTGTACTGCGAACTGCCAGTATTAGTGGCATTTTCTAAACATCCAAACAGCGGAATGATAAGGACAACTTCCTCGCAAGTGAAAAAAAGAACTATGGACTTCCCTCAATAGAGGTTGCTGTTACGAGGCATCCATTAGGAGGAATACATGACAAATGACAAGAAACAGAAACTGCAATTGGCCGTGAGAGAGGTAAGGCGTCATTTCCACGACAGCATCGCGGCTGAGATTCAATTAAATCCGAGCAAGTCCTACGCTCAAATTGCGAAGGAGCTTGGGGTATCAACCCAAACCGTTTTCTTGGTCGCTAAGTTCAAGGGTCTCAGTCGAAATGCCGACGCGGCTGAAGCTGGCGGACAAGCGGATGAATCGACCACGGAGGTAAGTGAATGAGCATACTTACTGCCGAACAGCTCGAAGCAATACTGAATGCCAGTGTGAAAGACGACCTCAAGAGAGCGGTCAAAGCACTATTCAAAGCGGGCGATATTGTGGAGGTGCGTGCGTGGAATAAGAGTCACACTATATTTACGGGTCGCTACAACTATGGAAACACCCTCATCGAGATGTTGGAACTCTTTGATGGTGAAGGGGAATGTGATGTGTATTACGTGCTCAATCCTGTTGGAGACAAGCATGGCACTCGGCCTCTGACCAACGGTGGACTCTGCACGTGGGAAGCTGACGTGCCATGGCGTCGGCGTTTTTTGCTCGACTTCGACCCGAAGCGGGATAACAAGATTGCCACCAACGAGCAGTGGGGTGATGCCTACAACACGGCGTTTCGTGCGATGACGTGGCTGAAGTCATACGGCTACAAGGGCATCGTTATGGCGTCGTCAGGCAACGGCTGTCACCTGCTGGTACCGTGCGAACTACCCAACGATGCAGCCAGTAAGGAACTCGTTCGCAAGGTGCAGCGTGCTGTGTCTGCGAAGTTCAGCACCGAAACGGTCGAGTGCGAGTGTTTCCCCGATGCCAACCGGCTGGTGCGTGCGTATGGTTCGACGAATAAGAAGGGCGATGCAACGGACACTATGCCTCATCGCCGGTCGATGTTGGCGGTGATGGCTGAGGGCGTGGATGAGAACCCGAAGCTCATCATGGAACGCATCATCGCTGAGAACCCGGTTGCTGAGGTGACAAGAAACCACAAACTAGGTACAGGTGCGGGGCCGTTCAGCCGAGACCTTCTCTATGCACGTTTAGAAGCATGGTCGGATGGATGGCAGAACGACAACGGTGATGTGTTCCTCTTTGAAGAGACAGACAGGAAGGATGGATTTCAGGTGTTGTGTCCCGGTGCTCTGGCTGAGGGATGGCCGGATGGTGAGCAGCATGACAGTTGCAGTGACTCGCTGAATGACTCGACCATCGTTTATGTCGAGAACGGCTGGCCTCGATTCTCATGCCGTCACAACCACTGTGGCGAAGGTGCGGAGCATGGCAAGAAGACATGGGCTGACCTACAGGACTTCTACGACCCCGAACGCAAGCTACACCGCGTTCTTGATGAGGACGGTGATGCTGAGGCCAATGCCAAATGGAACATCGAGTACCTCGGTGACGGATATGAGGACGGTGCTGAAGCTGACATCGACCGTCTTATCACCGGGGATGATGGCGAGGTCTTCTCTATCAAGGTCAATCCAATTCAGGTGCCAGAGGTAGAACCTGACACGTTGGTGTCGAAAGCTGCACCCGAGCCTGAGATGGTAGACGACTCTGAGGATGACACGGCTGAACCGGTACATCCTGTGGAGGTTGTCAGGGATGACCCAGCACCTCGCAAGCGTAGGGGGACGATGCCTGAGTCTTGTATGTATGGATGGCTAGGACAGGCTGCACGTGAGCTTGAGACACCACTAGGCTTCGCATACCCCGCCATGCTGACTGTGTTCGCTGCACAGGTGACCATGGAGCCCAAGCACGTGCGACCGACGCTGTATACGTGCCTTATCGGTGCGGTGCATTGTGGCAAGTCAGAGACAATCAAGCGTGCCGTCAAGTACATGCACTTTGCAGACCCAGACACAGTCAAATGGACAGTGCCGGGTTCAGACCGTGGTCTCATCAAGATTTTTGGTGACAAGAAAAAAGATGAGCCAAAGTCAAAAGACAAGGACAAAGCTGACGTGCCTTATGGCATGGAAGAGGCCAAGCCTAAGCTGTTGGCTCAGGATGAACTCCGCAACACCATTGCCAAGGCAAACATCCAAGGCTCATCGTTGCCCTCAACGCTCTGCTCCCTGTGGTCGCAGGATGAGGCCGGGGCTGCTGACAAGACCGGCGAACACACAGCACTGGTCAGGCTCAACATGCTTGGTGCTCTCAAGGCCGATGATGCTGAGGACTTTGCAGAGTGCTTTGGCAAGGAATCTACGTCAGGTCTCTATGACAGATTCGTCTACGGGCTGGCACCCCGTGATGGATGGAAGTATACCTTTTGGGAACGTGAGGCTGTGTACAGGATGCCTAAGGCTGTTAGCGTCCCTGATTACTGCTACCGGATGGTTGACGAATGGCGTGAGTTCGACCGTAAGGTCAGAGGTCGTCTCGGTGAGATTGCTCTGCGTATTGCTTACATCACGTCGGCAGCTAACCATGACACCGCCATTACCATAGAAGCCATGCGGTGTGCTTTGGAGTTCTGCGAATGGCAGGAATACATCAGGACGACATACAAGGCTGGTATGGGTGACAGCCCCGACGCGATATGCACCAACGCAATCCTGTCCATTTTGGAGAAGGTCAAGCCGGGAGAATGGGTGAGTTGGCGGGAACTGGCGAACAAGAAAAGTTGGTACAGGAAGTATGGCGGTAGGTTGCTGAGTTCCACACGCGATGCGATGGCAAAGTCTGGGCTGACCATCGAGGAGGTCATTGAGGAGGACGGCAAGCCTCAGCGAACGGGTCGGCTCAGGTTGCACATGGGCAAGTCAGAAAACTAAGAGTCACTTGACAGAGAGGAGTCCCCGGAGAGATTTGGGGACTTTTTTCTTGCGCCTTAGAGACGATTTTGCGCCGGATGACAACCGAAAATCCTGCATGTCTGTCGGCACCGTGTATGTCACCAGTCTGTCACCCAGTCTGTCACTGAAACCCCTATAAACATTGAAGTCGGCACAATAGTCAGAGAGAAGCGAGAGATTCTTAGTTTTTAAATATATTCGTGTTTCACGAGGTTAATAGACTACTGTGCCGACTTCAATGAATACGCGGTGTTTGGTGACAGACTGGGTGACAGGCGCGTATGTCAATCTTCACCTAGTCTGTCCGATGTTCAACCAACTCTTGAACCTCGACAGGGGATGAACGAGCGACCCACAAGAGAGGGGTCTCTCGACCGTACTCGATGAGCCTCGGGGTTACGGGGTTACGGGTTCCACCTCCGTTAGGAGGTTGACCGAACGGGCGTGACGTTTACACGCTCTGATGCCGGGATGACCCCTGTCGAACCGCCAGCTTTACTTGCAAAGTCGCCAGTCAAACGAAAGTTTCGCTACGAAAAATATCTATGAGGGCGTTGATGCCCTCGGAACGCAATTCAAATCGAGATATGAATCATGTACGAAGTCTGCCCACCGCCCGAGATGTTCCTCTCCGAAAGTGGTTCCTACCGTCCGCTCTGCCCGGTCGATGACGAGTATGTTGCTGGCGAAATCATCGCTCGTTGGTTTCACAGGGAGCACTCACGCCGGTTGAAAAATATGCACGAGACCGAAATGTTAACTTTCGATGCGGAGCTTGCTGAGTTGCTCTTCAGGATGAAGCAGAAACTATCGCGACTAGGCCGCAACGGGGGCTGGAGCCTCTGGTTGCGTCAGCAAAACATTCAGCGTTCGACCGCCGACCGGCTGGTCACCCAATATGCGGAGGCCTATGGCATGACGGATGAGCTACGTCATCGCGATATCGCTGAGCCCCTAGAAGCCAATGTCTCCCTTGCAGCAAGTCGGGCTTCGAAGCGGCTCATGAATATGCTCAAGACTCAGAGGAGTCGCATGAGCTTCATTAGGATTCTGGCCGACTTGTTTGGTCTGGAAGTAGAGTATGGCGAAGCTGATTCCGTACGGCTCACCATCCCTGCTTTCGTCGATGAGGCAACAGTCAATCACACAGTTCCCAACGTCATGCGGGTAACGAAAGCCGGGGCAGTCGTGCCCGTGGACTATGAGCTGAAGGAGTTCGGAACCGAGGCGGACTATCCGCTGTAGTCGCTAGTCATCCTGATGTGCTGCAAACCACAGCTTCAATTGTTCGAAGAGTTCGGGTTGTTCAACTTGGCATGCCGATAGTGACTGCCCCAACTCATCCGTGGCTTTGCAGTAATCATCTTGATGTTGCCTACTCGGCTCGATTTGGAATCGGTGCCGCGCCTCATACCAAGCCCTCGCTGCCGACTCCAGACAGGGGATGAAACACCAATCCATCCTCAAGTCGTTGTTCTGATTTTGGTCGTCGCTCATCGCGTTGCCCCTTACCCTTGGATTTGATATGGGGCTAGTTACTTCTTTTCAAACATCGAGTCGATGGCATATGTGCTTAGTGAGCATCGGACGCACCTGTTTTGGGGATTACAACGGCAAAAGTGGGTTGTCATCGTAAACTTAAGGTGATGAAGACGATTGAGCTTGCAGCGAAGGACAACGTGTTCGTTTTGACCGGTGCGGGTATCAGCGTAGAAAGCGGGCTTCCGGCATTTCGCTCAGATGATGGTCTATGGGCTGGGCATCGTGTAGAAGACGTCTGCACGCCAGAGGCGTGGGAGAGAGACCCTTGGAAGGTCTGGGCGTTCTATGCCGCACGCCGTGAGGGTGCTCTAGCCGTCAAGCCGAACCCGGCTCACTTAGCTATCGCCAGTCTCGAATCCTTAGAGTCTTTCTTTCTCTGCACGCAGAACGTGGACAACCTCCACGAGGCTGGTGGCTCCAAGCAGGTCCATCACGTGCACGGGGATTTGTTCAAGTCCCGGTGTTCGGACGACTGCTCTCCGGCCATCGAGGACGTGACCATCTACAAGAGTCTGGACGAAGTCCCCCGCTGCCATTGTGGGGCTCTCATGCGACCGCACATCACCTTCTTCGGAGAGATTCCGATGGGACTCCCAGTCATCGAACGGAGGCTGGATAAGGCGACCGTTCTCTTAGTTATTGGAACCTCCGGAACGGTCTACCCGGCTGCTGGATTCGTTCAAGAAGCGAGCCAGAACGGAGCCCGCACAATCTACGTGGGATTGGAAAACCCACTGAATCATCGTCAGTTTTCGGAGGTTCATTTGACCAGCGCGTCGGCTCTAGCGTTCGCGATTCGTGAATGACCTTCAATTGCGACCGCTTGCAGCCCGCTTCCCAAAGGTGCTCTCCAAATGAGTCCGGGACGACGCCATTCCATATGCCCTCGCCCTCCCGGAGCCCAAATCGCCCAGAGCCCTTCAGGACGGTCGCGCCGGGTCGGATGGCCGGTGGTGTGGTTCAGAAGCTCAGAAGGCCATCCCGACCTTGTAAACCACCATTCTGTGCACGTTCTGCGGTTGAGGGGTCATCTAGGAAGACGTTCGCGGGAATATGGGTCTGACGAAACAACGTTCTTAATCTCAAGCCGCGTCCACCGTTTGACGTAGATTTGTGTAACGGCAATCATGTCGTATGGCAGAAACGTCCGAGTGGCACGCTTCATGGCGGATAGGGGTGGGAGCATTTCTGATTGCCGCTGCCGTGCAAATCGGCTCTTCGGTCTGGCCTGACAAAATCAAGCCGCATCCCTACCTATTTTTCGGATTGTTCTTGGTCGGCGTGGGCTTCGTTGTGGTGCCAGCCACCCACGCTCTGTGGTCGTTTTTCTTACGTCGCATACGTCCAGAAGAGCCCATCACTTCTCATGAGATTATTTTTGAGCCGATGAATCCGGCGAGACGCTTTTGGTCGTCCATCGGGACGCGATAAGACACAGGCTCCGTTCGCGTGGACTCGATGGAGCCACAAGAAGCGAAAGCATCTGCACAGGGGGTGCAGCGGCGAAATTAGAACTGGCCAAATAGTGAAACCGTCTACAATCTCATCGAAGGGACAAATGACCACTCACGAGATACACATCGGCGACACAGTGATGAGCCGGAACCATCCGGGCGTTTACGAGGTCATACAGACACGAAACACCGTCGGCATCATGAGGCCGGAAGACGAGATGCTGCTACAGGATGTGAAGGACGCCGGGGTCACGCACTGGGACACGCGGGGGAGCCTGTCCAAGCTGAAGAAGCGTGAGGAGGTCTGATTATGTTTTGGAAATATAAATGGAGGAAGGAAACGCGCAGAAAAATAAAGGAATATTTGCAATTAGCTAAGCAGATTAACGACAGGTACGAAACGAAAACGCGAACCCGCGCAGACGGAACGGCACCCACGACCGAGGAATCGGATAAAGCGTTCAACGAATACAACGAGCACATGCGGCCAGTGATGAATGAGTTGAGCCATCTCAGACAAAAGGAACTTCTTTACAAGGTAGACAACTCGCCTCTTGAAGTGCCTGATGAGTATTGGTTCGATACTAAAGACCCGTACCGGAAAATCCTGTCTCCCAAAGGTATCGCATGGGCTGAACATGAATTGAAGAAGATACGGAACGCTGAGATTGAATTTTGGTTTAAGCTCGTTGTGCCGGTAGCGGCGCTCATCATTTCAGTCGTTGCGTTGATTCGCAGCGGACATGCTCATTGAATCGCGTATGTTTCTCTGAGCGAAAGCGGAGATTCAAATGGATAACTCACTAATTGTCGCGTTGGCTGGAGCGGCCTGGGTAGGCTCATGGAAATGTCAGCAAGCCTTGCGAAGCGATGTCATACCTGCATGATGTTTCAGATTCTGGCCAGCGGCGAGATGATGAGGCTGTCAATCGCTCTGCGTTCTGAGCTTGGGCATTAGGCACATGAGACCCGGAGAGCCTCAACCGACTTGGGACTTGACCAACGAAAGTTCACCTATCGGTTATGGATTCTTCAGATTGCCGCCAAATTCATAGAGAAAAAACTCAAGGCTCTCGGCTTCTACTTTCAAATCGGCTGTAATTGAGTGCATTGTTTCCAGGTATGCTGGGTAGGTCTTGGATGAGTAATCTCCCGTAAATTCCTCAAATACACCTGCGGCTGCAACATCAATGATTCTCTTATCGAGAATCAATGCCGGGTGCCCTGACACATCCGCAGAGAGGAAGTTTAGGAATTTGGTGTAGGTTGAGAGGCCGAGCCCCCGAATTGCGTCAGCACGTGCGAAGTGCGGTCTCCAGTTTGCTATTCCTTGCCTAGCCTCATTGAGCAGGCTGGTAAGCGCAAGAAGATTGTCGGAGATGTCACTAGCCCAAGTCTTCCGCATCCCATCCGGATACCCCCACAGAAGAGTTGCCATGACAAAGCAGTCTAAGCTCTCCTGTCGTGCGAACACCCTGAGGTCACTTCTCGATAATTCTACGGACTCCTGTTCTCCGAACAGTTGGCACATGGCGGCACCCGCTCTATCTTCCCGATGGAGGATATTCAGCCAATTCTGTGTTACCCGTTTGGCCGTGAAGGACTGATAGCGCGTCGGCATTTGGGCTATCAAAGCTGTGAAATCGGAGAGACGCAATGTACTTACCTCTCTCGAATGTTAGAACAACTTTGCTGGCTGAAGCGCCTTCAGGTCGGCCAAGCGGCTTGGCTGCAACAACTCGAACGCCTTCTGTGGAACCTTCAGGTACTGCCAGGGCGTCTTAGTAAGCTCGGTCGCGTTCTGGCACCACTGGGTCGCCGCAGCGTCCTTGTGGGCAACCTCGTCTGTCTCCGCGCCCTTCGTCTCCAGTAGCCAGCGGACACCGTGGTCATCCAGAGCCACGAAGTCCGGATAGTATGAGCGCAGGTTCATCCCGCCATCTGTGTATTCGATGGAGAAGGCAAACGGCTGAGGCAGCTTTGCGAATGCCTCAACATCTTTCGCGTTGTCCAGGAACTTTGCGAAGTCGCGTTCGAAAGCGTTGTCACACGGCACCAGGTTGAAGACCGTCTTGACACCTTCCCAGACAGGTCGCGACCAGGGGAACGGCTGGCACGTCGAAAGCATGCGCTCCGGTTCCAGGAGCGACGGCTCCTGCTCGGCAATGGTCAGTTTTTTCAGCTCCCTTGAGAAAACATCGACGCAGACGTAGTGAGCCACCGGAGTGCTCATCGCCTTCACAACTTCATGGTCGTTCAAGTCAGCCCATTGACCAAAGGCTTTGTCTTCGAAGAACTCCCGAACTTTGGGTGCAAGAGCCGCAAACTGCGATGGGAGCTTCACGGCCTCAGCGATACGCCGGGAATAGTAGCCGATGACCTCCTGAGCCGTCTGGGGCTCGGGAATTGTATAGTCACGCTCGACTTCCTTGCGGAGCGTGATGATGTCGTAGCCTTCGTACTTGAAGGTCTGGTTGCGAGGGTCATCACCCGACATCGGCAGGAGAATTGTCTGGAACGACATCACGTCGAGACCGGCGATTTCCTCCGCTAGGCTCTTCTTTCGTACAAGTGTCGGAGAAAGCAGCGGCAGTCCAATGTCATACTGCTTACGGTCGTCAGTCGGGATAATCGTGACAATCTTGAGCTTGTCCTTGCCGACCTCGAACGTATCCAGATGCAGGTCTTCCAGCTTCTCAAGGTCGTCTACAAAGTCCAGGAATTTTTTGTTGCCGATGATGTCCACGCGCTCGGTGAAGTCCACTCCGATGTCTCTGAACATCAACCGCAGCCCGCGACCGATGGCTTGTTCCGGCAGGATGTTGGCCTTCGCCGTGTATGGGCGGAGACCGACCACGACCGTGACGTTCCGCACGTCCCACCCTTCACGCAGCATCAGAACGGAGACGATGGCATTGATGGGGCTTTCTGGCGAATCGACCTCTCGCACAGCTCTACGGGCTTCATCCAAATCCTTCTTGCTAACATCGCCCGACCGGTCGGTGTGGATAACCTCTGTTTTCTCTGCTCCGAACTCAGCCGGATACTTCTCCCGCAGCCAAGAAGCCACGTCGTCAGCCTCATCGGTCTCGTTCAACATGATGAACAGGATTGGTTTCTGGTTGAGCGGAGTCAACTGAGTCCGGTACTCACGCCAACGCTCGACCGCCGCCGCCAGATAGCCTTGATAGCGTACGCTGGCGTAATCCGACTTGGCTTCCGTGACGTGGGCGATGCCCTTCATAGGACGCTTTACGATTCCGTCCAATATGGCCTGTTTAAGGGGATAATCGGAAATTGTCCAGGGAAAAATGGCTCCCTTGGTGAACCGTGGAGTGGCGGAGAAATCCAACTGGCTTGCGATTGGCGTCTTTTCATGCATTGACCGAATCTTATGGTTCCACTCGTTGTTCTCGTCATGCGTGTGATGAGCTTCGTCGTTCAGCACCATCAGATGCCCAGAACGCAGCGCAATACGGTCATCGAAATCTGACAAGTCTAGCTTCTTAGTGGGGGGCTTCTGGCCAAGCACCGCTGTCATAGCATCTGGCTCAGAATCTCCTTTGTCCGGTCGGTCATAGAACTGCTGAATGTTCGTGAGGAAGAGCATTCCTTCCGCAGGAGCTTTTTCCGTCTCTCCACGCATTACACAATCAAAGTCCCAGAAAATTTGAAGTTCACGAGGAATCACTGGGTCTGAGCGAAAGATGCGACCTCCGGTGAAGTCCATTTTGAGTCTTTCGAGCACGATGACGTTGGGTGCAATGAGGAGGAACGTCTTTGCATAGTCTCTTGCAACAGTGTCAGCCTCTCGCACGGCGTTAAGATATTGCCATGCAACCGCCAGTGACATCACCTTCGTCTTGCCGCTTCCGGTCGCCATCTTTATGCAGTACCGTGCAAAGTCATCGTACGGAGGAAGGGCAATGTCATGCAGGTCTGTCGCGTAGCGTTGCAACAGCCCTTTGCGCGTCCGTACCTTTTCAAACTCCCATACGAACACCAGGGTCTCAATTGCCTCCTGCTGAGAACGGTGATATAGAAATGGTCGCCCGGTTGGCAGCTTGTGGTCGGCGTGGAACCAGTAGTTCAGTAGGATGCGGGTGGTATCAGTGATGCCTTTGTAACCCCCAGCGACCCATGCCTTCACGGCTTCGCGGAGTGCCGGTACACAAGGCGCGGTGCGAAGCTTTGAGGTCACGTCCAATAGTTCAGCCTGACCATCCGCAATCGCTTTCCTTTTTTGACGTGCCATGGTCATTTCACCTCGATGTCAAGAGTCTTCGTGGTGTCGTTCCCGAGGATGTCGATAACTTTGACCATGGCCTTGTACTCGCCGGGTTCGGCGTACTCAAACTTGGCGGTCAGTTCGAGTTTCAAGTCCTGCCGCGTTCGATATGACTGCCACTGGTTGTGGAATGTGTCGTCCTTGAAATCCCAGTCCACAGCCCAGTAGTCAATCATCTGGCTCCAGTGCTTGATAGACTTTCGTGCCTCCTCCGGCACATCATCAATGGGGATTACAAAATCAGTTAGTTCAATGAGAAGCTCTCGCTTCTTCGGCTTCGCGTCAACCGAAAGAGCGCCAAGCTCGAAGAACTTGACATCACCCTGCTCGACTGCTTTCTTCTCCAGCACCTCGCGGGGAATCTTCTTGAATGCCACGTCCACGCGGGATTCGGCGGCAATCTGTCGAGCAGTCTCATTCAGCTCGAAGGCGAACTCCCAACCGAGTATGTCGGCTGCTGCTTTACGGCCTTCTCCCGAGTCATTCGAGGCCTTCCAAACTTCTCGCGCAACAGAACGGATGTCTGAGAGCGTCACTGGAGCGTCCACGGCTCCCACATGCACCATACGGCCTGACTTCACGCCGTGAAGCCAAACATGTCCACTGACCGGCGTGGCGTGATACAGGTCGAGTATGAACCTACGGTATGCTGCCTCTCGAAGGCGTTGCTGTTCGAGTTCGTCTGGCGTACTCGTGCGGAACTCTGAGGTTTGCCATGCCTGCCTCTCATACTTTCCTAGATTCTGTACCACAAAAGGCTTGACCTCGGGGATTGAAAGAAGTCTCTTTCTAGTGGTGTGGATGGCAAAGCGCCCTAAATCACAAGCAATCCATCTGCGATTCAGAGTCTCGGCAACCGCCGCTGTGGTGCCGCTACCTACGAAACAGTCGAGAACAAGGTCATCCTCATTCGAAGATGCCTTCAGTAGCTTCCGAAGCAGCGCGGTTGGCTTCTGAGTTGGATAGCCCGTCCTATCCAACGAAGATTGATTCTCAATCGGAAGAAAGAACGAGTCATTTGGAGGCATTCCAGGGCGAAGGTAGTCGCGAACCACCAGTTCGGGTCTCGTTCGTTCCCACTCCGGGTCAACATCCTTGGCTCCCTTAATTGGGCTTCCCTTCAAGAATCGGCCACTCAATCGGTAGAAGCCCTTTTCATCTCGATACTTGTATTTGCTCACCGTGTTTGGGGAGAGCTTTTGCATTACTTCTTCGTCTTGCCAGTTGAACGTCCAGCGGTCTGACTTCTTGTAAAGCAAGATGTCGTCATGTTTGCGGTTCCAAAAGCGGTCTGATGAGTGCCGAGTCTGATACGACCAGACAACATTTGCAAGGAAGTTGTCCCGACCGAACACCTCATCAAGAATGACTTTGAGGTAGTGGGAGAGCCTCCAATCGCAGTGGACGTAGATGCAACCGTCATCAGCGAGAAGGTCTTTCAAGAGCACTACGGTGTCATAAAACCAGGGGTAGTATGACTCCAGCCCTTTGCCCCAGGTATCCCGATATGCCTTCTGCTCGATTGTTGACGGCTGCTTTACGAACGTTGACTCTTCTTCCTCTCCGTCATCCGACACGGCTGATGGTTGAATGGTGGCGGTGTAGGAAAAGTCGGCACCCGTATCGAACGGCGGGTCTATATAGATAAGCTTTACCTTCCCTGCAAATTCAGGCAGCAGCGAAGGTAGAACATACTTCTTGTCCCCCCAGACGAGGCGATTACGCCATTCTGTTTGCCTCCCTGTCGCAAACATCTCAAGAGTTCTGTATCTGTCGGCGGCGCTCTCGTTCACGGTCTCGATTGTCTGAAATGGCAGCGCAACCCGAACTGGCGACTGCCTCTTGCCGTCAATGTACTTCCCATCCCAAATAAGTTCAGTCATCGGTTCCTATTCTGTCTCGTCTATGCGGTGGCCGCGCTGATGTTCTATGCGCCTACTCGGGAAAGGTATTGCTGAACCGCCTCTTGCAGGATGTCCTGATTCGTCCGCCGCTCTGTTGCTCCAAGCGTCCGCAGCCGAACGTACGTCTCGCTGTGGAGCTTTAGTGTCAATGCAATTGGCTTCGTGTGAGCGGCGACCTTGGCGACCGGTGACCGTGGCCGTGACGAGGCAGGGCGTCGTTGGGTCTTTCTGGTAGCCATTTTCGTGATTCCTCTCGAAACGGAAGTATACGGTCAATTGCGGAAATACGTAAGGAACAACCGTTGAAATCGATTACGACAATCGCGGTCCGGGCAGCTTCTCCCCACATCCCATTCGACCGCACACTGTTTTGATATCGGCCGCATACGCAGCCTCATCGGCAATGTCTGCCGCTGTTATTTCATCCATCTTTTTGTTTCATTATGACATTTACTGATTACATGAACGGGCTTTTTGAGCCCGAATCCCCCGAGCTTGCCTTTTACCCACCGATACTGCCGACGAGGACACTTTAGATACTTCATCGCCCGTCGCGAGAATCGCTACCTGGCTGAGTGGATTTTCCTTCTCGCAATGCCGATGTACGAGCATCTTGCTCTTGAGTCTCGTTGGGAATAGGCCGAACCATTCGCCTCACCTTGTTCCGCAGTCCAGGTTTCTTGAGTGCCATTTCAATTTCGTCAAGTATCCACGCGCTGGCAAATTCTTCCGTCATCCCTGATTCTCTGAACCCACCGAGGGCATCTTGCCCCCCCCCCCCCGGCAGTGCATACCGATTCGGCTAGCCTCTGAATCCTCGAAAAACAAATCAGGCTTTGAAGACTGGTAGTGCTCATACGTCGGGATTTTCAATTCTTCACAGTAGTCCTTCAAAGCATGGCCCCGAGCCTGATTCGCCAGGTGTATCAACATAATCGTTTTCAGATTCTGCTTTATCAACTTGCAAACAGTGCGAGACAGATACCAGCGTTGAACCCTCGTCTTCATCGGTTCCAACGCAACCCCTGATAGCAAGCCAACAAAAGCAGATGTCAGAATCTTCAGCCATTCGTGATTAGAGGAGGTACAGGGATTTGCATGGTTGTCAGAATGATAGGCTTTCGTCGTTGTCACTGTTAGTTCACTCATCGCGTTTGGGCCGACCAATGAATGTCTTTAACGATTTCAGCTTGTAGTACACGCGATAGTATCTCAGTTTGAAGAAAGCCACTAACAAGTCTTTGCGTACAAACCATGGCATACCGTTTCTGACACTCAGCGTGCTCCAGAACTGATTCTTGATGTATGTCAACGTGACGTCTCCACTCAGGTCAGAAGCCACAACCCAGAGGTTGAACGAACAGACACCCGTGGTCCACCATGTGAAACCCTTCTCAGTGAAGTCTTTCATGAAGTCGAACTTGAAGCTCAGGACATCATTTGGTGTCATCAGGTGGCGCTCGTACATCATGTATTCGTCAAAGACCTCGACACCTTCTCTATGGCTAGTCATCCGTAGTCGCCGTATCAGAGCCGGTTGAGTCCCGATGTTCTTTACAGTGAACGACCCCTTCGGTTCGTAATCATCTTTCAGAACTGAGATTTCGATTTCTAGGATTGGTTGTATCTGAGCGCGGGTCTGACGGTTCATGGCTTTTGCCATGCGATACGTTAGCCACGCATACCAGGCGGTGATGAAGACAAGAAGCACGGTCGCACGGGTGCCATTTTCACCCGTTAGCCAGTGCCAAGCCCACAACCATTCTTCGTGCAAGAAGTGCATGAGGCATTGTCCCTCATCAGTGGATATACTTCCACCATGCCGCCAGTTCTACATTTGGAAGCCTCTGAACTTGACGATAACGAGCTAGAAGAGCTCAAGAACTTCCTTGAAGCCGAGGACGCTGTTGACAGCGTATCGGTTGGATACCTTGACATGTTCGAGGAGAGCGAACCACAAGGTCCGATTGAGCTTCAGGCAGCAGCAGCCCCGTTCATTCTGACCGTCCACTTCCTACAGGCTCACTGGAAGGAAATCGCCGGATACTCTGCGACGGCTACCACCGCTGTTCAGAATGCCGCCAAACTCACGGCCTGGATTCGCAAGAGAATCAATGCGTTCAACGAATCGCGACGTGTAAAGTACGACCTAACCCCCTTGTACGATGCTGACGGCAATGTACACAAGCTGGTTAAGATACCCAGAAACTCTAAAAGTAAGTTTTGAAAATGTTAAGGTTAAGGTATAGAGAACGATACACACTCAGACGGTCCACAGGGACCATCCCTTATGAAAGCCGCGCGGCTTCTCTATTCCATCTGATTCGGTATGCGATATCCGCATATCTCACACTGCCAGAAGCCATTTATCAGATTGTGCATGGCGGTGAAATCACACGCACCTTCGCACAGCAGCGCCATAGGGCGCGTAGACAATTGCTTTAGTGCATGGTCTCTCTGAGCCTCGTATCTGGCTCTGAATTCAGGGGGAATATCCCCGACCGGAGTCATGATGCCTTCCCCGAGGGCTTGGGACAAATCCCCCAGGGCTCTCATTTCATTTGCGTTCATTGTTGTTTCGTTCGTTGATTTGATATTCACCACCATCAGCGACACGATTGGCGAGATGCTCGACACAGTTCACCCCGGACTGTCTCAGTACACGTTCGTTGTCGAAGTGGTCATCATCGGGGCAGTTGTTGTCCTCATCATCTTTTAGGCTTGCAAACGCCGGGGGAAGGTGCTGAAATCCCCCCATGAGCAAAACTCATCACGATGAGACACCCAAACCCCGCAAGGAGATTGAAGTAAAGGCAGACCCTTCACAGGTTGAAGAGGAACATCGAAGGCAAGAGGAACGGGACCGCAAACAACATGAATACCACAACCATGTCATGCGGAGGGTTACAGTCCTCAGCACATTCATCGCCGCTCTCGCCACTGCTTTGACTTTCTGGATTGGCTGGGAAGCACACAAGACGCGCATCGAAGCAGGTGACAGTTCAGCCAAATCACTGAAACTTCAAACCGATGTTTACCACTCAGATGAAAGACCATATGTGGTTCCGCGCCCCGAACTTATCGACATGAAGTGGTTCGATGCAAAGACAACAGACCAACAAGTCAGGCTGAAATTCAATGCATATGGGAAAACCCCGGCATTCAACGTTGTAATCACAAGCCGGTGTGTTGACATTAACGAGATGACACCTCATGGCGCTCCTAAAGACGATAATCAAGCCTTTGCAGCCTTAGGTGAAGCCGAAGCAAAGTTGCCGAAACCGGGCCCTTTAAATCCATTTTCTATCATCCCGGCAATGGCTTCCGGCGACGTGCTCTATCAAATGCCCTGTATTCCTTTCCGTTCAAAACAACAGATTGATGATGAGGGCGACGAACTATTTGCACTAATGATTGGCTCTGTGTTTTATGACGACATCTTCGGGGACCAGCACCATTTAACCTATTGCTACCAGGTAGGCATCGATTACGACTTAAAGCTCTACAAGATTCCTGATAGCCACCCACCTTTCCCCGGCAAGCTCTACGCTAGCAACACTGCGGGTGCGACCATATGCCCATATTTTAAGAGCATCATACAATGAATAGTTATAATTCCACTTTCCTTGAAAGACCTCACGCCAAAACACGAACGATTCGTCTCTGAATACGTCAGGAACAAACAGAACGCCACACAGGCTGCTTTAGTGGCATACGAAACAGACAGTCCAGAAGTGGCAAGAACCATCGCTTCAGAGAAGGACCGGCACCGTGTCCTTATGAACTTCATGCACCGAGAGGGATGGCACTGTAGTTTCTTGGAAGAGGACTGCAAAACCTCTCTCCCGTTCAAGATGACGTTCGAGTTTCCCGACAAGATTTTGGAGATTCAGGAAGGCTACGGGGAGGGCAAAGTCTTGGAGGACATCAGCGCCCTGGAACACGGAATCTCTATCGGTAGAGGGGGATTATGGCTCAATTTGAGCCCCGAGCTATATAGGATTTTATGTCAACCGAATCCGAAACACAGAAAGCCCCCGAGGAGCTTCCAATGAAGTTCGTATTCATGGCGACAGCCGTGTTCGCTTGCACCATACCGTGTCATGCGATTCGCCCGACTAGCGGCAATGATTTGGTGCCCCAATGCAAAGCTGCTCTCGATTTGGAGACTGCGCTCCAAAACGATTCTGCGCTTCCCCCACCACAGGCGCAAAGAGATGCGTATCACTGCATGGGAATCATTGAGGGCGTATCCGAGACTCTTGACCACTGGACCTCCTCAACCGAAGTAGTCGCTCAAAAGCAAATCAGACACGCGTGTATACCAGCCGAGGTTACGCTCGAACAAGAGATAAAGATTTTCCTCAAGTACGCCGACGCCCACCCTGAACTTCTCCATATAGCAGGAACGAATCTCGTGATTGGCGCATTGCTAGATGCGTTTCCATGTAGAACCTAAGCGCCGGCCCGTCTCAGACAGACCAGGCGGACTTGAATCAGAACATCTTTCGCTTCAGTACCGGGCTCTATTTCGTTTTTACAGATTGCACATTTCATGGAGGCTATATGTTGCGTTCCCTGTTTGTAGTCACATTCCTACTTGCTTCGTCACAGTGCCACGCATCCAACACCGGTATCGAAGTGATGAAGCATTGCGGTGTTGCTATGAAGATTTTCAATGGGAACAAGCAAGTGACTGCGGAAGAGAACGCGAATGCGATGTATTGCATAGGACTCGTCGAAGGCGTGAGAGACAGCGTAACAATCTGGGAGGACTCAGCCAGGACACATAAGACAAACCGGGCCGATGTTCCGTGCGTTCCAGAGAACGTCTCGACAGAACAAGCTATCCGCATCACATACAAGTACATGCAAGACCACCCCGCGAGTCTGAACCTGCCGGGAACGGGTCTCGTTTATCTGGCACTGCTCAGTGCGTACCCTTGTGGGGTATGACCCACCTTTGTTCCCTCCATATAGGGGACAATGGGTCGTGCGTTTTATGTAGCAGCCTTGGGGAACCACGTTGACGTGCTGATGGAGGTCCCCGTTGTCAGGTGGGCGGACAGAGCGGGACTGGAATCAGAACACCAACTGTTGGCGTTTAACGTGGGGCCAACAACATCACGTTCGGGTGATTTGGTTCTTTCTATCCTCAGCGTAGCAAATCGAAATTGTCTGTCAACCGGACTTGTTCACAAGCGACCATGACGTTCGACGTTGACGCGGTCAATCACGGGGAATGGATGGAAAGTATGGGGTTCCGTTGGATAACGGTTTCCCTTGATGTCCACAAAAGTGATTTGCGGTGCGTAGTTGTCTATACCCTTCGGCGCTGGTCCCCGGAAATACAGCTTCATCTCGTGTTTGCGAGGATGGTCAGGATGCAGGTCGAATGTTTCAAAATCTCCCATTGACTTTGCGCCTTCAATCTCCGCCCCTACGATATGCACCGGCTCTGTCGCGTTCGCGAGCAGGAGCGTAACCTCACCTCGAATCAGGTACACGCGCATTCCTTCATCTGTAAAGTTTGTACTGGCCCATCCCCAGTCGGACGACCCGAGCCAGGACGCATGTAGCTTTGGCCCTAGATTGGGTGCCGTCGGCGTATTTGGTAGTGCAGCGGTGCGATTGGTAGCGCGGAAGGTATGCTCCGGCATCTCGAACTTCCTGTTGTATTGGTCCTCCAGAACGACCGTCGCTCTAAACGGCTCGTTCAAATCTTTTGTCAACGGGGGCAACATGAAGAGCATCAGCATCTCTTCATTGACGACGTTCGGCTTTACTTCCACAGGTATGAACATGTCCGAACGCTGACCGTTTATGTATGCATTCAGGATGAAAATATTCGCGGTCGTATTGGTCGATGTGAGATTTATCCATCCGCCAATCTGCATGATTGGCTCATTACCCTTGTTCCCCATGGCCCAGAAGGTTTGCGCATTGTTCCAAACACCGTGAACTGTGGGGTAGTGGCGACGATTTTTTTCCGACTCACTTTTGAACTCGGTTTGCAGTTGCTCAAAACGTTGTGTCAACTGCTTGCGTGCAGAACGCTCTGACACGATTCTCGCAACTGCTATGGAGGTAGTTAGCACCAGACATGCAACAAACCACATCGGTACCCTCATGTTCCAGACAACGAAGAACCAGCCAAGGGAGAGTGGGTGTTTGATAGGGGTATCGGTGACCCAAGCGCCCATATAAACGGACGCAATCATCAGAGGAATGCCGGTCAATAGACCTCCCATGATGCCAATCTTCCACCCGTCACGTGTCTGTTTGTCCATTCGGAAAATTGTAAACCTGGGGATAACTTATCTGGACAGACTCTACAGGCTTGTCATACTGACCATATCTCTAACGCAACACCATGTCGTATCTGGCTTCCGGTCGCCCCTGGACAAAGCTCCGCCCCATTTCAACAATCCCGCACCCACAAACCCACATACAAAGTCGAAACCTTTGTCGAGAGCATGTTCGCGGAGATGGTCAAGAATCGGGTACATGACGCCACGAGAATATCACACCTAGCGAAACGCATCTGAGGAGAACCAGAAAACCCAAAACCAAACTCCCCGAGCTTGAAGAAATCATTTCGCGGTATCAGGAGTCTTCACCTTGAGAGGACGGTTGCCGATTGCAGTCCACCCGTTCGGCAAGTCAATCTCATACCTCGCAGTATCGTCCATCAATACGAATCCGTTGACGTTGCTAATCGTTTGAGCGACGAAATGCGAGAGCTTCGTGTAGTAGTCATGCTGAACATCATCTGGAGCATCATAGTCAACGTCTGAACTGTATGGCAGCGGCATGTGTAGTTCGAGATTTACCCTACTCTTCGCAGGTATGTAAATTGGGTAAGCCGCTTTCACAAACGTCTTGTCACTGAAGTCCATCGAATCCGTTTGCATTCTCTTGAAACCCAAATGGGCATTCGCGTCATCGTCCAAGCGATAGTCAGCGTCCGTATTGTTCTGTAGCGTGTACTCATAAACGATGGTGTGTTGCGGCCCCTCGGTCCTCAAATTGTTGAAGCTGGCCGTTATCGCCGTCTTATTCCAAGGCTTCGGCTTAGTAGGGCGACTTGACCACAACAAGAGTCCACAGAGGATGATTGCCCCCACAAGGGCAAATCCCCCACCGAACCCGGCAGCTCTGAGCAGAATTTTCTTCCAGTTTTCCATCCACAAAACGCTAACACAAATGAGATTCACCAAAGGAAAAACATACAAACTGTGGTGGTGGGACATCCATCACAATTCGAGTTGGGCCAACGGCCAGCGTTCAATCGGCTCTCAAAGCTACGAAGACTCGACAATGACGTACTTATCGAGCTACCGCAGGTCAATGCCTTTCAGGTGTTGGGAGATTGTGAGATGAGAACTGGCATCCGGTGATGGCTAAAAACGATAAGTCCTCCGTATACTGCACAGTGTCGGAGCCCTCCTCACCACCAGCCCAAGACCTTTACGTCATCGATTTTGAACGCTGCCCCGGCGACCTCGGTGTGTCGCTCATCATACGAGGCTCGTCCTTCCAATCGGCCAAGTTGGAAGCGTGGAGATTATTCCCAGAATATAGGCGTCTAGTGACTCGAACCTGTGTCCGTCTGCTGGATTTTGCCGAGATTGACTGGCAGTCCGGGCAGTCCTTCCTCGTTACACGGAAGGTGAGACCGGCCATTCCTGTTTTCAAGTTTGATGAGCAAGGCAAACTTCGGAACGTCTCAAAACGTGAAGAGGGAGCCCAATAGCTCGTGCAACGCGCAAGACGAAAACGGGCTAACGGTCTCTAAAACTTAATCGACACTTGGTCGAAAACCTAAGGAGGCATCTGTCATGAAGAAATGTGCAATTTACGCCCGAGTCAGCACCCCGGAGCAACGCATCGACAATCAGCTTTACGACCTGCGGCAGTTTGCCCAGCAACGTGGATTCGAAGTCGTAGCCGAGTACACCGATGTTGGTGTCTCCGGGACGAAGGCACGTCGCCCCGGTCTGGACGCCATGCTGAAAGACGCCGGAAAGCGGAAGTTCGGTGTCCTCATCGTTGCGGCCTTCGACCGCGTGGCACGTTCCACGAAGCACTTTCTTTCTGTGGTGGACGAACTGGATGGTCACGGCATCGAGTTCGTCTCGCGCCGGGAGAACATCGCGACGGATGGAGCGATGGGTCGGCTATTTCTAACCCTAATCTCCTCCATAGCTGAATTGGAATCTGACCTGATAAAGGAACGCATCCGGGCCGGCATGAGGCGTCGAAAGCTGGACGGCCTTTCGGTCGGTCGCCAGCCATTGGACATTGACCATGAATCTCTCGTGCGAGACCGCATGGCCGGGATGAGTTTGACAGATGTTGCCCGGAAGTATTCGGTCGGCCGCGCCTCAGTGGTTAGGTGGGTCAGGGAGGCCGCGCAGCGGGCTCCCATCGCGATGCCGTCCTTGCCAATTCACCAAGAGTTCAGACAAGAAGTCGCGGCCTGAGCACTAGAATGGGAGAACCCTGTGCAGCTTAGCGCCTCCGACATCACCAGCCTGTATCGCCCTACACCGTGCTCATTGCGCCTATATCTGCGTGCAAACGGTGTACCAGAGTCGGAGCCCAGTGCCTTCGACCAAATCATCCTGACACTCGGCCAAGTTCACGAACAAAAACATCTCGCCACGCTGGGAGCTTACGAGGACATCAGTGCCATTGAGCGAAGTCAGCGTGGTTCGAGGACTCTTGAAGTCATCGGCAATCTTGTTCCCGTGATTTATCAAGCGGAATTCGCGCACGAATCGACCATTAACGGGACCCCCGTCATGGTTGTCGGTCGTCCAGACTTTCTCATCCTCGACGATGACATGTATGTCATCCGAGATTCCAAGCTCTCTCGCATTGTGGATGAAGACCATCATCAAGAGATTATCCTCCAGCTACAACTCTACGGCTGGCTGTTCGAACGCACAGTAGGGATGCCACAGAAGTGTCTTCAAGTTCTGACAGGGAGTGGGAACATCATCGGTATTGAGTACGACGGAGGAATTGCAGCACTCGCCAAATTGGCGGAGGTGCTGGCGTTGAAGCAACTGCTGACCGAGCCATATGAACCCGTCGGTTGGTCGAAATGCAAAGCGGGTTGCGGATACGCTGCCCGGTGTTGGTCGCAAGCCGAAGCTCGTCAGGATGTGTCCCTTGTGGTGGATGTAGACCAAGGCCTCGCACGTCAGTTGCACTCAGATGGCATTACCACCCCCCAAGAATTACTAGCTGGCTTGGACACTCAACGACTCGCCGATTTGAAGCGGCCATGGGGTGTGCGTCAGCAGAGAGTGGGCAAGAAGGCCGATTCAATTCTTCTGCACGCCACAGTTCTTGTCAGCGGCACGGAACAACTTCTTGCTCCACCGGTAATTCCGGCGCACGAAAACTATGTGATGTTCGATTTGGAGGGAATGCCTCCGACCCAAGATGAACTAGAAAAGGCCTATCTGTGGGGAATGCAGGTCTACGGAAAGCGCCCAAGCAAGTTCATGGGCGTCACATCCGGGTTTGGTGCGGACGGTGACCGCGAGGGATGGGAGACATTTCTTGACGCTGCAAACAGAATCTTCGCCGAGTATGGAGACATCCCTTTTGTACACTGGCACCATTACGAGCGCGTCCACATTGAGATGTATGTCGGACGATTCGGAGACCCGCACGGAGTCGCAGACCGCGTACTCCGGAACCTGTTAGACCTGTTGCCGGTAACGAGGAACTCAATTGTGTTGCCCCTGCCAAGCTACAGCCTCAAAGTCGTCGAGGAGTATGTCGGCTTCAAGAGGACACAGGATGAGTACGGTGGAAGTTGGGCGATGGCACAATTCATTCTGGCAACCGAGACCGATGACGAAACCGAGCGAAGCGGCTTGATGGCGGAGATTCTCAAGTACAACGAGGAAGACTTGGCTGCAACGTGGGCAGTGTTCGAATGGCTAAGAGCCAAGTAGAAAGCGAGCCTGTTGGTGGGTGTTCCCGCAACGACACAGCAACTAAAGTGGCGTTTCTACCTTGCTAGTTGATTCTTTGACTGCAAGCCGTTGTGTGATTCTCTTCCAGTCATTCTTGTATCTTCGCAGTCTTCCTAAAGATTCATGGTACCGGGCGCGAGGCCAGCCCTCCGGCCCAGCGGCGAAATATTCGGCTATGGCCTTTGACGGCACGATGAAGACATCTGGCAGTTCTTCGTAATTCTTCAAATCGACCAAAGCAAAAAACAGATTTGGATTGCTAAGACGAGCTGACTTCCAGCCGATTTCCCATTCATAATGGTGCGGCTTCCTATCATTGCCGCGCCCCCGCCAACGCAGTCCAGACGTTGTCGTCTTCACTTGCAATGAGACCAGTGCATGGCCGCTGATACTGCTCACAAGAATGTCTACGCTTGGAACGTTTCCGAATGTAGGAGCGCACTGAAGCTCCATTGCGTTGAGGCGCGATGCGACGAAATACACTCCAGATGAGCCTATCAACGATGTTTGCATTTTGACCTTATCCTTTTAGTTCCGTGCTTCGGACGTAACGGCTGGTTCGACTGAGATTAGGGCATGATTTAGCTTTGCACCCTCGCGTGCGACTATAGACGCGCACTCCTCTCCATTTCGTCCTTTCGAAAAGGCGTAGAGAGGATGATACAACGATACAAAAGGAGCGTCACAGCCACTCAATCTGTATTGTTCGGCAGCGGGTATTCCAAGAGCCACCACCAGACGTGGCTTGACACGTTTGAGTTGCCAGCGGAGAAAAGTTCGACACTGCTGTTTATACTTGTCCCCGGACACAACATCTCCCACCGACCGAGTCGGCTGCAATCCCATAAATACGTTGGTAAAGAAGCAATCCAGCGGGTCAACTTTGGCAGCTTCGAGGTAACGTCGAAGAATAAGCCAAGTGCCACCCTCCATTAGTTCAATCCCGCGCCTCCACGACGCTTCGAGTCCGGCAACCTTGTCGAAATTGTGGCCGAGAATCATGATTGGAGATGAAGGGAACCAGATAGGTGCAGCGCCATCTGGCATTTCCCCCCGCCACAATCCAATGCCACCGGGAAAGAAAGCTGTACCGTTCACCCGTCGTGTTGCCCTGATTGCGCCAGCGTCATACGCACTTACCGTAGAATCCATTTCTGCGAACAGGTCGGAAACCACGGTAGCAGTCTTTTCGGGCTGTCCTACCATGGCTTCGCCGTTCCGGAGGGCTCCCCTCTCTGCATGTCGTTGTTGAGTCTTTGGGAGAAGGCTGGCAAGGAATATGAGGTCGCCATTCGATAATCCATCGTCCCCCAAAATCCTACAAGCAAGTCGTGGTTCACAAGGTCTCTTCCACGGCCCCCGATTGGCGGGGCTTATTGCCCTCCCTGCCGCAACCTCGGCGATGGTCTACAACGATTAGTCTGTGAACCAATAGCAGGGCTTTCATGGGTTAGGGGTTCGGCATATAGTGGTCAGCGTCATGCAGCTTGACCCACGAGCGCTTCACATTTATACGGACGGCTCCTGCTACCGGAATCCGGGCGGCAAGTCCGGCTGTGCGGCTATTGTTCAGTATCCAGAGCATCTTGGCCGAGAAGATGAACAGATATTGGATTTCGGTTGCTCGGAAAGCAGCAACAATCGAATGGAACTGTTGGCATGCATCCATGCGCTTCAATGGATTCGTGACAATTCGCCTTGGCCTGATGTTTCGCGGGTGCAAATCGTCACCGATTCGCGGTACGTCAAGGACAATGTTTTTCGTGCACCAAGCTGGCGGAAGAATGACTGGCGGAATCAGCACGATGAGCCTCGCGAGAATAGAGACCTCTGGAAGAAGTTTCTTTCCGTATATCAGAAAGTGGGGATGACGGTGCACTTTGAGTGGACGGCGGGAAAGAAGACCCCAGTCCTGAAGAATATCGACAAGGCAGCGAAGCAATCGGCGAAGCGAGGTGGCGACGATGTTGACCGGGGATTTAAGCCCGGTGTTTTCGCCCGTTCTCTGGTTAAGGGAGCGGCTTCGCGATTTCCAGCAGATGGGCAAATTGCTGTGATTCGACCGTATAAGAAAACCTTGGCAGGAAAAAGCGAGAACAAGGTTCGCTTCGACGTATTCTCCGAGGAGTCGGGAACGTATACCGAAAGCTGCTACGCATTTGCCTCCGCAGCTCTTGCGGCGGAACTGCACCGGCAACACGGATATAGAGTGCGCTTCAACGATGCGCCCAAATATCCACAAATTATCGAGGTGGTCGAGGAAGTTGAAATTCCGAACCGAGCCCCCGATGCCTCAGGATAAGAGTCGGATTCGACCCAGCCACCCATAGTGGGCGTTTGACATGAACAGGGCGCTTCGACGCCCACATGCGGAGTCCAGCGCATCTCAGGCGTTTCAAAGCACAGCGACTCTGTGGGAGAACTCTTTCTGCTTCCTGCCCAATGCAGCGGTTTCAAATGAACGGTGTGTGAGAGGACATCCATGCGAAGACAACCAAGAAGCTTGACGGACGCACGTGAGGAACTCGTTCAGATTGAGAGTGAGCTGACCCAGCTTCAAAAGCGTATTGAGGCCGTACGGGATACCGTGGCCGATTCCCTGCTTCGCTTATTCGGAGAGGAGCGCCCCGCTTTCACTGGACTGAAGGAAGAGGAACTCATCGACCGTATTGCTGGCAGAGTTGTCGCCCGGCTCGGGACTTCTCCTGCCGTTCAGCCACAGGGGGACAAGCGGTACGTCCGCGATAACGAAGCCGCCGCTTTCCTTGGCGTCAGCGTCGGGACGCTTAGAAGTTGGAGGAGCCGGGGTAATCCTGCCGGACCGCCGGTCACCAGAGTCAGCGGCATGGTGCTGTACTCACTGAAGGAGTTGGAGCGGTATATGGAGGAGCGCACCCTTCAGTGGCGCAAGGGAGCGTGAAAAAGGGGAGAATATGTGCGGAGGGATATATGAAGGAATTGATGTTGCGAAAGGTCGCCCCCGACCTTATGGAGTTTACGCCCCCAATCATTCTGGACGAATCGCAGACAACCAGACGTTCCTTCTTTGGCCAGTTAGCAAAGGATGCAGATGGTGTTTGGAACCTGCGCGGCACAATCATAGCCGAACGGAAAGGGACGGACGGTTGGCATCAACAGACAGGTGCCTCTCTGAGCAAATTGAAAGGCGGGGAAATTGCCAAGCTAGAGCTTCGGAGAGAACACGTTCGCAACTTCATTATTGGTCTTCAGGTGCTTGCAGACGCGGCAAAGCTCAAGGGAATTGACTTGCGGGGTGTCAGTTTAGTCGTGGGGAGAAAGGACGAGATTGTCCATGTTGGCCGAGAGCATAAGGAGGTCATTGAAGAACTCATTGACGCGAATCATAGTAAGGAGTTCTGGAGTGTCTTGGCTCAATTGCGACCTGAACTCGCATCAGAGCTTGCTGAAGCTCAGCTTCTAAAGCGGCGGAGGGAAGCACTAGCCGAGTTTCAGCGTGAACTACTCGCTGGCAAATGGGATGAACGTGCATGGGAGAAGTTCTTTCAGGCGAATGAATGGATTTTCGGTATCGGCTTGAGATTCCAATTCTTAACGCTTCTTCAAAATCAGGCCAACTATGGAGGCGCGGGCTTTGACCGCAAAGGAGAACAGAAAGGCGAGTTCCTGATGCATACGGAGTCAGATATGGAACGCTTCACGGTGCTAGTAGAAATCAAACGACCGGATACGAAGTTCTTCGCGGATAAAGCGTACAGGAGCGGAGTGCCCGGATTCAATCCTGAGTTTATGAATGCGATTTCTCAAGTACAGGTGAATAGTCATACGTGGGAACACAGCGGAAGCAAGCAGCCACGCGATGCTGAGAAACTTGCTCAGGCTCACATCCGCACCATATCCCCACGCGCAATCTTGGTGTATGGACACACAAGTGAGCTAGACACCTATGAGAAGCGAAATGCGTTTGAACTCTTGCGCTGTCATATCAGCACACCGGAAATCCTAACCTTTGACGAGTTGTGCGTCCGCGCCAAATTCATTGTGCGAAACCCAGAACAGAGATGACAACCTCGGTCATGTACCGTTGAGTGTCTCCCCTGTCCAAATGGTGAGTGGGTTTCCGTGGTGGTCTTGATTCATCTCGATTGTATCTACCTCGGCTCGATGACCATTTGCGACTTGGACGAAGACGCATCGCCAAAGCCGCACGCAGTTGACCCGTCACATCCGCAATTTGCTAAGCCGTCTATTTCCGAATTGACCCTGCAAGATTTCAGCGAGTATGCATCCGATGTGCTCGTAATAGTTCACTTGCCCGCCCTTAAAGTCGGCGTGGCAAGTCTCGAACTGCCGAGCGATTACTGCGTGCAACAGTGGCAAAAGGATTCCCTTGCCTTCTCGAATACGAGACAATCTCGCATCGAACTCTCCAGACAGTTTTCCCACTGTCCAATAGGAAAATGGTTGAGCATTTTCTCCTTGAGACCGACGTGCAAACTCGAAGGCCCTCTGCCCGAAAGTCAAAATCATGAATGGTTGGTGGGCTTCCACTAGTCCCTGAAAGTCATCAACATCTGCTGCGAGAATGTCCTTATGCTTAGACTTCCAGTTCTCAGGCGATTCGACGGCGTTACGGATAAAGAACTTTCTATCGTCGATTCTTGCCTTATGGAGCCTAAATAGCTCACGGTTCATTATCGTCTCAATCGGCGTCCATATATTGTGCCGGGTGGGGAACCGCCAATCTAATGGGTCATCAAGCTTGTCTGCGTGGACGAGGGGAGGGGAGTCTGCCAGCAGCCATATTGCGGATTCGGGAAGTCCGTTGTCACGTTTCATGAGTTCTGCCTCTACACAATGGAGAATGACAACATGTTTAACACATTGCTTATGCCACTCCGAGAATCCATCCCTCGATTCTGGCTGCCTCTCGTTCGTCCCGCGTCAGCGGCGGATTCAGGTAGCCGCCAAGGTGTGGCATCTGGTCTGTCGGTGCTCATCTCTATTGGTTCATGGGTGTTCGTCGAGGTCTTGAAACACTAATCCTTAGGCTCTTGAAACACCACGGATAAAGAGCGGGCGGCTATCCAGTCGCGGTCGAGGTCACCTTCATCCATCAGGGCAATTCCCATGCGATATGCGGCTACGTCCCCGCCTCGATAGTGTGCTGCGGGTAACGCCTCAAAATTGAGCATCACACTACGCGGCAGATTCAGCAAATCATCTTCGGCGTCATTCGTCAGGGGCGTTGGAAAGTACCACGCACGATTCGATTCAGATTGCGCCCAAATGTGTCTCGCCTCGAAGCGTTCGCCGTCCCACTCTCTCGCGGTATATATCAAGCATGCAACCATCTTGAGGCTCCGTGAGGCGGAGTTCAGCGGCAAGGCGTCAGGAGCAGTACACACCAACATCTCCTCACCATTGTTCCTGACGTTCCCTACCGCCGGGTTGCATGGGTGCATCTGCATTGCAACCGAGTCATACGGTCGCAATAGATGCACGGGAGGAAGCTTCTCCGAGTCACGGTCTAGCCATCTGTTCCAATCCCTCTCATGCAGGATAATCGGCATCCGAGTATGAATCGTTGACAACAATTCGTTGGCCTCTGTGGTGATGATGGAGAAGGATTGCAACCACGTGTCCGGTGTATGACCTGATTCCTTGACGCCCTTCGGTTCCTTCCATGCGTCCCACAAACCCGCGAATGCGAATGGTTCACCGCTCTTGAGCGTGATGGCGTATGGCTGCTTCTTCGGCTTCTTGGAATCGTCCGACGCTTTCCACTCGTAAAACCCATCGGCTGGCACAATGCACCGCCGTAATTTGAACGGGGCTCTCCACGTCGGAGCCGTAGTGATGCCCTCGGCTCGTGCGTTGAATGTAGAGAACCCCTTGAAATCGGCGAGACTCTTGGCAAAGAATGGCACGAGTCCCCACCGGGCAAGAATCAGTTCCCGCTCATCACTGTCCCGCTCCTGACGCATGATGGGTTGGAACGTTGTCGGGGCGATGTTGTAGTTGGCTAGGAAGGGTTCGTCAAACACCTTCTTCGCCCGCATCCGTTCTGCAATCTCTTGTTTCTGACGTTTGGTGTAGTAGCGCTCGCACATCAGCGTCCTCGAATCACTTCGCCTTCTTGATTGCTGCCCAACGCTTCTTTTGCGCTGCTGCGATACGTGCCTTCCCCTCCGGGCTCATCGTCCGCTTCTTCTCCTTTGGCTTTGCAGTGGTGCTTCCCTTCAGTCTGACACGGCCTCGCTTTGTCGGTGTGGAGGACAAACTGGCAATGGCTAAACGTGCTGCATGAAGGCGAGATATTTCGGCGTCAATGTCTTTGAGCAAGGAGGTAACGTTCATCTTGGCATTCTACCCAACCGGTGCTCTTACGTCCTGCTGCCCCAACCTATCCAACTGCTCATGGGTCAAGCTCAGCCACACTGCTCCCCTCTCCGACGGCGTGGTATGGAGGCCGGGGAGAACATCCTAGGTGACCGCCCTCGGCCATCACCATGTCATAATGTGGGAGATAAATTTATGGACACGAGGTTCAAGAAAGAGATTGGTTGGCTGGTTCTTGCGTTGCTTATCGTTGTGGTCGTTGCCCACTTCTTAAACGGGGATTTCCACCTGCCAACAAAGCCGGAACCTGTTATGGTCGTATGCCATCCTGACGACACTGACTCATGCCGTGAAGTGAACCCATGACCTAGTCCATATATCAATCCCTGCCCTTCGCCTGTGCCGCGTCTATGGGGCGAACGATAGGCTCGTACGTTGTGGGCGCGATGTTGTAGTTGGGCAGGAAAGGTTCGTCAAACACCTTCTTCGCCCGCATACGTTCGGCAATCTCCTGCTTCTGACGTTTCGTATAGTAGCGTCCACACATGCGATACAGGCTACACCCCGACTCATTCCTAGGCTGAGTTCTTTTTCTTGAGTGACAATTCTCTCATCTGTTCCGGGGTGAGCGAGTACCGCGTGGGTGGCTTTCGCACCTTGTCAGCCGTGTCATCGAACTCCTCCAATGGTGGTGGCGCTCCGAAAGGCACGCGAGTCGGAGCTTCTTTCCGAGCGTCGTGGATGGAGCCAAGATAGACAGTGTTGAGGCCGTAGCGGGCATTCATCGCGTCCATACCCGCTATGACTTTCCGTCTCGCGTCGGCTGTCTCCGGGACTGCTCCAAGACCGAACAGGTCAGTCGAAGGTTCGCCATCGAGATGGGTCAGGAACACCGCAAGCGATGCAAGGTCATCCCGCACCGGTGAACGGTTCCACATCAACAGGAAATGGTCTTGAAGAGTGAGGGTGTCGTTGCACGGTGTGATGCGGATACCACGCTCGAATGTTGGGCACCCGTAATAACCGATGCCGACTCCAACACCCCCAGCCCATAGACCTTCCCTTCGCATCCGGCGTGCAGTGGAATGCAAGAGCTTGAGTGCAACACCACGGGCAACGTCACGGGGACGGCAACGCGGCGGAAGGATATGCTGGCGGCTCAGCGTTTGCAGCTTACGTGGCTCCGGCTCCAAAAAGTCCTCACCCCGGAGCCAATGCCACACACGGTCGCCAAGGACACTGCCCCAGATGTTGTGCATCCCATCACGCGGGAGGGCACAGAGTTCTCGAATGGTGGACACGCCAGCGGCGTTCACACGTTCCAACATCCGTGACCCCACGCCGGGGATGTCCTCTAGCTTCAGGCAGTAGAGGGCGTGGGGCAGGTTCCGGCGCTCGAAAATCATCAGGCCATCCGGCTTGTCCATATCGCCAGCTATCTTCGCGAGGATGCGGTTGGGCGCAAGGCCGATGGAGCAGCGAAGGGTAATACCTACCGTTCGGAGTTCGCGTTTGATTTCATAGGCAATCTCAACAGCACGGCGGAGGTCACGTTCGCGGCCAATCAACTGACATGCGAACTCATCGCATGACATCACCTGCTGAACAGGTATGCACCGCTCTATCGCTTCAATGATTCGGTGGTGGTATTCGACGTAATGCCGAGGTCGCGCTTCAACAAGGATGATGTGCGGGCATAGCACCTTCGCGTCGTGGACAGCGGTGCCCGTCTTCACGCCGTACTTCTTGGCTTGATAACTGGCCGCAATGCAAACGGTGGTCTGCACGTCTGCGACCGGCACGATGCCGATGGGGAGACCGCGCAGCTCTGGCCTCAGCTCTTGCTCGATAGAGGCGAAGTAGCTGTTCAGGTCTACAAAAAGCCAGTTGACAGTCCCGCTGCTCATCAAAAGAGCATAGGCGAAGATAAGGTGAAAGTCATCCACAAAGCTTTTTTGGAGCAGAATGTGGGGGTTAGGTCGTCCACCCCCACATCCCGGCTGCTATTTCTTCTTCTTGGTGGTGGTCTGTGCCAACGTAATCTTCGATGGCTGTCCGACACCGGGGATGATGATGCGCTTGATGGTGGGCTTGGTGGTTGATTTCTTCTTGGTTGCCATTGCATTTTTCCTTTTTGGGCAGTTGCCCGCGAGGTTGTGCCATGGCACCTTAAAACCTGTCAAACCGTCTGAGCCACGGGAGGCATCTGTCGCTTCCGTTCGAGCAAAACAGGGCGCAGCAAAGCATAATTTGGCGAGTCTGCGAGGAACGCGGCCTCAGCGAGTGCCCGAACGAAACTCGGAGCTTTGCCACTCTCGGACGCCCAGCGGAGCCAGTCGGCGAGTTCGGTGTCGGTGTGGGCGGAATAGTTCATGGTGAACCCTCATCCAAGTGTCAGGAAGTTGCAAAGTCAAACACGCCGATGCCTCAGACCACTCCCAGTATCCACCCTTCGACGCCAGCGACCTCTCGCTCCGCTGGCGTCAGCGAAGGATTGAGAAAGCTTCCAAGGGAGCCGCTAAGGTCGGCTCGTTGCAGCCAAGCCGCAACGGCGTAGGCGGCTTGCTCGTCACCGTCTCGGGCTTCCCTTGGGAACCTACGCATCCACAATGAGGGGTAAGCCTCCACGATTGCCGACTTGCCCTGTGGAATCTCCCAGCCGTCGAACGGCCAGAAGTGAATCGGCAGTTGGCACTCGTTCCGGAGGTAGAGGAGCCACGGCAGTCCGGCGTGCGTCGAGGTTGCGACCTCTCCGTTTACTCCGAATCCGAAGACGGATTTCGCCGTGGGCGTCCATTGCTCCGTCAATCGGAACCAGCTTCGGTCTCCAGCCCTCTTCAAGCCTTTCCCAGCGTTCCCATCTCGAATAAAAGACACGTATGTTTTCCGGTCGTCGGTAGGCCAGTGCCTTTGGAAATCGATTAAGAAACTCGGCCAGTCTCGCGGAAGCTGATGGCGGTCAAAGTACGCCATGGGGAACGAGAAGGCGTGGTCTATGCCAACGAGGGTATGGATGTCACGGTCGAGTTCGCCGCAGAGCCATTCAGCCAGTCCACGCCGAGTCCAATACAGCCGTGGACTGGGTGGCGGATGAACCTGCTCTGGCGGGCGAGAACCGTCGGCGAGGTAAACCCGTAACCCCTTGCAACTGGAGTCGGGACATTGCGCTCCCGAGTAGTCGATGCCGATGTAGCGTTCGAACTGGGGCATTGCGCAAACTCCTTCGTGGTTGTCGATGCAGTTTGCCGTCCTAAATTCAGGATTACTGCGCCTCGCAGACTTTCCCCGAACGAGACCGGATGGCGCGGGTGGGAAGAATGGGCAATGTTTCTGTTACTACTCGTTACTATTTTGGGTCATAATCGGTGTAGCTGGGAGTTTGCGATTGTGAGCGATAGTAAGCAACAGGTCAGTGCTAAGCCCCGAAGAAGCAAGGCCTTAGCTTGGTATGTAATTCAGAATCAGTAGTTTACGGACTGGGATTTTCGAATCCCCCACTCTCCGCCACACCTTTTCAGGCATGTTGATTGAGCGCCGGTGACCCAGTGAGGTCCTGCCCGACGCCATTTTTGTGCTGGTCGCCTGGTTGCGGATTGCGATCCGCTTTGAATGGGGGCGATGAACGGTGTGCGCCGGCCCTGGTGAAGGTCATGCGGATTCCGTTCTTCGGCCGCAGGATGACCATGGCGCGCTCTTCGATGGTCTGGCCGGGAACCAGCTCAAAGTCGTACTTGCGCAGCACATGGCTCAGAATCATCAGGATCTGCAGCATCGCATAGTGGTTGCCGATGCAGATGCGCGGCCCCCCGCCAAATGGCAGAAAGGTGAACGGCGTCCGCAGCTTCTCATTCGCCTTCACAAAGCGTCGTTCATCGAAGGTCTCGGGAGCTTCCCATGAGTGCGGTGCGTGGTGTGCGCCGTAGACGTAGACGATGACCATTGAGCCGCGGGGGATGGCGATGTCGCCGACGCGGTCGTCTTCTACCGCCATGCGGTCGATCATCCAGAACGGGGGGTAGAGTCGCAGGGTCTCGTGAATCACCTGCATGGTGTACTCGAACTGGGGAAGGTCGGCGTGATTCAGCGGCGCGTCGCCGAGGACGGATTCGAACTCCTGCCTCACCTTCGCGAGTACCTCCGGGTTGCGGCTCAGCAGATAGAGGATCCACGACAGGCTGTTCGACGAGGTCTCATGTCCAGCGACGAGGAGCTGCATGCTCTCGCTTAGCACCATCTCGTCGCTCATGCCTTCGCCGTCGCTGTAACGGGCGTCCATCAGGGTCTGCAGCAGGTCCTGGCCGGGCTCCTGGTGGCGGCGCTGCTTGATGTACTGCATCAGGACGGCATCGGCGCGGGTGCGCATCGCCTCGTGTTTGCGCAGATCGCCTGAGACCGCAAACCACGGATTCAGGTAGGGCTGAATGGTCTGGCGAACGATGAACTCCTGCACGGTGCAGATGGTGTGGCTGACGAGGTCGATGTCCTCGCCCTTCAGCTTGGCGCCAAAGAGTGAGCGCGCGACCATGGCGAAGGTCATCTTCATCATGTGGGGGTAGATATCGACCGGGCCGGACTGGACCTGGCGGTCGAACTCGCGCATGGACTCGGTGAGGGAGTCCTGCATGATGGTGGAGAGAGCGT